>Ga0157375_10000014_pt1 | contig 319231 bp, 237 predicted proteins | sample M35metaG_FD_115311 | JGI IMG/M metagenome (GOLD analysis project Ga0157375, IMG submission 115311) | Miscanthus rhizosphere microbial communities from Kellogg Biological Station, Michigan, USA - M3-5 metaG | ecosystem: Host-associated > Plants > Roots > Rhizosphere > Soil | place: USA...
AGACGGCGCGCAGTACTGGGAGTACGACAGCCACGGCCGCCGCCTCGAGGAGTACAAGCAGGCGCGCAAGGAAGCGGTGGCCGGCGACAACGTCTATCTCACGCTCGACTTCGAGCTGCAGCGCCGCGCGGAGCAGTACTTCATCGAGAACGAGTTCGTCGGCTCGGCCGTGGCGCTCGATCCGCGCAACGGCGAAGTGCTGGCGATGGTCTCCTCGCCCGCCTTCAATCCGAACGTCTACTCCAAGCGCTTCACGCCGCAGGTCTATAAGAACATCACGTCGAACCCCTTCAAGATCGAGCTCAATCGCTCGATCCAGGGGCTCTACTCGCCCGGCTCGGTGTTCAAGGCGGTGATGGCGGTCGCCGGTCTGGCGGAGGGCGCGGTCGGACCGGGCACCGCGTTCGACTGCGGCGGCAGCGGCGTCTTCTTCGGCCGGCGCTTCCGCTGCTGGCGCAAGCAGGGACATGGCGAGACCGCGGTGGAAAAAGCGCTGAAGGTCTCGTGCGACATCTTCTTCTACAACACCGGCGCGCGCCTCGGCGTCGACAAGATCTCGAAGTGGGCGCACGACCTCGGGTTCGGCGCGATCACGCAGATCGATCTCGACGGCGAGAAGGCCGGTATCGTCCCGTCGACGCAGTGGGCGGCGACGAAGCAGCATCGCAAGTGGTATCCGTCGGAGACGATCTCCGTCTCCATCGGCCAGGGCCCGCTGATCGTGACGCCGCTGCAGGTGGCGTCGATGATGTCGACGATCGCGAACGGCGGGACGCTCTATCGTCCGCACGTCGTCCGCTTCATCGAGCACACGAATCCCGACGCCAGCGTGCAGCGCTACAAGGTCGCGACACAGGCGCTGCAGCGGCTGAAGCTTCCGCCCGAGGTCATGAAGCACGTGCATGACGGCCTCTGGAAAGTGGTCAACGAAGAAGGAGGCACCGGCTCGAACGCGCGCGTGGCGGGGCTCGACATCGCGGGCAAGACCGGCACCGTGCAGGTCATCGCGCAGTCGGGCTGGTTCAGCACGGCGGGCCTCCCGTTCCTCAGCCGCGACCACGCCTGGTTCGCGTCGTACGCGCCGGCCGACAATCCGCAGATGGTGGTCGTCGTGTTCGTCGAGCACGCGGGCGCGCACGGCGGCACCGACTCCGCGCCGCTGGCGAAGCTGCTGTACGAGGCGCGCTTCCAGAAGCAGCTCGACAATGCGCGACTCGATCTCTCGAATCCGGAGACGCTGCAGGCGATCAAGGAAGGCGAAGTGCCGCAGCCGGGTCAGGTGGCGAAGCCGCCGGCACAGCCCGAGGGCTCGGAGATCGGACACTGATGTCGCGAGTGATGCGCGACCGCGCGTTCCCCACGGTCGACCTGAACTTCCTCGGCACGGCGGTGGTCATCGCCGCGGTCGGATGCCTGCTGCTCTACAGCGCGACGTACTTCACCGACCCGAACCTGAGCCTCTTTCATCGCCAGCTGATCTGGATCGGCATCGGCATCGGCCTGATGACGGTCTTCACCTTCATCGACTACCACGTCTTCTTCGACATCGCGCCGATCCTCTACGGCATCGGCAACGTGATGCTCCTCTATCTATTGTTGTGGGGACGGGTCACGGCGCACGTGAAGTCGTGGATCCACATCGGCGCGTTTCAGTTCCAGCCGGCGGAGTTCATGAAGGTCTTCACCGCGCTGATGCTGGCGCGCTTCTTCGACTCGAACGACCGGGCGTATCTGAATCTCCGCTCGTTCATCGTGGCCATGGGGATCATCGCCCTGCCGGTCGGTCTCATCTTCGTGCAGCCCGACTTCGGGACCGCGGCGTCGTTCGCGCCGCTGATCGGCGTGGCGATGTTCTTCGGCGGCATCCGCTGGCGCGTCTGGGCGACGATGATCCTGGCGGTATTGATCATCGTGCCGATCGGCTACTTCAAGATCCTCAAGCCGTATCAGCGCGAGCGCGTGATGATCTTCCTCAACCCGGAGCGCGATCCGCTCGGCTCGGGATACCAGGTCACGCAGGCGAAGATCGCCATCGGCTCCGGCGGCATCCACGGCAAGGGATTCAAACAGGGGACGCAGGCGAAGCTCGCCTTCCTCCCCGCCCGCCACACCGACTTCATCTTCGCCGTCCTCGGCGAGGAGTGGGGCTTCATCGGCGTCAGCATCGTGCTCGCGCTGTATCTGTTTCTCATCGTGCAGGCGCTGACGTTCGCCAAGAACGCCCGCGACCGCGGCGGCACGTTCCTGGCCATCTGCCTCATCGCCTTCTTCATCTTTCACGTGCTGATCAACGTGTCGATGCAGATCGGCGTCCTCCCCACGACCGGCATCCCGCTCCCGCTCATCTCGTACGGCGGCTCGTCGACGATGATGTTCTTCATGGCCATCGGGCTGCTGCTGAATGTGGATATGCGGCGATTTGTGAACGCCTGACCGTCCTCATTGCGGCGTGATGAGCGTGACTTCCTGCGTCTCGTTGCTCGTGACGCTGACGAATGCCCAAAACTGAAGGCCCGGCGTCAACGCCTCGATCTCGACGCGGATGCGAGTGGGCTCGAGTGCGGGAAGGATCGCGGCCAACGACAGGATCTCGGCATATCCGGGAAAGCGTGGAAACGCAGTTTCGTCCGGCAGCTTCGCGCGGTTCTCGGACGGCGCGATCTGCAGGAATCGATCGGCGAGCGGTGTCGCTTCGTCCTGCCGGTAGATCCGCACACGGACGTCACCGCCGCCGGATGGAGACGAAACGCCGTAGATGCGAAGCTGTTGTCTGTATCCCGATTCGACCGGCACGTTGACGAGCACGATGTTCCCCATCCTGATCTCGCGCTCGCGGACGACCGGAATCTCCGTTCCGAACGAGACCTTCGGATGCCCGGCATCGAACAGCCGCAGATTGAGCGCGAGCTCGTCCACTCGCGACTTTTCAACGTAGAGAAACGCGCCGGGATTCGGATACGACGACACGTCTTCAGATCCGCTGAAGCCCTGAAAGAACGAGCCGGGCGCTACCGCCTTCTCCGGGATGCAGATGGTCGTGATCGCACACGAACAGTCCTGCTGACAGCGCGTCTGAAAGATTTCCACCGGTTGCGCGCCGGCATTGAATGCGCTGAATTCCGTCGCCCATGACGTCCCGAATGCGCCGGCGCGCTCTCGCAGCGGATGCACGGGCAGAAGCAGCCGTTCCCAATTCGCCTTGTCATAGCGCTCGGCACCAGCGGCGGTCAGTGAAATCAACAGCAACATCGAAAGCAGGGCGTGAGGTCTGATCATGATGGAGACTCCCGTGTGGTTGTGATGGAAGCCGAGAGCGGCTCTCGGCTTCCACTTTTCAAGTTACGGACGCCGGCGGCAGCCGTCTAACGGACCGCGATGGATGAGGCGGTTTGGCGAATCCTGCCTGTCAGCGATGGAGAAGCCGGGCGTGTTCGTATCGGACAAAGCATTTTGTGTGATGTAAGACGAGACATCGGAGCACGTAAGGCCGGGCGCGTTGGCGTCGCGCGTCGCTGTCACTCCCCGATCTGCCGCGGTTCCGCAAATGAGGCTTGCGCGTGATGTCCGCGTAGAATCCCTCCATCGTGTCCTTGCCGGCCGGCTCCCGCCTCGGCCCCTACGAAGTCGTCGCCCTCCTCGGTGCGGGCGGGATGGGCGAGGTTTATCGCGCGCGGGACACGCGGCTCGATCGCACGGTCGCGTTGAAGATCTTGCCGGAGCGCGCGAACAACACGACGATGGCGCGGGAGCGGTTCGAGCGCGAGGCGCGGGCGATCTCGGCGCTCAATCATCCGAACATCTGCACTCTGTTCGATGTCGGCAGTCACGACGGGACCGAATACCTCGTGATGGAGCTGATCGACGGCGAGCCGCTCAAGGGTCCGATGGCGCTGCACGACGTGTTGCGCGTCGGCGCGGCGATCGCCGACGCACTGGCGAAGGCGCACCGCGCCGGCATCGTCCATCGCGATCTCAAGCCGGCGAACATCATGCTGACGAAGAGCGGCCCGAAGCTGCTCGACTTCGGACTGGCGCGCAAAGCAGAGGAAGCGCACGGGCATGACGCGACGACGGTGATCGGCAAGGCGATCACGACGGAAGGAACGCTCCTCGGCACGCTCCCCTACATGGCGCCGGAACAGCTCGAAGGGAAGCCGGCCGACGCGCGCACCGACGTCTTCGCCCTCGGCGCGGTGCTGTACGAGATGATCACCGGCCGGCGCGCGTTTCAGGCGGAGAGCCAGGCGAGCCTGATCACGAAGATCATGAGCGAGCAGCCTCCGCCGATCCGCGAGCTGCAGCCGGTCGCTCCCGCGGCGCTCAATCGCCTGGTGATGAAGTGCCTGGCCAAAGATCCGGCCGATCGCTGGCAGGCGGCGAGCGACGTGGCGGATGAACTGCGCTGGATCGGCGAAGGAGGCGAGGCGCCGGTCATCGCAGCCGCGCGCACCAGCAAACGCACACTGTTCGTCGTCGCGTCAATCGCCGCGCTGCTCGCGATCGCGCTCACGGCGGCGCTGTTGCGAAAACCGGCAGCGCAGCAGCAGGCGCTGCGATTCGAGATCAATCCGCCGTCGAACGGCCGATTCCTGATCGGCGATCCACTCCTCGGCATGCTCGCCGTATCGCCGGACGGCACGAAGGTGGCCTACACGGCCCGTGGCGCGGACCGAAAAGAGAGAATCTGGCTGCGCGATCTCGGGCGCGGAACGGCGGCCCCGATCGAAGGGACCGACGATGGCGCCTCACCGTTCTGGTCACCCGATGGACGGACGCTCGGCTTCGCGGCGGCCGGAAAGCTGAAGACCGTCGGCCTGAACGAGGGGAGTGTGCAGATTCTCTGCGACGTCGCCGCCAGCGGCGTGTTCGCGATCTGGATGCATGACGGCAACGTCGTCTACACCGAGGTGCTGAAGGGCGGAACCTTCTGGCTCGTTCCGGGCGGAGGCGGCACACCGAAGAAACTCCCGCAGCACGCGTCGGGCCTTGGCGCGTCGATGATCCAGGCGATCGGCGCGACGAACCACTTCTTCTTCTGCTCCGTCAACGCGCATGACACCGACCTCTGGATCGGCGACGTCGCCGGCGGCGAAGCACGCAAACTGATGGAGCACGTCGGACGGCCGGTCTACGTAGCGCCGTACCTCCTCTTCATTCGCCAGGGAACGCTGTTCGCCCAGCGCTTCGATGAAACGAAACTGCAGCTCGAGGGAAAAGCGGAAACGATCGCGGACGGCATCTGGTCGTATCTGCCGATCGGGCAGGCGGCCATGGCGGCGGGCGGAGACACGATCGTCTACGCCAGCGGTTTTCGCGCGTCGTCGTTGCGCTGGCTCGATCGCAGCGGCCGTGATCTCGGCGAGGCACTTCCTCCGAATGCGTTCCGACCGGTGATGCGCTTCTCGCCGGACGGCAAGCGGCTCGTGCTCGACCTCACCGACCTTCACACCGGCAACGGCGACATCTGGATCGCCGATCTCGGAACGAAGTCGCTCGGTCACTTCACCTACTCCGAGCACGATTACGGCGCGCCGCTCTGGTCTCCCGACGGACGCTCCATCGCCTACACGTCCGACACCGACGCTCCGCCGTTCATTTTCACGAAGCCGGTGAACGGCGGAGCGGAACGCGCCTTGACGAAACCGGGCTCGATACAGTTCGCGTGCGACTGGCTGCGGGATGGGCGGATCTTCTTTTTCGCGACCCATCCGAAGTCCGGGACCGACCTGATGCTCACCACCGCCGACCTGAGCTCCGAGGTGTGGTTGCAGACGCCGGCGAACGAAGCGGTCCCGCGCATCTCGCCCGATCAGAAGTGGGTGGCCTACGCGAGCGACGAATCGGGGCGCACGGAGATCTACATCGCGCCGCTCGATCATCATTCCGACCGTGTGCGCGTCTCGGTCGATGGCGGCTGGCGGCCCGCTTGGAGCCGCGACGGCCGCGAGCTCTATTTCTTCTCCGGCACCGAGCTCTTCGCGGCCGCGGTGAAGATTGCGGGCGATTCGATCGAGGTCGCAGCGCCGGCGCATCTGTACAGCGCGAAGCACGACATCGAAAGCGTCGAAGTAGCGCCCGAAGGACGCCTGCTCCTTCTGGCGCGCGAGGTGTCGAACGCGACGCAGCCGCTGCAGGTGATCGTCGGATGGCGCGAAGAGATCGAGCGGCGCAAGTAAAATCAGGGTGATGCCCAAACGAATCCCAACTCTCCTTGCCACGCTGTTTTTCGCCGTGGCCGCCCAGGCACAGGCGCAACGCTCCGTCGTCATCATTCTGATGGACTCGCTGCGTGCCGATCATCTTCAGACCTACGGCTACGCCCGGGAGACGAGTCCGAACATCCTCGCCTTCTCGCGCAAGGCGACGGTCTTCGAGCAGGCGTATCCGGCCGCATCGTGGACACGTCCGTCGATCCTTGCTCTCCTCACCGGACGCTACTCATCAGAGCTGACCACGAACCTCGGCGGAGGCTCGCCGCTGACCAATGGGCACCCCACGCTGGCGACGGTGCTGCGGTCCTGGAAGTACACGACCGCGGCGTTCTACAACACGGCGCAACTGGCGCCGGCGGCGGCCAACCTCCAGGGCGGCTTCGACACGTATGTCGACTACGGCGGCAAGAAGTACATCGAGGCGAACGTCGGGCAGGGTGTGGACAAGACGATCGAATTTCTCGAGGCCGCCCGCAAGCCGGCTTTCGTCTTCCTGCATGTCCTCGATCCTCACCACCCGTACATCCCGACGCGCGACTACTTCGGCAAGGTTCCGACGAAGAAGTACCTCGACTCGTACAGCTTCGCCACGGGCGTCCCGACCTACCATCCCGACAGGGTCGACCAGTGTTACCTGGTGAAGGACATGTCGACTGTCCCGGAGATGGCGGAGCTCTACGACAGTGAGATCCGGGAGCTCGACGTCGAGGTCGGCCGACTGCTGCGTTATCTCGAAACGGAGAAGCGATACCGCGACGCGCTGGTGATCATCACGTCCGATCACGGCGAGGAGCTAGGCGAGCACGGCGGCCTTTTTCACGGCGCGCGCTTCTACGAGGAAAGTCTCCGCATCCCGCTGATCATCCGCGATCCGAAGTATCCGTACAGCATCGGCCGGCGGGTGCCGGGGGTGGTCTCGCAGGTCGACGTCCTTCCGACGATCCTCAGCCTGACCGGCATCAACTATCCGGAGTCCGCGTATTCGGGCAAGTCGATGCTGCTCTACTTCACGCGGCGCACACCTCCGCCGCGCGACACGGTGATCGTCGAAAAGCCGGGGTGCGGATTCGACGCGGCGGCGTCGGTTCGAAAAGGACAGTGGAAGATGATCATCCGCATCACCCGTCCGAAGATCGAGCTCTACGATCTGCAGGCCGATCCGGGGGAGAAGCACGATCTCTCCGGCTCGAAGGCAGCGAACGTGCGCCGCGCGTACATCGATCTGTATCGCACGTTCGAGACGTGGTATCGCACCGTGAACCGTCCGCTCGCCACGCGCAATGGAGACGTGACGCCGCCGTTGCCGCCGGAGTTGCGCGAGCGTCTGAAAGCGCTCGGCTATCTCCAGTAGAAATCAGCTGCGCAGCTTCTCGATGTCGCGACGTTCTTTCTTCGTCGGACGTCCGGCGCCGCGCTCGCGGATGATGTTGATCTTCTCGACTTCCTGCTTCGGCGTCTCGTCGATGTACATCGTGCGCGCGAGGTCCTTCGCCGCCTGCTTCTCCGGAAGTGCGGCGACGACGACGCGGCGGAAGTGCGTCCCGAGGAGGAACTCGACGACGTCGCCTTCCTTGACCGGCGAGGCCGGTTTCACGCGCAGGCCGTTGATCTTCACCTTTCCGCCGCGGCACGCTTCGGTGGCGTCAGCGCGGTGTTTGAAAAGGCAAACGTGCTTGAGCCAGTGATCGATGCGATGTCGTTCCATCTGAAGGAGATATAATCGCCCATCCGGAGGTGCCATGATCAAGGCGGACATCGTCAACAAGGTTGCGGAGATGTCGGAAATTTCGCGCGTCAAAGCGGCGCAGGCGGTCGACACGGTGATCGAAGGTCTGCGTAATGCGCTGGCGCGCGGGCAGCGCATCGAGCTCCGTGGATTCGGCGTCTTTCAGGTCAAACAGCGCAAGAAGGGGATCGGACGGAATCCGAAGACGGGAGTGGAAGTGAAGATCCCGCCCGGAAACACGATCCGCTTCAAGCCGGGCAAAGAGCTGCGCAATCTGCTGTAGGACAAGCTTTCAGCTTCACCACGAAAACGCCGGCCCCCGCCGGCGTTTTTTGTTAACAACGTGAACGTTCCGCAAACAGCCCTCCCACCCACGCAACCTTCCCCAACTTTTTACGAATCAATGCGTCGAAGGACGTAACGAACAACGGTATTACGACGCGCGCCGGCGTCACCTCCTTCGCCAAGGGAGCTGCGACCCAAGGCATGCAAATGTGGCGTCGGCGCGCCGGTTAACCCAAAACGGTAAAGAACTTGTAAACATAAAGGAGAAATGTTCGCCATGAAGAAAATCGCCGCTGCACTCGCCCTGATGCTCACCGCCGCCTGCGCCTCGACCCCGATGAATTCGTCCAGCGCCACCGACGCCACCGCGTTCGGCGCCTCCAAGGTCGCCTCGCGCTCGACCGACGCCCCGAACTACATCCTCTTCAGCTCCCCGAACGCCGTCCGCAACGTCGACTTCAGCACCAATGTCTACGGCCTGAACCTGAAGGGCACGATGACCAACCGCGGCTTCTACCCGGCCGGCAAGATCGAAGGCCGCGGAAACTTCTGCGCCGAAGGTAAGGATTGGCTCAGCCTGGCCGATCTCTCGATCCACAAGTCCTCCGACGGCAAGTCGCCGGAAGGCTCCTACGTTCTCGGCTGTGTCTCTGCGAGCGGCTTCCAGCCTGCTTCGCGCGACGCCGTGGTGGTTCAGTAAGAACCGCCGCAATTCCTACCTCGCGACGGCCGCCGGATTGCGAGCCCGGCGGCCGTCGCCCTTTGTGGGGAACCGGCACAGACAAGAGTGTCTGTGCTACATGTGGCACAGACACTCCTGTCTGTGCTCCTCGAATAGAATCCCCGCGTGAATCCTGACCAGACCGTCCTCGTCCTCGATTTCGGCTCGCAGTACACGCAACTCATCGCCCGCCGCGTCCGCGAGAATCGCGTCTACTCCGTCGTTCACCCCTTCGACTATCCCGTCGCCAAGATCCGCGAGCTCGCACCGCGCGCCATCATCTTCTCCGGTGGTCCGCAGTCCGTGTACTCCGACTCCGCGCCGATCTGTTCGCGCGAAGTGCTGGAGCTCGGCATCCCGGTCCTCTGCATCTGCTACGGCATGCAGCTCGCGACCTATCTGCTCGACGGACGCGTCGAGCCGGCGCCGGAGCGCGAGTACGGACGCGCCGACATCGACGTCACCGCCGAGTCGCGCCTCTTCGCCAACACGCCGAAGCGCCAGCACGTCTGGGCCAGTCACGGCGATCGCATCATCGCCGCGCCGCCGGGATTCCGCGTCATCGCCTCATCGGACAACGCCCCCGTCTCCGCCTTTGAAAACGAAGGGCGCCAGATCTTCGGAATCCTGTTCCATCCCGAGGTCACGCACAGCGAGGCAGGAACACAGATCCTGCGGAACTTCCTGTTCGACATCGTCGGCTGCAAACCGTCGTGGGACCTCGGCGACTATCGCCGCCGCAAGGTCGAGGAGATCCGCCAGCAGATCGGCGATCGCAAAGCCATCGCCGCGGTGAGCGGCGGCGTCGACTCGACCGTCGCGGCGCTGCTCGTGGCCGAGGCGATCGGCGATCAGCTGACCGCGGTGTTCGTCGACAACGGCGTGCTGCGCAAGAACGAAGCGGTGCAGGTCGCCTCGCGGCTCTCCGACCGCCTCGGTCTGCACTTCATCGCCATCGACGCGCGCGACCGCTTCTACGAAAAACTCGCCGGCATCGACGATCCGGAGACGAAGCGCAAGAAGATCGGCAACGAGTTCATCGCCGTCTTCGAGGAAGAGGCGAAGAAGCTGCCGGAGGTCGAGTTCCTGATGCAGGGGACGCTCTATCCCGACGTCATCGAATCGGTCTCGATCAAGGGACCGTCGGCGGTGATCAAGACGCACCACAACGTCGGCGGACTGCCGGAGAAGATGGGCCTGAAGCTGATCGAGCCGGTGCGCGAGCTGTTCAAGGATGAAGTGCGGCAGCTCGGTATCGAGCTCGGACTGGAAGAGGAGTTCGTCTGGCGCCATCCCTTCCCTGGACCAGGCCTCGCCGTCCGCATCCTCGGCGAAGTGAACGCCGAGCGCGTCGAGATCCTGCAGAACGCCGACGAGATCGTGATCGACGAGATCCGCAAAGCGGGCCTCTATCGCGAGATCTCGCAGGCCTTCGCCGTGCTGCTTCCGGTGCGCAGCGTCGGTGTGATGGGCGACGAGCGGACGTATGAAAACGTCCTCGCGGTGCGCGCCGTGTCGACCACCGACTTCATGACCGCCGATTGGTACCGCATGCCGCACGACGTCCTCGATCGCATCGCGCGGCGCGTGGTGAACGAGGTGCGCGGCGTGAATCGCGTTGTGTACGACATCTCGAGTAAGCCGCCGAGCACGATCGAATGGGAGTAATCCCTCGACTGCGCTCGGGATGACGCTGCTAGTCCTTCCTCAACACCAGCGCATCCCAGAACCACCTCTTCGGCAAACGCGAGCGGGTCATCGTGTGCTCGATGCGGCAGCGCGGGAAGAGCTTCGCGATTGAAGCGGCGCTGGTGTAGATGCGATCGACGAAGTGATGCGGCTGATCGAAGCCGCGGCGGGCGGCGATGCGGCGCTGCATGGCGGACGGCAACATCAATAAATAGCGGATGCCGAAGTGCGGATCGCGGCGAAAGATCCAGGCGAGTCGCGACGGGGTGATGAGGACGACGCGTCCGCCGTCTTGCAGCACGCGCGAGGCTTCCTCGCACGAGGCGCGCGCGTTCGTGAAGTGCTCGATGGTCTCGAGGCAGATCACCGCGTCGAAGGTCGCGGGGCGAAACGGCAGGGCGGTGGCGTCGGCGATCACGCGGCGGACGCCGAGGCGCGGGGCGACGGTGTTCCATTCGCGATCGACGCTGGTGGTGCGATAGCGGCCGTTGTTCAGGGCGAGCTCGATCGCGCCGTCGCCGGCGCCGAGGTCGAGGACACGGGCGGGAGGAGGGACGAAATGGCTGAGGACGCTACGCCAGATCGTCCCCTCGCGGAAGCGCGCCTCGCGAAACGGGTCGTTCCGGTCGATCAGAGCCTGATATCGAGACTCCGTCGCTGCGTCCTCGGGGAGCAACGCCGGCGGCGAATCGAGTAGAGGATCTACGAGCCGTGGAAAAACGAGGCGAAACAGCCGTTTTCCCCACCTTATTGATCGAATCCGCAGAGAGCCATCTTCGTGTGTTTCCATATTTCAATAGCGCGTCAGCTCATCTTGACCTATATTTCCTGACGTCCAACAAACCTCGCGGCACATCAGCAAGCAGGCCCGGTGTAGCCGCATGCTCCGCATTTCCGCTCATGCCATCGAAAGGGGGAAACGATTTCATGTCTCGCACCACTAAGACTCTCTTCAGTGTCCTACTCGCAGCACTCCTCATCCCCGGTATCGCACTCGCCGCACCGAAGGCCAACATCTCCGCCAGCGGCGTGTCGTGGCAGGCAGCATCCGAGTACGACGGTGTCACGCTCGTCGTTTCGGGTCCTTCCGGCGCCTACTACACCAAAGAATTCACCCGCGGTCAGGCACCGTCATTCAGCCTGAAGGACATCCCCGCGAACCTCGCGGTCGATGGTACCTACACCTTCGAGCTCCGCTACACGCCGCGCCTTTCGGCCGACGTGAAGAAGGCGCTCGCCGACGCGCGTGAGCGCGGCGACGACGGCGCTGCCACGCAGATCCTGAAAGACGCGGGCGTTGGCGACAACCTCGTTCAGTCGGGTGTCTTCTCCGTGCAGGGCGGCTCCTTCGTCACCGGTGGAAACGAAGGTCAGCGCACGCAGGCGACGAACACCGCTGGCGGCCTCCGCGCCGGCAGCGACGCCAAGTTCAAGGCGACGACCGACGACCAGGTCATCGCCGATGACCTCATCGTTCAGGGCAGCGCCTGCGTCGGCCTCGACTGCGTGAACAACGAGTCGTTCGGCTTCGACACGATCCGTCTCAAAGAGAACAACACCCGCATCAAGTTCGACGACACGTCGACGTCGGCCGGTTTCGCGGCCAACGACTGGCAGCTGACCGCGAACGACTCGGCCAGCGGCGGCTCGAGCAAGTTCTCGATCGAAGACATCACCGGTTCGAAGGTTCCGTTCACGGTCACCGCGGGCGCGTCCACGAACTCGATCTTCGTCGACAGCACCGGCCGCGTCGGCTTCCGTACCTCGACGCCGGTCCTCGACCTGCATGTCGCCACCAGCAACACGCCGGCCATGCGCCTCGAGCAGAACAACAGCGGCGGCTTCACGGCCCAGACCTGGGACATCGCGGGCAACGAAGCGAACTTCTTCGTCCGTGACGTGACCAGCGGCTCGCGCCTTCCGTTCCGCATCCGTCCCGGCGCGCCGACGAGCTCCATCGACATCAACGCCAACGGCGAGGTCGGCATCGGTGTCGCTTCCGCCGAGGCCAGGCTGCATGTCGACTCGACCAGCACGAACAATCCGGGCGCGGGTACCAGCTCCATCCTGGTCAAGAGCGCGAATAACACCGATGCACTCATCGGCTTCGGCGCGGGTCCGAACTTCGCCGACAACACCGATGGATTCATCCTCGGCTACAACGGCAATGCGGGAGTCGGTCGCGCCTTCGTCGGCACCCGGCCGACCACCGGCACGGGCGAGATCGCGTTCGCGGTCAAGAACGTCACCGAGATGAAGCTCACCTCGACGGGACTCGAAGTCACTGACGCCATCCGCGTCGGCGGCGTGACGATGACCGTTCCCGACTTCGTCTTCGAGCCGGGCTACAACCTGATGTCGCTCGACGCTCTGAAGACGTTCATCACCACCAACAAGCACCTTCCGGACATCCCGTCGGAGAAGGAGATCAAGAAGAACGGCGTCGACATCGGCGGCTTCAACATGAACCTCCTGCAGAAGGTGGAAGAGCTCACCCTCTACACCGTCGCGCAGCACGAGACGATCCAGAAGCTGGAAGAGCGTCTCGCCCAGCTGGAGAAGGCGCTCAACAAGCAGTAAGTTGCGTTTCAGCTGAACAGCACCCGGGGTGACTCCTTCGCGGAGTCACCCTTTTTGTTTTATCCTCGCCCGATGCCCCTCGTTCAATCCCTCCGTCCCCAACTCCAGCCCTTCGACAGCGGCAAACTGGCGCCCCGCGTCGCGAACATCATTCTTTCCGCGGGTGAAACGATCGACGACGATGCCGCCGCCGGAATCATCGAAAACGCGATGGCCGAGGACTTCGACTTCGTCTGGATCGAATCGCAAACGAAGCTCGACACTGCGCAGCTCGATTATCGCGGCACGATCGTGGAGCTGCAGGCCGACCGGGAGGAAGTGCTCTCGAATCTTCCGGTCAGCAGCGCGCAGTGCGACATCCGAACGCTCGATCCGCATACCGAGGTGGTCACATTCGAGAAGCTGATGGGGTTCATCGCGGCAACGAGATTCGGGACCGATCCACACATCTCGCCGGCGTCATTTCGGGAGCACAAACGCGCATTGCTGAAGGGCCACATCGACACCCGGCACGGCGTGATCACCGTCGCCTGTGCGCCGGAAGATCCTTCGCGTCCGATCGGATACACCTGCACGTCACTGAGTGAACAGGGCGCGCATGTGTATGACCTTTGTACCGATCCCGATTTCCGGCGAAGCTCCATCGGACGCACGCTGCTCCGCTTCAGCATCGAGCAGTACCGGGTACTGCATCCGGACGCTCGCCGCTACATGACACGCATCTACGACGACAATATCCCCTGTCTGCGACTGTTCCGGAGCATCGGGTTCGCCGACACCGGGCGCCTCTTCCACTACTACCACTGCTGGCCGAAGGCACGCGGTTGAGCACGGGGGATCGGGATCAGATTCATCGTCCCGTCCGACCGATCGTTCATCGCACCGACGAATACGAAGAGACGGGCCACGCGCAGCTGCTGCAGATGCAGCGCGAACACTTCTGGTATCGCGGCCGTCATCGTTTTCTGCTCCACGCGCTGGACGCGGAGGTTCGTGAACGAGGGCTTCGCGCGATCGACGTCGGAGGGGGATGCGGCGGGTGGCTGGCGTATCTCCACGAGCGCCGCCCCGCGCTCTTCAACGAGCTCGCGCTCGGCGACTCATCGCTTCAAGCGCTGACACTCGCCGGTCCCGTCATCCGTGATTTCGCCAGCCGGTACCAGGTCGATCTCTATGATCTCGGATGGAATGATCGCTGGGACGTGATCTTCCTGCTCGATGTACTCGAGCACCTGCACGACGATGCCGCAGTTCTTCAACAGATCGCGACGGCATTGCGTCCGGGTGGCCTGCTCTTCGTCACCAGTCCCGCGCTCCCGTTCTTTCATTCCTACAACGACGACCTGGTGCACCATCTGCGGCGCTACACCCGAGGCGACTTCGCGCGATTGGCGGCGCGGTCGAATCTCACGCTGCGCCGCGCGCGGTACTTCATGTTCTTTCTCAGTCCGCTGGTTCTCGCCCGGCGGTGGACTGCGCCTCGCGCCAAAAACATGAGCGCGGACGAGATTCGCGCCCTGCTGGCGCGGACGCATGCCGTCCCCCCCGGGCCGGTGAATCAGCTCCTCCGGCTCATCTTCTCGCTCGAGACTCCACTCGGCTGGCACCTGCCGTTTCCGTGGGGGACATCCATTCTCGGCGTGTTCCAGAAGCCTCGATCCGCGCGTCATCCGTCGAATCGCTGACCACGAAGAACGGCCGGTCCCGCGTCTGCTCGAACAGCCGCGCAATGTACAGGCCGATCACTCCGAGGGAAAAAAGATTCGCGCCGCCGACGAGCAACACCACGGCCATCAGACTCGCCCAGCCCGGAACTACGGCCGCGCGCGTCAGTCTCCAGTAGACGAGATAAATGACCTGCAGAACCGACATGAGACTGAAGAGCAGGCCGATCACCGTACTGATGTGAAGCAGTCGCGTCGATTGCGAAACGAGGCCGTTGAGAGAGTACCGGAGCAGCTTCGAAAACGTGTACGAGCTCGATCCCGCCGCGCGCGAGGCATGATCGATTTCCATATAGGTGGCGCGGAATCCGAGCCAGTTCACGATGAACGGGTACTGACTGTATCGGTCGAACGAACGCAGATAGGCGTCGACGACCTTGCGGCTGATCAGCGACAACGTGTTCGAGTTCGCCCGGACGTACGGCGAGGAGAACAACCGGGCGACGACGTAGAACGCGCGGGAGGCGAGACTCCGGAACAGTGACGACGATCGGGAACGGCGCAGCGTGGCGACGACGTCGTAGCCTTCATCCGCTTTGTTCACCAGATCGCGGATCAACTCCGGCGGATCCTGCAGATCGCAATCCGTAACCACGACCCGCGCGCCGCGCGCCGCGGCCAGTCCGGCTGCAATCGCGAGATGCTGCCCGAAGTTCCGGCTCAATCGCACACCGCGAAACTGCGGCCGGTCCCGCGCGATCTCCATGATCCGTTCCCACGACTCATCGAGACTGCCATCGTCGACGAGAACGACTTCATACGAATCGGTGATGCCGGACAGCACGCTGCTCAGGCGCGCCGCAAATTCGTGCAGACAATCAGCGGCCTGATAGACGGGACTGACCACCGAGAGCTGCAACGGGTCGCTCATTCGTGGAGTATCAGATGCGTGCGCTCATTTCGCAAGGCGCGGCCGGCACGCCCGGGCTATGTAATGACTGTATGGAACGCGCAGCATTTCCGTGAGCACGCAATCGTCGACCTGGTCGAAGTGCTCGGCCAGCAACGCGCGATACGCCTCGGGCGAACGCACGCTCCCTCCGCGATCGGCATGGGCGAGAAGCCTGGAGATCATCCCCTGGCCCGGATGGTAGACGGCATCGAGCGAAACGAATGCACCATCCGGCCGCAGCACGCGCGCGGCGTGAGCGAGCAGACGCGCCGCCGCTCCATCATCGAGATGATGAAGCAACGCCAGCGCGACGACGCGATCGAACGTCCCCTCATCGGGAAGAGCATCCCCGACACGAGCGCAGATGAACCGTCCACGACTACCGTACCGCCGCATTGCGGCTTCAATGTAGGCGGGATTGAAATCGAAGCCGACGTAGCCGATGTCGCGCGGCAGATACTCGAGCAATGAGCCGGTGCCGCATCCAGCATCGAGAACTCTGGCGTGCTCGAACGGCCTGACGTATTCGTCGACGAATCGCCGGCGCGCACGCTTGCCGCCGAGAAGATCCTGCAGCGCGAGATACCCGGCGGGATGCTCCAGCATCCGGAACAGCCCGCCCGTTCGATGGCTCATGTCGTCGTCACTGTACGCAACGCGACCGCGAGCGCCTGGGCGACGACGTCGACGTCGTCGTCCGTCATGTCGGGCCACAGCGGAAGGCGCAACAGCCGCGCACTGACGTCATCGGTCACGTTCAACGTTCCGGACGAACGGCCGTAACGGATTCCCGCCGGCGCGCTGTGCAGGGGCACGTAATGGAAGACGGCATAGATCCCCTTCCCGCGCAGCGCATCGATGACCTCCGTCCGTTCTTCGATCGACCGCAGCAGAACGTAATAGATGTGGCCATTGCCCCGCGACGCGGAGCGAACGAGCCGGCCTTCCTGCTCCAGCCATTCCAACGCGGCGTGATACCGGTCCCATAGTGCGAGACGCTTTGCGGTGATCGATTCGGCCTGCTCGAGCTGGGCGAACAGGAATGCCGCGATGAGCTCGCCCGGGAGATACGAAGAACCGATGTCGACCCAGGTGTACTTGTCGACTTCACCGCGATGAAACCGGCTGCGATTCGTTCCCTTTTCCCGGACGATCTCCGCGCGCTCGACCAGATTCGGATCATTGATCAGCAGCGCGCCACCCTCACCGGACGCGACGTTCTTCGTCTGGTGAAAACTGAGCGCGCCCATCGTGCCGATGCTGCCGAGGAAGCGCCCCTGATGGGACGACAGCAGCGCCTGCGCGGCGTCCTCGATGATCATCGCACCGGCATCGCGGGCGATCGATTCGAGCGCATCCATGTCCGCCGCCTCACCCGCGTAGTGCACCGGTACGATGGCGCGCGTACGGGACGTCACCGCGGCCGCGACCGCGGCAGGATCGATGTTCAGCGTGCGGCGATCGATGTCGACGAACACCGGCCGCGCGCCCCGCAGCACGAACGCGTTCGCCGTCGACGAGAAGGTGAACGACGGCATGATCACCTCGTCCCCTTCACCCACGCCGGAAAGGATCGCGGCCATCTCCAGCGCCGCGGTGCCGGAATGCGTCAGCAGCGCGCGCGTGGAACCGATCGTCTGCTGCAGCCACGCCTCGCACCGGGACGTGAACGGACCGTCGCCGGCGAAGTGATTCGCCTCCATCACCCGCGCGATGTAATCCGCCTCGCGGCCCGTGAGGTGCACACGTGTAAAAGGAAGGCGCAAGGGCATCGATCGCCTCATAGAATACCGCGCATGACCGATGGTGAACATCGTGAGCCGACGACGCGCATGCTGCTTCTCTTCCTCCTTTTCGGCGTGTCGCTGCTCGCATTCGACCTTGTGACTCTCCATTCAACCAACGCGGTGGAAATCAACACCAGCATCCCGACGATCAGACGCGAGGAGTTCGCAATCACCTGGTGGTTGCAGCACGGGTACTTCCACACGGCCGGGATGAAGGTGAATCCAGACGTGCAGAACAATCCGCGACTCTACCGCTCCGTTACGGGCGGTTTTATCGTCCCCGGCTTCCTGGTCGCAAAACTCTCGCAGGCGATTACGGGCTATCCGGACTGGCGCCTGATGAGGATGCAGAACGAGGCCGTCTCGATGCTGGCCTCCGTGCTCCTCGGCCTGCTCGGATTTCGCCTCTCCCGCCGGTTCGGCGTCAGGCCGTTTCATGCCGTTGCTCTCGCCTTCATGCTCCAGGCGGTCTATTTCACCTTTCCCGACAACTTGTGGATCTTCTGGGAGATGACCCCGCGTGCCTGGTGGTTGCCGTTCGCCTGCATCTTTCTGCTGGCGGATGAAGCGCGGCTCGACCGTCCATCGGACCGTACCTTGATGATCGTTCAAGCCGCGGCGGCCTTCCTTCTCACCTACATGGAACACATCGCCGGCACGGCCTTCATCGCGTCGTACGTGATCCTGGCATTGCTGCTGGGCGAACGGAGGCCGTCCTGGCGGCAGCTCGCCATCGTTGCGATCATTCCGCTGATCGCCGCGATCGCGATGTTTCAAGCACAGTTCGCGCTGGCGAAGGCACTCAATCCCGAGCTTCCCGTCACCGGAGCCGCGTTCATGAAACGCACCGGTCTCGACGGCGAAACGATCTATTACAACGGGCACCTCGACATCGCTCATCGTCGCGACATCGCCGCGAGGAACTTCGCGCCGGAGAACATCCGGCCGCTACTATTCCAGTGGCCCTGGTTGTTCTTCACGTCGGTCACCGCGCTCGTGGTCATGATGATCGCGGGGATGCGGGGACGCGTACCGCGCCCCGCGACCGTCTCGGTCCTGTCACTCCTCGGTGCGTATCTGATCTACGCGGCCGTGTTCAGCCAGGCGATCGTCGTTCATCCGTACTACTACGACATGATGCTCTTCACGCCGCTGATGATCGCTCTGTTCATCGTCGTGCCGAGTCTCCTCGAGCCGGTGACACGCGAGCAGGGCCTGATCATCGTCATCACGGTCTTCCTCGGCATCTGGCTCTCCTGGGTGCAGATGCGCGACTACGCCATCTGGTATCCGCAGCCAGAGCCAAAAAAAGTGGGGCACGGCGGAAGAACCGTGCCCCGGGTGGAGCAGTGGACTGGGGTCCCTCTCCCCCAGCCCGCCGAGGACGCGCAGGAGGGGCGCGCCCTTTCTTTGTGACCTAGTCGCTCAAGTTTCGAATCACCGTCGGGATGTCGAGGTCCGTGCCGAAGTCGCTGTTGGCCATCGGACCGAAACCACCGCTGCCGTCCGGCCGCGACATCCCTTTGCGGAAGAACGGCGGATCGTAGATCTCACCTTCGGCGCCGATCTGCGGCGGCGCGGCCGGCTCCTCGTGCTGCGCGGCGATCTGCGTCGCGCTCGCGGAGGGACGCATCGGCACGCCGGCGCGCGTCGGCGCGGGCGTGGCGAGCTGCTCGCCGCGGGTGTTGAGGAAGCCCTTGGTCGCGGAATCGAATCCCGTCGCGATGACCGTCACCTTCACGTCGTCGCCCATGCGCGGGTCGATGACCGTGCCGAAGATGATGTTCGCCTCTTCGTCCGCCGCTTCCTGGATGATCGACGCTGCTTCATGCACTTCGAAGAGCGTCATGTCGGGGCCGCCGGTCACGTTGATCAGCACGCCCTTGGCGCCTTCGATTGACGCCTCTTCGAGCAGCGGCGACGAGATGGCGCGCTGCGCCGCCTCGACCGCGCGATGCTCGCCCGACGACACGCCGGTGCCCATCAACGCCATCCCCATGCCGTGCATGATCGTCTTCACGTCGGCGAAGTCGAGGTTGATCTCGCCCGGCACGGTGATGAGATCGGAGATGCCCTGCACCGCCTGGCGCAGGATGTCGTCGGCGATCTTGAATGCATCGCTCAGCGACGTGCCACGCTCGACGAAGTTGAGCAGCCGCTCGTTCGGAATGGTGATCAGCGTGTCGACCGTGTCGCGCAGGCTGCGGATGCCATGCTCGGCCTGCACGCGGCGGCGCTTCCCTTCGAAGTTGAACGGCTTGGTCACTACCGCGACCGTCAGCGCGCCGAGCTCCGCGGCGAGCGACGCGATGATCGGCGCCGCGCCGGTGCCGGTGCCGCCGCCCATGCCGGTGGTGATGAAAATCATGTCGGCGCCGGAGAGCGCCTCCAGGATGCGATCGGTGTCTTCGAGCGCGGCCTGCTTGCCGATCTCCGGATTCGCCCCCGCGCCGAGGCCTTTGGTCAGTTTTCCGCCGATCTGCAGCTTGACCGGGGCGAGCGAATTGCGCATGGCCTGGACATCGGTGTTGGCGACGAGAAACTCGACGCCCTTGATGCCGGCCTGGATCATCCGGTTGACGGCGTTCCCACCACCCCCACCGACCCCGACGACTTTGATCTTCGCACCGAGCGACTCTTCTTCCAGCGTGACCTTCAGACTGCCGCCGGCTGCTTCGTCAAATGTGATCATTTACCGTCTCCCGAGAGAGTAACTAATTTCCGTGCTTCATTCAATGAGATTTACCCGCCAGCAAAAAGTGACCGGAACGACTGCGCCACTTTTGCCAGCCCCTTCACCGGGCGTTTCCGCACCTTCGACTGCGAACGGAAGCCCCACAACAGCAGCCCCGCGGCCGCTGTCCACTCCGGACCATTCACCGTATCGGACAGTCCCCCCAGCCCGCGCGGCACACCTTTGCGCGCCTGCTGGTCGAAGATCTGCTCGACCATCTCGATCATCCCGTCCATCTCCGCGCCGCCTCCCACGAGCACGACGCCGGAGCGGATCTCCTTGTCCAATCCGACCTTCTCCAGGTCGCGATAGACGAGCTTCGCGATCTCCGCCGCGCGCGGCTCGAGGATGTTGGTCAGCTCGTGCCGCGACAGGATCTTCGGCGCGCGGCCGCCGACCGTCGGCACCTCGATCGGATCGTCTTCCGTCACCAGCGATCCGAGCGCGCAGCCGTAGCGCTTCTTGATCCGCTCCGCGTCTTCCATCGGCGTCCGCAGCACGACGGAGATATCGCTGGTGAAGTGTCCCGCGCCGACCGGCAGCACGTTGGTGTGGACGACGTTTCCCTCGAGGAAGACGGCGTAGTCGGTGGTGCCGCCCCCGATGTCCATCAGCAGCACGCCCATCTCGCGCTCGTCCTGCGTCAGCGTGCACTCCGCCGCCGCGAGCTGCTCCAGCACGAGCTCCTGCACGGCGATGCCCGCCTTGTTCACACACGTCAGGATGTTCTGGTTGTGCGTCCGCGCGCCGGTGACGATGTGCACGTTCGCCTCGAGCCGCGTGGCGGTCATGCCGAGCGGATCGTGGATGCCGTCCTGTCCGTCGACCACGAACTCGCGCGGGATGACGTGCAGCAGCTCGAGCTCCGCCGGGACGTTGATCGACTTCGACGCCTCGATCACCCGGTCGATGTCCTCGCGCGCGATCTCCTTGTGCTTGCCCATGACGGAGACGACGCCGCGCGAGTTGACGGAGCGGATGTGATCGCCGGCGATGCCGACGTACACCGACTCGATCTGCAGTCCGGCCATCACCTCGGCCTCATCGACCGCTTTCTTCACGGCGTCGATGGCCTGGTCGAGGTTGATGATGTTGCCGCGGCGCGTCCCCTTCATCGGCGAGGTGCCTTTGCCGATGATCTCGAGCTGGCCGCGGTCGTTGATCTCGCCGACGAGGACGCAGACCTTCGAGGTGCCGATGTCGAGAGCGACGATGTATTTGTCTTCGGTGCGAGGCATGGCGGTGCTCTCCTAATTTGTGATTGCCACGGCCGGCACCGTCTGAACGGGAGCCGCCGCGGCGGTCGTGATCGAATGAACGGGTTTGACGACGATGCGGTCGGAGAAACGAAGGTCGGCGTACTCGATCTCGCCGCGTCCGAGGTGCTCGGCCTTGACGATCGAATAGAGGTTCCGCCACTTCGCCGACACGTCCTCGGCGTTGGCGTAGACGATCGCGCCGAGCTCGCGGTCGAACATGACGAAGCCGCGCGGCGCGATGGGATGAACCTCGGAGATGCGCGAGTAGAGCAGCGGATCGCTGGTGCGCAGGGCGCGGACGAACGTGACCGCGCGCTGCAGCTCCGCGCCATCGGCGTTGGCGATCAATGGCAGATCATCGTCCCCCACCTCGGGCGACAGCTCCGCGAACGTCACGCCCTGCTCGTCGACGTACTGAATGCGGTCGCCCGCGCGCACCAGCGCGACCGGCGTACGCTCCGTGACGTTGATGCGCAGCGTGTTCGGCAGCTTCTTCTCGATGTCGATGCGGCTGACCCACGACAACCCGCGCAGGTCGTTCTGCACGCGCGCGATGTCGATCTTGAAGAGGTTCGTGCCGGTGTAGCCCGAGGTCACCGAGGCGAGCGCCGCGCGCGGCGTGTGCTTCGCGCCGGTGATCTCGACGTCCTTCACCGCGAAGCGCGAGTCGGACTGCGTGTGCTGCCAGATCCAGAAGCCGGCCGCGATGACGGCGAGCGCCAGCACGATCTTCGATCCCGCGGTGAGGATGCGCTGCAGCTGGATGCGGCGCTGATTGCGGCGCACGCGTCCCGCATCGAGGGGACGGAGGAAGCGCTGCGTAGTTTCGAAACCGGCGCTCATTGCACCCCCCTCACGAGCATCTCCGCGATCTCGTGCACGTCCCCCGCGCCCATGGTGATGAAGATGTCGTTCGGCCCGAGCCGGCGACGCAGCTGGTTGAAGATCTCGCTGTTGCTCCGGTCGAGGAACTCGATCCCCTGCTCCGCCTCAGCGATCAAACGCGCGGAAACGCCCTCGATCGGCTTCTCGCGCGCTGCGTAGATCGGCGCGACCATCGCGACGTCCGCCGTGCGCAGCGCGCTCGCGAACTCCTGCGCGAAGTCGCGCGTCCGCGAGTAGAGGTGCGGCTGAAACAGCGCGACGACGCGCCGTCCCGGATAGCCGCCGCGCGCCGCGGCGAGCGTGGCGCGGATCTCGGTCGGGTGATGCGCGTAGTCGTCGACGATGATCGCGCCGCCGTAATCGCCGAGGACCTGGAAGCGGCGATCGACGCCGATGAACCTGGCCAGACCGGTGACGATGGCCTCCGGCGCGATCCCGAGCTCGCGCGCGACGGCGATCGCCGCCAGCGCGTTGCGCACGTTGTGCTCGCCCGGGACGAAGAGCTTGAAGTGTCCGACGCCCGGTACCTCGAACGTGGATCCGCGCTCGTGGAACTGGAGGTTCGTCGCGCGCAGCTCGCCCGCATGCAAGCCATATCCGATGACGCGGTGCTGCGTCCGCGCGAGCAGCGACGCCACCTCCGGCTCATCGGCGCAACCGATGACGACGCCGTTCTCCGGAATCCCGTCGACGAAGATGCGGAACGCCTCGACGATCGCCTCGAAGCTGCCGTAGTACTCGAGGTGGTCGGCCTCGACGTTCGTCACCACCGCGATCTCCGGGTGGAGGTGGTGGAACGTGCGGTCGTATTCGTCCGCCTCGACGACGAGGTAGTCGCCGCCGCCGCTCTTCGCGTTGGTGGCGAAGTTGCGGACGATGCCGCCGACGAGCAGCGTCGGATCGAGTCCCGCCGCTTCGAGGACCGTGGCGATCATGGCGGAGGTGGTGGTTTTGCCGTGCGTCCCCGAGACGCCGACGGCACGCTTGCGGGCCACGATCTCGCCGAGCATCTCCGCGCGGCGCATGACCGGAATGCCGCGCCGGCGCGCCGTCTCGAGCTCCGCGTTCTCGCCCTTCACGGCGGCGGTGACGACGACCAGGTCCATCCCCTCGAGGTGCGCCGGATCGTGGCCGATGGAGATGGAGACGCCGCGGCTTTCCAGGAGCTCAGTGGCCGCGGAACGTTTGAGGTCACACCCGCTGACCGAGATCCCCGACTCCTTCAGGATCTCGGCGATGCCACTCATTCCGATTCCGCCGATGCCGACGAAATGAATGGTCCTAATTTGATCGAAATTCATCCTGATCTTATCTCTTGAATTTTAAATGATTTTCTCGATCGTATCGACGATCTTTTTAGTTGCTTCCGGTGCCGCCAGCGCCTTCGCCGCGGCCCCCATTTTTTGCGGGTCGACGCGAGCCACGGCCTCGGCCAGCGCCTGCGGGGTCAGTTCTTTTTCCGTGATCACGATCGCCGCGCCGGCCTTCTCCATCACCCGCGCGTTCAGCTCCTGGTGGTTGTTCGCCGCGGCGGCGAAGGGAATGAGGATCGAGGCCCGGCCGACGGCGGCGAGCTCGCCGATGGTCATCGCGCCGGAGCGGGCGATGACGATGTCGGCCGCCGCCAGTTCGTCAACCATCGGATCGATGTAGGCGACGATGCGCGCATTGGGGAACTCGGCGTACGAGCGCCGGACCTCCTCGAGCATCTTCGGACCGGTCTGGTGGACGATCTCGAGGTCGCGCGGCAAGAGCGGGAGCGCCAGCGTGACGGCATCGTTGAGCATCTTGGAGCCCTGGCTGCCGCCGAAAATGAGGACGCGGTTGTTGCCGGTTGCCGGTCCCCGCGTCGCGTCGAAAAATTCTTTGCGCACCGGGTTGCCGGTGACGACCGCGTCGTCGCGTTTCAGGCGCGGACCTGCCTCGGCGAATGCGACCGCGACCGCCTTCACGAACTTCGCGACCGAGCGATTCGCGAGGCCGGGATACGCGTTCTGCTCGTGGATGATCGTCGGCACGCCGCGCATCCACGCGGCGAGCAGCACCGGTCCGGAGGAGTAGCCGCCGACGCCGAGGACGACGCTCGGCTTGTGCCGTCCGACGACGCGCCATGCCTGGAAGAATCCGATCGGAAGACGCAGCAGGTTCTTCACGAGATCGAGCGGACCTTTGCCCTTCAATCCGCCGACGGAGATGAACTCGAGCGGGAAGCCGGCCTGCGGGACGATCGTCTTCTCGAGCCCGTACTGCGTGCCGACGAAGACGACGCGGCGCGAGACGTCGCGCGCCTGGAACTCGCGCGCAATGGCGATCGCGGGATAGATGTGTCCCCCCGTCCCACCGCCCGCGATCATCAATGTCAGCACGCCCATCTCACCCATGTCCCGTCAACCCGACTGTTGCGACAAATTCAGCAGCACTCCCACCGCGATCATGCTGGTGATCAGCGACGAGCCGCCGTAGCTCACCAACGGCAGCGGCAAGCCCTTCGTCGGCAGGAGGCACAACGCGACGCTCACGTTCACCAGCGCCTGCACCGCGATCAGCAGCGTGAAGCCGAGCGCCGCGTAGAACTCGAAGCGGTGCTGGCTGAAGCGCGCGATCCGGAAGCCGCGCCACACGACGAAGGCGAAGAGGCCGATCAGCGCGATGGCGCCGACGAAGCCGAGCTCCTCGCCGATGATCGAAAAAATGAAATCGGTGTGCGGCTCCGGCAGGAAGAAGAGCTTCTGCCGTCCGTTGCCGATGCCGAGTCCGCGGAAGCCGCCGGTGCCGAGTGCAATCAGCGACTGCAGCGCCTGGAATCCCTTCCCCAGCGGATCGGCCTCGGGGTTCAAAAACGTGAACAGCCGGTCGCGCCGGTAGGCCGCGCTCCACGCCAGCGCTCCTGCCGCCGGGATCAACGTCATCCCGAAGAGAAGGATGTAGCGCCAGGCGATGCCGGCGGCGAAGATCATCGCCGCGGCGACGAGCATGATCGTGCTCGCCGTGCCGAAGTCGGGCTCGAGGAGGATCAGCGCGGCGACCGTCGCCAGGATCAACCCCAGCGGCAGCAGCGTGGTGGTCAACTCGTTGACCTTCTCCTCGCGCCGCGCCAGGAACCAGGCGAGGAAGAGGATCACCGCCGGCTTCGCCAGCTCCGACGGCTGCACCTGGAAGAGATGCGGGAAGACGATCCAGCGATGCGTGCCGTTGATCGGCGCCTGGAAGAGCGCAAGCACCAGGCCGCAGATCACGCCGCCGAGCACCGTGGCGATCACGCGCGGATGCTGCAGCAGCCGCGTGTCGATGTGCATCAGCAGCATCATCACCGCGCCGCCGGCGATCAGCCAGATGCACTGCCGGGTCATGAAGTAGTACGGCTTATCGGCGCCGACTTTCTGCAGCGTGATGATGGCCGAGGCGCTGTAGATCATCACCAGGCCGACCACGACGATCAGCATCGCGGCGCCGAAGAGCCAGGTGTCGTAGGTGAGTTTGCGACTCATAGCGCTTTCACCAGTTCCTCGAAGTGCTCCCCTCGATGTTCGAAGTTGCGGTACTGATCGAAGCTCGCGCAAGCGGGGGAGAGGAGCACCACGTCGCCGCTCTGTGCGTTCTCGGCGGCCCACTTCACCGCGCGCTCCATGTTCTCCAACGGCTCGATGCGGACGGCGCCGTCGAGTTTTTCCTTGATCACATCGGCCGCTTTTCCGATGGTGAGAATCGCCTTCGTCCGATCGCCGACCAGCTCGCGCATCCGCTCGAACTCGCCGTGCTTGTCGTAGCCGCCGAGGATCAGCCAGACGGATGACGACGGGAAGCTCTGCAGCGCGGCGATCGTCGCGTCGACGTTCGTCCCCTTCGAGTCGTTGATCCACTTCACGCCGTCGCGCTCGCGCACCAGCACCATGCGATGCGGCAGGCCGGCGAACGTGCCGAAGGCGATCTGCACGTCGACGTCGTTCACGCCGGCGACGCGCGCGGCGAGCCACGCGGCGAGCGCGTTCTCGATGTTCGGCGTGCCTTGCAGTTTCAGCGAGGCGCGCGGGATGCGGCGGTCACCGAGGACGAGATCGTCGCCGTCGAGGTAGGCGTCGGCGGGTTGTGTCGATGAGAACCGAAGCAGATGAGCAGGTGTGTTGACATCAACACTCGTGTTCACGATCGCGTGGTCGTTCGGTTCCTGATTGCGGAAGATCCGCTGCTTCGCGGCGGCGTACGACTCGAACGTCGGATAGCGATCCATGTGATCGGGCGTGACGTTCAGCAGCAGCGCGACATTCGCGCGGAACTTGTCGACCGTCTCGAGCTGGAACGAAGAGAGCTCGAGGACGTAGGTACGCGGGCGCTCGAAGTCGAGTGAAGCAATCAACGGCTCGCCGATGTTGCCGGCGACGATCGGCTCGCGTCCGGCGACACGGAGGATCTCGCCGATCAGCGACGTCACCGTCGACTTGCCGTTCGATCCGGTGACCGCGATGACCGTGCCGTTGAGATGACGGTACGCGAGCTCGATCTCGCCGATGACCGGCATCGAATGCTTTCCCGCCTCGACGAGCAGCGGGATGTCGAGCGGCACACCGGGGCTGACCACGATCTCGTCGACACGCTCGAGCAGCGCGAGGTCGTCGCGGCCGAACGCCTGCTCGACGTGCGGGTCGAGCGCGTACGGCAGCACCGGATCGGCCTTCGAATCGGCGAGCACGACTTCCTCTCCCCGCTTCGCGAGGAAGTTGGCCGCGGCCACGCCGCTCTTCGCTGCTCCGACGACGAGCGTTCTCATCTCAGCTTGAGGGTCGCCAGCGAGAACAGCGCGAACATGATCGCGATGATCCAGAAGCGGACGACGACCTTCGTCTCCTTCCACCCCGACAGCTCGAAGTGGTGATGCAGCGGCGACATCTTGAAGACGCGCCGGCCGGTGATCTTGAACGAGGCGACCTGGATGATCACGCTCAGCGCCTCGACGACGAACAGTCCGCCGACGAGCACGAGCAGCAGCTCCTGCTTGATCATCACCGCCAGACAGCCGATCGCACCGCCGAGCGCGAGCGAGCCGACGTCGCCCATGAAAATCTCCGCGGGATGGGCGTTGAACCACAGGAAGCCGAGTGACGCCCCGACCATCGCGCCGCAAAACACCGCGAGCTCACCCGCCTGCGGAACCCACGCGATGCGCAGGTAATCGGCGACGCGGAAGTTGCCCGCCGCATACGTGAGAATCGTGTAGGTGACGGCGGCGATGAGCGTCGTGCCGATGGCCAGTCCGTCGAGGCCGTCGGTCAGGTTGACCGCGTTCGACGCGCCGACAAGGACGACCATGATGAAGGGGATGTAGAACCAGCCGAGGTTCAGCTTGAAGAGCTCCGGCTTGATGAACGGAAAGGTCAGCACCGTCGAATAGTTGTTGTGGATCGACGGCAGCAGCGCGATGGCCAGGCCGATGATCAGCGCCACGCCGAACTGCATCCCGAACTTCTGTTTCGCCGTGAGCCCGAGGTTCCGCTTCTTCGACAGCTTGCGGTAGTCGTCGATGAAGCCGATCGCGCCGTACGCGAACGTCACGAAGAGGACGATCCAGATGTACGGGTTGAGGATGTCGGCCCAGAGGATCGTCGGGATGAGGATCGCGACGTTGATCAGGATGCCGCCCATCGTCGGCGTCCCGGCCTTCTGCTGATGCGACTTCGGACCTTCCTCGCGGATGTACTGGCCGAACTTGATGCGGCGCATCTTTTCGATCAGCCACGGCCCGAGGATGAAGGAGATCACCAGCGCGGTGAGCGCGGCGAACGCCGTCCGGAACGTGATGTAGCGGAAGACGTTGAAGCCGGCGATCCGGTTGTGGAAGAGGTAGTAGAGGAGGTAGTAGAGCATTTAGTGCGCCCCTCCGGTTGCCGGTTGCCCGTTGCCGGTTGCCAGCATCGTCACGATCTTGTCCAGACCGATCCCTCGGCTCGCCTTGATCAGCACGAGATCGCCGTCTTCGATGAACGTCTTCAGGAATTCGCCCGCCGCCTGCGCGTCGTCGAAGTGATGCAGCTGCGCATCCGCGAAGCCTGCTTCGCGCGCGCCGTCGAGCAGTGACTTCGCGCGCCTGCCGACGCCGATCACGGCGTCGACTTCCTTCGGGATGGCGCGGCCGGAGTCGCGGTGATAGTCGAGCTCTTTGTCGGCGCCGAGCTCCAGCATGTCGCCGATGACCGCGATGCGCCGCGTCGCCTCCGCCTGCTTCAGCAGCGTGAGCGCGCTGGCCAGCGCGTACGGATTCGAGTTGTACGAGTCGTCGTAGATCGTCGCGCCGCGATACGGCACGACCACGCCGCGGTGATACGCCGGCTTCAGGTCGGCGATGCCTTTCGTGATGCCGTCCCACGAGATGCCGATGACGCGCGCGGTGGCGATCGCCGCGAGGAGGTTCGAGAGGTTGTGCCGTCCGGGAAGGGCGAGCTCGAAGTCGCGGTCTTCCCCTTCCGCGCGGACGGTGAAGCGGGTGCCGAGGAGTCCGCGCTCGGTGACCGCGGTGGCGCGGTACTGCGCCTCGTGGTCGATGCCGTACGTGACCTTCGTCCCGGCGAAGCCTTCGCTGATGCGCATCACGTGCTCGTTGTCGGTGTTGAGCACGATCGTCGCGTCCGACTTCACGTTCTCCAGCAGCTCCCGCTTCGCCTCTGCAATTTTTTCGATGGTTCCGAAGAACTCGATGTGCACCGGCGCGATGTTCGTGTAGACGCCGACGTCGGGGCGCGTGAGGCCGGCGAGCTGCGCGATCTCGCCCTTGTGATTCATCCCCATCTCACTGACCACGACTTCCGCGTCGTCCGGCGTGTTGTCGATGCAGAGCGGGCAGCCGATCAGGTTGTTGAAGTTCCCCCACGACTTGAAGGTGCGCTTCTCCGTCGCGACGAGCGTGGCGATCATCTCCTTCGTCGTCGTCTTGCCGGCGGAGCCGGTGATGGCGATGAGCGTGAAGTCGTAGCGCTGGCGGATGGCGCGCGCGAGCATCTGCAGCGCGAGCGTCGTGTCGCCGACGAGCACGATCCCTTTGTCGGAGGGGATGTTCTCCGGCGCCTGCGACACCACCGCGCCGAGCGCCGTCTGCAGCGCCTGCGGCACGAACTGATGGCCGTCGAGCCGCTCGCCCTGGATGGCGAAGAAGACGGAGCCGGGCTTCACCTCGCGCGAATCGATGACGACGGATTGGGTGGTGAGGTCGCCGCCGGAGAGGACACGTCCGCCGACCATGTTCGCGATCTGGGAGAAGGTCAGGCTAGGCATGCCGACCTCCGCTTCGCTGTCCGCCGCCTGAAAAGCGGGCGCTCTCCTCCGACCCCGCCGCGCTCCGATCGCCGCCCTTCCCCCGAAGCTGCCCGGCGATCCCCGACCGTCCACGCTCACAGAAGCGGAACGGCGGGGCCGGAAGAGAACACCCGCTGTGGCGCGGGAAAGTGTAGATCGATTTCATGACTAATTTCAATTGATTTTCCGTACTGCCTTTTGACGCCGCTTTTTCAGAGCGAGCTCGGCCTCTTCCCGGTCGTCGAAATGCACGACCCGCTCGCCCATGCCCTGGTAGGTCTCGTGCCCCTTGCCGGCGATGACGATGACGTCGTCGTCGGATGCGCCGAGGACCGCCTGCTCGATCGCCACGCGCCGGTCGGCGATCCGCTTGTGCGGCACGTCGCCTACGCCACGCTCGATGTCGTCGAGGATCCGCTCCGGGTTCTCGCTGCGCGGGTTGTCGCTGGTGAGCACCACTTCGTCCGCGAGACGCGCGGCGATCTCTCCCATCAGCGGACGCTTCCCCTTGTCGCGATCGCCGCCGCAGCCGAAGAGGATGACGACGCGCTTCCCGCCCGCGAGCTCGCGCACGGCGTGCAGGAGTTTCTCCAGTGCGTCGGGCTTGTGGGCGTAATCAACAATGACAACCGGCGTATCGCCGACACTTTCGAATCGCCCCCGCACCGCCTCGAGATTGCGGATGCCGGTCTCGATCTGCTCGCGCGTGCAGCCCGCGGCGATCGCGGCGCCGACGGCAGCCATCCAGTTGTAGAGGTTGGGAAGACCGATCAGCCGCGACTCGACGGCGATGTCACCGGCGGGCGTGCGTAGCTTGCCGTGGAGTCCGCGGACCGAGACGTCGACGTCAGGCGTGATGTCGGCGTTCGCGCGCCCGAAGGTCATCGCGTCGCCGAATTCGTCCTTCAAGCGCCGGCCGTACGGATCGTCGGCGTTGACCACGCGATGCTCGGTCTGCGTGAACAGAATCCGTTTCGCCTGGAAGTAGTCCTCGAAGCCCTCGTGAAAATCGAAGTGGTCCTGCGAGAGGTTCGTGAACGCCGCGACTCTGAACTTCACGCCGAACGTCCGCTTCAGCGCGAGGGCGTGCGAGGAGACTTCCATCACCGCGTGCCGCACGCCGGCATCGACCATCTTCGCGAACCACTCCTGCAGCACGACCGCGTCGGGCGTGGTGCGATCGGCGGAAAGCCGTTCATCGCCGGCGCGGTATTCGATCGTGCCGATGAGGCCGACCGGCTCTCCGGTCGCATCGAAAATCGACTCGACCATCTTCGTAGTCGTGGTTTTTCCCGAGGTGCCGGTGACGCCGACGAGCGAAAGCTTGTCCGCGGGCCGGCCGTAGAAGTTGGCGGCAATGACAGCGAGCGCGGCGCGCGGATCTTCGACGTCCTCGGCCGTGACGATCGCGGCCGCACCTTTCTCCCGCGCCTGCGGCACGAACTTCGCCCCATCCATCGCCGTCCCCGGAATGGCGACGAAGAGCGCGCCCGGCTTCACGAGGCGCGAGTCGGCGGTGACGCTGCTGACCTCGACGTCGTCGGGCTCGTGACGCAGCGGAACATCGCGGAGCAGATCGCGCAGTCTCATTTCGCGATCTCCGCGCAGGCAAGTGTCAGAAGGCGATTCGATGGCAAGGCCTGACCAGGCTCCGGTATTTGTGATTGGACGACGCCGCTCCCCACCGCCCTCACCTGCATTCCGGCGGCGACGGCCCGCGTGATCGCGGCGCGTGTATCGAGGCCGCGCACGTCGGGGACGCCGGCATGCGGCTGCGGTTTCGGTTGCGAGAATTCGGCCAACAGCGGCGCGTCGAGATCGATGGTCCGCGACGGCATCGACGGCGCCACGCCGAGATACCGAAGCGCCGCCTCGGCGATCTCCTTGAACGCCGGCGCGGCGACCGTGCCGCCGTATTGCGCCCCCTTCGGCTCGTCGACGACGACGAGAATCACGAGGCGCGGACGATCGGCCGGCACGTAGCCGCAGAACGACGCGACGAACTTGTCGGGCGAATAGCCGCCGCGCCCCGCCTTCTGCGCCGTCCCGGTTTTTCCGGCGACGACATGCTCGGTGAGCGCCGCAGGCTGTCCGGTGCCACGCGTGACGACCGCCTTGAGGATCTCGTTCATCACCGCGGCGGTCTTCTCCGAGATCACGCGCACCGGCGCGTTCCGCTGCGGCTGATAGATCGTGTTCCCCTTCGCGTCGACGACGCGATCGATGACGCGCGGCGCGACGCGCATGCCGCCGTTCGCCACGGTCGACATCGCGACCGCGATCTGCAGCGGCGTGACACCGATCTCCTGGCCGATCGACATCGAGGCGTTCGACAACATCGACCACTTCTCGGTGCGGCGCAGCAGTCCCGGCGCCTCGCCCGGCAGCTGCACGCCGGTTCGCTCGCCGAAGCCGAAGCGGCGGATGTAGTCGTAGAAGCGGCGCGGTCCGACCGCGAGGCCGACCTTGATCGTGCCGACGTTCGAGGAGTGGACCATCACCTCTTCGAACGGCATCAAGCCGTACGCGTTGCCGCCGTGCTCGTGGATCGCGACGTTGGCGATCTCGATCGAGCCGTTGCCGCAGTCGATGATCTGCGACGGCGTGACCATCCCTTCCTCGAGTCCGGCCGACGCGGTGACGATCTTGAACGTCGATCCCGGCTCGTAGAGGTCCTGCACCGTACGGTTGCGCCACTCGGCGGGAGAGAAATCGTTGAAGCGGTTCGGATCGAACGTCGGCGCCGAGGCCATCGCCAGGACGGAGCCGTCGCGCGGATCCATCACGATTGCCGAGCCGGAGGCGGCGTGGTATTTGTCGACCGCCTTCATCAGCGCCTGCTCGGCGATGAACTGCACGACGGAGTCGATGGTGAGGACGACGTTGTTGCCGTCGACCGCGCGGTTCGCCCCTTCGCCGCCGACGAGGTACGTGCCGGCGCGCGCGTCGCGCAGGATCGTGACGCGTCCCGCGCGTCCGCGGACGTAATGGTCGAACGAGTGCTCGACGCCGGCCAGTCCTTCGCCGTCGAGTCCGACGTAGCCGATCACGTTCGCCGCGACGCTGCCGCGCGGATACGAGCGGCGATGCTCCTCGATGAACGAGATGCCCGGCACCTTGAGCTTCCGCAGTTCGACGGCCGCTTCCATCGGCAGCTGCCGCGCGATCCAGACGAAGCCGCTGTCGCTCTGCAGCTTCTCGTCGATCTCACGCGCCGTGAGGCCGAGTCCAGGGACCGCGGCCAGCGCTTTCGCGGCGGCCTTGCGGTCGGTGACGAGCTGCGGGTCGGCGTAGATGGAGACGGCGGAGACGCTCTCCGCGAGGACGCGTCCGCGCGCGTCGACGATCGAGCCGCGAACGGGGTTGAGCGAGACCGTGCGCTCCTGCTGCCGGCTCGCGCGGTTCGTGTAGTAGTCGTGGCGGACGAGCTGCACCTGCACGAGACGCGCGACGACGATCAGCGCCCAGACGGTGAGGCCGGCGAAGAGTTGGATGAGGCGCTTGTGCGATGTGGTCATCGCGACTCCGGGGCGCGGGGCGCGGGGCGCGGGGCGCGTTCGACCGTCACGATCGCCTGCGCGTCGGTCGGTGTGAACCCCAGAGACGAGGCCTTCTGCTGCACGGCGGGGAGCGAGGTCAGTCGATCGAGCTCCAGCTGCAGCGCCTTGTTCGCATCCTCGATCTCTTTGCGCGACTTCTGCAGCCGCGTCGCCTCATGGCCGAGGCGGATGACCTCGAGGTTCTGCCACGTGAAGAGAAGAAGAAAGAAGCCGATCGGCGCGCCGAGAGAAAGGACAGCCAGCAGCTCACGGAAGCGGCGTCGGTCGCGCTCCCGCACGATGTGTGCGTTCTCGATCGGTTTTTTCTGTGTGTAGTACATGGTGGAGCCCGCAGCCAAAAAACAAGGGTGAAGATCTGCCTACACGCACGATTCGAAGAGCCATCCCGTCACACCCACGCTCCACGCTCCACCCCTCCCGAGCTCCCCGGACCGTACTCACACCCACCCTTCCCCAACCTTCACCCTTGCTCTTTGGCTGCGAGCAAGGCACTTCGTTCCGCCACCCGCAGCTTCGCGCTGCGCGATCGCGGATTGCGATCCAATTCCTCATCCCTGGCAGTCACCGGCCTTCCGGTCAAGATGTTGACCATCTCCAGCGCGCCGCATCCGCACACCGGCATGCCGGGGGGACAGGTGCACTCCCCTTCCAGCCGCCGCAGCGCGCGTTTGACGATGCGGTCTTCGAGCGAATGAAAGGAGATGACGGCGATGCGCGCGCCCGGCTCGAGCATGCTCACCGCCTCGTCGACGAACCGGTCGAGTCCGACCAGCTCCTCGTTCGCCGCGATGCGCAGCGCCTGGAACGTCAGCGTCGACGGATCAATGTCGTGATACTTCGCCCGCTTGACGCTCCGGATGATCTCCGCGAGCCGCGTGGTCGTTTCGATCCGTCCCTCGGCGCGCGCGGCGACGATCGCCCCGGCGATCCGCCGCGCCATCGGCTCCTCGCCGTATTCGCGGAGGATGCGCGCCAGCTCGCGCTCATCGAGTCCGTTCACCAGGTCGGCCGCGCTCGTTCCCTCCGGTCCCATCCGCATGTCGAGCGGCGCGTCGTAGCGGAATGAAAAACCGCGCGAGGCGTCGTCGAGCTGCATCGATGAGACGCCGAGGTCCGCGAGCAGGCCGCTGATGCGATCGACGTTCGACTGCTTCAGGATGTCAATGAGCTGCTCGTGGCGTCCTCGCACGAACGTCACGCGGCCGGCGAACCTCGCCAGCCGTTCGCGGCTGCGCTCCAGTGCCGCCGGATCGCGGTCGATGGCGATCAGCCGCGCGTCCGGATAGCGCTCCAGCAGCGCCTCCGCATGTCCACCGAGTCCGACCGTCGCGTCGACGAGCGTTCCGTCGGGGCGGTTGGGCCGGAGGTACTCGGTGATCTCTTGTAAAAGAACAGGCTCGTGTTTCATCGGAGTGGCTAGACTCCGTGCAGCTCCAACTCCTTGAAGTCCTCCGCCGTCATCGGCGCGTCGGTCATGCGGCGCTGGATCCGTTCTTCGTTCCAGACGATCAGATGGTCCGTGTTGCCGATGACGACCACGTCCTCGGTGATGCCGGCGACGTTGCGCAGGATCGTCGGGATCAGGACGCGGCCCTGCGCGTCGATCGAGCCGGCCTGGCCGTAGTAGTTGATCCGTTCGAGCAGCTTCACCTTCGCCACCGACGTCGACGGCACCTTCGCCAGGCGCGCGTGGAAGTCGGCCCAGACGGCCATCGGGTAGATCAGCGCCCGTTCGCCGTCGGTCGAGGTGATGAAGCAATCGCCCCCGAACTTCTCCTCAATGAGCTTGCGGAAACCGGCCGGGATCTTCAGACGACCCTTCTCGTCCACCTTTGCTGGGGCGTGCCCCATGAGTACGGTGAGTTCCACGGCTGGCTCTCGTTATCGCTTACGAAGGCCAACTTCTACCACTTTGGTCCACTGATGTCCACAAAATTCCACCCAGAGTAGACTCTCTCTGCATGGGATGGATCGTTGCGGGCTCGCTACTCGTCGCCCTCTCCGGAGTGGGACTGATCGTCTTCCGCGGGCGGCTGGCGGAGATGCAGGCGATGCTCGCCGGCGGGAGCATCACGCCGGGATGCGCGGTGGCAGAAGGGATCGCGCTGATCCTGCTGGCGGTGGCGATCGTGGTGGTGGAGCGGGGTTGACGGCAATCGGGCGGGACGCCCGATGGCTGCGGGCGAGGACGCCCGCGCTCCTTACTTCATCATCTTCTTGAAGCGCCCCAGCAGGTCGCTGCCGACGAGACTGTCGGCGGCATTGAGCACGCGCTGAATCGAGTCGAGCACGTCGTGCTTACCGCTCCAGTGCTCGCGCACGACGGCCGGATCGATGTCGCCCATGATCTTGTTGAGGACATACACGCCGAGGACGAGGTCGTCCATGTAGCCCATCGGTCCGAGCAACGCCTCGGGGATGAAGTCGAACGGGATGACGTAGTACGCGATGCTGCTGCCGAGCAGCACCTTGTTCTTCCCGTTCACTCGCGGATCGGTGACCAGACGCCACAACAGGATGAAAAAATCAGGCACGAGCAGCAGGAACTCACCCGATTTCTCCAGCACGCCACCTTTACTGTCGAGATAGCGTTGGATGTTCCGGCGGATGCGATCGTAAAAACGCTGAGCCCGCTCTTCTGTCATCGTTTCCATGTGACACCTCCCGGGCCGACGTTCACCGCCAAACCACCGTCGATGATACGAATCTCTCTGATCGCCACGTCAAGCAAAGGTGGCAAGAAGCGGTCCAGTTCGAGAACGAACGTGAACGGCGGATGGATCGAGACCCCCGCCGGAACCTTCGCTGCAACGATGCCGCGCAGGATCGGCAGGAGGATCGACGGAATGCCCGACACCGGCACGACGAGATTCTTCCCCTCGACCTGAATGGAGTTGATCTCCGCGGAAAACGGCACCGGCAGGATCGCCACCTTCTTCCGCCCCGCGACGCGGATGCTGCCGGCGCGGAAGGTGATGTTGAGGTCGTCGAGCTGTCCCGCGACGCGCTCGCGGGCAAGCGCATTCACGCGCGCGCCATCGACGCGTAACGCGATCGCATCCCATGAAGCGATCATGACGGAGGGTCGGCTCCGCCCGGACCGAGGAAGACGAACACGCCTTCCTTCGTGATCTCGGCACCGGCGATCGTGACGTCGACGAAGCCGGGCAACAACGCGTCGAGCGAGAGCGTGACGACGATCGCAGGACGGCCGTCTTTCACCGCGACCGACAACCGCAGCTCGTGCGGTGTCACGGCCCCGAGCGTGACGCGCGCATGCATGCCGGCGGCGGTGGCGTCGATCGCGCCGTCGGTGAAGGTCAGCGCGACTTTGGAGCCGAGAACGGCGGTGAGGGCATCCGCGTTGACGCGGATGCGGAAGGGGTCCCACTGCACGAGGCGCGTCATGGGTCGAGTTTATCCCGAGCCTGAGCGCAGCGAAGGAGAGGGATCTACGGTGGCGCCGCGAGAAATTCACCACCCTGCGCGGCGCCACCGGAGATGCCTCGCTCCGCTCGGCATAAACTGAAGAACACCTGTACTATCCTCCACGCCGCAAATGCCCAAGCGCACCGACCTTCACTCCATCCTCATCATCGGTTCAGGTCCCATCGTCATCGGCCAGGCAGTCGAGTTCGACTACTCCGGCACGCAGGCGTGCAAGGCGCTGAAGGACGAGGGTTATCGCATCATCCTGGTGAACTCGAACCCGGCGACGATCATGACCGACCCGGAGTTCGCGGATCGCACGTACATCGAGCCACTGACCCCCGAGGTGCTGGAGCGGATCCTGGAGCGCGAGAAACCCGACGCGATCCTCCCGACGGTCGGCGGCCAGACCGGGATCAACCTGGCGATGGCGCTGTACGAGAATGGCGCGCTGGAGCGGCACAACGTCGAGCTGATCGGCGCGAACTACGAGGCGATCAAGACGGCCGAGGACCGGCAGCTGTTCAAGGAATGCATGGGGCGCATCGGCGTCGAGGTCGCGCGCAGCGGCTACGCCACCTCGATGCAGGAAGCGGAGCGGATCGCGATCGAGATCGGCTATCCGCTCGTCATCCGCCCGTCGTTCACGCTCGGCGGACAGGGCGGCGGGATCGCGTACAACATCGAAGAGCTGCGCTCGATCGTCTCGTACGGCCTCGGCCTCTCCCCCGTGCATTCCGTGCTCGTCGAAGAGTCGGTCATCGGCTGGAAAGAGTTCGAGCTCGAGGTGATGCGCGACAAGGCGGACAACGTCATCGTCGTCTGCTCCATCGAGAACTTCGATCCGATGGGCGTGCACACCGGCGACTCCATCACCGTCGCGCCGCAGCAGACGCTGACCAACAGCGAGTACCAGGCGATGCGCGACGAGGCGAAGCGGATCATCCGCGCCATCGGCGTGGAGACCGGCGGCTCGAACATCCAGTTCGCCGTGCATCCCGAGACCGGACGGCGCCTGGCGATCGAGATGAACCCGCGCGTCTCGCGCTCCTCGGCGCTCGCATCGAAGGCCACCGGCTTCCCGATCGCGAAGTTCGCGGCGAAGCTCGCCGCCGGCTACACGCTCGACGAGATCCCGAACGACATCACGAAGAAGACGCCCGCGTCGTTCGAGCCGACGCTCGATTACGTCGTGGTGAAGCTCCCCCGCTTCGCGTTCGAGAAGTTCCGCAACACCACACCGCTCCTCAGCTTTTCGATGCAGTCGGTCGGCGAGGCGATGGCGATCGGCCGCACGTTCAACGAGGCGCTGCAGAAGGGCCTCCGCTCGCTCGAGATCGGCGTCGCCGGACTCGAGACGCGGCACACCGCGCCGGAGAAGATGGAGGCGATGCTTCGCACGCCGACGCCCGATCGCATCTTCGCGGTGGGCGATGCGTTCCGCGCCGGAATGTCGGTCGACGAGGTGTACGAGCTGACGTCGATCGATAAGTGGTTCCTGCGGCACATGCGGGAGATCATCGCGATCGAGAACAGTGTGGGACAGACACTCCTGTCTGTCCGCGGCGAGCAGACAGGAGTGTCTGCTCCACACATCCTCCACTGGAAACGCAACGGCTTCTCCGACCGCCAGATCGCGAACCTCACCGGCCGCACGGAGCGCGACGTGCGCGACGAGCGCCAGGCACTCGGCATCCGCCCGGTCTACAAACGCGTCGACACCTGCGCCGCGGAATTCGAGGCCTCGACGCCATACCTCTACTCGACCTACGAAACGGAATGCGAGGCGGCGCCGACGAATCAACGCAAGGTCATGATCCTCGGCTCGGGGCCGAATCGCATCGGGCAGGGGATCGAGTTCGACACCTGCTGCGTGCACGCCTCATTCGCACTCAGAGAAATCGGCTTCGAGACCATCATGGTCAACTGCAATCCGGAGACGGTGTCGACCGACTACGACACGTCAGACCGCCTCTACTTCGAGCCGCTGACGCTCGAGGACGTGCTGGAGATCGTCGACCTCGAGAAACCGGAGGGCGTCATCGTGCAGTTCGGCGGACAGACTCCGCTGAAGCTGGCGAACGCGCTCGCCGCCGCCGGCGTCCCGATGTGGGGCACGTCGGTCGACTCGATCGATATTGCCGAAGACCGCGAGCGTTTCGGTCTGCTCGTGCAGAAGCACGACATCCTCGTCCCCGAGCACGGCACCGCGTCGAGCGAAGCGGAAGCGTTCCGCGTCGCGCAGCGCATCGGCTATCCGGTCGTCGTCCGCCCCTCGTACGTCCTCGGCGGACGGGCCATGGCGGTGGTCTACGACGAGAGCGCGCTGCGCGAGTACATCGGCTATGCCGTCGAAGCGGCGCCGGGACATCCGATCCTCATCGACCGCTTCCTCGAGGACGCGGTGGAGCTCGACGTCGATGCGATCAGCGACGGCACTGACGTCGTCATCGCCGGCGTGATGCAGCACATCGAAGAGGCAGGGATCCACTCCGGCGATTCGACCTGCGTCATCCCGCCGTACATCATCACGCACCGCGATCAGGACCGCATCCGCCGCCGCACCGTCGAGCTGGCGAAAGCGCTGAAAGTCGTCGGCCTGATGAACGTGCAGTACGCGATCCTGAAGAACGAGCTCTACGTGCTCGAGGTCAACCCGCGCGCGTCGCGCACCGTGCCGTACGTCTCGAAGGCGACCGGCGTGCCGTTCGCAAAAGTGGCGGCGAAGGTGATGGCCGGCATGTCGCTGCGCGAGCTCGGCATCACGAGCGAGCCGCGCGTGGAAGGCTACTTCGTCAAGGCGCCGGTCTTCCCGTTCAACCGCTTCCCGAAAGAAGACACGATCCTCGGCCCGGAGATGAAATCGACCGGCGAGGTGATGGGCTCCTCGCCGACCTTCGGCGAGGCGTACGCGAAGGCGCTCCTCGGCGCGAGCGTGAAGCTGCCGCTCGGCGGCTGCGCGTTCATCTCCGTCAACGACAACGACAAGCGGACGATCGTCGTCGACCTGGCGCGCGAGCTGGTGAACCTCGGCTTCAACCTGATCGCCACGTCGGGGACGCGCGAGTTCCTGACCGGACACGGCATCGAAGTCGGACTGGTGGCCAAGGTGCACGAGTCGCGGCCGAACGTCGTCGACCGGATGATCAATCGCGAGGTCTCGCTGATCATCAACACGCCGCTCGGCCGCTCCGCGCACTACGACGACACCTACATCCGCAAGACGGCCCTGCAGCTCGGCATCACCTGCCTGACCACGCTCTCCGCGACGACGGCGTGCGTCGAGGCCATTCGCGTCCTGCGCGAGGGGGTCAGCACGATCTCCACGATCCAGGAACAGCACGCGGCGCGCACGTAGCTGCACTTCCGTAGCTCCGTATGTATACTCCGCCGCGCATGAAGGTTCTCCGTGTCGGCACTCTCAGCTCCATCGCCTCGATCGATCCACGCGACGCATCCGACAACATCAGCGGAATGGTGCTCGAACAGATCTTCGAGCCGCCCTACGTTCTTGCCGCGGGCGAGACGACGGCCCGCCCCCATCTGCTCGAGCCGCTGCGAACGGAAGGGCGCCTGCAGTTTTCCGCCGCCGTGCGGAATGGCGCGCGCTTTTCGGACGGCACCGCGGTGACGGCGGACATCGTCGCGCGCTCGCTTCGAACGACGAAGGCGCTGCTGAACAAGGCGATCGTCGACGTGAACGGAGATCGCGTCTGGTTCACGCTGAGCTCCTCGAACCCGCGCTTCGATCTGACGCTGACACAGAGCAGCTGCTCGATCGTGCTCGATCGCGGCACGCAGCTCCTCGGCACCGGCCCGTTCATGTTCGACCACCGTCCGAACGTGAAGCTGCTGCAGCGAGAGGAGAACCTCCGCCTCGTGCGCAATCCGCATCATGCGCATGCGAACGCCATCGACGAATTGCTGTTCCGCGTCTATCCGGCGGAGAGCGACGGCACGCCGCGGAAGCTCATGGACGCGCTGAGCCGCGGCGAGATCGACGTCACGAACGTGCTGACCATGGCGCAACTGACCGCGCATACGATCCCCGGCGTCAGCCCGACGGTGCAGCCGGGCAACTCGACCGGCATCCTCTTCTTCAACACCGAGCGCCGCTCGCTCGCGGACGCGATGGTCCGCCGCGCGGTCGTCCTCGCGCTGGAGCCGAACGAGATCGCCGCCGCGTCGTACGACAAGAATCCGGTCGCCTTCGTCGCGCCGACGCTGCTGCCGCCGATGATGGGACGCAGCATCGGACTGCCGGTGACCGATCGCGACGAAGCGCGCCGTCTCCTCGCGCAGAGCAACGGCTCGAAACCGTCACGCCTGTCGCTGCTCGTGCCGTGGGCGCCGCGTCCTTACATGCCGAAACCGCGTCCCGTCGCGAAGGCGATCGCGACGCAGCTCGCGGCCGTCGGAATCGCGGTCGACATCGTGCAGCCCGCGACCGGCGAGGAGTTCTTCCACGATCTCGATCGCGGCAATTTCGACCTCGCGCTCGCGGGCTGGATCGCCGACACGCCCGACCCCGCCGATTTCTTCGAGGCGCTGCTCTGGTCGAAGGCGTGCGAGGGCGACAACCGCACGAACAGCAGCCGCTGGAAGCACCCCGTAACCGATGCGGCGCTGATGCAGTTTCGCGAGTATCCGACCGAGGAGAACAAGCGTGAGATTCATCGGCTGGTGCGTGACGAGGCGCCGCTCCTGCCGCTGATCTACGGACAGTCGATCGTGGTGCATTCACGCAAGGTGCGCAATGTGTCGATGTCGGCGACCGGCGTGCTCTCGCTCGCCGGCGTAACGATCACGTAGGACGTTGCCCCGCCATACTGGCAGGCATGGACAACATCGTCATCCTCGCCGGCGCGGGCGTATCCGCCGGCTGGCCGTCCGCGGTTCCGGCGTGGAAGGCGTTGAATCGTTTGATCGTCCACGCGCTCTGCGATCGCCTCGAGTCGGGACTGCGGCGGCCGGACTGGCTCTCGCAAATCCGCGCCCTTATCGATCAGCAGCGCGACGCCGATCGCTTTCCGCCTGAATACCAGGCGCAGCTGATCGAGGAGATGTGCGGCGAGCGTTACTTCCGCGCGCTGCAGGCACTCGACATCGACCTCGTCAATTCCGCGCACGATGCGATCGCCGCGCTAGCCGCGACGGGGCGGGTGCGAGCGATCGTCACGACGAATTTCGATCGCCTGATCGAGCTCGCACTCGAGCGGCGCGGCGTAGCGCATGGAGTCGCGTACGACGACGCCGGCTTCACGAACCTCGGCGCCGCGGGCGCGTTGCCGGTGATCAAGATTCACGGCTCGGTCAGCAATCACCTGTCGATGATCGACACGTTGAAGCAGCGGCGCCGCGGACGCTCGGCCGCGCTGCAGCAGTGCCTCGCGCCGCTGCATTCTGGATACTGGATCTACGCCGGCTTCTCCGCCGCTGATCTCGAAGGAAATCCCGATTACCTCGGACTGCGGCAGGGAGCGGAACGAAGCGCCGGCGCGACGTACCTCGCATTCCCCGGCAATCCCGGCCTCGGCGCCGGGGCGAAGCTCCTCATGGCCGCGCACGGAGATCGCGGAGAGGTCGTCGTGACCGACGTCGCGCAACATCTCAACGCGATGTCAGGCAACGACGTCGCGATCGCGGCGCATGAGGCGCTCGGTCCGCCGATCGTGCAGGCGGGACTGCACAGGTGGGCCGAGTCGCTCACCATCTCCGCTGCGGCGCTCTGCCTTGGCGCGATCCTCGAAGCGATCGGCGAGGCGGAGCCGGGCGTGCGGATCATGGATCGCATCGTCCGCCACGAGCTCGAGGAGCGCGACAACGCCGACTTTCCCGCCATGCAGCTTCACTACGGGCGACTCGGCGCGGCGTGGGGACGGTTCGTCCGCGTCCCCGACCTGAACGGCGCGATCAGCAACGCGAGCGTCGAAAGCATGCAGAGCCTGATGCGGATCATGAAAGGCGATCTGGCCTTCGAGGCGCGCACCTGGCTGATCGTTGCGTTGCTGTGGCACGACAGGTCCTCCGACGCATTCGGCGTCGCCGCATCGATGGCCAACGAGACGCCGTCACACGAGGCGGCAGCCGATTCGTGGCTCGCGATCGCGCAGCTCGCGATCGTGCATTCGACGGAGGCGATCCTGCAGTCGGTGCTGGACACGTTCGAGATGACGTACGCCAACGTCATCCGCAGCGGCGATGCGGCACGACTCGCGCGCGTGGCCGCGATCCGGCTGTTCCTGCTGGCGGAGACGACGCACGACGTGCCGCGGCTGGCGGCCGAATTCGACGACGAATTCCGCGAGGCGGCGCGCCTCGGCGACGGCTTCGCGCTCGGCATCCGCGCGCTGGCGATCGGTAGATGGCACACGGGAGCGGGCCGCGTTCCGGAGCAGGCGCTGGCCGCGATCGACGAAGCGATGATGTGGCTCAACCGGCAGGGGATGGATCCGTGGTTTCTCTACGCGCTCCTCCAGCGAGCGAAAGCACTCGCCGATCTTCAGCAATTCGACGGGGTCACGAAGACGATGAACGCCGCCCTCGGCATGCTCGACCGCTTCCCGGTCCTCGCGTCGCACTACTACGAAGTCGACGGTCTGCTGCGGATGATGCTCGGCGATGAATCGGCGCGCGATTCGTTCCTCACCGCCATCGACGCGGCGACGAACAGCGGCTTCGTCGAACGTGCGTCGCGACTGCAGCGATACCTGCAGTGACTACCGCACGAACCCGCGCTCGCGCAGCACGTCGACGATCCGCCGCGCATTCTCCTCGGCCGTCGCATTCGTCGTATCCAGCGTGACCTCGGGATTCGCGGGCGCTTCGTACGGATCGTCGATGCCGGTGAAGTTTTTGATCGCGCCGCGGCGTGCGGCGGCGTACATCCCCTTCGCATCGCGCGACTCGCAGACATCGAGCGGCGTGTCGACGAAGACTTCGACGAAGTGCTCCGCGCCGACCATGGCGCGCACCTGATCGCGGGTCGCGCGATACGGGCTCACCGCGGCGCAGAGCGCGACTCCGCCGTGGCGCGCGATCTCCGCGGCGACGAATCCGATGCGCAGGATGTTCGTGTCGCGATCCTCCTTGGAGAATCCGAGCCCTTTCGACAGGTGTGTGCGGACGACGTCGCCGTCGAGCATCGTCGACTGGCGTCCGTGCTCGAGCAATAAAACACTGAGGATTTCCGCCGTCGTCGACTTGCCGGCGCCGGAGAGTCCGGTGAACCAGACGCAGACGCCCTGGCGATGCCGCGGCGGATAGCTCTCGCCGAGGATCGCCGCAATCTCGGGGCGCGTAAACCAGGACGGCAGAGGGATGCCCTTGCCGAGGAATTCGTCGCGCACCTGCGTGCCGGAGATCGAGCGCGTCGTTGCGCCGGACGGGATGTTCGACGCTTCTTCGTAGCGGTCTTCATCCGCGACGTAGACCAGCTCGTGGAACGGCACCATCGTCACGCCGATCTCGTCGCTGTGTCTCGCCACGAGCTCCTGCGCGTCGTACGAGCCATAGAAGCCGGCGCCGGGGCTGGCGTGATCGCGTCCGACGATGAAGTGATTCGCGCCGAAGTTGCGGCGGATGATCGCGTGCCACAGCGCCTCGCGCGGACCGGCCATGCGCATCGCCAGCGGCAGCAGCGAAAGAACGACGCGATCCTTGTCGTAATGATGTTCGGTGAGCGCCTTGTAGGTGCGGACGCGCGTGCAGTGATCGACGTCGCCCGGCTTGGTCATGCCGACCGAGGGGTGCAGGAGCAGCACGCCGTCGACCGCCGCGATTGCGCGCTTGGTCAGCTCCTCGTGCGCGCGATGCATCGGATTGCGCGTTTGAAACGCGACGACATTCAACGTGTGTGGCACAGACACTCCTGTCTGTGCGTTCGGGGGCACAGACAAGAGTGTCTGTGCCACACCTTCCAGCAACGCCCGCACCTCGGCGGGCGTCCTCCGCAACTCCCGAAAATCCGCCGGCGTCGGCAACTGCAGTACGCGCAACCGACCGCTGACATTCAACTTCCCCCACCGATCCATCTCCGCGACGAGCGGATGCCGGCGATCGCTCGTGCCGAACACCTTCATCGCCGCTTCATCCGGATCCCAGCCATACACTTCCTCGACCGTCATCACCGCGAGAATCTCGTTCTTCTGACTGCGCAGCGCGACGTCGTGATGCAGCGGCGGCGGATCATCCACCGGGAGCGTGATCGGGATCGGGAAGAGCACGCCGTTCGCCAGACGCATCTCCGCGACGACGCGCTCGTAGTCGCGCTGCGACATGAAGCGATCGAGCGGAGTGAACGCGCCGGTGGCCAGTAATTCGAGGTCGCACTGCGAGCGCGGAGAGATCTGAATCGACGGCAAAGTCGCGGCGTATTTGGCCAGTTCAGCTTCGAGAAGATCGACCAGGGGAGAGGTGTACGGGGCGATCAGCGGCATCGGAGGCGGGAGTGTACACTGTCGACTTTCCGATGAAACGCGACCAGAAAATCTTCCTCATCAAGTTCTTCGTAGCCCTCATCGCCATGTATCTCCTGGTGGCGTGGAACCCGGTCAACGACCACGTCATCGTCCCCGCCACGAAGGGCATCGCGGTCGCCGCGGGGGCGCTGCTGCACGCGATCGGTCAGAACGTCATCGTCAACGGCACGACCATCGCGTCGACGCGTTTCGCCGTGAACATCAACAACGGGTGCAACGGCATCGAGGCGATGCTGATCCTCCTCGCGGCGATCGGCGCGTTTCCCGCCACCTGGCGCGCGCGGCTCATCGGCCTCGGCATCGGCGCGCTGATCGTGCAGTTCATCAACGAGATCCGGATCATCTCGCTCTACCTCATCGGCGCGTACAAACCGTCGCTCTTCCAGATCTTCCACACCGCCGTCTGGCAGGTGGTCGTCATCCTCGCCGCCATCGTCTTCTTCCTTCAGTGGAGCGCACGCGTTGCCCCGAATCGACTGGCAAACGGCTCTTAAAGGACTGGCGGGATTCGTCGTCGCGGTGGTGATCTGGGTCGGCGTGTCGCCGCTCTACGATCGCGCCGTCGCCGCGGGGGCGGAGCTGCTGATGCGGACGTTCGAAAGTCCGAAAGTCACGCATCTCACCGCGACCGGCACGGACGTGAAAGTCGATCGCAGCGATTTCGATCCGCGCTCACCGCGTCCCGGCCTGCCGGTCATCGACCTGACGTTCAACTGGGTGCTGCTCGCGGCGCTCTTCGCCATCAATCCGCGCCCGTTCTCCGATCGCAACATGCTGCGGTTCGGCATCGCGTCGGTGCTGATGTACTTCACGCACATCCTCGCACTGGCGATCGAGGTCATGAGCATCTACGTGCTGCGCCTCGGCGCGTGGAGCCGCGTGCACTACGGCGCATTCGCCCGCAATTTCTGGGGGACGGCGAACCACTCGTATCGCTTCGTGCTGATGTTCGCGATCGCGTTCGGGTTGTGGTGGGCGCTGCGGCCCACCACGACAGACGCAGCGGCGGCTAGCCGATCAACACGAAAGGCTTCGCGACGCCGAGCTCGGTCTTGAACGCCGTCATCGCGCGCAGCGTGTACTGAACGCGGCGGCCGCTCGATGCCTGCGTCGCGCCGCCGGAGAGCTGGCGCTGCGGACGTCCGATGCCCGGCTTACGGCAGCGGAAGATCTGCTGCGAGAACGGCGACGGCTTCTCGAACTCGATCACGATCTCGTCGACCGTGACGTCGGCGCCGCCAAGGTAGCGGAAATCCCACTCGATGCCCTCGCCCGGCTTCAGCGAGACTTCGACCGGATTCGGATAGATGTAGACGCGGCCGCTCGCGGCCTCGACGTCGATGCGCACCGGCACCGTGCGGACGCTCGGCGCGATCAGGTCTTCGTTGCGGATGAGGCGGTCGGATGACGCCGGCGGTGCGGCGACGAGCGAAGGAGCCTCGGCGCGCGGCGGCGCCGGCATGAACGACGACGGGCGCGGCTTCTCGCCGACGTGCAGCCAGTTCGCGGCCGGGCCGCTGCCCGACGTCACGCGCGGACGCGGACGGCGCGCGCGCTTCTTGTCGTCGACGACAGGGGCGGCGGGGCGGGGGGCGGCGGCAACCGCGACCGGCTTGGCAATTGGTTTCGCGGCCGGTTTCGGCTGCGGCTTCTCGGCCACGGCCTTCGGCGCGACCTTCGGAGCGGGGGCCGGCTTGACCGCCTTCGGCACCGGTTTCGGTGCCGGCTTCGGAGCGGGTTTGGGCGCCGGTTTGACGAGTGCCTTGACCGCTTTCAGGGCGGTCTTGGCGACGGTCTTGGCTTTCGCGACAGGCTTCGGCGCGGGTTTGGACTTCGTTTTCGCGGCTCGGGCCTTCGGTGCAACAGGCTTTTTCGCGGCTTTTTTTACTGCCGATGCGGCCTTGGGACGTGCCGCCGGACGGCTCGCAGCACGTTTCGCTACAGCCGTTTTCTTACCCTGCACCTTCGCCATCGATCGCTCTCCCGCCAAAGGGTCAAAAAATGAATGGCGCAGTATAGCGACGGGTCTCAGGTTCCGCTAGAGGCAGCTTGCGATTGCCGAGAATTCGTTTCTACGCACCGATTTCCGCGACCAGAACAGCGGCGAGGTCGTCGGCAATCCGACGGATGAGAGCGCCATCCTCCCCCTCGACCATGACCCGGACGAGGTTTTCGGTGCCCGAGTAGCGGATCAGAATTCGCCCTCGCCCGCCCAGTTCGTCCTGCGCTTTCGCAAGCGCCGCGTTGTAGCGGGAGAGCGACTCGAGCGGCGGCTTCGACGCAACCTTCTTGTTCACAAGCAGTTGCGGCATGGGGGTGAAGGTCCGAAGCTGCGAGAACGGCCGGCCGGCCTCGGCGAGCAGCTCGCCGAAAACGAGCGCCGTGTGAATCCCGTCGCCGGTCGTGTGGACGCTCAGGTCGATGATGTGGCCCGACTGCTCGCCGCCGAGGATCGCGTTACGTTCCAGCATCATCTCGAGGACGTACTTGTCGCCGACCTGCGCGCGGCAGAGCTCGATCGCGTCCTGCCGCAGCTGCTCCTCGAAGCCGAAGTTCGACATCACGGTCGTCACGACGCAGCCGCCGCGCAGCTTGCCGTCGCGCTGGAGCCGCTGCGCCCATAGATAGATGATCTCGTCGCCGTCGCGGACCTTGCCGGCGTCGTCGACGAAGATCGCGCGGTCGGCATCGCCGTCGAACGCAACGCCGAAGTCAGCACCCTGTTCGACCACGACCTTCGCCAGCCCCTCGGGATGCAGCGCACCCGAGCCCTCGTTGATGTTCGTCCCGTTCGGCTGATCGTTGATGACCGTCACGTCCGCGCCCGCGCGACGGAAGGCCTCGGGCCCGATGCGATACGCCGCACCGTTGCCGGCATCGAGCACCACGCGCTTCCCGGCGAGCGCATCCGGCTTCAGGGTTGAAAGGAGGAAGGCCTCGTAGCGCTCGATCAGCTCGGGCGAATCGGCGAGCGGCTCGTCGGAGATCGTCACTTCCTCGCGCCGCACCGCGCGCATCTCGTCTTCGATCTCTTCCTCGATCGCATCGGCGAGCTTCATCCCGTCGTGGCCGAAGATCTTCACGCCGTTGTCGCCGAACGGATTGTGCGAGGCGGAGATCGAGAGTCCGGCCGCGGCGTCGGTGGTGTGGCAGAGGAACGCGACCGCGGGCGTCGGCACGACGCCGATGAGCACCGCTTCGCCGCCGCCGAACGTGATCCCGGCCGCGAGTGCGCGCGCGATCTCGGGACCCGACTCGCGCGTGTCCATCCCCATCAGCACCTTGCCGCGCTTCAACCGGTGCGCGAGTGCCTCACCAAGCGCGAACATCGTTCGCGGGTCGAGCGGATATTCATGCGCCTTCCCGCGAATGCCATCGGTGCCAAACAGGACTCTCATGGGGCCTTCTTTTTCGACGTGGTGTCGGTGGTGTCGGTCGGCGGATTCGGGCCGACTTCCGGCAGCACCGGGACCGTGACCAGCGTCGTGAGCGGCTCGATGACGCGGACCAGCGGTGAGTCGGAGACGACGGCCACGCTCTGCGTGAACGTCGCGGTGCGGCCGGTCATGATAATCCGTTCGGTCGCCACCTCCGTGACGTTCCGCACCTGCGAGGCCGGCCCCGAAACGAGCGCCTGCTCGGGCAGCATCGTCGGATCGCCCGACACGAATCCACCGGGCGGCTGACCGACGAGGAACGGCCGGATCGGCACGGCGCGCTGCCGCAATTGCTCGACGCGGAAGAGCACGCGGTTCGGATCGACGGAGATGACCTCGACGTTCGGCGGGACGTTGATCGCCTGCGGCCGCAGCGTGACCTGCGCCTCGCCCGCCTGCACCCAGCGCAGATCGAGCGTGACCTCGAGGTTCTGCGACGAGAGCGCGCGCAGATCGGAGCTTCGTCCGCGCAGGCGGACGTTGACCGTGTCGGGGACCTGCGTGGTGATGACCAGCTCGCGCGGCATGCCGACGAGCGAGAGCGGCGCGGCGAACGCGCGCTCGGAGACGCTCTCGCGCCGCGGCGCGGAGACGACGAACCAGACGACGAAAGCGAGGAAGAGGGCGAGGAGCTTGAGCCCGAGGTTCGAGATCCACGAGCTCATCGCACGCCCCCGAAGCGCCCGCGCAACGACTGCGTGAGCGTCGTCGAATCGAGATGCTCGACCAGCCGGCCCTCGCGCGCCACGGCGATCGAGCCGTTCTCCTCGGAGATCACGACGACCGTCGCATCGCTCTCCTCCGTCACGCCGATCGCCGCGCGATGACGCGTGCCGTGCGCGAGGTGCGGATCGGCAGAAGTGGTCAGCGGCAGAAACGCGCCGGCGACGACGATGCGGTTGGCGCGCACGATCACCGCGCCGTCATGCAGCGGACCGCCGGGCGTGAAGATGCTGACCAGCAGCTCCGACGTCAGCGCGGCGTCGAGCGGCTTCGCCCCTTCCTCGTACAAACGCAGCGTCTGCAGTCCTTCGACCACGATCAGCGCACCGATCCGCTTCGAGGCCAGCACCTCGCACGCCGACACGATCGCCGTGGCATCGAGCTCGTCGTGGCGATGGCGGAACCACGCCAGCAGCGGATTCGCGCCCATGCGCGCCAGTCCGCGGCGGATCTCGTGCTGGAAGAGGACGATCACCGCGAACGGCAGGTAGAAGAGGATCTGCTTCGAGATCGATTCGAGCGCCTGCAGGTCGAACGCGCGCGCGACGAAGAAAGAGCTGCCGAGGAGGATCAGGCCGATCGTGATCTGCATCGCGCGCGTGCCGCGGATCAGCGCGAGGATGCCGTAGATGATGAAGGAGACGATGACGACGTCGATCAGATCGCGCCAGGTGAATTGCAGGGAGAGGAGGCGATCGAACCAGGTCATCGCGCGTCCCCGTCGATCGCGCAGAGCACCTTCAGAAAATCGACCGTCTCCTTCACGTCGTGCACGCGGACGATCGCGGCGCCGCCTCGCTTCGCGGCCGCGACCGCGGCGAGCGATCCCGGCATGCGCGACGCGCCGACGGCGTGTCCGGTCAGCTTGCCGATGAACGACTTGCGCGACGCGCCGATCACCAGCGGCGCGATCGACGTCAGCTCATGACATCGCGCCAGCAGCTCGAGGTTCTGCTCCGCGGTCTTGGCGAAGCCGATCCCCGGATCGATCATCACGCGCTCGTGCTCGAGTCCTTCGATCCGCTCGCGCAGCTCGCGCGCGACGTCGGCGACCACATCGTCGTAATCGGTGAACTGCTGCATCGTCGCCGGCTCGCCGCGCATGTGCATGACGATCAGCGGCACGTCGGGGATCTTGCGCATCTCCGGATCGAACGTCAGTCCGGAGACGTCGTTGATCATGTTCGCGCCGACCGCGATCGCCGCACGCGCGACCTTCGCTTTGCGCGTGTCGATCGAGATCGTGACGTCGCTCCGCCGGCGGATGTCGTCGATCACCGGGATGACCCGCTCGATCTCTTCCTCCGCCGACACCACCGCCGCGCCCGGCCGCGTCGACTCGCCGCCGACGTCGATGATCGTCGCGCCGTCGTCGATCATCTGCAGCGCAGCGTGCAGGGCCTTGGTGTGGTCGAAGTGAATGCCGCCGTCGGAGAACGAGTCAGGGGTGACGTTGAGAATCCCCATCACGGCGGGGCGCATCATTCATCCCGTTCGCGCCGGATGCGGGCGCCGAGTGGATTCAGCCGCTCCTCGATGCGCTCGTAGCCGCGGTCGATCTGGTGAATGTTGTGGATCACGCTCTCGCCTTTCGCGCAGAGCGCGGCGAGCAGCAGCGCCATGCCGGCGCGGATGTCGGGGCTGGAGATCTCCGCCCCCTGCAGCCGCGGGCCGCCGACGATGATGGCGCGGTGCGGATCGCAGAGGATGATCCGCGCGCCCATCGAGATCAGCTTGTCGGTGAAGAAGAGGCGCGACTCGAACATCTTCTCGAAGATCATGACCGTCCCCTCCGCCTGCGTGGCGATGACGACCATGATCGACAGCAGATCGGCTGGGAAGAGCGGCCACGGGCCGTCGTCGATCTTCGGCACCGCGGCGCCGATGTCGTACCGGACGCGCAGCTCCTGATCGCGCGGCACGCGGATGTTCGCTCCCTCGACGCGGATGTCGAGGCCGAGCTTCTCCAGCATGTGCCGCACGGCGTACATGTGATGCGGCACGGCGTCCTCGATCACCAGCTCGCTGCGCGTGACCGCGGCCAGTCCGATGTACGAGCCGACCTCGATGTGATCGCTCGGGATGGTGAAGTCGCCGCCGTGCAGCGTGTCCACGCCTTCGATGCGCAGCGTGTTCGAGGCGATGCCGTCGATCTTCGCGCCGAGGCCGATCAGAAACTTGCAAAGGTCCTGCACGTGCGGCTCGGCCGCCGCGTTGTAGATCAAGGTGTCGCCCTCGGCGAGCACGGCGGCCATCACCGCGTTCTCGGTCGCGGTGACCGAGGCCTCGTCGAGGAACATGTTCTTGCCGCGCAGCGTCTGCGCGCTCATCCGGTATTCGTAGGCCGAGACTTCGATCTGCGCGCCGAGGCCTTCGAGGGCGAGGAGGTGCGTGTCGACGCGGCGCCGTCCGATCGCGTCGCCACCCGGCTTGGCGATGAACGCGGAGCCGACGCGCGCGAGGAGCGGACCGGCGAGGAGGATCGAGGCACGGATTTTTTTCGACAGCGCCGGATCGGGCGTCGTGCCGCACTCTCCCTTGGCGTGGATGCGCACGATGTTGCGCTCGAGCCGCTCGACGCTCGCGCCGAGGCCTTCCAGGATCTCCAGCATGACGCGCACGTCCTGGATGTCGGGGAGGTTGCGCAGCGTGACCGGCTCGTCGGTGAGGAGGCAGGCCGCGAGGATCGGCAGCGCGGCGTTTTTGTTGCCGCCCGGCCGGATCGTCCCCTCGAGACGGCGGCCGCCCTCGACCACGAAGCGTTCCATCGGCATCGCGCGGGAGTGTACGACAGGCGCCCTCGCCTGTCGCGGGCTCTCTGCCGCGTCGACAGGCGAGGGCGCCTGTCCTACACTCGTGTGCATGCTCGTCGCCCCCCTCGGATCCGGAAGCGCCGGCAATTGTTTCTACTTCGAGAGCGACGGCACCTCCATCCTGGTCGACGCCGGCCTCGGTCCGCGGGAAACGAAAAAACGCCTCGCCCTCCTCGGCCTCTCCATCGAGAACATCTCCGGCATCGTCATCACCCACGAGCACTCCGACCACATCCACGGCGCGGAGCGGATCGCGCGCAAGCACGACATCCCGCTCTACTGCTCGCGCGGCACGGCCATCGCCGGCGGCTTCGACTTCGATGAGACGCCGGTGATCGTGTTCGAGAACAACTCGACCTTCCAGATCGGCGAGCTGAACGTCCATGCGCGCAAGACGATCCACGACGCCGCCGACTCCTCGTGCTTCGTGATCGAGTCGCGCGACGGCTCCCGCGCCGGCATCGCCAGCGACCTCGGATACGTGAACGAGGAGGTGCGCCGGCATCTCACCGATTGCGACGGCCTCTTCTTCGAGTCGAACCACGACCTCGACATGCTGCGCACCGGGACGTATCCGTGGAACCTCAAGCGCCGCATCATGTCGCGCTACGGACACCTCTCGAACGACGACGCCATCACCGCCATCGAGCGGATGCTCGGCCCCGCCACCCGCACGCTCTGCCTGATCCACCTCTCGCAGAAGAACAACAACGAGACGATCGTGCGCGACATGGCCACGCGCCTGTTGCGCCGCACCGGCGCGCCGATCGAGCTGGCAGTGGCGAAGCAGTACGAGCCGACCGGGATCTTCAATCTGTCGCGGACGCCGGCACCGCCGCCGCCGGGACAGATGTCGCTGTTCGGGTTGTGATGCGACGCCTGCTCGTCGTCGCGCTTCTGCTGATCGCCATCAACGCCCGCGCGGGCGACGACACCGCGGTGATCACCATCGTCGCGAGCCTCACCGACGGCGGCTCCGTGCAGGGCATTCAGGTCCGCATCGACGACGTGATCCGTAAGACCGATGCCCGCGGCGTGGTCCGCTTCCTCGTCACGCCGGGCCAGCACTTCATCGCCTTCCTCGACGGCGGTCCGGGTGCGAGTGTGTTCGTCGCAGCCGGCCAGAAAGTGCGCTGGAACATCCGCTACTGCGCGAAATGCATCGTCGAACGGATCACCATCACCAATCCCACCATCGCAGCCGACGACGCTCCGATCGACACGCCGTTCTTCGGCGAGCTCCGCATGCTTCCCCTCGGGCGCTCCATCACCGACGTCGCGCGCCTCGCTCCCGGCGCGCAACCGGAGACGGCGCTCAGTCAGCACGACGCGTTCTTCTTCGACGGCATCCACGGCGACGAGATGCACCTCGGCTTTCCCGGGATGTACCTGCCGGTCGAGTTTTTCGATGCGGTGAACGTGATCAGCGGCGCGCCGCCCGCGGAGCTCGGCCACGCGTCGCGAAATCTGATCCTCGCCACGACGAGGCGGCATGGATTGCCGGTGAGTGCATGGGCGTACGCGCAACCGTCGATCCACGGCGAGCGCGGCGGCGTGCGCATCGATCATCGCGAGTGGGACGCCGGTCTTTCATTTTCGAATCGCTGGCTCTTCGCCGCGTACGACCATGCGTCGGCTCGCGACGTGACCTGGTATCAGGGGAGCCGCTCGCAGCAGGAGATCCGCACCGACGCGTTCTTCGTGCGCGCCGAGGGTCACGTCAATCCGCAACTGACGATCACCGGCGAGGTGGCGGGCGATCCAACGACCTTGAACGACGACAGCGGATTCGGTTCACGACGCGCCGGCACGATCGCCGAGTCGCTGCGCGCGCTCGCGGTCGTGCGCGACACGACGATCGACGCCACCGTCTCGCATCGCGAGCAGCGGCAGGTCTTCTTGTCGAATGCAATCGCCAATCGCGCGCGTCTCGATCTCGCGCGCGACCTCGGCCCGCACCTCCTTCGCGCGGGCGTCGAGAGCGAGCAGCTGCACGACCCGCTCTCGCATGCGGGCTACGCCGCCGCGTACGTCACCGACATGTGGCAGCCCGCTCCGCGGCTCACGATCAACGCGGGAGTGCGCGCTGAAGAAACGGAGTCGGACATCCCGCCGAACGGAATCTTTCTGGTGCGGCACTTCGACGAGAGCGTCCTCTCGCCGCGCGGCTCGATCGTCTGGATGTGGACGCCGAACGTCCGCCTCTTCGCGACGTTCGCGAACACGGCGGACGACATTCCGCTGGGACTCAATGCGACGTACATCTTCCCGCCCAATCACGACGACGAAGCGACCGTCGGCATCGAGCGCGTCGGCCATGGCCTCAGCGGTGGATTGCGCCTCATCCGCCGGCGCCACGAAAACGCCGCGCTCCTCACCTCGACGCTGACCACCCGTCCCGGCATGCGCCTCAGCGCGAGCTACGTCTATACCTCCACCGGCATACACGGATTCGACGCGTTCATCGTCGCCGCGCCGCGGCGCCACAACGTCATCGCGCAATGGAGCCGCCCCTTCAGCCAGCGCTTCACCGCCGGCGCAATCGTGCAGTGGATGTCGTCCGTCCCGATCAGCAACACGCGCCTGCCGAGCTACTTCTCCGCCGACGTCCACGCCGGCGTCCGCGTGTCGAAAGCCGAGCTCGTCGTCGACGTCTTCAACGCCTTCGGCAACCAGTCGCCGCTGCTCAACCCCGATGCCCCGTTCTCGCTCGACCCGTTTTACGCCGTGTCTGCGTGGCAGGCGCCGCGTTCCATCCGGTTCGGCGTGCGGGTGGCGCTATGATTCGCCCCCATGAAAGCAACCGTCGTCGTCGAGCTCAAACCCTCCGTCCTCGATCCTCAGGGGAAGGCCATTCAGCACTCGCTGAGCTCGCTCGGTTTCGCGGGGGTGGAAGATGTGCGGGTCGGGAAGCTGTTTCGAATTGTGCTTGCGGACAGTGGGCAGAATCGAGACCACATCGAATCGCAGCTTCGACAAATGTGTGAAAGGCTCCTCGCGAATACCGTCATCGAACATTTCTCCTACACACTCGAGGAGTAGTATCGCCGCCGGTCTTCTGATTCTGCTCACTTGCTCCGCGGCTGCTGAATCCCTTCCTTCCGTATCCACCCGCGATCAGAAAGTCATTCGCCGCTGGGCCGTCGAAGGCGACCCGCACGGCGTCGCCATCGGCCGCGACGGCACGCTCTACGTCGGACTGGCTCAGCCGCAGGCGGTGATCGCCGTCGATTCGAAAACCGGCGCGATCAAGAACCGCCTCATACTCGACTCCGCTGAGATCGCCTCGACGAAAGAGCTCGTCACGCTTCGCGTCAACGCCGATCGCTCGTTGCTCTACATCGCGAACGGCAGCGACGAGAGCGCCACGATCCTCGAGCTCCCCGACTTCAAGATCGTCCGCGAGATCACGATCGAGGGCGAGCCGATCCGCGACGCGCTTCCCGATCCGAGCGGCCACTTCCTCTTCCTCCTCGGGCGTCGCGTGCACGTCTACGACGCGCGCGGCGAGAAGGAGCTGAAGACGATCCCGTTCGCCGATCCGATGGCCATGGCCGTGACGTCGAACGGCTCGACGCTGGCGGTCATCGGCCCCGAGGACTTCGGCAACGTGAAGGCAACGGCGGTCGCGCTGTATGACACGGCGACGTTCAACGAGCTGACGCGCGATCCGATGCAGACCGACAAGGTGATCGAGTCGGCGCTCTTCGCGGCGAACGATCGCGCGCTGATCGCGTTGAGCCGCGACGCGCTGTTCGAGAAGCCGCTGGTGACGAAATCGGCGAAGCAGATGAGCAGCAACGGCGACGGCCGGATGCGCATCTCGATCGACTTCGGCGATCTGGTCAGCAGCGAGCGCATCTGCCTCCCCGAGGGGAGCGGTCCGCAGATCGCGTCGCTCGCGTCGCCCGAGCTGCTGCTCTACGCCGAGCGCCGCTGCACCGCGAGCGGCGGCGTCTTCACCGCCTCGAGCCGCAAGGTCATGCCGGCATCGCTGTACGGCGTGAGCGCGTACGCCGTCGCGTACGATCGCGACGCGAACGCGCTGGTCGTCACCGACCGCGCGGGCTACCTTACAATCTACAAAGTCCCGAGAGCTGTGAGCGCGAAATGAAATTCGGAATCGTCATCCTCCCCGGCTCGAACTGCGATCACGATGCGCTGCACGTGACGAAGAACGTCCTCGGCGCCGAGGCCGAAGTGCTCTGGCACAAGGACACCGACCTCAAAGGCGCCGACTGCGTGATCATCCCGGGCGGCTTCGCGTACGGCGATTACCTGCGCGCCGGCGCGCTCGCGAAGTTCGCGCCGATCATGGAGCCGATCAAGCGCCACGCCGCCGCCGGAGGACTGGTCTTCGGAATCTGCAACGGCTTCCAGGTGCTGACCGAGGTCGGGCTGCTGCCGGGCGCGCTGATGCGCAACCAGCACCTCCGCTTCATCGGACGCGACGTCATCGTGCGCACCGAGGAGACCGACACGCCGTTCACCTCCGAACTGCAACGCGGACAGCTGATGCGTGTACCGATCGCGCACGGCGAAGGGAACTATTTCGCCGACGACGCGCTGCTCGATGAGCTCGAGCGCAACCGCCAGGTGATCTTCCGCTACTGCGATGCCGAGGGGCGCCTGACCGGCGAGTCGAACCCCAACGGCTCCGCGCGCAACATCGCCGGCATCTGCAACGCGGCACGCAATGTTCTCGGCATGATGCCGCACCCCGAGCGCTGCTCCGAGGAGCTCCTCGGCAATGCGGACGGGCTGGGCGTGTTCAAGTCAATCGTTGGTTCCTTCGCACGGGTTTAGCCGGCATGATCGGCACTCGGCTCGGGAACCGGTACGAGGTCCTGCGCGAGATCGGACGCGGTGGCATGGGGGTGGTTTACGCCGCGCGCGATCCGATGCTCGACCGCGAGGTGGCGGTGAAGCTGCTCGCTCCCGCCGCGCTCACGCCTGAATCGGAAGCGCGCTTTCGAGCCGAGGCGCGGATCGTCGCGGCGATGGACCACCCGGCCATCGTCTCCGTCTACGACGTCGGCGAACATGACGGCGCGCTCTACCTCGTGCTGCCGCTGGTCAAAGGCGCGAACCTCCGGCGCTTCCTCGAACAGAAGCTCCTCACCGACTCTGACATCATCGAGATCGGGATTCAGGTCGCCGACGCGCTCGAGCACAGCCACTCCCTCGGCGTCGTGCATCGCGACATCAAGCCGGAGAACATCATCGTGGCGCGCGACGGGAACGCCCCGCCGCGCGTCCGCCTCACCGACTTCGGCCTCGCGCTTTCCGCGCAGCAGCAGCGGCAGACGCGCAGCGGCTCGATCGTCGGCAGCATGTCGTACCTCACTCCCGAGCAGATCAGCCGCCGCGACATCGACGCGCGCTCCGACATCTATTCACTCGGCACCGTGCTCTTCGAATGCTTCACCGGCTCGCTGCCGTTCGACGCGCACTTCCCCGCGATCCTCTGGAGCATCGAGCACGACGCTCCGCGCCAGCTGTTGATGGTCCGCCCCGATCTCCCGCCGCCGCTCGCCGCGCTGATCATGAGCTGCCTGGCGAAGTCGCCGGCCGATCGTCCGCAGAGCGCGAGCGAGGTCGTGAACATGCTGCGCTCGATCGACCTGCAATCGACGACCGCCAACGAGCGGATTCCCTCGATCAGCCGCCGCGCCGCCGCGCCGATCCCCTCGGTCATGGATGCGCCGACCGTCGGCCGCGAGGAGCCGCTGCGCCGCATCCGCAATCGTCTCGATCGCGCCATCGACGGCGACGGACAGCTCGTCGTGATCGGCGGCGCGGCAGGCGTCGGCAAGACGCGGCTGATCGAAGAGCTGCGGCGCGAGGCGCAGCATCGCAACGTGCGCGTCCTCGGCGGACGCTTCTCCGATACCGGCGTCCCGTACCAGGCGTACTGCGAAGCGATCGAGGAGTATTTCGTGAAATCGAGCGCCGGCGACGTCACGCCGCTCGCCGATCTGGCGCGCGATCTCGCCGCGCTCTTCCCCTCGCTCAACGACGTCGCGGCGCTGCGCGCGCTCCTCCCCGCCTCCGAACCGCCGCATGCGCCCACCGATCGCGCCGGCATCTTCGAACAGCTCAGCCGCGCGTTCGTGCGCCTCGCGGGCGGCAGACCGCTGCTGCTCGTGCTCGAGGAAACGCACGACGCCGACGTCTCGCTCGAAGCGCTGCAGTTCCTCTTCCGCCGCTTCCGGCCGCACCCGGTCATGGTCGTGGCGACGTATCGGTCGGACGACGCGGGGAAAGGGCATCCGGTCCGGACGCTGATCCAGAACCTGCGCGGCGATCCGAACTTCGTTCCGCTCGATCTCGCGCCGCTGTCGTTCGACGCCACGCACGAGCTCATCGTTCACCTCCTGCGCAGCCGCCACATCGACGACCAGGTGATCGCGCGGATCTGGGAGAGCGCGGAAGGCAACCCTCTCTTCACGATGGAGCTGGTGAAGGCGATGCTGGAGAGCGGCATGATCTTCATGGCCGCGGGCGTGTGGCAGCTCTCGCGGCGCCGCGAATGGGAAGAGCTGCCGGCGACGATCCAGGAGACCGTGGCCCGGCGCATCGAGCGTTTGCCGGAGCAGGACCGGCGCCTGCTGTCGACCGCGTCGATCCTCGGGCGCCGCTTCGATCTCGCCGATCTCGAGCTGCTGCTCGACGACTCCGTCGATCTCGACGGCACGGTGCAGACGCTGCTCGACTCCGGGATCATCAACGAGGAGCGCGAAGCGCGGGGCGACGTTTACAGCTTCGCCGGCGCCGCGATGCGCGACGTCCTCTACACGTCGCTTCCGCGCCGGCGCAGACGGACGCTGCATCTCCGCTATGCGACGGAGCTGGAGCGGCGCTCGTCGCGCTCCGATCGCGTCGTGCCGGAGCTGCTGCATCACTTCGCCAACGCCGACGCGCGGGAGAAAGTCTTCGAGTACGGCCTGCCGCTGGCGCAGCGCTATCTCGCGAACGTCAGCGCCGAAGACGCGATGCGCATCGCGCGCATCGTGCTCGACATGGTGGACGAGGAGGTCCGCGACGAACGGCTGGTGGCGGGCGAGGCGAAGTGCATCATCGCCGCCGCGCAACGGATCCTCGGGCAGACCGACGCCGCGCTGCAGAGCGCGAGCGAGGCGTTCTCGCTGTTCGAAGCGGACCGCGTCGCGGCCGCGGCACGCGCGGCGCGCATCGCCGCCGAAACGGCGTGGGAGCGGCGGCGGCTCGACGAGGCGCGACACTGGGTCGAGCGCGGCATCGTCGCCGGACGCGCCGCCGGCGATCGCGACGATCTGCGCAAGCTGCTCTGGCTCTCGGCGACGATCGCGAATGTGCGCGGCGATCACGCCACCGCGCAGCAGCGGCTGGAAGAAGCCGACGCGCTCGGGCCGGCGGAGACGGAGTCGGCGCGCTCGAGCGGACCGGTGCCGGGCGTCCTGCACGTCGCACTCAACAGCGATCTCGCCACGCTCGACCCCGCGCTCTCCATCACCATCGCCCAGGCCGAGATCATGCCGGAGATCTTCGACACGCTGACACGCGCCACCGACGCCGCGCGCATCGAGCCGTGGCTGGCGGAGAGTCTCGAGGCGGCGGACGGCGGACTGCGCTACGACGTCCGCCTGCGCGAAGGAGTGACGTTCCATGACGGCTCGCCGGTGACGTCTGCCGATGTCCGCCATTCGTTCGAGCGCCTGCTCCGCTCGGAGACCGGCGTGCGGCGCGCGGTGCTCGCGTCGATCGCCGGCGCGTCACGCGTCCTGGCCGGAAGCCCCGAGCCGCTGGAAGGCTTTCAGATCCGCTCGGAGCTCGAGTTCTCGATCGTGCTGGAGAAGCCGGTCGCGTTTTTTCCCGCGCTGCTGACGAACACCGCGACGTCGATCATCCCGGCGCATTCGACCCCGTCCGCGAATTCATGGCGCGACGGCTGCCTCGGCAGCGGCCCGTTCCGCCTCGTGCGCTTCGAGCCCGGCAATCGCGTCGAGCTGGAGGCCAATCCGTTTTACTGGCGGCGCGGATTCCCTCGCTGCGAGAAGCTCGTCTTCTCGCTCAGCGTGATGCCGGAGCAGATGCGCGACGGCTTCCTGCGCGGACGCTATTCGGTCGTGCGCGATCTCTATCCGGCCGACGTCGAAGCGCTGCGCAGCGATCCGCGTTACGCGCCGAATTACCGCGAGGTGCCGCTCCTCTCGACGTACTACCTCGCCATCAACGGACATCGCGGTCCGTTGACCGACGAGTCGCTGCGGCGCGAGCTGGTGAAGGGCATCGACGTCGACGACCTCGTCACGCGCCATGTCGGCCGGGAAGGCATTCGCGCCCTGAGCTTCACCCCGCCCGGCCTCCTGGGACACGACCCGGAAGGGAAGATCGTCGACACCGACGAGAGCACGTCGCGCATCTCGCCCGAGCCGCTCGCCCATCTCACGGCGATGCTCAATTCCGCGTACCAGGGGCCGTACGCCGGCTTCGCGCAGGAGCTGCTGGCCCGGCTCGAGGTGCACGGCTTCCCCGTGCGCGTGGTCGACTCCCGCTCCGAGAATTTCTCCAACCAGGCCTCGTCCCTCGCCACCGCCGATCTCCTGCTGACGCGCTGGATCGCCGACTATCCCGACGGCCACGATTTCGTCGGCCTCTTTCACTCCCGCACCGGCATCCTCGGCAAGCTCTGCGGACGCGACGACGTCGATGCGTTGATCGAGCGCGGCGAGGTGGAGCTCGATCCCGCCGTACGCCACGAGATCTATCGCGAGATCTTCGCCATCCTCCGCCGCCACACGCTGCTGTTGCCGTTCTTCCACGAGCAGGCCTACCGCTTCGCGCGCCCCGACGTCGACGGCTTCGAGCTCAGCTTCACCGCGCCGACCGTGGCATACGAGAAGCTGGCGATCCGGATGTAAGGAATCGCGTTCCGCAGTACCATATCTCCACACCAACACCCTGGGATGACTTATGGCCATCGTGGCGCACGATGTGGAGAAGCCGCGGCGTGAATGGACGATCCGCGTGCTCGTCTTCTACGCGATTGCCGGCGCGGCGATCCTGATCTGGCAGACGCTCGCGCGACGCGAGGAGACGGCGGCGATCGTGTCGCGGCTCGACCATCCGTGGCACGTGATCGCGATCTTCGTCGCGTTCTCGATAGCCGTGTCGATGCTGAAGTTCAAGCTGACCGACAAGATCTTCGTCTCGTTCCTGATCATCGGCTGCATGGCCTCAGTGCCGCTTCTCGGCGGTGTGATCTCGGCCTGGATCGCCGTCGTGACGTCGATCGCGACACGCACGCTGGCGCTGTTCCGCATCGGACCGGTCAGGTTCTCCGGAGACCGGCAGATCGAACGCCTGCGAATCGCGGCCCAGACGGCCGTGTACGGAGTCCCGGTGATCACGGGAGCCGCGGTCTACGCCGCGATGGATGGACAATTTCCGCCCACCTCCACCACCGGCGTCGACGCCGTCCGCATTGCGCTCGGCGGCATCGTCATCTCGATGATCAACGACATCGTGATGGTTCTGCTGTCACGGACGTTCGGTTACGGGTGGCGGAAAATGGCCACGATCGCCGTCATCGACTCGACGATCTACGTCATCGCTCTTCCGTACGTGATCGCCATGGTGTTCGGGCACCTGACCAGCGGCGGGGGGATGCTGCTCGGTCTGGCCTTCACAGGTGTGATCACGAATGCCATCGGCCGGCGTCTCGCCGACGCCAACGATTCCGCGCGCCATCAGCTCGAGCGCACGCAATCGCTCGCCGCCGTCGGCCATGTCATCTCGCTCGACCGCTCCGAGGAAGAGTTGTTCAACGCGCTGTACGAGGAAAGCGGAAAGGTCGTCGACGTTTCGAACTTCACCATCGCGCTGCTCGACTCGCGCACCGGCGAGCTGGTGTTCGCGTACAAGATGGAGAACGGCGTGCGCGGACCGGTCTATCGCCGCGCGCCCGGCATCGGCTTCAACTTCTGGGTCGTCGAGCACCGGCAGCCGCTTCTCTTCGGAAGCATGGAGGAGCAGACCGCGCGCGGCATCACGCCGGCGAAGAGCGGATTCTCGAGCCAGTCGTGGCTCGGCGTGCCGATGATCGCGCGCGACCGGGTGATCGGCGTGATCTCCGTCCAGACCATCGCGCGCGATGCCTATTCGGGCGAGGACGTGCAACTTCTCTCCGCGATCTCCAACCAGGCCGCGGCGGCGATCGAGAACAGCGCGCTCTACCGCGACCTGGAAGCAAAAGTTCAGGAGCGGACGGCCGATCTCGACTTCACGGTGAACCAGCTGGCGGTGCTCAATCGCATCACCGGAACGATCACCTCGACCAACGAGCTCCATTCGATGCTGACCTCCATCGCCCGGGAGCTCGTGCATCTCTTCGACGCGCACAGCAGCGGCGTCGCGCTGCTCAACGACGAGCAGACCGAATCGGTCGTTGTCTCCTGGTACAGCGTCGATCCAGCCGAGGAGAGCGCGGTGGGGCTGGTCATCAAGGTGCCCGACGATTTCATGAAGAACGTGATCGCATCGAAGCGGCCGATGATCGTCGAGAACGCCCAGGCCGATCCGCGCGTCAACACGGAGTTCTTCGTCAGCCACGGATTGCAGTCGATCATGATCGTGCCGCTCCTCTCGAAGAGCGAGGTCATCGGAACGATCGGCATCGATCACAACGATCCCGGTAAGCGCTTCACCCAGGCCCAGATGCATGTGGCGATGACCATCGCCGGACAGATCGCCGGCGCGGTCGAGCGCGCCCGACTGTACGAGGAAGAGCATCGTTCGCGTCAGCTCGCCGAACGGCTGCAGGCGGCGGCGGAGATGATCAACCAGAGTCTCGATCTGTCGACGGTCATGCCGGAGATCCTCGACCAGCTGCGCAGCGTCATCACCTATGAGAGCGCGAGCATCCAGCTGCTGGAGGACGATGCCATGCGCGTGATCGCCGTTCGCGGCCTGCCGGAAACAGAGCTCGGCCGGTTGCGTCCTCTGGCCGAGTATTCGTACAACGCGCGGCTGGCGCGAAGCCCGGAGCCGTTCATCCTGACCGTCAGCGAAGACGACGACCAATGGGCGGAGATGTCGAGCGTGCGCTGCAATATCGGCGTACCGCTCGAACTGCGCGGACGGATCATCGGCGCGCTCACCATCGACAGCCACGACGCAGGCCGCTACACGACCCGCGACCTCGGCGTGGCGCGCGCCTTCGCCCGGCAGGCGGCGATCGCCATCGAGAACGCGCGGCTCTACTCCGAGCTGCAGAGCGCCGCGGAAGCGGCGGAGGCGGCGACGCGCGCGAAGTCGCAGTTCCTGGCCAACATGAGCCACGAGATCCGCACGCCGCTCAACGCGATCCTCGGGTTCGTGCAGCTGATGCAGCGCGCGCCCGGCCGCGGCGAGGACGACCTGCGCTCGCTGGAAGCGCTGTCGAAGAGCGGCGATCACCTCCTCACCCTGATCAACGACGTGCTGTCGATGGCCAAGATCGAAGCGGGCCGCACGACCGCGCAGGTCACGGGCTTCGACCTCCACCGCATGCTCGCGGCGGTCGGCGAGATGTTCCGCCTGCGCGCCGAGGCGAAGGGACTGGCGTTCGCCATCGACACCGCGCCGGATGTCCCCCCGGCGGTGCGCGGCGACGAGGCGAAGCTGCGTCAGGTGCTGATCAACCTCCTCGGCAACGCGATGAAGTTCACCGATCGCGGGCGCGTGATGCTGTCGGTCTACTGGCGCGACGGCCGCGGCTCATTCGCCGTCGAGGACACCGGTCGCGGCATCGCGCGCGACGATCAGCCGGGACTGTTCGAAGCATTCACCCAGGCCGGCGCGACGCACCTGGAGGGGACGGGCCTCGGTCTCGCCATCTGCCGCAACTACGTGCGCCTGATGGGCGGCGACATCCGCGTGGAGAGCGAGCTCGGCGCCGGCGCGCGCTTCTCGTTCGACGTTCCGCTGCCGCCGGCGGAAGGGGAAATCGCGGCCGCACCGGAACGGCGGAAGGTCATCGCGCTCGCGCCGGACCAGCCGTCGTATCGGCTGCTCGTCGCCGACGACACGCCGGAGAATCGCATGCTGCTCGAGCGGCTCTTCCGCTCCGTCGGCTTCGACGTCCGATGCGCGGCCGACGGGAAAGAAGCGATCGACGTCTGGAGCGACTGGAAACCGGACCTCGTCTGGATGGACATCCGGATGCCGGTGCTCGACGGCTACGGCGCGACGCGCGCCATTCGCGCAGCGGAAGGAGAGGCGCGGCGGACGAAGATCATCGCCCTCACCGCGAGCGTCTTCGATCACGATCGCGAGACGATCATCGCCGCGGGCTGCGATGACTTCGTGGCCAAGCCGTTCCTCGAGGAAACGCTCTTCGCCAGGCTCGCCCAGCACCTCGGTGTGCGATGGGAGTACGAGACGCTCCGCGACGTGACGCCGCGCGCGGCCGAGCCCCGCACTCCGCGTTTGCCTCGCCTCCTGCGCGATCGCATCCAGGACGCGCTCGACCGCGGGGACGTCATCGAGGCGGCGACGTGGGTCTCCGGCGTGGAGCAGATCGATAGCTCGCTCGCCGCAAATCTCAACGATCTGATCCGGCGCTACCGGTTCGATGAACTGCAGCAATTGCTGGCGACGGCGGAGGAATGATGCGCGACGACGTAACCCTGAGCATGGGCCCTTCGAGCTGGAACCTGCTGATCGTCGACGACACGCCGGCGAACCTCGACGTGCTGTGCGGCATGCTGCGCGATCGCGGCTATCGCGTGCGCGTGGCCATCTCCGGCGCCCGCGCCCTCACCGCGATGCGCGCCGAGCGTCCCGCGCTCGTCATGCTCGACATCAACATGCCGGGGATGAGCGGTTACGAGGTCTGCCGCGAGATGAAGCGGGACGCCGATCTGTGCAAGGTGCCGGTCATCTTCATCAGCGCGCTGGACGAGGTCATCGACAAGGTGAAGGCCTTCGAGGCGGGCGGCGCGGACTACGTGGCCAAGCCGTTCGAGTTCGGCGAGGTGCTGGCGCGCATCGAGAACCAGCTGAAGATCGCCGGCCTGCAGCGGCAGCTCGAGTCGCGCAACGAGCAGCTGCAGCGGATGAACGACGAGCTGCTCCGCTCGCAGCAGCGCGAGTCGTGCATCTTCAGCCGGTTGTCGGACGTGCTGCCCGGCACGGTGCTCGATCAGAAATACCGGATCGAGAGCAGGATCGGCAGCGGCGGCTTCGGCACGGTCTTCCGCGCGATCCAGCTGTCGCTCGACCGGCCGGTGGCGGTGAAGATCTTCCAGTCGCTGGCCGCGGCGGCGCGGCCCGAGGAGCTGGAGCGTTTCCGGCGCGAAGGGATCTCCGCCTGCCGCGTGAACCATCCGAATGCCGTCGCGGTGATCGACTCCGGCGTGTCGTCGTCCGGCATCGCGTATCTCGTCACCGAGCTGCTCGAGGGGCACACGTTGCGCGGCGAGCTGTCGATGCAGAAGCGGTTGAGCATCGCGCGCGCGGCGGACATCATCGTCCCGGTCTGCCAGGTGCTGACCGCGGCGCACGCGATCGGTCTCATCCACCGCGACATCAAGCCGGACAACATCTTTCTCCATCAGGGCCGCGACGGCGAGGTGGTGAAGGTCCTCGACTTCGGCATCGCCAAGCTGGCGGGCGACAACGACGAGCGCGCGCTCACCGCGGTGCACCAGGTGATCGGCACGCCGTTGTACATGGCGCCCGAACGCCTGCGCCGCGAGCCGCACGACGGCCGCGCCGATGTCTTCTCCCTCGGTATTCTGGCGTACGAGATGCTGGCCGGGACCGGCCCGTTCCATTCCGACCCGACCTTCGACGAGATCGTGATGCCGCAGCTCGACAAGACTCCGATTCCGTTCGGCGAGCGAAGCGTCGAGCTGCCGCCGCAGATCGAGAAGCTGATCCTGGCCGCGCTCGACCGGGAGCCGCGCAACCGTCCGACGGCGGAGGAATTCGGCGAGATCTTCAGTAGTGCAACGTGCGCGGTACCGCCGGCTTCCCCGGCGGCTTCAGCGGAATCGGCGCGCTGAATCGCAGCTCGCCGTTCGCGTGCGACCACGTGCCGTCGGCGCAGCGCGAGGTCGTGGGCAGCGGGCGGTGCTCCTTGATGGCGAAGACGCGCGCGGTGGCGTCGCGCTCGAAGTCGTAGACGCGGGCGCGCTGCTCGTCGATGCCGTTCGGGCTGGGGCCGAACGTGCTCAGCATCCAGGGCGCACCACGGGCGCGGAGCGTGATGGCATCCGCGTCGACGACGCAGTTGCGCATCGCTGCGAATTCTTCCGCCGTGGTCCGGCCGCGATTCAGAAAATCCGCCACCGACGCATCGAGGTACGCGGAGAAGATCACGGCCGGGACGCCGGTCTTCCGCCAGTGCGTCTCCGTCCAGTACCACCACGACCACGTCCTCGCCTGGTTCGCCGCGAGCAGCGCGTGCCGCGCGTCGAATGCGTCGACCTCCCGCCACCACGCGGGGAGCGGCGGCGGCAGCTTGCGCGCGACGCCGTTGGCCAGCCGGCTGATCGAAAGCCCGACCGAGAGGTCCCACGGCTCGCCGCGCCGCCACATCGGCCGCGCCAGCGCGTCCATGGCCCGCACGCGCTCCCATGCCGACGCGTCGCCGTCGCGACCCCGCAGCAAGGCGTCCGCGGCGATGACACGCGCCAGCAGGCCGTGGCCGCTTCCGTTCGGCGACGGCGGGTTGTCCGCGTACACGTCCTCGCGCCAGTCGATCCGCGTGGCCATCCCGTTGATGAAGCGCACGATCGATGCGATCGCCAGGCGTCTCTCCGCGAGGAACGCCGCGAGCTCCGGCGGAGGCTCATCGACGCCGTCATCCGGCTTCTGCATCTGCGCCAGGACGTAATCGAGAAGCTGCTTCTGCAGCTCCTTGCTCATGAGATCGACCGGGATCTCCTCGCCTCGTCCTCCGAGCTGCACGCCGGCCGCCCCCGCGAGCTGCGCGAGCATCTTCGTTTCCTCGGTCGTCTTGTGCGCCGGATAGCGCCGCGGCACATCGCGAATGACACCGAGTCCACTCGGCCACGGCGCCTTGATCGCCGCATTCACCGCGATCCGCGCGGCAGCCGTGACCAGGATCCAGAACAGCAGAATCGTGGCGACGATGAGGGCGATGATTCGCATCCGTCAGCGATCGTACGCCAGTGGAAATCGGATCCCATGCGGCACGGCGATGTCCCTGCTGAACTTCACGCCGCCGGCGCTCACGAGCCACTCTCCATCCGTGCACGCCGACTTCGCGGACGGGGTCTCTCCGCGGCGAAGCGCGAGGATCTTGCCGGTCGCTTCCCGCTCCGCGCGGAAACGCGTGACGCGATCCCAGCCGGTAAACATCAGGGCGCCCAGCGCTCCGAATGCGTTCCGCGGCGCGACCGCCATCGGTTTCCGCTGCAGCGGATCGCTCGCGAAATCGCAGCCCTTCGCGGCGAGCAGCTCGCCGGTGCGGACGCGAAGCTGTTCCGCGAGATCGGCGTCCGCCGCGACCGCCTGCCAGCCGTCGATGAGCGACAGGAATCGATGCTCGGCCAAGCTTTCATCGACTGTCTGCCGCAGATCCAGCGCATCCGCCTGATACATCGCCGCGACGCGTTGCTCGTAATCGAACGAGCGCAGATCCTCGAGCCACGACGGAACCGGCAGCGGCATCTTCGCCGCCGCCGCGTTCAGCATCCGTGTCGACAGGAGTGCCGTCGCGACTCCCCGCCGTCGCTGCCAGAGCTGGCGGTCGAGGACCCAGACTGCGTGCAGGTCGTCCCACGCACCGTTCATGAAGCCACGGGCGATGAACAGGTTCGTCAGTTCGACGTGCGGGCGGAAATCAGCAGTGCTGATCGCGCCGGCGGCGAGGATGTGATCGCGAATGAAATCGAGTTGTGCGCCGTGCTCGCGCAGGTACCTCGCGAGCTGAGGCGGCGGAGCGCCGATGTCCACGTCTCTTCGTTCGAGCTCCGTCTTCACGTACTCGTTGAGCGCCGCCAGATCGCCGTTGAGCAGCGCCATCATCGAAGTCAGCTGGACTCCCGCGGCATTCGGCTGCGCATCGATGAAATGACTCGGCGCCGTCTCCAGCGTGCCGAGGTTGGCGGGCCATGGCCGCGAGTCGTACTTGCGTCGCAAGCCGAAGGCCCGCGCCCACAGTGCGAGCACGATGCAAAGCGGCACCACGACGATCACGATGAGACTCTTCTTCATCGCTGATAGGCCAGCGGGTACTTGATCCCCGGATCGGGCACCGCGATGTCCTTGCTGAACTTCAGTCCGAGGGCGCTCACCGACCACGTGCCGTCGGAGCAGCGCGTCGCCGGCGACGGCGTTTCGCCGCGGCGCATGGCGAGGATCTTGTCGGTCGCTTCGAGCTCCGCGCGGAAACGGCCGAAGCGCTGCCAGGCGCCGCTGAGGTTCGGCACCGCGACCCGCGCCAGGACGTTCCACGATGCGATGTCCATCTTCTGCATCGGGGAGATGCCGCAGTTCTTCGCAATCGCGAGATCGGTCGTCCACCGGCGCATGGTCTCCACCGCGTCGAGCGCGCACGCGTCGAAGAACGGCCGCTGCGCCGGGGGCCTCGGGGCGTTGTTGATCATCCACGCCTCGGCCTGATACGACCCCGCGAAGTTGTGGTCGTAATCGAAGGCCTGCACTTCGTGGAACCATGGTGCGACCGGCAGCGGCATCTTCGCCGCCGACGCATTCACCATCCGCGTTCCGGCGAGCGCGATCAGCTGCGAGATCAGCTCCGGCCGGTTCCAGAGCTCGCGATCGAGCAGCCAGATCGCATGCAGGTCGTCCCACGCCGCCGCGTCGTGATTCGCCCCCTTCGCCAGTGCGCGCGCGGTGAAGAGCTTCGTCAGCGTCATCAGTCCGAGGAGATTCGGGAGCGGCGCGTCGTGTCCGAGCTTGAAGTGCTGCGTCCAGCGGATCGGACCGGCGGAGACGACGTGATCGCGAATGGCGTTGAGCTGCGCGTCGTGCTGCGCGAGATACGCCGCGACGTTCACCGGCGGCGGCTGCAGCTGATCGCCGACGCGCGCGAGCTGCGCGCGGAAGTACGTGTTGAGCGGCTCCTTGATCGCGTCGTAGTCGGCGCTCGTCTGCTTGACGAGCGGCATGGTGCTGACGCCGAGGTTGGTGGTGAGCTTCGTGAGCGTCGTCGCCGCGGCGTTCATCTCCATGTCGGGATAACGCTGCGCGACGCCGGCGAGCGTGCCGAGGTTGTCCGGCCAGTTGCCCGCGATGTAGCGCTGCTTCATCCCGGCGACCGCAAGCCAGACACCGCCGTATACGCACACGACGAACAGCAGAATTCCGATCAGGACTCTTTTCATGAATGACCTCAATTATAGAATTCGCGAATCATGGCTAACGAAATCGACGCTCTGCTTCAGGAAAACCGCGAATTTCCACCCTCCGATGCATTCCGGAAGCAGGTGAACGTCAGTGATGCCGCTGTCTACTCGAAGACGGCGCAGGACCGCGAAGGGTTCTGGGCGAACTGGGCCGAACAACTCGATTGGCAGACGAAATGGGACAAAGTCCTCGACTGGAATCCGCCGTATGCGAAGTGGTTCGTCGGCGGAAAACTGAACGCGTCGTACAACTGCCTCGATCGTCATCTCGCCGCGCGCGGTGACAAGACGGCGATCATCTGGGAAGGTGAGCCGGGCGAGGTGCGGCGCTTCACCTATCGCGAGCTGCACGCCGAGGTCTCGAAGTTCGCGAACGTCCTCAAGTCCCTCGGCGTGGTGACCGGCGATCGCGTGGCGATCTATCTGCCGCTGGTCCCCGAGGCGGTGATCGCCATGCTCGCCTGCGCGCGCGTCGGCGCCGCGCACTCGGTCGTTTTCGGCGGCTTCTCCGCCGAGGCGCTGCGCGATCGCATCCAGGACGCGGGGGCGAAGATTCTCATCACCGCGACGAGCGGCTACCGGCGCGGCAATCTCGTCCCGCTGAAGAAGACCGCCGACAGCGCGGCCGACGATTGCCCGTCGATCGAGAAGGTCGTCGTCGTCATGCGACGCGCGGCGGCGGATGAACTGGAAGACACGCTGACGATGCATCCGGAGCGCGACCGCTGGTATCACGAGCTGATGTCGACCGCGTCGGCCGAGTGCGAGCCGGCGTGGGTCGATTCGGAGCAACTGCTCTACACGCTCTACACCTCCGGCACGACCGGCAAACCGAAGGGCATCATCCACACCACCGGCGGCTATCTCACGCAGTGCTACGCCACATGCAAATGGGTCTTCGATCTGAAGGACTCCGACGTCTACTGGTGCACCGCCGACATCGGCTGGGTGACCGGGCACTCGTACGTCGTCTACGGCCCGCTGGCATGCGGCGCGACGGTGATGATCTACGAGGGCGCGCCCGACTGGCCGAAGAAGGATCGCTTCTGGGACATCATCGAGCGGCACAAGGTCTCGATCTTCTACACCGCGCCGACGGCGATCCGCGCGTTCATGAAATGGGGCGAGGAGCTACCGAAGGCGCACGACATGTCGTCGCTCCGCCTCCTCGGTTCGGTCGGTGAGCCGATCAATCCCGAGGCCTGGATGTGGTACCACCGCAACATCGGCGGCGAGCGCTGCCCGATCGTCGACACGTGGTGGCAGACCGAGACCGGCGCGATCCTCATCACGCCGCTCCCCGGCATTGTCCCGACGAAGCCCGGCTCCGCGACGAAAGCGTTCCCCGGCATCGACGCGCAGATCCTCAACGAGCAAGGCGACCCGGTGGAAGTGGGCGGCGGCTATCTCGCCGTCACGTCGCCGTGGCCGTCGATGCTGCGCGGCATCTGGAACGATCCCGAGCGCTACGTGAAGCAGTACTGGTCGAAGTGGGACGGCATCTATTTCACCGGCGACGGCGCGAAGCGCGACGAGGACGGCTACTTCTGGCTCCTCGGGCGCGTCGACGACGTGATGAACGTCGCCGGCCATCGCATCGGCACGATGGAAGTGGAGTCGGCGCTGGTCGATCACACCTCGGTCGCCGAGGCCGCGGTCGTCGGCATCTCGCACGACATCAAGGGGACGGCGATCGCGGCGTTCGTGATCGTGAAGGAATCGGAGCGGCAGCACGCGCTCGACGATCCGGCGAAGTTCGAGGCGGAGCTCAAGCAGCACGTGTCGGACAAAATCGGCGCGATTGCGAGGCCGGAGAAGATCCTGGTGACGGTCGACCTGCCGAAGACGCGCTCCGGAAAGATCATGCGCCGCCTGCTGCGCGACATCGCCGAGGGACGGGCGTTGGGAGACGTGACGACGCTCGCCGATCCGGGCGTCGTGGCGACGTTGAAGGACAAGTACGAGGAAGAGTCGTAGTGCGCACCGCGCTCATCACCGGCGGCGCGCGCGGCATCGGCCGCGTCACCGCCATGCGCCTCCTGATGGACGGCTACTCCGTCGCCATCACCTACACCTCATCCGCCGACGCGGCGCGCGAGTTCGTGGCGTCCGATCCGGAGCGCATCGTCGCGTACGAGGCGGACGTCCGCGATCGCGCCGGCGCGAACGAGATCGTCGAGGCAACGCTGAGACGCTTCGGCTCGATCGACGCGGTGGTCAACAACGCCGGCATCCGCCGCGACGCGCTGACGTACCACATGAGCGACGAGCAGTGGGACGAGGTGATCTCCACGAACCTCGGCGGCGCGTTCGCGCTGACGCGCGCGGCGCTGCATCCGATGATGCAGAAACGCCGCGGCGCGATCGTGAACGTGGCGTCGCTGTCGGGACTGCACGGCGTCGTCGGCCAGACGAATTACTCCGCGGCGAAGGGCGGCCTGATCGCGATGACGCGGTCGCTCGCACGCGAGGTCGCGCGCAACGGCATCCGCGTGAACTGCGTCGCGCCCGGCCTCGTGGAGACCGACATGATCGCGGGGCTGGAGGAAGAGGTGAAGCGGGAGATGATCCGCCAGATCCCGATGCGCCGCTCGGTGAAGGCGGACGAGGTGGCGGCGGCGATCGCGTTCCTGCTGAGCGACGACGCGAGCGGGATCACCGGTCAGGTGTTGTGCGTGGATGGCGGGCTCAGCGCCTGAAAAAACGCGCGCAGCTTCGCTTCATCGAGCTCGCCATTCGTCCGCACGCCGCTGCATAGATCGAGTCCGAACGGCGCGACGCTCTCGATCGCATCGCGCACGTTGTCGGGCGTGAGTCCGCCCGCGAGAAACACCGGCACGCCCACCGATTCGCGGATGCGCCGCGACAAGCGCCAGTCGTGCGTCCGCCCCGTACCGCCGAGCTCCTTCACCGCGAGCTTCTGATTGCCGGAGTCGAGGAGGATCGCGTCGACGTGTTGTGCGATCTCGATCGCTTCGTCGACCGATTCGTCGCCGGCCACGTGAATCACCTGCACGATCTTGATACCGGGCGTCGCGCGGCGGAGCTCGTCGTACGTGCCGGTGACGAGGTGATCGCAGATCTGGATCGTGTTCGTGCGGCAGCGGCGCTGCTGCTCCGCGATCTTCGCAGCGTCCTGGCTGCAGGTCAGCAGAAAGGTGGCGATCGGCGGGGGGACGGCGGCGGCGATCTCCTCGATGCGCTCCCATGGGATCACGCCGGGGCCGCTCGGCATGGTGGAGACGAGGCCGAGGGCGGCGGCGCCGGCGCGGATGGCCAGCTGGGCTTCGTCGATGGAGGAGATGCAGCAGATTTTGATTCTCATGGTCAATCGTCGCAGGTGCACCGGAGATCCTGACGCTGCGCGTCAGGATAGAGTTAGGCCGTAATGTACTTCTCCCTCGTCATCCCGACCTACAACCGCCTCGACATGCTTCTCCGCGTGCTCGACGCACTCGACGCGCAGCAGGACGCCCCCGAGTTCGAGGTCATCGTCATCAACGACGGCTCGAAGGACGATACCGACCGCGTGATGTCGCAGCGGAGCGGCATCACCTTCAAAACCCAGCCGAACGGCGGGCCGGGACGCGCGCGCAATCATGGCGTGACGCTGGCCCGGGGAAAGTTCGTGATCTTCATCGGCGACGACACGGTCCCCGAACCGCGCTTCCTGGCCGAGCACGCGCGCGTGCATCGCGACTCGAACGACGACCCGCTCCTCGCCTGCCTCGGCTACACCGGCTGGCCGCACGGCGAGCGCGTGACGGCGTTCATGGATTACATCAACGACTACGGCCTGCAGTTCGGCTACAAGCTGATCGAGGACGGCGCCGTCGTCCCGTACAACTTCTTCTACACGTCGAACATCTCCATCGATCGTCAACTACTTGTCGATCATCCGTTCGACACGACGTTCCCCTCCGCCGCCTGGGAGGACATCGAGCTCGCGTATCGCCTGAACGAGCTCGGCCTGAAGATCCGCTACAACGCGAAGGCGGTGACGCGGCATCACCATCCGATGACGATCGACTCGTTCGCGCGGCGCCAGTACACGGTCGGCAAGTCGGGCGCGATCTTCTACCAGAAGCATCCGGAGCTCGGACATTTCCTCGGCGTGCACGAGCTGTCGACGCGCACGCTCGCCGACGAGAAACACCTGGCGCGATTGCGCCGCCGCGCCCGCCTCGGCGAGCGCTTCCGCTTCCTCGCCAGCAACACGGCGTTCGAGACGCTGATGCGCGAGCACTACCTGCGCGGGCTGCGCGACGGACTGGGGGACCGATGAGGGGCCTCCTTGCTCATCGACGCGCGGCGGCGAGCGCTTCGCGCAGCCGCTGCGATCCCGGATAACGCTCCACCGCCTCCTCGAGCACGCTGATCGCCTGGCCGGTGTATCCGCAATCGACCAGGCGACGCGCGATGCGCTCGTAGCGCCCCGCCGGAACCGGCACCTCGAAGCCGTAGTCGCGCGTCAGCCATTCGTAATGCCGCAGCACGTTCGGATAGAGCGTCTCCGGATCGTCCTCGTCGACGATGCGGAAGAACCAGCTGAGGAAGATCCGCCGCAGCGCGAAGTTGTTGCCGATGATCGGCACGGTGAGATGGTCGTCGTTGGCGAACACCAGCGGCTTCGACGGCAGGATCGCGCCGAGGGCCGTGACGCCGACCTGCAGATCCGCATCGTCATCGCCGCCGACCATCAGCCAGAGCATCGGCCGCGCATCGGGATTGCGCCGCATGAACTCGCGCGCCCGGCGGAGCAGCGCCTCCTTCGCCGGCGGACTGACGATGATCCAGGCGTTGAACAGTTGCGGCCGCGTGAACAGCATGTTCAGGCCGAAGACCGCGCCGAGGGAGTGACCGGCGAAGACGCGGTACGGGTGGGTGCGATAACGCTTGTCGATCGCCGGGATCAGCTCCGTCTCGAACCAGGTGATGAGTTTCGGATCGGCCAGCTCGCGTGCTCGATCGTTGTGGAGCACGCCGACGACGATCACCTCGGGCATCCGCTGCACGTCGCTGAGCGCCGTCGCGGTGGCGGCCGTGTGCTCGAGCTGCGTCTCTCCGTCGGTGAGGTAGACGACCGGATAGCGCTGATCGCCGGTGTCATACGAACGGGGCAGCGAGACGAGGAGCGAGTGCGAGCCGACGGTGATGCGCTGCGGTGCCGCGTGCAGCGGAATGGCGAGGAAAAGCAGCGTTAGAAACGTGTAGCATCGCGCCCGCATGTTCATCACCTTCGAAGGGATCGACGGCTGCGGAAAGACGACGCAACTGCGGCGTCTGGCGGCGCGCTTTGACGATCCCGTCATCACCAAGGAACCGGGGGGAACACCGACCGCCGACCGCATTCGCGCCATCCTCCTCGATGCCGGTTCGAAGCTCGATCCACTGGCTGAAGTGTTCCTCTTCGCCGCGTCGCGGCATCAACACGTCGTCGAGGTGATCAAACCGGCTCTCGATCTGGGACGCGTCGTCCTCTGCGATCGTTACACCGACGCCACGCTCGCCTACCAGGGCTTCGGACGCCTGCTCGACCTCGATCGTCTGCGCGCGCTCAACGATTGGGCCACCGGCTCGCTGCATCCCGACAAGACATTGCTCTTCGATCTCGACGAAGAGACCGGCCTGCGTCGCGCGCGCGGACGAGGCGGCGACGAGCTTCGCTTCGAGGCCGAAGACCTGCGCTTCTATCGCCGGGTGCGCGAAGGCTATCTCGCGCTCGCGGCGTCGGAGCCGAAGCGGTTCGTCGTGATCGATGCGAGCGGCTCGATCGAGGACGTCGGCAAGCGTGTCAGCGAGGTGTTCGCATGAGCGCGACCGCCGTCGAGCTGCTGCTCGACACCACGCGCCGCGGCGAGCTGCATCACGCGATCGTGCTGCATGGTCCCTCGCCCACGACGCTGCGCGAGACGGCGATGGGCATCGCGAAAACCACCGAGTGTCTCAACGGCACGACCGGCGACGACTGCACGTCGTGCCGCCGCGTCGAGCAGCGGCTGCATCCCGACGTCCACTTCGTCGAAGTCGGCGGCGAGCGGAAGATGATCTCCGTCGAGCAGGTGCGCGAGGTGGTGAACGCCGCGACCATGCGTCCGTACGAAGGGCGGGGCAAGGTCTTCATCATCGATCCGGCGGACGCGCTCAGCGTCGGCGGCTCGAACGCCATGCTCAAGACGCTGGAGGAGCCGCCGCGCGACACGTTCTTCGTCCTGCTGACGCGCTCGTACGACCTGCTGCTGCCGACGATCAAGTCGCGCTGCCAGCAGATCTTCGTCGGCGGCGACGTGGAGATCGACGTCGAGCTGCGCAACGCGATCATCGAGACCTTGAAGCGTTACGCCGCGAACAACGAGACGGTGTCGTTGCTCACCGCGGCGGCGCTGATCGCCGGTCAGGATGACGTGAAAAGCGCGATCGCGCTGGCCGGCGACGTGCTGGCTGAGGCCGCCGCGGATGGGCAGGAGCTCGCCGTGCTGCGCGAGAAGGTGGGACGGGAAAAGATCCTCGCCGCCGCGGATGGGATGCTCGCCGCGATTCGCTGGCTGGGCGTCAACGCCGATGCCCGGCTGCTGGTCGAACAGGCGCTGTCGGCCCTGGTCTAAAAAAAAGAACCCCGCCAACGGGTTTGGCGGGGTTCCGGGGTCCTTACTGGATGGGTGACGCGTACCGCTCAGGGGTGAGATCTAAAGTCGGTAAGGTTCAAAGAAGAGTTCAAGAGGCTGTAAAAAAGGCAGGCTGTTACAACAGAAAGCGGCACTCGCCTGCCCATCCAGTATGCCTTTGTCTTTAGTACGAACGAAGTATAGCGCACATTGTGAAAAATTTCTCAATGTAACAGCACCGTGACAAGCCATTGACTGCTCTAGCGATAGCCGTCGCATTTGGAAACAAAGGGAGTCTAGAACAAAACGAGCGTTCGGTCCATACCGACCGGTCGGACTGCGCCGCAGCCAGGGCTACCGGGCCGCGGGGTCGACCAGTTCGGTCTTCGGCTGCAACGATTTGCCCAGCCAGACGTGACCCGCCAGCGTCTCGGCCGGCTCGCCGTTGATCAGCAGCCGGACCCGCTTCGTCTCGGGGAAGTTCGCCGTCACGGTCTGCACCAGCGAGTAGACCGCCATCAGCTCGACGTGCGTCCCCGTCCCCCACCCCGCGGTGAGCGTCTGGCCGCCGAGGTCGACGAACGCGGTGCCGTCGGGGAGGAGGTAGGCGGCGCGGACGACGGTGTCGGGCGGGAAGAGCCGCATGAGCTGCGGCGTGGCCGGTCCCTTCATCATCTCGCGCACCACCAGCGGGATCGCCCCGGCCGGATTTTCGGGGAGCGGCAGATTGCGCGGCTCGGCCGACAGCAGCATGTTCGGCGCTTCGAAATAGACCCGCACCGCGCGTATCGCGACTTTGTTCGCGACGGTGAGGTTGTTGCTCGGAGTCTCTTTCTTCTTGCAGCCCGCGATGGCCACGACCGCGAGCACGAGCACGGCGACGCGACGCACTACGTTCCCGTCCTCGGAGGCGCGGCGACCGGCGCGGGAGTCGGCGCGGGCGCCGGCGGCTGCGCCACACCGATCCGCACCTCGTAGTCCGACTTGTACCGCTGCACCGCGCGCGTCAGCGCATCGACGACCGTGTTCTGGAACTGCTCGTTCTTCAGCTTCGCTTCTTCATCGGGATTGGAGATGAACGCCACCTCCACCAGCGCCGCCGGCATCGTCGCGCCGACCAGCACCTTGAACGGCGCCTGCTTCACGCCACGGTTCTGAATCCCGGCCAGCGCGTTCATCTCTTCCTGGATCGACTGCGCGAAGCGGTTCGACTCCGCCAGGTACTCCTGCTGCGCGAGGTCCCACAGGATCAGTTTCAGATCGCTCTGCGTGTCGGCGTGACCGGACGACGATGCGTTCTCCGACTCCGCCGACTTCCGCGCGAGCTCATCCGAGGCCTCGAGCGACAGGAAGTAAACCTCGGAACCGTGCGCGCCCTTCGTCGGCGCGGCGTTTACGTGCACCGATAGAAAGAGATCGGCCTTGTACTGATTCGCCACCGCGGTCCGCGCGTCGAGCGAGACGATGCTGTCGTCCTCGCGCGTCAGGATCACGCGCGCGCCGAGCTTCGTCGCCAGCGCGGCGGCGAGTTTGTTCGCGATCGCCAGCGTCGCGTCTTTCTCCAGCAGGCCGCCCGGTCCGGTCGCGCCGATGTCTTTGCCGCCGTGCCCCGGATCGATGACGATCGTGTGGATGCCCGGCTGATCGATCGGCTTCGTCGGCCCCGGCAGCGTCGGACCGCTCGGACCGGGCGTCGCCTTCCGCACGTCGAGCACGACGCGATACGGGTTCTCCAGCTTGTACGCGTCGCCGACGACATCGGGACTGGTGAGCTGGACGCGCACGTCGGTGCCGGCGAACGAGATCTTCGCCACGTTCGGGTCTTCGTAGGCCTGCTCCGCGAACGGCGGCCGGATCTGCGCCGCGAAGCGGATCGTGTATGCCCCCTGCTCCTTCACGATCGCGTAGCCGGCGTTCTGGCTCAGCGTGAAGACGATCTTCGAGATCCCCTGCACGTTCGCCACGGAGACCTGCACGCCGACGACGGTGTGCTGCAGCGGCCGGATCTGCACCAGCTTCGCGCGCTCGTCCCACACCACGTCGAGGTCCGCGGTCTTGGCGAGGAAGCCCTGGAAGAACTGGATGGTGACGAACGGGTGGCCATCGATGACCACCGGCGGCGCCGGCATCTCGATCAGGTCATCGCGCACCACGCCGAAGCGGCTGTCGGGGCCGAACGCGGCGACGTTGTTGTTGACCGTGACGCGATAGCCGTGCGCGTCGGCGGCCACGCTCCCGCCGAGAGCGGAGACGACGTCTTCGGCGGAGAAGTAGGTCTGGCCGTTCTGACGTGCAACCGCGACGGTGCGGTCGCCGCTCTGCGTGCGCAGCGTCGCCTGCATCGTCGATGGTGTCGTCGCTTGAGCAAGGACGATCGAGGCCGCGGCGAGGAGCGAGAGGGAGGTGAGGAGGATGAATCGCTTCATTGAGGACAGCCGCGATTATCGCATGGCGTCATGCGGCTATCATTCGACCCATGCGCCGTCTTTCGCTCCTGCTCTTTCCGCTGATCGTCATCGCCTGTGGCCGCTCCGAATCGAAGGGCCCGGTGGTCAGCAAGGAGCCGGTCAGCGTGCGCGGCTGGGTGTCCGACGTCGAAGGGGGCGAGAACTCGACGTTCCGTACGGTCGAGACCGAGGCCGCGCGGAAGCAGCAGCTGTTTCAGTCGATGAACGTCTGGGTGGAAGGCGCGCCGTACATCTCCGGCGGACTCGCGGAGAACGGCTCGTTCATCCTGCTCGACGTGCCGCCGGGGACCGTCACGGTCGAGTTCAGCACGCCGTCCATCCCGAGAGCCACACTGCTGCTGAAAAACATCCCCGGAAATGCCGACGTGCTCGTCCCCGGAATCATCGTGAAGCGGGATGGCGGGATCGCCGTCATCGACCCGAAGACGATCGAAGTGCGCACCGCCGCGAAGATCGATAAGCCGCGCCCCACGGCGCTCAAGGCGAACGTGGCGGGCATCGAGATCCCCGTGATCGAGACGCCGCTCGCGCAGATGATCGGGCGGCGTGACTGGCCGCAGCCGCCGGCCGCGTACACGCCCGCGATTCGCATGAAGTGATCGGTGGCACCGAACCTGCCTCATCGATCGGTCAGCACATGCCAGACGATCGACGTTCTCGCGGCCGCGGCGGCGCGCTCTCGCGCCTTGCGACCACCGTTACCAACTGGGCCGGCTCGACGACCGGGTTCCTCTTTGCCGCCGGCACCATCCTCGTCTGGCTCGTCACCGGACCGATCTTCCGCTTCTCCGACACGTGGCAGCTGGTGATCAACACCGGCACGACGATCGTCACCTTCCTCATGGTCTTCCTCATCCAGCGTTCGCAGAACAAAGAGGCGCTCGCACTGCAGCTGAAGTTGAACGAGCTCGTGGCCGGACTGGAGGGAGCGAGCAATCGGCTGATCTCGGTTGAAGATCTATCGGAAGAAGAGCTGAAGGTGCTGGCCATTCACTACCAGCGGCTCGCCGAGATGGCGAAGCGCGACGGCGATCTGAAGGAGTCGCACTCGATCGAGGAAGCCGAGGCGCGGCACAACTTCAAACGCGACCGGAGAAAGAAGAAGAGCTAAGAGATCAATTCGAAGAACTTCTTCAGATCGATGTTGCCGCCCGACACCACGGCAACGATCGGCCCCTCCCCCGCCCTCCCCGACAGCGCCGCCGCCACGCCCAACGCCCCCGCCCCCTCGGCGATCACGCGCACTTTCTCCGCCACGAGTCGCATCGCGTGCTTCACCTCGTCGAGCGTCACGACGATCGAGCCGTCGACCACGCCGTGCATCCGCTCCCACATGCGCGGGAAGATGCTCTTGCCGCCGGCGCCGTCGACGAACGTCGCCTGCCAGCCTTCGAACACGCGCGGCTCGCCCGCCGCGAACGACGCGGCGCCGGGGGCCGCGGTCTCCGGCTCCGCGCCGAGGATGCGGACGTCGGGCGCGACCGCACGGATCGCACTGCCGACGCCGGAGATCAAGCCGCCGCCGCCGATCGCCGTGATCACGGTCCGCACGTTCGGCAGGTCCTCGATGATCTCGAGGCCGAGCGTCGCGTTGCCGGTGACGAAGTCCTGATCGTCGAACGGATGGACGAACGTCCCCACGACACCGGGGAACTCGCGCGCTTCCATCGCGTTCCAGCAGGCGTCGAACGGCGCGCGGACCAGCGTCGCACCGAGGTTGCGCATCCGCTCGATCTTCGTCTCGGGCGCCGTCTCGATCACCACGACCGTGCACGGGATGCCCGCCTCGCGCGCCGCGTACGCGACGCCCTGTCCCGCGTTGCCCGCGCTGATCGTCCAGACGCCCTTCGCCCGCGCTTCGTCGGAGAGCAGCGCCACCGCGTTCGCCGCGCCGCGGATCTTGAACGCGTTGATCGGCTGCAGGTTCTCCAGCTTGAGCCAGATCTCCGGCGCGTCCGTGCCGTGCAGCAGACGGATCAGCGGCGTGCGCACCGCGACGTTGCGGATGCGCTCGCGCGCCGCGCGGATCTCTGCGAGCGTGACGGGGCGGACGGGCGGGGGGGCGATGGAAGGCATGCGGCGATTAAAGCACGGAGCCAGTTAGAATCCGCCCCACGTGGGCAAACGATCCCGAGCCAAACACGACCGCGAGCCGAAGCCGCAACAGTCGGTCGCGGTCGCCCCGCCAACGCCTGACCTCCGCCGCGCGCGCATCCTCGCCGCGATCCTCTTCGCCGCGACGCTCCTCTCCTTCTCCCACGTCATCAAACATGACTTCGTCTCGTTCGACGATCCGATCTACATCACGCAAAACGGCCACGTCCGCACCGGCCTCAACGCGACGAACGTCGCGTGGGCGTTCACGACCTATCACGCGTTCAACTGGCATCCGCTGACCTGGATCTCGCACCAGCTCGACGTCTCGCTCTTCGGAGTCGAGGCCGGAAGGCTGGCGGCGATGAACGTCCTTTTTCACGCGCTCAGTGGAGTGCTGCTCTTCTTCCTGATGCGGCGGATGACCGGCCGCACGTGGCCGAGCGCCGCGATCGCCGCGCTCTTCGCGCTCCATCCGGCGCACGTCGAATCGGTGGCGTGGATCAGCGAGCGGAAGGACGTTCTCAGCACGCTCCTCTTCCTCGCCACGATCTGGTTCTACGTCGAAGAGCGCTACCTCCTGACGATCGGCGTCTTCGCGCTGGCGCTGCTGGCGAAGCCGATGGTCGTCACGCTGCCGTTCGTATTGCTGCTGCTCGACTGGTGGCCGCTGAAACGCGGCGTTCGCATCAAGGAGAAGCTTCCGCTCTTCGCGATGGTGATCCCCGCGATCATCCTGACGCTGCGCGCGCAGGCGAAGGGGATCGCCGTCGGCATCCCGCTCGCCGAGCGGCTCGGCAACGCGATCCAGTCGTATGTCTCGTACCTGCTCACGCTCGCGTGGCCCGCGAAGCTGGCGATCATTTATCCGATGCGTCCGCCGTCGCCGGCACTGACGTTCGGCGCACTACTCGTTCTGTTGGCGATCACCGCGGCGGCGCTCTACTTCGCGCGCCGCGCGCCGTTCGCGATCGTCGGCTGGCTCTGGTACCTCGGCACGCTCGTGCCGGTCATCGGCATCATTCAGGTCGGACGTCAGGCGATGGCCGACCGCTACACCTACATCCCGAGCATCGGCATCTTCATCGCCGTCGTCTTTCTGATCGATCGCTTGAGCGTGCCGCGCAACGCGCTGATCGGCGCGACCGCCGTCATCGTCGCGATCTTCGCGATCCTGACGTTCCGGCAGACAACGACGTGGCAGAACAGCGAGACGCTCTACCGCCACGCGCTCGAAGTGACGACGAACAACGACATCGCGCACACGCTCCTCGGCGAGGTCTACAACGGCGCGCACGACACCGCGGCCGCGGAGCGCGAGCTCAATGCGGCGCTCGAGATCAATCCGGCGAACGAGGAAGCGCTCCTCGACTTCGGCCGCCTGAAGCTCGCCACCGGCAACACGAAGGACGCGATTCCGCTGCTCGAGCGCGCGCTCAAGTCGCGCGACGACGTCACCACGCGCGCCGCACTCGAGCGGGCACGAGGCAACTTCAACGGCGCGCTCGCCGCATATCAACAGGCGGTGCGCGAACGTCCCGAGCTCGCCGATCGCCACAACGATTACGCCGCGATGCTGGCGAGCATGGGACGCGACGACGAGGCGATCCAGCACTACAACGAAGCGCTGCGCATCGATCCCGGTCAGTACGACGCGCACATGAACCTCGGCGCGATCCTCAGCCGCCGCAACGACAACGCGCGCGCGGTCGAGCAGTTCAAGGCCGCGGCCGCGAACCTGCCGTCGTCGCCCGAGCCGCACGTCTACCTCGCACTGGTGTACGCGTCGGACAGGCGCTTCCTCGAGGCCGTGTCCGAGGTGAAGGCGGCGAAGGCGATCGACCACGACGAGGCGAACACGCAGCTGACGAACGCCGTGCACCTCCAGCCGAATCCGACCAACATCGACGCCTATGAAAAGTTCCTCGAAGCGCAAAGGTGACGTTCGTGTAGGGCAGGCGCCCCCGCCTGGTGTAGGGCAGGCGCCCCCGCCTGCCGAGGACAGGCGAGGGCGCCTGTCCTACACGATCTGCGCGGCGCTGGTCGTGCTGATCGCGATCATCTACGCGCAGGTCGGCACGCACACCTTTCTCAACTACGACGACGACCAGTACATCACCGCCAACCCCGCGGTGCAGCACGGCCTCAGCGCGAGCGCGCTCCGCTTCGCGTTCACGTCGTTCTCGCCGAACTGGCATCCGCTGACGTGGATCACCTACCTCCTCGACATCTCGCTCTTCGGCGTGAAGGCCGCGCCGATGCTCTACACGAACGTCCTGCTGCACATCGCGTCGACGCTCCTGCTGTTTTTCTTTCTGCGGCGCACGACGAAGATGCTCTGGCGCAGCGCGTTCGTCGCGGCGCTCTTCGCCGTGCATCCGCTGCGCGTGGAGTCGGTGGCGTGGGTGGCGGAGCGGAAGGACGTGCTCTGCGCGCTCTTCTTCTTCCTGGCGATCTGGTTTTACGCGCGCTGGGCTGAATCTCAGAATCGCGGCCACTACATCGCGTCGGTCGCGATGTTCGCGATCGGCCTGACCGCGAAGGGGATGCTCATCACGCTGCCGTTCGTGCTGATGCTGATCGATTACTGGCCGCTCAATCGCTTCGAGCTGAAGCGCAGCATCATCGAGAAGATCCCGTTCTTCGTCGTGCTCATCCCCGGCCTGGCCACGACCTTCCTCACGCAGAAAAAGATCAACGCCATCGCGTCGTCCGAGCACGTCTCGATGGCGGCGAGCATGGCGAACGCCGTGCTGTCGTATGTCGCGTACATCGGCAAGATGTTCTGGCCGGCGAACCTCGCCATTCCGTATCCGCTGCGGCTGGTCATCGCGCCGTCACGCGTGTTCCTCGGCGTGGCGGTGCTGCTCGCGATCACCGCGATCGTGTGGGCCGCGCGCAAGCGGCATCGCTATCTCCTCATCGGCTGGCTCTGGTACCTCGGGATGATGGTGCCGGTCATCGGCTTCATCCAGCTCGGCTCCGCGTCGATGGCCGATCGCTACACCTACCTGCCGCAGATCGGCCTGACGTTCGCGCTCGTCTGGCTGCTCGCCGACAAGATCCCGCGGAGCGGATTCGTCGCGCCGGTGGCGATCGTCGCGCTGACCATCGTCGCGTTCATGCAGACCACGCACTGGAAGGACAGCGAGACGCTGTTCCGCCATTCGATCGCGGTGAGCAATCGCAATCGCATCGCGATGGACATGCTCGGCCTGCACTACATGAAGGTGAAACGCTACGAGGAGGCCTCGACCACGTTTCGCGAGGCGCTCGCCTTGAAAGCCGATGACGACATCGCGCTGAACGGACTGCGCGAGGCCTTCGACGTCAATCCGAACGATCCGGCGCGGCGTGCCGCGGAGCACAACAATCACGCCGCGGAGCTGGCGCGCGCCGGCCGCGAGCAGGAAGCGCTCGCCGAGTACAACGAAGCGCTCCGCCTCGATCCGCACCAGTACGACGTCCGCATGAACCTCGGCGCGCTCCTCTCGCGCATGAACGACAACGCCGGCGCGGCCGTGCAGTTCGAGGCGGCGGTGAAGGAGCGTCCGCAATCCGCGGAGCCGCATGTGTATCTCGCGCTGATCTACGCCGGCAGCGGCCGCAACGCCGAAGCGGTTCGCGAAGCGCAGGCGGCGATCGCCATCAATCGCGAGGACGCGAGCCGCGTGCTCTCCTCGGCGCTGCATCAGCCGATGACTATTGACGAGTTTGTCCGGCAGTTGCAGCCGCGCTGACGATCTCCATCGTCTTCGCATCCTGCAGCAGCACGACATTCGTCCCCGCCGGCAGCGGCTTCTCGATCTTCCCCTTGACCGTGCCGACGCGCGTCAGCTTGCGCACGATCGCGTAGTTCGTGAGCGTCCGTCCGCCGTTCTCGCCGCGCGCGACGTTCGTCGTCTGCGCGTTCTCCACTGCCAGCGCGATCAGCTCGAGCTCGCGCGGCGCATCGATGCGCGCGACGTTGTTCGCGATCGACACCGAGGCCGGCGCTTTCTTCTTCGACGCCTCCTCGATCGCGCTGAACATCTGACTCTCGTTCGAGCCGACGAACTCGCGCCTGCCGCCGACCACCGCCTGCGGCGTGTACGCGCCGCTGATACCGAGCGCGCGCACGTAATCGCGCTGGCGCTGCGACCACTCGGCGGAGGAGAACGGATCGCGCCAGCCGAGGTTGTTCCAGTAGTCGACGTGGAACGCGAGCGGGATCACGCGGCCGCGCAGCGAGGCATCGCGCGCGATGCGTCCGAGGAGCTCGTCGGCGGGAGGACAGGACGAACAACCCTGCGACGTGAAGAGCTCGACGACGACGGGCGACGTTCCGATTCGCGATGCGAGCGGCGCCGGCTGCGACGCGATGTTGAACACGAATGCTCCGGCGATGACGGCGGCGGCAATGAAAAAAAGTCTCGACATGGCTGGGATAGAATCGAAAGAAATCTTCACAGGAGTATCACGATGCGGTTGATCACGCGATCCGATTTCGACGGGCTCGTCTGTGCGGTGTTGCTCAAAGAAGTGATGGACATCGACACCATCGACTTCGTCCATCCGAAAGACGTGCAGGACGGCAAGATCGCGGTCGGCGCGAACGACGTGCTCACCAACCTCCCGTACGTGCCGGGCGTCGGACTCTGGTTCGATCACCACTCCAGCGAAGCCGTGCGCAACGACGTCGACGGCGTCTCGTTCGAGGGCCGCTTCGAGGTCGCGCCCTCCGCCGCGCGCGTCGTCTACAACCACTACCAGGACGAACGCCTGCGCAAGTACGACGACCTGCTCGAGTCGGTCGACAAATCGGATTCGGCGCACCTCACGCACGACGAAGTGGTCAAGCCGACCGGCTGGATCCTGCTGTCGTACGTGATGGATCCGCGCACCGGCCTCGCCTACCACCGCAACTACCGCATCAGCAATCGCGACCTGATGATGAAGATGGTGGAGTGGATCCCGACGAAGTCAGTCGACGAGATCCTCGAAGAGCCCGACGTGAAGGAGCGCGTCGAGCGTTACTTCGAAGGGCAGGAAGAGTTCCGCAAGGTGACGCAGAAGCACTCGCGCGTCGACGGCAACGTGATCATCACCGACCTCCGCGGCCTGGAGTCGATGCCGACCGGCAATCGCTTCCTCGTCTACACGATGTTCCCCGAGCAGAACATCCAGGTGCGCATCTTCGACGGCAAGCGCGGCGAGTTCGTGGTCTGCGCCCTCGGGCATTCGATCTTCAACCGCACGTCGAACACCGACGTCGGCAAGTTGATGGATCGCTACGGCGGCGGCGGCCACCGCGGCGCCGGCACCTGCCAGTTGCCGATCGAAGGAGCCGACTCGAAGATCCGCGAGATCATCGAGAAATGTAAGCGCGACGGTTAGCGATGAGCGCGCCCTGGGAACGCCCCGCGCGCAAGATCGGCGCGGAGGCACTGGACGCGCTCGAGTCGATGTCGTCGCCCGAGCTGACGTCGCTCCTCCTCGAGCTCTTCGCCCGCCGCGCGCGCAAGCTCTCCGTGCACGACATCCGCCGCCGCTTCGAGTCGGACGCCTTCGTCGTTCCGTCGACCGTCGACCAGCGCGCGTTCACGAAGCTCGACGCGCATCTCCTCGCGCAGATGCCGCCGCATTTCGAGGCGGTCGAGCTCTCGCCGCTCGCGCCGCACGGCACGGTCAGCACGCTCGGCCCGGTGCATCCGCATAACGTCATGGCCACGATCCGCGGCCAGGAAGTGCTCGCCGATGCGACCGACGTGATGGCGCTGATGTGCGCGCAACGCCGCGACACGCACGACGAAGTGCACCTCATCACGACACAACGCCTCGTGCGCGCGCAACGCGTCCGCGAAAAGTTCCACACGCAGCACTTCCGCATCCTCAGTCTCTGCAGCGCGGGCCGCGGCGACGCGTTCGCGATGCGCGGCGTCGTCGAGCACATCCGCATTCAGCTGCATCTCTTTTCGACGCTGCCCGAAGAGTTCCGCCGCGCCGCGTTGCGCGTCACGCTCGCCGCGGAGAACTTCGATGAGCTGCGCGAGCTGCTCGGCCCCGACGTGAGCGTCACGCGCGATGAAGAGCGGCTGGCGAAGACGTCGTACTACCAGCGCGTCGCGTTCAAGGTCTGGGTCGACGACCTCCCCCTCGGCGACGGCGGCCTCACCGACTGGACCGCCCGCATCCGCAACGATCGGCGCGAGCGGCTGGTCACGAGCGCGATCGGAACGGAGATGCTGCTCAAAGGGTTTTTGACCGCAAGAACCGGATAGTGCGATCGCTCGCCGCTCCCGAAAATGGAGGGCATGAACATCAACATCGCACCGCTTCCCACCGACTTCATCCACCGCGCCCGCACCCTCGGCATCGACGATCAGGGACAACCGGTCAAACGCCTGCGCGCCGAGGGAGGCGAGCCGTGTCGCGACGTCCTCCGCCGCGCGAAGCCGGGCGAAGAGCTCATCCTCGCCAGCTTCTCGCCCTTCGCGAAGAGCGGTCCGTACAAGGAGTTCGGACCGGTGTTCCTCCTCGCCAACGAGAGCGACGAATCGACCGACCGCTCCGCGTTTCCGACCGGCAGCGGCTATCTGCGCGAGCGCTTCGTCCTCCGCGCGTACTCGGAGGAGGAGTCGATCGTCGACGCCGTGATGCTCACCCCCGCCGACTTCGACGCGACGCTCGAGAAGTTCCTCGCGTCGCCGGACGTGGCGTTCGTGCACGCGCGGTTTCCGACGTACGGCTGCTTCGCGTGCAGGATCGATCGCGCTTAGTTAGTTACGCCGCGTTCCGCTTCTCTTCCACCTCGACCGGCGCGGCGGGCGTCTTCTCGCCGCGCGCGGTCTGCACGATCGCGACGCCGCCGAGGATCACCATCATCGCCACGATCGACACCCACGTCAGCTTCTCGTCGAGGATCAGCCAGCCGAGCACCACGGCCACCGCGGGGTTCACGTACGCGTAGAGCGACAGGCTCGTCGCCCGCATGTGGGCGAGCGCGAAGATGAACGAGCTGTACGCGATCACCGAGCCGAAGATCGTGAGGTAGGCCAGTCCGGCGAACGTGCGCGGCGTGACCACGAAGCGCGAGCCCTCGCCGATCAGCAGGCCGACCGTCAGCACCAGCGCGCCGCCGAAGAGCATCTGCAGCGTCGCCGACGGCAACAGCGACATCGGTGGCAGGTGGTGCTTGCCGCGGACCATGCCGTACTGCCAGCACAACGACCCGATCTGGATCACGATCGCGCCGGCGAGCACGCCGGGCGCGAGATGTCCGCTGGACCCCGGCGTCACCAGCAGCGCCACGCCGACGAAGCCGACGAGCATGCCGACGCCGCGATGCAGTCCGATGTACTCGCCGTTCTTGCGCATCGCCTCGAGGATCGAGGCCCAGAACGGCGCGGTGGCGACGAGGAGCGCGGCCATGCCGCTCGGCACGTACTGCTCGGCCCAGACCACCGCGAGGTTGCCGCCGCCGACCATCAGCGCGCCGATGAACGCGAGCTCGCGGAGGACGCGCGGATCGCGCGGCAGCTTCTCGCCGCGCAGCTTCAGGACGGCGAGCAGGATCAGACCGGCGGCGAGATAGCGGATGCCGGTGAGCAGCAGCGGCGGAATCGTCTCCACCGCCACGCGGATGGCGAGATAGGTCGTGCCCCAGACGACGCAGACGATGCCGAAGGCGACGTAGGCGAGAAGCTTGTCGTGCTTCATCAGATGGCCTCCCCGAGGACGATGCCGCCGACTTTTTCGCAATGCGTCTGCATCACGATCGTGGTGCGCGTGCTGAGCGACAGCGGCGGCTCTTTCAGCTTGCCGACCAGCGTGTTGAGCGAGGCGATGGAGTCGGTGCGGACCTTGATCAGGTAGCAGTCGTCGCCCGCGACGGTGTGCGTCTCGAGCACCTCGTCGAGCGCCATGATGTCGCGGAACATCTTCAGCGCCTTCGGCGTGAGATGCACCGACCCGCGCGCGGCGACGAACGCCGTGACCTTGCGGCCGATGGTCTCCGGATCGACGACCACGGTCGTCCCGCGGATCACACCGAGGCGCTCGAGCTTCTCGATGCGATCGGCGACGGCGGGTCGGGAAAGGCCTACCTGGTCCGCGATCTGGGAGGCAGGGGAGCGTCCGTCGCGGAGGAGCAGGCCGACGATGCGAAGGTCGAGGTCATCCAAATCAACAGCCATGGAGACAATATGTCTCCATAACGTCGGTTTGTCACTAGGTTGACCTGCGAATCGTCAGAAAATACCGCCGACCGCCAGCATTCGTAACCGAATCGGCATGATCGGATTGTGCAGCCGCACGGGGCGGGGGTAGCGGTACTCGCTGCGGTGGCCAGCCGCTTCGGCCAGCTCGCGGCCGAGGTACTCGACCTTGACGGCGCGGGCGGGGTCGTTGAGCAGTTTGCGCAGCGAGACGCGGCGCAGGACGATCGTGCGAAGCTTCAGCGACGCATCGCGGACGGCATACCGAATCGATTCCCGGTCGTCGCTGCAGACCCGCACCACGCTCCCCTCCGGCAGCACTCGAACGATCTCGTCAGCGATTCTGGTCTCATCCGTGGCGTTCATTGTCTCCTCCAAACGATCTGCTCTAATAGACGTGAATAGTGGCCCGAAGTTTCTAGGGGCGCGGCCAAGATCCTGTGAACACCTCGTCAAGAATCGTGACGTTCACGCCGCTGGGCCGCTCGGCCTCGGCGAACCCCGACGAGACGCTTCTCGACGTCGCCCGCCGCGCCGGCGCCCCCCTCGGCAACTCCTGCGGCGGCATCGGCATCTGCGCCCGCTGCCGTGTCCGCGTCGTCACCGGCGCCGAAAACCTCAGCCCCCCGACGACGATCGAGCTACGCGTCTCCGGGGAGCGCGGATTCAACGGGGATGAGCGGCTGGCGTGTCAGGCGATCGTGTGCGGGGAGGTGGAGATCACGACGGGGTATTGGTGAGCAGCATGCAATCCCCGTAACTGTAGAAAAAGTACTTCTCCGCGATCGCCGTCGCGTACGCGGTCCGGATCGTCTCCACCCCCGCGAACGCCGAGACCAGCATGATCAGCGTCGATTCCGGCAGGTGGAAATTGGTCAACAACTTGTCGACCGCGCGGAACTCGAAGCCCGGCGTGATGAAGATCGACGTCTCCGCCGATCCCGCGATGAACCGCCCCTCCCCCGCCCGGATCGCGCTCTCCAGCGTCCGCACGCTGGTCGTGCCCACGGCGACGATCGGCCGCGTTTCGTCGAGCGCGCGATTGAGCGTCATCGCGGCCTCGGCGGAGATCGTGTAGCGCTCGGAGTCCATCCGATGTTCGGCGAGGTCGTCGACTTTCACCGGCTTGAAGGTGCCGAGGCCGACGTGGAGGGTGATGCGGACGATGTCGATGCCGCGCGCGGCGATCGCGTCGAGGATCTCGCGCGTGAAGTGCAGGCCGGCGGTCGGCGCGGCGATCGCTCCGCGCTCGGCGGCGTAGACGGTCTGGTACGACTCCTTGTCCGACTCGCGCGGCATCTCGCGTGCGATGTACGGCGGCAGCGGCGGCACGCCGACGCGCTCGAGCTCTTCGTGCGGGCCTTCGAAGCGGACGACCACCGTGCCGTCGTCGCGCTTCGCCATCACCGCGGCTGTGAGGATCGGCGAGAAGCGGAGTTGGTCGCCCGCCTTCACCCGCTTCGCCGGCTTGCACCATGCCTCCCACATCTGATCGTCCAACTGCCGCGTCAGCAGCAGCTCGATGCGGTTCTTCATCTGCCCCTTCGGCTCGGCGTAGAGGCGGGCGGGGATGACACGCGTGTCGTTGATGACCAGGACGTCGCGCGCGCCGAGGCGGTTGGGGAAGTTGGCGAACGAGTCGTGCTCGATCGGAGAGCCAGGGGTGACGACCATCATGCGCGACTGTCCGCGCGGGCGAGGCTCCTGTGCGATCAGCTCGCGCGGAAGGTCGTAGGCGAAGTCGGTTCGCTTCATTAGAATCGCGCGCGATGATACGCGCCCGCGTCATCACCTGCAGCGACGCCGCCGCCCGAGGCGAGCGCGAAGATCGCTCCGGCCCCGCGGTGCGTGAGTTGCTCGCGGCGAACGGCTGCGAAGTCGACGCGATCATGATCGTTCCCGATGAGATCGAGGCCATCGCCACGGCGATCGAGAACGCCACCGGCGACGGCGCGCGCCTCGTCGTCACCACCGGCGGCACCGGCATCGCGGCGCGCGACGTGACCCCCGAGGCCACGATGCGGGTGTGCGATCGCGTGGTCCCCGGCTTCGGGGAAGTGATGCGCCGGACCGCACCGCTCGCGCCGCTATCGCGCGCGCAGGCCGCCACGCGCGGATCGGCACTCATCGTGAACTTACCCGGCAGTGAGCGGGGCGCTCGGGAAAATCTCGAGGCGGTGCTGCCGCTGATTCCACACGCATTGCAGCTGCTGGCGGGCGATACAAAACACGAATGAACGTTCAACCGGGACTCGAAGTTCTCCTCGACGAGCCTGCCCCGATCCTCGGGCGGCGCATCGGACTCGTCACTCATCACAGCGCGGTCACCTGCGACCTGCAGCACTCCGTCCGCCTGCTGCACGCGGGGCGCGGCTGGCAGCTCACCGCGCTCTTCGGACCGGAGCACGGCATCTGGGGCGAGGCGCAGGACATGGCGCACGTCGAGCACTCCGACGATCCGCTCAGCGGCCTCCCCGTCTACTCGCTCTACGGCCGCAGCGAAGCCGACCTCGTGCCGCGGCGCGACGTGCTGAAGAACCTCGACGCGCTGGTCATCGACCTCCAGGACATCGGCTCGCGCTACTACACCTTCATCTACACGATGGCCATCTGCATGCGCGAGGCGGCGGCGCTCGGACTGAAGGTCATCGTCCTCGACCGGCCGAATCCGATCGACGGCTATCACCTCGAGGGAAACATCCGCGAGGAGAAGTACTCCAGCTTCGTCGGGATGTTCCCGCTGCCGACGCGCCATGGCATGACCGCGGGCGAGCTCGCGCGCTACTTCAACGAGGTCTTCCACCTGGAGTGCGATCTCACCGTCGTGCCGATGCGCGGCTGGCGGCGCGGGATGTGGTGGGGCGACACCGGACTGCCGTGGGTGATTCCGTCGCCGAACATGCCGACGGTCTACACCGCGACGGTCTATCCCGGCATGTGCCTGATCGAAGGGACGAACCTGAGCGAAGGGCGCGGCACGACGCATCCGTTCGAGTTCTTCGGCGCGCCGTGGCTGAATCCGTTCAAGCTCGCCGAGCGTCTCAACGCACTCGAGCTGCCGGGCGTCCGCTTCCGCCCGCACTACTTCCTCCCCCAGTTCCAGAAGCACGCGGGCAAAGTCTGCGGCGGCGTCGAGCTGCACGTGACGAATCGCGGCGTGTTCGAGCCGTACCGCACGGGACTCTGGTGCGTGAAAGTCGCGCGCGATCTCGATCCGGAGCAGTTCGACTGGCGCCGCGAGACGTACGAGTTCGTGTCGGATCGTCTGGCCATCGATCTCCTCGCCGGCAGCTCGCGTTATCGCGAGCTCGTCGAGAGCGGCGGCAACGTCGACGAGTGGGTGTCGGAGTGGGAGACGTCGCTGCGGGAGTTCGCGCAAATGCGCGAAGACTTCCTGCTGTATCGCTCCACGGACTGATAATCAGCGGATGCACGCACTCCTCGCGCTCCTCTTCGCGATCCAGATCACGCACGTCGATTGGAAGCCCGCCCCGCCCACCCTCCCCAAAGGCGCGCAGATCGCAATCCTCGAGGGCGACCCGAAGGTGGAGGGGATGTTCACGATGCGGATCAAGTTGCCGGCCGGCTCGATCATCCCGCCGCACTGGCATCCGCGCGACGAGCGCGTGACGGTGCTCAGCGGCCGCGTGATCGTCGGCTTCGGCGACAAATTCGAGAAGAAGGGGACGACCTTCCGCGCCGGCGGCTTCTACGTCAATCCGCCGAACGTGCATCACTATCTATGGATCCCGCAGGAGTCGGTGCTGCAGCTGACGTGCATGGGACCGTGGGAGCTTCATAAAGTCGAGTGATCGAAATCCTCTTCGAAGACGACGCGCTCATCTTCGTCAACAAGCCGCCGAACCTGATCGTCCAGCGCGCGTACGACGCGGACGAGCCGGTGCTGCTGGAGCAGGTCGCGGCGCAGTGCGGACATGTCTTCCTGATGCAGCGTCTCGATCGCGGAACGAGCGGCGTGATGTTCTTCTCCAAACGCGCCGACATCAACGCGAAGCTCACGCGGCAGTTCGAGACGAAGCGGATCCGGAAGCGCTACCTCGCGTTGTGCGAAGGGGAGCTCGCGGAGCGCCAGACCATCGACGCGCCGCTGGCGCGCATCGGCGCGATCAAGTTCGCGGTGCGCGACGACGGCAAGCGCGCGGTCACGCATGTGCAGCCGCTCGAGGCGACGAAAAACGGCTCGCTCGTCGACATCATCCTGGAGACGGGACGGACGCATCAGATCCGCGTCCATCTCGCCGCCGTAGGACATCCGTTGGCAGGCGATTGGCTCTATGGAGAGAGAAATGCCGCGCGTCCGATGCTGCACGCGGCCGAGCTCGCGATGACACATCCCGTTACGAATCAACCGCTTCGCGTCGTTGCGCCGCCGCCTGAGGACTTCCTCGCCGAGGCACGGCGGCGCGGCCTCGAAACAGGACGAACCGACCTCGAATCACCACACCTAAACTATTGAATTTGCTAGAATAATCGCTTATTGACCAAGGTTACGACAGGCATGAGGACGACCATGAGACTCTGGAAAAAGATGGCGATGGTGCTGTCGCTGACGCTCTTCCCCGTGATCGCGTCGGCGCAGTTCAAGGACCTCGACACGGCGATGTCGAACCTGACCCGCGGCTTCGGCAGCGGTGACGCGCAGGCGATCGTCGCCGGCATCGCGGACGGAGATCAGGTCATGCTCCAGTTCCCGGGCCTGGTGACGCAGAACGGCTTCTTCGGCCGCGATCAGGCGGCGTATCTGCTCGACGGTCTGTTCAGCAAGACGAACCCGACGTCGTTCGAGCAGCGCAGCGCGCGCAAGGTCAGCGCCGAGGGGCAGTACCACATCACCGCGAGCTGGACGATCCAGGCGAACGGCAAGCCCGAGGCGCGCGATCTCTACATCACGCTGCGCGTCAAGGGCGATCACTGGTCGGTCGTGTCCGTGCGCTCGGCGAGCAAGTGATGCTCAACGCCTCAATCGCTCAATGGCTGCTGAGGCGTTAAGCTGTTGAGCCCTTGAGCGCCGCGATGCGAAGCGTTCGCGCAGCAATCCTTTTCCTCCTCCTCGCCGGCCTGATTCAGGCCGGCGCCTTTTTTTCTCTCCGTTCCATCGAGGCGACGTTCAGCCGCCGCTCGGCCGATCACATCCGCGAAGACGTGTCGTTCGTCCGCCAGCGCGTGGCGACGGTCGAGGCGGAGCTCGACGCGACGGCCGACCGCGTCGAGAGTCGCATCGCGGCGCTGCATCGCGAGCCGACGCGCGCCGAGCTCTTCGCGCTGCTGCGCGATGAAGTGCCCCCCTCGCGCACCCGCGGCGCGCGCATCCGCACACCCGAGGGCGACCTCCTCGCCTGGTGGGGCGAGGAGCTGCGCGGCGCGGCGGCGAAGACGTTCGAGTTCGACGCCACCAACCTCTACATCGTCCGCTCGCGCGTCGCCGGACGCTACGTCGTCGAGAGCTTCAAACGCGCGGCGAATGCCCCCGGCACGACGAGCTCGCTCCATCCGCAGGATGCCGAATGGACCGCCGGCGCGACCTTCCACGCCGGCTTCCTGCGACAGGAACCGGGGATGGTGCGGCAGCTGATCGAGCGCCGCCCCGACGGCGATCTCTGGATCGACATCGCGCCCCGCTCCTCGGGCGAGGTGCTCGATACGACACGCGTGAACGGACGCAATGCCGCCGCGATCCTGCTCGCCGCCGGCGCGCTCGTCGTGATGTCGATGTTGCGCAATCGCGCCGCGACGGTCGTGCTGATCGTCGTCGCGCGCGTGGCGCTCCTCCCGCTGAACGTCGTCGACGATCCCTCCCGCATCCTCCATTTCGATCTCTACGGCTCGAGGCTGCTCGGCCCGTTCACCAAATCCCCCTTCGATCTCCTCGCCACCTCGATCGCCATCCTCGGCATCGTCTTCGTGGCGACAAAAAACACCCGCTTCAAAATCGCGCGGCTCCTCAGCGCCATCGCCGCCGCCATCGGCTACGTCCTCCTGGTCCGCAACCTCGCCGACAACTCGCGCGTCTCCCCCCTCCCCGATCACATCATCCCGACGTCCGCGGCGCAGGCAATCCTCCTCGCGTCGCTCCTCTGCCTCGCGTATGCCGTGCTGCGCATCGCGCGCGTCTGGGAGTGGCCCGAGTGGGCGCCCGCGCCTCCGTTGCGGATGCTCATCACCGCCGTCCTCTGCGGACTCGCGGTCTGGATGCCGGTGCATCAGTTCGAGCGCGACGGCGCGCGGCGCTTCATCGCCGACACCTACGCGCCGCTCGTCGTCGGCGAGGCGGGACAGCTGCGGACGATGATCGAGGACACGCTGCACAACGAGTTCTCGCGCACGGAGCTGAGCAGCGTCCTCCCCGACGACTATCGCCGGATGAACCTAGAGGACCTCGCGTACGCGCTCTGGCTGCGCTCCGATCTCTCGAAGTGGCGCGTCCCCGCGGTCATCACCGTGAGCGACGACTTCACCGGCAACGTGATCAGCCGCTTCGGCGTCGGCCTGCCGCAGTTCGACGAGCGCGACAGCGCGGCAGGGAAAGAGGTCCTGCAGATCGGCAGCCTGACGCGCGTGCTACTGCGTCACGACTTCGACGTCACGGCATTCGGCACGACCATCGCGCGCGGCAGCGTGCACGTGGTCAACCCCGCCGATCCCGGCGCGACGTCGTTCGCCGATGTCTATCGCGACTTCTTCGAAGCGGGCACCGAGGATCTGACCACCGGGCTGCACGCGCAGCGCGAGCCGGCGGTCTACGATCGCGACGGCAACGTGCACGGAGCGACGAACGTCCGCCTGCCGCAGAGTCCCGCCTGGTACCTCGCCACGATGAAGCCGGGGCGCGGCGCGTGGGTGACCGGACTGCTCGGCGATTCATCGGCCATCTACCTCCGCCGCACCGACGAAGCGCTCTTCGCCTTCCCGCTCGCCATCCCCACCGCCGCGCAGCAGGTGCGCCGCGCGGGGGGCGTGGTGATCTGGGCCATCGCCGCGGCGCTGATCGCGATCTTCATCCAATCGATCCCCTCGCTCATCGAGGTCCTGCGCCGCTTCCCCCGCGGCCTCGGGTTCCGCGCCCGCACCGCGCTCTACCTGACCGCGGTCGTCGTCGTGCCGCTGATGGTTTTCGTGCTGTTCGTCCGCGCCTATCTCGCCAATCGGCTCGAAGCCGAATACGTCGAGCGCGGACAGACCGCGCTCACCGCGGCGCAGCGCGTGATCGAGGACTACCTCGCGTCGTCCGCCAACGCGACGCAGAAACCGGAGGAGGTGCTCGACGACCAGATCCTGAGCTGGCTGGCGCGCGTCATCGGGCACGACCTGCATCTCTATCGCGGCGAGCAGCTCGTCGCGTCGAGCCGCCGCGATCTCTTCGCCGCGCACGTCGAGTCGGAGCGCTTGCCGGGCGACGTCTACTCCTCGATCGTCGTCGGCGGGAAGCAGCTCTTCCGCGCCGTACGCCGCGCCGGCTCGACGCAATTCGTCGAGATCTACAGCCCGATCAACCTCGTGCGCGGCCGCAGCTACACGCTCGCACTGCCGTTCATCGTGCAGGGGCGGCAGATCGAGGGGCAGGTGAACGACCTCGCGACCACGATCTACATGCTGCTCGTCTTCATCGTCATCGCCGCGATCGGCGTCGCCTTCCGCACCGCGCGCAGCGTGACGCGTCCCGTGCAGAGCCTCGTGGCCGGCGCGCGTGCCGTCGCGCGCGGCGACTTCGACGTCCAGGTGCACGCCCCCGCCGATCCCGACATCGGCCTCCTCGTGACGACGTTCCGCGACATGGCGCAATCGATCCGCCGCCAGCAGAACGATCTCCGCCACGAGCGCGATCGCCTGCAGACGCTGCTCGAGAACATCAACGCGGCGGTCGTCGTGCTCGATGGTTTGAGAAACGCCGGCACGATGAACGAGGCCGCGCGCCGGCTCTTCCCCACCGGCGAGTTGCCTGAACCAATCCGCGAGATGCTCGACCGTCATCGCCCGATGCACGTCGAGTCGGCGGAGCTCGAACTGGAGTCGGAAGGAAATCCGCGCACGTTCCGCGTCTCCCTCATCCCGCTGCCGGACAGTCCGGAGGAGATGCTGATCGCCGAGGACGTCACCGAGATCCTGCGCTCGAACAGGCTCGAGGCGTGGGGCGAAATGGCGCGGCAGGTCGCGCACGAGATCAAGAATCCGCTGACGCCGATCCAGCTCACCGCGGAGCACCTGCTCGCCGTCGCAGAGCGCGACGATCCCGCGCTGCCTGCGGTCGTCCGCGGCGCGGTGGAGAACATCCTCCGCCAGGTGGTCACGCTGCGCGAGACGTCGAAGGAGTTCAGCGATTACGCGTCGCTGCGGCAGGTGAAACGGCGTCCCCTCGATCTGCAGAAGCTGTTGCACGACATCGCCGCCGACTACTCCGCGAGCGGCGAGCGGGGCATCGACTTCCACGCCGACATCGAGCCGTCCACGCCGAGCAGCTACTCCGGCGATGCCCGCCTGCTGCGCGGCGCGATCGCGAACCTGATCGAGAACGCGTTCCAGGCCGCTCCCGGCGGACGCGTGCGCCTCGGCAGCCACGGCGTCGATTCGAAGGCGGTCATCTCCATCGAAGACAACGGTCCCGGCGTGCCCGCCGAGGTGTTGCCGAAGATCTTCGATCCATACTTTTCCACCAAGTCGAGCGGCACCGGCCTCGGCCTTGCAATCGCCCGCAAGGCGATCGAGGAGCACGGCGGCAGCGTCCGCGCCGAGAATCTCGAGCCGGGGTTCAGAGTGGAAATTGAATTACCCTTGAAATGATGAAGCGCGTCGTGCTGTCGGTCCTCATCCTCCTCGCGAGCACGCTCGCGCAGGGCGAGAGTCCACTCGACGAAACGCGCTTCACGCTGCGCCAGGAGTTCCTCCGCCTCATCAACTCCGACCGCAAGCATCACGGCCTCAAGCCGGTGGAGCTCGACGGCTGGACCTCCGCGCTCGCCGACGAGTACTGCCGCGCGCAGATCCGCAACGGCACGACCGGCCACTTCACCATCGACGGCCAGGCGCCCTACATGCGCTACTCGTTCGCCGGCGGCAACGACGCGGTGAGCGAGAACGCCGCGGCCTGGTCGGCGTCGTATCGCTTCAACGACCGCGCGCTGTACGAGATGATCCGCCGCTCGCAGGAAGCGATGATGGCGGAGCACGCGCCGCACGACGGCCATCGCCGCACCATCCTCGACCCGCACGCCACGCACGTCGGCATCGGCCTGGCGTGGAAAGACGGCGAGTTCCGCCTCACGCAGGAGTTCGTCCGCCGCTACATCAACTGGACGCACACGCTCCCCCGCGCCGCGACGATCAACGAGAAGATCGTCGCCGCCGGCCGCGCGCAACACGGCTTTCTCGCGGATGCGATCAGCGTCCACTACGAGCCGCTCCCGCAGCCGATCTCGCCGATCACCGCCAACGTGATCGACACCTATTCGCTCCCCGATCGCCGTCGCGACTACGCGGTCAATCCGAGCAGCGACTTCGCCTTCACCATCCCCTTCACCGACGGCCCCGGCATCTACACGGTGGTGGTCTGGGTGCGGCGGCAGGGCGAAAAAGAATCGATCCCCGCGAGCAACGTGTCGATCCGCGTCGACCGTCCCGCCACCGGCGAGCGCTACATGCTCTCCGGCGGCGGCATGCGCTAACCTCGGAGTGCGGCGGCCACGCCGCCGCCCTCGCCCCCAGGGCGGTGGCATGGCCACCGCACTCCGAGGTCTCATGCCTGATTCCGCATCGATCTACGACTGCATCATCATCGGCGGCGGTCCCGCGGGACTGACCTGCGCGATCTTCCTCGGGCGCTATCGCCGCCGCGTCCTGCTCTGCGACAACGGCAAGCCGCGCAACTACGCTTCGCGCGCCATCCACGGCTTCATCGGCCAGCACAACATCGATCCCGCGGAGCTGCGGCGTCGCGGACGCGAAGAGGCGATCGACGCCGGCGTCGAGGTCTGCGACTGCACGGTCTCGAAGATCGAGCGCGACGGCGACGCGTTCTGCGTCACGACATCCGCCGGCACAATGCGCACGCGGCGTGTCGTCCTCGCGTACGGCGTGCGCGATCTCGTCCCCGACATCCCGCACCTCACCGACTTCTATCCCGGCAGCATCTATCACTGCCCCGATTGCGACGGCTACGAGGTGACCGGCAAGCGCGTCGGCGTGATCGGCCACGGCAAGCGCGTGATCGGACTCGCGCTGAAGCTCCGGCAGTGGAGCGACGACATTACGATCTTCGTCAACGGCAAGCCCCGCGAGTTCACGAAGGAGCAGACGTCGAAGGCGCTGGCCGAGGGGATCGACATCAAGGACGAGCCGGTGATCGCGCTGACCGGCAACGGCGACCAGGTCGCGCACGCCGTGCTCGAGACCGGCGAGCGCGTGGAAGTCGGCGCGCTCTTTTTCTCCATCGGCACGCTTCGCAGTTGCACGTTGGCCGAAGACCTCGGGTGCCAGGTGTTCGAAGACCAGCCGTGCATCGCCGTCGATGACTACAAGCAGACGACGATCGAAGGGGTCTACGCCATCGGCGACCTCGCTCCGGGCTCGCAGCTAGCGGTAACGTCAGCCGCGGATGGGGCGGTGGCGGCGATCGCGATCAATAAGTCGTTGCTGCCGCCGTCGCGTCTGGTGTGACCTTCATGTGCTCGAGCGTCATGCGAAGCTCCCACTCGACGTAGCCGCGCTCATCGTGCGGCAGCTTTGCGAGCTCCGGCCGCATCGATTCGAGCCTCGCCCGCACTTCCGGCGAGTCCGAGTAGCCGAGCTGAAAGATCACGAAGGCCAGGCTGTGCACCAGGAAGTGCTGCCCCTGCGCTCCGAAAAACCAGTGCTGTTCGTCGAGTAGCTCGAGCAGCTCCTTTTCGTTGCGCCCTCTCGTGCCCAGAGCCCTGATCGCATCGCCGCGAATCTCGGGCGGCTCGGAATCATCCGTCGCCACTGCAAAGGTGATCTTCGCCGCTTCCTCGTCTCCCCACGCGATCATCCCTGCCGCCTCTTCGCGAAGCGCGCGAATGTCGCTGTGGACATACGACGGGCGATCGTCATGCTCGACGTTTTCGAGGATGGCCATCGCCACCCGGTGAGCGAGCATCGGACGGGAGTGATCGGCGGCGATGGTGCACGCTGCGTCCCTGATCTCGGCGAACCGATGCGCGAGGAGGAAGGTCCAGACGGCTGCGTCTCGCTCGCGGTCGGTGCGCGCGTCATCGCGCGCGATCGCGGACAGCCGCGACCAGATCTCGGAACGTGATTGCCAATCGGAGTCGGTGAGAAGGAGATCCATGCCTGCCAGCCGGCACTTCGCGTCGGCGTCGTCGAGCAGGGTCTCCACCGACGTGCGGTCGCACTCCGCGCGCAGCAGCGGCGCGATCAGAAACATCAGCACGAGTGCGGCGCGTCTCACGCAACGAGTGTAGGCCGCGCGCAGTAGCGAGGACGTGACCTTTCGGCTACGACGCGATCCACAACGCCTGCCCGCGCGCCGACGCCTGCTTCGCCGCGAGCATCAGTTGCACGTACGTCTGGATCTCCAGGTCCTTGTCGAACGCCAGGTCATCCTCGAGGTAGTGCGCGGCGAGCTCCATCAACTCGACGTCGTCGGTCGGCAGCGACGCGGCGCCGGCAAAGACACGCAGCTCCTCGACCAGCGCCGGCAAGCTCCCGACCTGCAGCGGATCGGCGGCATTCGGAATGGCGACATGCTCCACGTGCGGCAACGCAGCCGGAACCCAGACCATCTGATACGCATCGACGCCCGCGAGCTGCGACGGATGTCCGCTGCCGAGCATCGACGTCGCGAGCTGCTGCAACTGCTTCCAGCCTTCATGCTCGACGATGTCGGAGCGCCACGCCTCTTCGCTGCTCTCCCGCGGTGCCGGATAGCGCTTCCAGAGCTCCGCATCGACGGAACGAGCGAAATCCGCGGGAAAGATGTCGGCCGAGGAGCCGACGACGAATGACATGGGCATGGGACGGGGAGGGAGATTAGCAAAAAAGTACAATCGTCGCGCGGTGCACCGTCTCAAACCCTTCCTCAAGCCGCTGCTGATCCTCGCTCTCTTCGCTGTCGCACTGCGCGTGCTCGAGGACACGCTCGCCCACTACCGCTACCGCGACGTGATGCACTACCTGCGCGAGCTCCCCGCGGGCCAGATCGCGCTCGCCGTCCTCCTCACCATCCTCGGCTACCTCACCATGACCGGCTACGACGCGCTGGCGTTCCGCTACATCCGCCATGCGCTGTCGTATCGCCGCATCGCGCTCGCCTCGTTCATCGGATACGCGTTCAACAACAATGTCGGACTCTCCGGCGTGGTGGGCGGCTCGCTGCGCTATCGCCTCTACAGCGCCTGGCGATTGAGCGCGGTCGACATCGCGCGGGTCATCGCCTTCTGCACCATCAGCTTCTGGCTCGGCTTCGTCGTCCTCGGCGGCTTCGTCTTCATCGTCATGCCGCCGGCCGTGCCGCCGTCGATCCATCTGCCGATCCATTCCGTGCGGCTCATCGGCCTGCTGATGATCATCCCCGCCGCGATCTATCTGCTATGGATCGCCGTCAAGCGCGAGCCGCTCCGCGTGCGGCAGTGGGAGTTCGAGCTGCCGAAGCCGCGCGTGTTCGTGGCGCAGGCCGCGATCTCGTCGCTCGACTGGATCATCGCCGCGGCGGTGCTCTTCATCCTCCTGCCGAAGCATCTCCCGATCGGCTTCAACCACTTCCTCGGCATCTTCCTCCTCGCGCAGATCGCCGGCGTCGTCTCGAACGTGCCGGGCGGCCTCGGCATCTTCGAGGCCGTCATCCTCGTCTTCCTCGCGCAGTTCTATCCCGCCGGCGCGATCCTCGGCTCGCTCGTCGCCTTCCGCGCGATCTACTACCTCCTGCCGCTCGTCCTCGCCACGCTGCTGCTCGCGATCCACGAGCTGCTCGAGCGCCGCGAGGGCGTCGCGCGCGTGGCCCGCGTCTTCGGACGCTGGGCGCCCGGCATCGCGCCGCATCTCCTCTCGTTCGCCATCTTCATCGGCGGCGCGGTGCTGCTCTTCTCCGGCGCCACACCCGAGATCGCGCATCGACTCTTCGTGCCTCTGCCGGTCGTCGAGGTCTCGCACTTCCTCGGCTCACTCGCCGGCGCCGCGCTGCTGATGCTCTCGCGCGGTCTGCAGCGCCGCCTCGATGCCGCGTACCAGCTCACCGTCGTCATCCTCGGCGCGGCGATCGTCTTCGAGCTTTTCAAAGGCTTCGACTATGAAGAGGCGCTGGTCCTCGCGATCATGCTCCTCGGGCTCGTCGCGTCGCGAAGGCACTTCTATCGAAAGGCCTCGCTGGTCAACGAGAGCTTCGGCCCCGGCTGGCTCTTCGCCATCGGACTCGTGCTGCTGTCGTCGATGTGGCTCGGCTTCTTCAGTTACAAACACGTCGAGTACTCGAACGATCTCTGGTGGCACTTCTCGCTGCGCGGCGACGCGCCCCGATTCCTCCGCGCGTCGATCGGCGTCTTCAGCATCCTGATGCTCGTCGCGATCCGCAGACTGCTGCGGCCCGCGGCGCCCGATCAGAATCCGCCGTCACCCGAGGAGCTCGAGCGTGCGCATGCGATCGTGCGCGCGGAGCCGACGAGTCAGGCGAATCTCGCGCTCCTCGGCGACAAGCCCTTCCTCTTCAGCGAGAGCGGACGCGCATTCATCATGTACGGCGTCGAAGGGCGCAGCTGGATCGCGATGGGCGACCCGGTCGGTCCGGAAGACGAAAAGCCGGAGCTGATCTGGAAGTTCAGGGAGCTCTGCGACCTGCACGCCGGCTGGACGGTTTTCTACGAGATCCAGCGGCAGAACCTCCACCTCTATCTCGACCTCGGACTGACGCTGCTGAAAATCGGCGAGGAAGCGCGCGTCGACCTCCGCGACTTCTCGCTCGAAGGCGGCTCGCGCAAATGGATGCGCAAGATGATGCGGCGCGTCGAAGCGGAGAGCTGCAGCTTCGAGATCGTGCGCGATCCCGCGCCGCTGTTGCCCGAGCTGCGCACGATCTCCGACGCCTGGCTCTCCGAAAAGAAAGCGCGGGAAAAAGGCTTCTCCCTCGGATTCTTCGCCGAGGATTACGTGCGCAGGTTTCCCGTGGCGATCGTCAGGCGCGAGGGCCGCGTCGTCGCCTTCGCGAATCTCTGGGAGAGCGGCGAAGAGCTCTCCGTCGATCTCATGCGCCACGCGCTCGACGCGCCGTCCGGCGTCATGGACTACATCTTCGCGCAGCTCATGATCCACGGAGCGCAGGAAGGCCATCGCTGGTTCAACCTCGGCATGGCCCCGCTGTCGGGACTGGAAAACCGCACGCTCGGAACGCTCTGGAATCGCGTCGGCGCGCTCGCGTACCGATTCGGCGAGGACTACTACAACTTCCAGGGACTGCGTCAGTACAAGGAGAAATTCGATCCGGTGTGGGAGCCGAAGTACCTCGCGTCGCCGGGAGGACTCGCGCTGCCGCGGATTCTCACCAATCTCGCCGCGCTGATCGCGGGCGGGTTGCGGGGGGTGGTGACGAAGTGATCGCGCTGCTGCTGTTGCTCGCCAGTCTTCCCATCCGCGAATTCCCCGCGAAGAAGCCGGGCGACACCTTCGCCATCATCCTCACCGGCGACGGCGGCTGGCGGCGCATCGACAAGCAGCTCACGAGTCACCTCAACGATCACGGCATCTCCGTCGTCGGTTTCGACACGCCCGCCTATCGCAGGCATCACGGCACGCCGGAGATTCTGGAACAGGTCATCCGCGATTACCGGACGAAATGGCATCGCCCGCGCGTGATCCTCATCGGCTACTCGCGCGGCGCCGATCTCCTGCCGTTCATGGCCAGCCGCCTCAGCGACAAGAGCAACATCGATCTCATCGCCCTCCTCGGCATCGAATCGACCACCGAACTCCGCTCCGAGGTCGAAAAACTGCGAGGCCAGCGCATCCTCTGCGTCTACGGCGAGAAGGAAAAAGACTCCCTCTGCCGCTCGCTCGACCCCACCCTCGCCACCCCGATCCGCACCAAAGGCGCCCACCACTTCGCCGGCCATTACAAAGCCATCGCCGAGGCGATCGTGCGCGCCGCCCAATAACCGCGCGTCCCAAATCCTCGTATACCCCGTCATGCTCACGCTCGAATCGATCTCCAAGAAGTTCAAAGGCGGCAATTTCGGAGTGCGCGATGTCTCGATGCACGTCAAAGGCGGCGTGCTCGGGCTCCTCGGGCCCAACGGCGCGGGGAAGACGACGCTGATGCAGATGATCGCCACGATCACGCGTCCGACCGCCGGGCGCATCCTCTTTCGCGAGCGCGACATCGCACGTGAGCCGGAGCTGATGCGGCGCACGCTCGGCTATCTGCCGCAGGACTTCGGCGTGTACGAAAACCTCACGGCGCTCGAATTCCTCAGCTACTTCGCGGCGCTCAAAGGCGTCCACGGCACCGCGAAAATTCGCGAGATGCTCGAAGCGGTCAACCTCCATCACGTCGCGAACCGCACCATCGGCGGCTTCTCCGGCGGGATGAAGCAGCGGCTCGGCATCGCGCAGGCGCTGATCAATGATCCCGAGGTCGTGATCGTCGACGAGCCGACCGCGGGACTCGACCCCGAGGAGCGCGTGCGGTTCCGCAATCTCCTGTCGGACCTCGGCGTCGGACGGCTCGTCATCCTCTCCACGCACATCGTCAGCGACATCGAATCGATCGCCACCGAGATCGCGATCATGAAGCACGGCGCGCTCGTCGCGCTGGCCACGCCGGAAGAGCTCCTGCGCCGCGCCGAGGGCAACGTCTGGGAGATGATCATCAGCTCCGAGCGCTTCGAGCGTTTCCGCGGAGAGCTCGTCGTTTCCAACGCCGTGCGCAAAGGCGACGGCGTGCACGTGCGCACCGTCGGAGCGAAGCCGCTCGCCGACGCAACGCAGGCCGAGCCGCGGCTGGAAGACGCATTCCTCTCCGTGATGGGTGGAGTCGCGGCGTGAGAATCGCCGCCATCATCGCGGCCGATTTCCGCATCCGCTTCCGCCGGCTCTCGACGCTCGTCATCTTCCTGCTGCTGAGCGCCATCGCGTACGGATGGGTGCCGGCGCCGTCGACCGGACGCGCGCTGCTGCAGATCAACGGGCAGCGCGCGCTCTACAACTCCGCCGCCGTCGGCATGGCCACCGCCTCGCTGGCCGGGCTCTTCATCGGACTGTTCGGCTTCTACGTCATCTCCAACACCATCTCGCGCGACGCGCGCTCGCGCTGCGGCTTCGTCATCGCCTCGACGAACGTCAGCGGCCTCGAATACCTGATCGGCAAGTTCGCCGGCAACATCGTCTTCCTCACCACGTTCACCTTCGGCTTCATGTGCAGCGCGATGACGATGATCCTCGTGCGCGGCGAGGCGCCTCTCGAGCCGCTGATCTTCGCGAAGCAATACCTCTTCCTCGTCCCCTCGGTGATCGTGACGGTGTCGGCATTCGCGCTCCTGTTCGAATCGATTCCGTTCCTCTCCGGCCGCTTCGGCGACGTCGCGTTTTTCTTCCTCTGGACCATCCTCCTCGCCGTCACGGTGACGAGCACGGAACGAGGCCACGGCCCCGGCATCCTCGGCGCATTCGACATCTCCGGCCTCAGCTTCATGATCGATTCGCTCCGCCGCCAGCTGCACACGAGCTCGATCTCCGTCGGCGCTTCGAGCTTCGACGCGAGCAAGGGAACGTTCGTCTTCCACGGACTCGTGCTCGACCGCGTCTGGATCGTGCCGCGCCTGCTGTCGATGCTGATGCCGGTGCCGATCCTGCTGCTGGCGCGCGTCTTCTTCCACCGCTTCGATCCGGTGCGCGTGAAGCAGTCGGCGGCGAAGCATCGCCACTCGCTCTTCGCGTGGATCAACCGCCTCTTCAAGCCGCTCACCCGCACGTCGATGCTGCTCGTCACCGGCGGACACGGACCGTCGCTGGTCCGCTCGGCGATGGCCGACGCGATTCTGACAACGAGCGCCACGCCGCTGCTCGCGATCGCCGCCATCGCACTCGCCGTCGTCTCGATCGTCACGCCGTTCAAGACCTCGGGGTCGATCGTCGTCGCCGCGATGGGCATCGCCATCGCCGGCATCGCCTCACGCGAGACGCAGGCCGGAACGAGCGCACTGACCTACGCCGCGCCCTACCTGCAACCGCGCTTCGTCGCGTTCAAGACGCTCTCCACGCTGTTCGTGCTGGCACCGTTCGCGATCGTGCCGCTGATCCGCTCGCTCGGGACGTTGTCGACGCTGCTGCCGTTCACCGTCGGCGTCCTCTTCATCGCCTCCGCCGCCACGTTCCTCGGCATCGTCAGCGGCAACGCAAAGACCTTCACGGTGCTCTTCCTGATGTTCTGGTACATCGCGATCAACGACAAAGGCGCGACCCCCGCCTTCGACTTCGCCGGCTTCAACGGCAGTGCGACGCCGATGGTGACTGCGGTGTACGCGTTGATCGCGATCGCCTTCCTCGGCGCCGCGCAGGCGACGCACGTGTGGCGTCTTCAGCGCACCTGATACGCGCCGAGCACCTTCATCAACGGCTCCCGAAACCGCGCCAGGCTCTCGCTCGTCTCGAACGATTCCGCCTCGGCCATCGGCCGTCCGATCACCATGCAGAAGAGCTCCTTCTCGCGCAGCGCGAGGCGCCCTTCCTCGCGCGGCGGGTGCGTCGCGGCGATGCGCATCAACTGCTCCGACGTCGACGCATCCTCGAGCTCGATGGCGAAGATCGTCAGCGTCTGTAGCTCCTGCAGCGGCCGATGCTCGGGACGCAGGCGTCCTTCGACCGTGAGTCCCGCGCGCACGTGACGCAGCAGCGCCTGCAGGCCGGTCTCGTCGTCGGTGCGGAACCAGACTCCCGGCAGCTTCGATGCGATGGCCACGGTCGCCGGCTCGTAGTGATCGTCGCGGACGAGATGCGCGATCGCTACGGCCATCGTCGCCATGTCGCCGGTCGGGTTGTAGGGGCTGAACTCGCGGTTGATGATGCCGACGCCGGCCGAGGTCACGATCTCGTCGTGGCCCCAGGAGCGGCGAAGGTCTTTGTACTTTTCGTCGCCGCGGACGAACGAGCGGATCAGCTCCGCCGGCTTCTTCTCCGCCAGCATCGCCGCCGCCTCGAACTTCTTCCTCGTCTCCACCCCGATCCGTTCCGCCGCGTGATGCACCACGCTCAGCGTCAGCGGGATGTCGCGCTCGTCGATGCGATGCGCGTCGACGATGGCCACGCCGTTCAGCGCGTCGACGATCCACTGGCTGTCGCGCGAGCGCATGGCGAACACCGAGGCCCGCCGCGCGAACGTGAGCAGCGAATAGAAGTCGTTCATGCTCATGTCGTCGCGCATCTCCGAGCGTCGCGACGAGCCGGCGGAGGCGAACGCGCGCGTCACGCGGCGCAGTTCTTCGTCGGCGGCCGCGGGCCGCGGATCGATGAGACTGGTCTCACCGCGCCAGAAATCGTAGGTCTCTTTGAACACTACATTTGTGGAGGCTTGTTCGAGTTGAAGATGTCCGCGATGGCACGCCACTCGCCATCGGTGCGGCGCCACGTCACGACGTATTTCCCCTCGTCTTTCATCGGCCCGATGGTCAGCTCGTACCGCCCGATCTCCGTCGCCAGCTCGCACGACTCGAGGATCGTCACCGGCGTCAGCGTGACCTTCGGCTTCGCGGCTGCCATCCCGCTCCAGAACTGTCGGACCGCCGCGAGTCCGCGGAACTCCGGCGCGTTCGGCGGCAGCAGCACGATGTCGTACGCGTAGATCGCCATCATGCCGTCGACGTTCCCGGCGCTCGCCGCCTCCCCGAACTCGCGCGACATCCGCCGGATCGCCGGACCGGCGTCGGGCTGCACGTCGCGCGTGATGTGCGTGCAGGCGGTGGTGGTGAAGAGGAGTGAACAGATGAGCAGTCGTTTCATTTCGAGTACCAGTCAATGATGCGCGTGATTGCGCGCTGACACACCCTGCAGAAGCCGACCTCGTCGCGCGTGAACATGATGCAGTCGGTCTGCGGGCGATACAGCCCCTTCGCCTCGTAGCCCGCCCCTTCGAATGCGCCGACCTTGCCGGCGTACTTTTCGTCGTGATCGAGGAACTTCGTCTCCCACACCTGCTCCTCGCGGAAGAGCGCGTCCATCTCAGTCTCCGGACGATTCTCCGCGCGCACCTTGCGGCGCCGCGCCTGGATCTCGCGGCTGTGCTTCTCGAACTCTTCCTTCATCCACGGCGTCGGCAGCGGCACATCCTTGTCCACCAGCTCCATCCACTTCGGATGCGCGCCGTCGGCGGTGATGTTCGGCTCCCACGGCTCGGGATGCTCGCCGCCCGTCTCGTACGCGACGTCCGACGTGTAGTACTCGTCCGCCAGGCCCGCGAAGTGATGTCCGAACTCGTGCACGAACACGTACTCGGCGAAGCCGCTGTCGACCGCCGCCGTCGCCTGATCGTTGAAGATCCCGCCGCCGCCGTATTGCTTGTCGTTGACCAGCACCTCGAGGAAGTCGTACGGCGCGGCCGACGCGACGTCGCGCAGCGCGCGGTTGTCGAGCGTCAGCACGTAGCGCTCCGAATCGAAGATGTTGTACTCGGTGCCGATCGTCGTGCGGCGGTCGTCGCGCGTGCGCGGCCGATGCACGCCGCTCGCGCTCGCATCGAGATCGATCGCCCGGACGTTGAAGTCCTTCTTGTGCGACTTGAACGGCTCGGTGTCGAAGAGCTTCGCCGTCAGGCGCTGCACGTCCTTGTGGAACTTCGCCTGCTCGGCCGCGGTGTAGCCCTCGCCGATCACCAGCAGGTCGACCTTCTGCGATGCCGGACCGTTCTCGAACACCGTCCACACCTTGCCGATCGGCTGCAGGTCGGCCTTGTTCACGAAATGCGAGTCGGGATCGATCAGCGTCGACCAGAGCTGCTGAAACGCGTTCTGCTTGTCGCGCTTCTTGATCACCACCTGCACCGCCTTGCGCGGCCACGGAAAGCGCACCGACTCGGTGAACGTGCCGGCGCGCTCCTTCGCCTCGTCCGTCGTCTGCCACTCGCCGAACACCGACGCGAAACCGCGCGAGTAGATGACCTGATTCGTCGCGCGATCGACGACCTCGAAGTAGTAGTTCCCGAGGTTCGTCGTATCGACGAGATGCGTACGCGAGCCCGGCCACGGCCCGTCCGAGACCACCCGATCGAGCGCCACGATCTCTTCGCCTTTGTTCCCCGTGTGGAAGTAATCGACGCGCATCGTCTTGTCGACGAAGAGCTCGTCGAACGACGCCGCGTAGACAGAGGATGCAAACAGAAGTGTTGCCAATACGACGCGAATTGGATGCATGGGGCGATTGTAAGCTTGCCGCATGCGAGACAGCGGACAGCGGACAGCAGACAGCGGCCTGAAGACTCTCCTGCTGTCCGCTGTCTGCTGTCTGCTGTCCCTCCCGGCGCCCGCACAGCTCACCGAAAAAATCTCCGTCGAGCGCGTCATCGTCGACGCCCGCGTCACCGACTACAAAGGCGAGCCGGTCACCGACCTCACCATCAAAAACTTCCGCGTGCGCATCGATGGGAAGCCGGTGAAAGTTGAATCGGTCGAATGGATCCCGGAGACGGCGGCGGCGCGCGGGCTGGCCACCATCGGCACGCAGGTCGAGAATCCGAATCCCGATCAGCAGCCGGCACCGGCGGGACGGCTGCTCGTCTTCTTCATCCAGACCGACTTCGCGCGCAACAAGGCTCGCATCGGCGGGCAGATGCACGTCATGCACAACGCCGACGAGCTGGTCGAGTCGCTCGAGCCGGAGGACAAGGTCGCGGTGCTGCAGTACGACTCGCACCTCAAGTTCCGTCTCGACTTCACCGACGACAAGGCGCGCATCAAGGGCGCGGTGCGCGACGCCCTGGCCATCGATGAGCCGAACGAGCCGCCGATCGTGCCGAATCCGTCGATCCGCAAGCACCTCAACCGTGAAGACATGCTCAAGGCCGGCACGCCGGAGAAGGCGCTGATCGTCGTCGGCAACGCGCTGCGCTCCATCCCCGGTCCGAAGTCGCTGATCATGTTCGGCTGGGGACTCGGCGAGCGGGTCGCGCATCAGGTGATCATGCGTCCCGAATATCCGATCGCGAAGTTCGTGCTCGAGGCGGCGCGCGTCAGCGTGTTCGCCATGGACATCACCGAGGCCGACTATCACGACCTCGCGTTCGGCCTCTCCACCGCCGCGAACGACACCGGCGGCTTCTACGCCAGCACGTACCGCTTCCCCGCCATGGCGTTCGATCGCCTGCAGCGCACGCTGCAGGGCCACTACGAGCTCGAGGTACGCAAGCCGGAGAAGAACTTCGTCGGCACGCACGCGATCGAAGTGGAAGTCGATCGCAAGGCCACGAACGTGATGGCGCGCTCCAGCTATCTCGAAAGCGGCGACTGATCCACGCACGCCTCTTGCACAACTCGATGTGCAGGAGGAATGGACATGGCGTCGAAGTACGGCAAGAAGGCGAGCAAGAAAGTCGAGCGCGCGATGCACGAGCGCAAACGCGGCACGCTGAAGAGCGGCAGCTCGGGCAAGAAAGTGAAGAGCCGCAAGCAGGCCATCGCCATCGGACTCTCCGAGGCGCGGCGCGAAGGGGCGAAGGTGCCGGCGAAGAAGTCCTCGAAGAAATCGACGAAGAAGTCGACTAAGAAATCTTCGAAGAAGTCTTCGTCGAAGAAGTCGGCTTCGAAGAAATCTTCGAAGAAGTGATGCCGCGGTAGTTCGTGAGCAGAGCGATCAGGCCGAGCAGCACGCCGATGGCGAGGAAGAAGTTGCGGGAGTGCACGCCGGCGGCGAAGTTCGCGATCCACGGCAGCACGATCAGCAGGATCGACACGAGCGCCTCGATCACCCCGTGCAGCGGGAAGCCGATGATCTTCATCGCGCCGAGCGGAAAGCGGGTCAGCACCGTCATCACGAAGTGCACCGCCGCGAGGATGTAGCAGAACATCGCCTGCTTCCCGGTGAACCCCGCCACGCCGGGACCGATGGCCAGGATGATGACCATCAGGTAGTCGATGATTCCGTGTGAGACCGCACCGAGGGATCGCAGCATTCAGACCTCCCTGCCTTCTCCATGTTCGAGGATCGCGATGTTCGGATTGCCCGCGGCGTCGATCGCGCGCCGCAGATCTTCGAGCGGCTCGAGCTCGCCGTCGTCGCCGAGATCGAACGTGCCGTAATGCATCGGGACGGAGATCGCGGCGCCGAGCGCGGCGTGCGCCAGCACTGCTTCGTCAGGCGACATGTGCACCGGCTGCATGAACCAGCGCGGCAGATACGCGCCGATCGGCAGCATCGCCAGGCGGATCGACGGGAAGCGCTCCGCGATGCGCGCGAAGTGTCCGCCGAAGCCGGTGTCGCCGGCAAAGTACGCGTGACCCGACGGTCCGCCGATGACGAAGCCGCCCCAGAGGTTCGCGTCGCGATCGCTCAGTCCGCGCGAACAGAAATGCCGCGCCGGCACGAGCGTGATGTTCTCGAACGACTGCCACCAGTCGAGCGCGATCACGTTCCTGATCCCATGCTTGCGCAGAAAGCGATCGTTCCCCAGCGGCGTGACGATGCGCGGCCAGTGCGCCTTCCGCAGCGCGTGCAGCGTCGGGAGATCGAGATGGTCATAGTGGTTGTGGCTGATCAGCACGAAGTCGATCGGCGGCAGATCGCGGAAGCGGATCCCCGGCGCGCGATGCCGCTTCGGTCCCGCATGCGCGAACGGCGAGCAGCGCCGCGACCAGATCGGATCGGTCAAGATGTTGACGTTGTCCATCTGCAGCAGCACGGTGGCGTGATTGATCAGCGTCACGCGCATCCGCCCGCCCCCCACCCGCGCCGGCGGCGGCGGTCCCGGCGGATCGTCCACCCACTCCCGCCAGTACCCGCGTTCGCGGTTCAGCATCCACTTGAAAAACGATTCCCGCCCCTGCTCCCCCTCCTCGGCGTTGAAGAATCGCCGCCCGTCGAAGTGGTCGCTGCACTCCCCGCGGTAATGCGGCGCCGCGATGAGCTGCCGCTCGATCGTGTCGGCGAGCATGGCGGTGGCGGCGGCACCGAACGCGGCGCGGATGATGCGGTTCACGATTGCATTCTCGACGAAAACGCGCGGTTGACGCCGCCGTCCACGCGAAATACCATGCCCCGGTCGTTCGTTGACAGAGATCCCATAGGCGCTTAGCTCAGTCGGTAGAGCATCACCTTCACACGGTGGGGGTCAACGGTTCGAGTCCGTTAGCGCCTACCAAAACGCAACCCATTAAAAAGCCGCGACTTATCGTCGTGGCTTTTTATTTTTGTGCGCAAGATTCCTGTGCAAATCTTCATCAACTCTGCACGCGACGCCAAGGAATAGAGGTTTGAGGCATGTGTTCGACCCTCCGCTCACATAGATTCGACTAGTTAGGCGATGAAGGTGCCGTGAGCTTCACCCTCAAAGGGTGAGGTTCAACCGTAAAGGGTGAGGTTCAACCGTCAGGCGGCTTCTAAGAAGAGAGCGGGTGTTGCGACTCCGAGAGGGCGCGCCCATGGCACTGGCCGGGGAGAAGTTGAATCTGGGACAAAGTGGGTGGGAGTTACAACCGTCAGCCTACGCTTCCCACATCAGGCTTCAAAGCCACTTATCCACAAATGCGGCTAAACTCTACGATTGGTAGACCGCGACATGGCGAGAGGCGGCTATACGGGGGTGGTGGGTGCGTCTCATCGAGTGGGAGACGATCGTCGACAATCCGAACGCGGCGTTCGAGAAGGTCCGTTCGCGACTCTTCAATGACATCACGATGGCGATTGAGGCGGTTGTATGGCCCTCTGGAGCGTCAACCTTCACGATCCATTCTCAATCAGGGAAAAAGCGCGGCGAGGGCAACGGCGTTAAGCCGATCAAAGATGCCTTCGTCGCCCTCCTTGCAGCACGTGGGTGGATTCCGGAGCAGGACTACCCGAAGATCAAACCGGAGTGGCGACCTCCGGGGCCATTCGATGCCTTCTTCACAATACCGAGCATCCTGCCATTCGTAGCGGAGTGGGAGACGGGCAACGTCTCATCCTCGCACAGGGCGTTGAACAAGATCGTGTTGGGAATGCATGACGAGTGCATCACGGGAGGTGTTCTCGTCCTTCCGACAAAGAAGATGGCGAAGTACCTCACGGATCGTGTTGGAAACTTCGAGGAAATCGAGCCCTACTTCCGATTCTGGAAGAAGGCGGCATCGGTGGGATACCTCGCGGTGATCGCGGTCGAGCACGACGCGGAGAGCCAGGATGTGCCGCGCATCGGAAAAGGAACGGACGGACGGGCGCTCATCTAAAAAGCGGCGTTGTCCTGATCGGTTTCCCATTCCCGTTCCCGTTTCCCTTGCCGCCATCTCCCCTGTTCGGCATCTCGAAGTTCGGCGGCTCCCCTTTTAGACGTCTGATGATCGGGTCGACGTCGCCGAGCTCCATGCCGATCCATCTTCGTTTTAGGTGTTCTGCAACGAAGTAGGTTGTCCCTGCTCCTCCGAAAGGATCGAGTACGAGATCCCCTTCCTTCGAGGAAATCTCGAGGACGCGATGAAGCAGCTTTGGTGAGAGCTCATTCGCTCCGCGGGTCATCGTGGACTTGTGTCGAACAGGAGGAATGTCCGTCCAGACATCCGTCAGATTTAACCCTTCTGGATTGAGCTTTCCTCTATGCCCGCCGTAGTCCTTGATGTCGCCTCCGCAATGGCGGCAAGTGGGGATCGGAAGTCTGGGACGAGAGAATGTCTTCGGCTTACCTTTCGTGTAGTAGAGGAGCGAGTAGTGCGACGGGTACAACCTCCCTGGAATGGGGAGCGAGTTCTTAATGTCGATGGCGATCCAGTGCCGGAAGGTCATGCCCTCTTCGCGGAGGTAGTGACCGAGTTCTACGTTCCACTTCGGGATGTTGAAGAGATAGAAAGCTCCGCCCGCGGCGACTGTTCGAACGCCGGAGCGAATCCACTCACGGCACCAGGAGAGGTACTGCTCCTCGGCGAGGTCGTCCCTCACGTTCGCCGAGTTGTAGTCCTTCCCAAGGTTGAATGGAGGGTCAGCAAACAACAGGTCTACGGTCCCGGCTTCGATCTGCGCCATCACCTCGAGGCAGTCGCCGTGATAGAGGACCCCTCGTTTCGTTTTCAGTACCGGTTCCATCGCAACGATTCTACGGCCTCCACTTTCGAGAATGGAGAACTTCCACCCCGCGTGGGGTGACGCACTCTGCACCAACTCTGCACCTAGTCGATCCGCGGACAAAAACAGGCCCTCTGCTGGTTATCCGCGGGAAGAGTTCGCTAAATTGCTGCGGTGGAGCTACTTGCAAGAGAACAATGGACTTGCGCCACGCAGGACGCTCACCTTCACACGGTGGGTCAACGGTTCGAGTCCGTTAGCGCCTACCAATCGCGTTTCGTCGCACGCAGCTTGGTCGCAAGACCGGCGGCGTTTCGTTTCTTGTCCGAACCTCTGGACAGTTCCGCCTACGAACTCAATGAGTTAGAGGCGCTATGACACAGACATTCACCCACAAAAAGTGAGATTCACCTGTCCGGAATGATCCGAAAGCGTCTACGCGTCAGGCGCAAGGGCAATCACCCCGGTCACGAGGACACTCACATACATGCCTGGATGGATCGAGGACCCGGAATACTCGCAGGCGTCGGGAGAGTCGGGCGGAGGCGATCCAGCTGGTTAGTTAGGTCGCGATCCGTGGCGGGATCAAAACGTTGGGTAGGCTTTTCCCTGGTGGGTAGGCTTTTCCCTGGCAACGACACTCCTTAGACAGCATGACGCGCGTAGCCGCTACTGTCGCTGATCTTCAACTCTGGGACCACCAGCGGGACGCGTTTGCCGTTGCCAAAAAATATTTGACAGGCGACATCGATCGGCGGCTCGCTGCGCTCGTACGAATGCCAACCGGTACAGGCAAGACCGGCATCATGGCGGCGGTCATCAATTACATTCCGGGGGCACATCCGGCGCTCATCGTTACACCCTCCGAGCTTCTGACGAGGCAGGTCACCAGACATCTGAACGAGGAATTCTGGACTCGGATTCACGGGAAGCCTCGCGGCGGCCCGCAGCAGGCAGAAGTCTTCGTGCCTTCCACTCTCACGACCGTAATCGCCGGTAACGCATCCGTCTACGTCTGCACCACGAACGCATTGCAGATGCTGCACGAGGAGTATGTGAGTAAAAAAACGGACCGGCGGAAAGAGTGGGCCGACGCGTTCGAAGCGTTACGCGACCGAGTGAAACTCGTCATCGTCGACGAGGGGCATCGTGAGCCGGCTAAGGAGTGGGCCGAGGCAGTGCGCTCGCTCGAGCGCCCAACACTCCTTTTTTCGGCAACGCCCTACCGCAACGACTATCGCTTCTTTCGGGTCGGCCAGAAGAAGGGTTACTCGTACTCGTACCGTTTTTACGAAGCCGTCAATGATCACATCATAAGAGATATTGCCTTCGCGTCGCCGAAAAGCCCATTTGGCTCTGATGAGAAGGCGTTCGCCGACGCGCTGCTCGATTTTTACAAACACGACAAAAGCCTTCTCGCGCAGACCAAGAATGACGACGAAAAGCCGAAGGTGATTGTCCGCTGCAGCGACGTGACGTCGATACGCAACGTCGTCGTCGCGCTCACGGCCAAGGTGGGGCAGGACGAAGTCATCGGGGTTCACGATGCGTTCATCGAACGCGGCCAATTCTTCCCTCGCGTGCCTCACGGACACAAGGCGACCTTCTGGGTTCATCAATTCAAGCTGACGGAAGGGCTCGATGATCCAAGTTTCCGCGTGGTGGCATTCTTCCAGCCCTTCGGAAATGCTCGCAGCCTCGTACAACAGATCGGCCGCGTACTGCGCAATCCAGGAAAACGCGCGAATCGGCTGGCCTTTGTCTTTTCGAACAAAGCCGACGGCTTGGAGAAGCAGTGGCGTGGGTACATCGAGTTCGAGAAGAGCGGTGTCGAGATCATCAGTCCGGAAGAAATCGTTCGCCAGTTTGTGAAGTCGTTGCCTGCGTGGTTTTACTTCGATCGCGAATATCGCCAGGCCGCGCAAGTGGTGCGGGGAGAGGAATCGGACATTGAGCGGGCAGAGACGGAGGCATCGCTCCGTGACGAGCTACGCCTGGCGCTGACCGCCGAGGTCATGCGAGTGCCCGAAACGTTCGCGGCCGAGGATCTCGAACGGTTGGTGAGCGAAACCGTAGCCATCTATGAAGGTGAGGAACTGGTCCAGGGCATTGAGCCCTTCATCGACCGTAACGGCAGACGTGCCGTAATGTTGAGCTGGCGGGTCAATCAGTCGGAGGCGCTCCAGACTCCAGGGTTCTTCGAAATCTCGTTGCGGCCCGCTGTTTTCTATCACGTTGGGCAATACCTCTTTCACCAAGGACCAGTATCGATTCGCGATGTAATCGAGGAGAAAGGGATCGGCCTGGTCGAGCCCTATGAGCTCGAGCGCGTTCTCGATTCCAAGGAGGCGGTCACTCAGGTCTCCCTGATGAACTGCGATCTCGGAAAATCGAGCGTCAGGCGTCGATCCATGGGAGCACGTTCCATCGGCGAGGTCGCGCCCGGGCTGGCAGATCATTTTCATTTCGTCTCGTCGGCCAAAGGAAGCGCCGGCACCAGCAGCCGGTACGTAGGTCTGACGCGCAGCCGCGTCAGCCAAACCGCCGACGAGAAGGCTGCCATCGACGACTACTGCTCGTGGTGCGACGAGCTGGCGGCGCGCATGAGTCGGAAAAGACTCAAGGGGCCGGCAGTCATGCAGCGCTACGCGCAGACTGTACGACCGCCGGCTGACGTGCGCGCCAAGCATCTCCTCATCGACCTGCACGATTTTTTCGAGAAGTACGGGGAACGCAGCGACGGCTATGAGGAGGGGGCGGGAGAACTCTACCCGGAGCGTTTCGAGTCGACGGCCTGTGACGTCGAAGACAATGGTTCGTTCGTCTGCAAGATCGGAGCGCGAACCATCAACGATGGAAAGGTTCTTTACGACCGCGAGAAGAAGCGCTTCGAGATTACTTCAGACGAACTGAATGACATGTTTAGAGAACAGACATCCAACCGAAGACGGAAAAAGAGCGCCTCGGCGTTTCTCTCACAGCATGCTTCGGTACGGATCATTACTGACGAAGGCGACCTGTACGCGGATCGCCATTTCTATCATCCGCGTGTGCCACTCTGGGGCGACGGCCGTTTTGAAGCGCTCGGAATCTTCCATCCGTTCGCGCCGCTGAAGAAGGCGGTCACGGAAAAGGGTCCGGAAGGAAAAGCTGCGATTGATGGCGACTCATGGGTCCGTACTTCGCTTTTCGGAGTCATCGATCGCAGGAATGAGCTATTCGCCCTGGCGGAGTGGCCGAAAAAGGCGGATCTTCTCATTTGCGATGACATGGGCACAGAGGTCGGCGACTTCATTGCTGTGAGCACGGAGCATGACCGGATCGCGCTCATCCATGCGAAGACGGTGACGTCCGCCCTTTCCGCCGCCGACTTCCACATCGTCAATTCGCAGATCGTAAAGAATCTTGAGCTTTTCAATCTGGGAGGAACAGAGCTCCCGGAGCGGCGCAAACGCTGGGACGATCCTTGGAGCAAGCGTTTACGTCGTATTCGTCGTCCAAGAAAGAAGGACGCTGCATGGGCGTTTGACCGTATCGAAGAGCTCTTGCGCAAACCGAATACGGAGCGTGAGGTTTGGGCCGTGGTTGGACCTGGGTTATCGATCAAGAATCTGGTAAGCCAACTCCAAGGCCCTGAATCACCTCGATATGAGGTGATTCAATTGTGCTACCTCTTGCAGTCGTGCAATGCGACTATCTCGTCGGTGGGGGCGCGTTTCCGGCTCTTTGCTCCGCCGTGATTCGGAAAAGATCCACCTGGGTTTACCTTCTAAACTTGCGGCCAAAGGGGGAGCCCCATTTAAAACACCTTCAGAGGAGCAGACTATGCCGTACTACAAGGGTGTACTCGACAAGCTCATTTCCAACGGCCACACAAAGGACGCACAGGAGGTGGCGGAGCGGATTCTCAGCTTGCGCAATCGCCTCAAAAAGCAGCTGCCCCAGCGCAACGTGCTCTCAAGCCTGCTCCTCGCGACGTGGAACATCCGCGAGCTCGGCGCAGACGAGAAGTTCGGCACCCGCCTAGAAGAATCGCTGCTCTACATCGCGGAGATCATCAGCCATTTCGACCTCATCGCGATGCAGGAAGTGAACGAGAACCTCTCCAATCTGCAGGCGCTGATGAAGCTGCTCGGCAACTGGTGGGATTACTTGGTAACGGATGTAACACTTGGGTCCTCCGGAAACAGCGAGCGAATCGCGTTCATCTACGACAGCCGCAAGGTGCGCTTCGATCACCTCGCCGGCGAACTGGCGCTGCCCGACGGCAAGAAGAAGGTTGTGCAGCCGGCGCGTTCTCCCTTCATCTGCGCATTCAAGGTCGGCTGGCGCCGCCTGTCGTTGTGCAGCGTGCATATCTTCTACGGCAAGTCCACGCCGGACGACCCTCGTCGCATCGAGGAAATCAGCGCTGTCTCGGAAGCGCTCGCAAGGCGTAACGAGCGGCGGCAGAACATCGCTGACGGCGAACCTGAAAGTGTGGTCCTGCTCGGCGACTTCAACATTTTCAACGCAAAGAAGGACAAGACCGCAAAAGCACTGGAGAAAAACAAGTTCGTGGTCCCGAAGGCGCTGCTGGTGAAACCGTCGGAACGCATCGTTGACGGCGACAACAAGACCAAAAACGAAGGTGATCGACCCTTTACAAACATTCTGGGCAACAAGCATTTCGATCAGATCGCATTTCACGATCCCAAGAACCGGCTGCAGGCCAGCAAGGGCGGCGTCTTCGACTTCCAGCAGGTGATCTATGGACCTGAAGACGCGGAGAAATACCGCAGCGCGATGAAGCGCAGCACTCCGGAGAAGTTCGCCAAAGCGTCCGCCAGTGCCAAGCAGCTGGAAAAGTTCTATCGCCAGTGGCGGACGTTCCAAATCTCCGACCACCTGCCGCTGTGGGTCGAGCTCAAGACCGACTTTGCAGACGCGTACCTAGCCTCGGTGATGCACGGCAAGAAGTCGGCGCTTGCCGTCAGCAAGACGCGCAAGGAGGTCGAGGCCACTTCGCCTGTGGAGACGCCGCCGCCGATCGCTGACAACCCGAAGAAAGCGAAGAAGGCGACGGCCAAGAAAGACAAAGAAAGCGCGGCGAAGGCGAAGAAGGTCGTAGGAAAAACAGCGTAGGTACGACTATTCGGATCTGGCAGTCGCTCCAATCGAGGCGACGGAGAAGCTAAACCAGCACGTTCGGAGCATCATACGCGAGGCATAAACTTGATCCGCTGGACCAATACATCGCTGAGGACACGAAGCGTTTGCGCAGGGTCCACACCGGCCAACCTAGGAAATCCTTGGACGTCCTGAGACGCTCGCAAACCACTGAACCCACTGACATCCTAGGATATGGGTGTAGAGACTCGGTTGCTCTCGATGGGCATTCTCCGCGGCGGAGAGCCCGCCCATTTCCGCCACGATTGATGAAAGAGGTGCGCCCATGTTCAACTGGCACGATCCAAACTATGCTTCCGAGAGTGTGTGATCCCCTAAAAGTCATCCCCGACGCGATGCCATAGCCCTCACCTACTTCCCCACGCTCCGCATGCGTATGAAGTTGCAAACGAACACGCCACCGGAGCTCGAGCCCATGTACGGCGTTCCCCTCGCGCCGATCGCAAAAAGCGAATGGCTCCTCGGCAGCCCGTCGGGCAGCGGGGACCACGTCTTTCCTCCGTCCGTGCTGCGCTGCACCTTGTCGAACTCACTGGTGTACACCCCGCCGGGAACGTACGGATCGAAGGTCCTCGAGCCGCGCGGGCCCGCGCTCAACAGCGTCCACTTCGCGGAGCCGTCGAATGACTCGAAGACCTGCGTCGGTGACCACGCGAAGAGGTGCCGCGAGTCGAACGGGTCGACCGCCAGTCCAAAGGCATTCAGGCCGGTCAGTCCCGTGTTGGCGGCCGTCCAGCTCGTGCCGCCGTTGCTGCTCTTGAACACACCCGTCCGCCCTCCGGTGTACAACGTCGAGGAGTCGTGCGGGTCGATGATCACGAAGTCCATCGAGGGATCCAAACCTGCGCTGCGTTTGCTCCAGGCTTCGTCGTCAACCTTCTTGTAGATCTCGCCGTTGACCACCGCGTAGAGCGTGCCGGACAGGCGCGGGTCGGCGGCGATGAAGAACGGTGCCGCCTCCGGCGGCCCGGCACCGATGGGCGACCAGCTGTTGCCGCCGTCGACGCTCCGCTGCACGGTGCTGGCGAGCGCGTAGAGCGCCGTCCCGTCGGCATCCACCGCATGGTCGAAAGGGACCACGTCCGGCCGTGGTCGGCGCTGCGGGCCAACCCTGCCGGACCCGCGGCATAGACCACGGCGTCGTCGCGCGGGTCGGTGGCGATCGACCGCGTGTCGAACGAAGAGAGTCCTGCGTCCGACACGACGCTCGTCGCACCTGCGTCAGTCGAGAGGTAGACGTGGAGTACGACGGCGGCGAGAAACGTGGCCGCATTCGACGGATCGACCGCCACGGCGGAGACAGTGGTGTCCGAGAGGCTGGCGACGCGGCTCCACGACGCGCCGCCATCGATCGACCTCAGCACCCCGCGGTTGGTCGCTGCCAGAATCGTCGAGGGCGAAGTGGGGCTGATGGCGAGCCAGGAAGCCGTCGTGCCGTTCGTGCCGGTGTCGAGCGCCGACCGCGATGCCGCACCGTCTGTGCTCTTGAACATCGTCGACACGCCGCCGGCATACAGCGTCGCGCTGTCGCCGGGAACGACTGCGATCGAGAACACCCGATCATTGAGGCCACTGCTCGCCTGCGTCCAATGAGCGCCGGCATCCGTGGTCTTGTACACGCCGTTCACGGATTGAAAGGAGACGTAGGCCGTCGCGGCGTCCTGCGGATCGACCGCGATCGCCGAGGGAACGCCATTCGGCGGCCCGCCGCCGCGGCTTCCGAACGTGACGCCGCCATCCGCCGACCGCACCGGCCCGGCGAACGACGCGCTGTAGACGATGTCCGGATTCTGTCCGCTGACCGCAACACGGAACCACGAATCCTCCTTCACCACGCGCCAGCTCAATCCGTGATCGGTCGTCTTGTACAGACCATAGGTAGTGGCCGCGTACGCCGTTCGCGGATCGCTCTTCGCCACCGCGACGTCGAGCACCATCGTCCCGAGGAGCGCTGATGCCAGAGCCCAGTGCTGTCCCCCGTCGGAGCTCGAAAGAGCCAGTTCGACGCGCCGGCATAGACGATTGCGGCATCGCCCGGATCAAAGGCGAGACGATTGACCATCCCCCCGTCCGGCCCGTTGATGACCCAGCGACTCGCGGCGAACGCGGGAAGGGCCAGAAGGACGAGCAAGGCAAAGCTGCGACAGAGAGCCCGTAAGCACATGCGTCGAAATCTTAGATTTCGACCGGCAGGGCGGCTGCCTCAGTGGTGTAAAGATTCGGTGGAGGGCTTGTTTCCGCCCCCTCAAACCCACCGGAACCGCTTCACCGCGAACACGAACGACACCACCGCCCACCCCGCAAGAATCATCAGCCCGGCAACGTGATCCCGCAGTGGGGCACCGTCGTTATAGACGGCGCGGAGCGATCGGAGGAACGGCGAGAGCGGGAGGATCAGCACCGCCTTCTGCAGCCATTGCGGGGCGTTGTCGAGGCGGAAGTAGACGCCGGAAAGCAGCATCATCGGGAAGAACGCGAGGTTCGAGACCGCGCCGTATGTTTCGACCGTCGACGCGAAACTCGAGAGGGCGAAGCCCATCGCGATGAAGGTCGCGGTGCCGAAGACGACCAGCGCGGTGAAGACGAGGTACGAGCCCTCGTTCTTGATGTTGAAGCCGAGCCAGGCGGCGAGCAGCAGCAACGTCGTCTGCAGCAGCACGGACGTCACGCGCTGCAGGATCTGTCCGCTCAGGAAGACCCATTTCGGCAGCGGGGTCACGGCGAGGCGGCGGTACTTCCCCTTCTCGCGATATGCCACCGTCACCATGCCGACGGCGAAGAGTCCGGTGCTGAGGAGATTCAGCCCGACCAGTCCCGGCACGAGGAACGCGGCGTAGTTCGTCGAGCGCGCGTGTCCCGGACTTTCAATCGTCATCGGAATCCGCTCCGGCTCCGCCGTGCCGTTGACCCGCGCCTGCGCCACGAGGAACGCCTGGCTCGCGGCGAGCGCGACGACCTGTCCCTGCGCGAGGAGGTAGCTGTTGAGATGGAGCCGGTATCCATCGCCGACGCTCTCGAGCTGCGCCGTCGTCTCCCCCTTCTTCCACCGTTCCTCGGCCTGCTTCGCATCGAGGGTCACGACTTTGAGCCGCCCTTCCTCGAGCGCCTTGAGGAACGCCTGATCGCGCGCCGTCTGCTGCGCCGGCGCGATGCGGACCAGCGTCAATGACGGCGGGCCGCCGGACCGGAAGATCACGCCGAAGCCGAAGAGCATCAGCAGCGGAAAGGCGAACGTCCAGAACATGGCGGCGCGATCGCGCAGGTAGAGCCGCCACTCGATCTTGAACTGGCGCCAGAGGAGCGCAAACGGATTGGGGAAGCTCGGCGTTTCCATTCGATTCACTCCCGCAGGCTCCGTCCGGTCAGTTGCAGAAACACATCCTCGAGTGTCGCGCGGCGAACGTGCACCTGCTGGTACTCCAGCCCCTCGCTCTCGATCGTCGAGAAGAGCCGCGGCAGCAGCGTCTTCGGATCGGTCGTCGGAATCTCCCAGACGCCGCCGCGCGCTTCGACGGCGTTCCCGAGGCGGCTCGCAAACGGACCCGGATCGGGAGCGGCGCCGTCGAACGTGAGCTCGACGACGCTCGGGATGCCGAGGGACGCGATGAGCTCCGCCGGCGTTCCGGAGCGGAGGATGGCGCCGTGATCGAGGATGGCCAGGCGATCGCAGAGCGACTCCGCCTCGTCCATGTAGTGCGTGGTGAGGACGACCGTGCGGCCCTCTTCTTTCATCGCGCGCACGACTTCCCACAGCGAGCGCCGGCCCTGCGGATCGAGTCCGGCAGTCGGCTCATCGAGGAAGACGACTTCGGGATCGTTGACCAATGCCAGCGCGAGCGCGAGCCGCTGCGCCTGTCCGCCGGAAAGAGTGACGTGATAGACGTCGGCCTTGTCTTCGAGCTGCACGAGCCGGAGCAATTCATCGGTGCCGCGCCGCCTCGGGTAGTAACCGCCGAAGAGATCGAGCGCCTCGCGCGGCGTGATCTTGTTGTAGAGACTCGTGGCCTGCAATTGCACGCCGATCAGCGAGCGGATCTCGTGGGCGTTGTCGTTCCAGTTCAGCCCGCGGATCGAGATCTCGCCGGCATCGGGACGGGTGAGACCCTCGATCATTTCCAGCGTCGTTGTTTTGCCCGCACCGTTGGGACCGAGGAGGCCGAAGACTTCGCCGGCTGCGACCGTGAGATCGACGCCGGCGACGGCGAGGATGTTCGGGAACTGCTTGCGCAGGCCTCTTACGACGATCTGTTCGGACATGAAGCGACAGACTAGCAGGAGTTATGGCCGGCGCATCAGCCAGCGCAACGCACGCGTCGCGGCCGGACCGACGAGCGGCATCCGCAGCACTCGCTGCGATGCCTTGGCCAGCGTCCACAAACTCCGCTCACGATAGCGATCACGCAGCGCGAGGTCATGGAGAAATGCGGCCGCGGCGCGGCTCTCCGCGATCGGGTCCGTGGTGACGCCGGCGTGCTCTTCGATCACGGATTCGTATGTCGATAAGAGCGACTCATGCAGGTCGTCAGTCGAAGCGAGCGAGCGAATGCGATCGGATACCGTGCGTGCGTCATCGGCGTCGTACAGTGCGAGCTCCGCGAGAAACGTCTCCATCGACAGCGGCTTCTGCAATGTGCGAATGCCGAAGTTGAGGCGGCGCAGGCGATCGAAATCGGCCGAGCGGACCATGCCGCCGACGCCGCTCTGGCTGCAGAGGATGACGGCCAGTCCGCACGCCATCGCTTCCATGGCGCATTTCGCTTTCGCAAACGCGAGGTCGTAGCCGCCGAGGATCGACTCGGGATTCGTGACGGCCGTGCCGGCGGAGGCGCCGACGACGTCGAGCTCGATCGACTCGCGGCGGCACGCCTCGCGGATCACGGGGAGAAACGTCAGTTCGTGCGCGAGATTGCCGAAGACCACCGCGCGACGCGGTTTCGCCGGGAGCGGCGCGCGCCGCGGGAACGAGCCGACGTCGATCGCGTTGAGCAGCACGGAGATTTTTTCGGGGGCGATGCCCTCGCGCGTCAGGAGGCGGTCGGCGCACGTGTCGTCGACCGCGACATAGCGAAGGATTCGCGGGAACCGCGGCGTGGTGCGGCCGATATTTTCCCAGCCGTGGCAGACGAAGATCGCCGGCGTATTCGGGAAGTGGAGCAACGCCGCCATGGTCTCGACCGCGCTGTCGCCGTGAATGATGTCGACCGGCGCGGTGATCGTGCGCAGATCGTCGACGACCGGAATCGTCTTCGCATCGAGCTGGCGCGCGGCGTCGCCGAGCTCCGTCGCGTAGACGACCGGCGCATGGCCGCACGCGAGCAGCCACGTCGCGAGGTCGCGCTCGTAACGCTGCACGCCGCCGATCTCGCCGAGCGAATGGCCGGCGATCAGAACGCGCATGAGCGCTTTTCCACCTCGGCGCGCAGCGCGTCGCGCAGCGGAAGCATGTGCTCGCGCCGCCGGATCACCTGCGTGTACCGGCCCGCCGCGACCCGCTCCTCGCCGTAACGCTCGTACAGCGGCGGCTCGTCGCCGTCCAGCGCCGTCCAATCGACGACGCGGGAAAGAGCCTCGCGCCGATACGCGTCCGCACCGTGTCGCGACAACAGCGCGTCGATGTCGGTCAACGCCGCAGCCTGCCCGCGCGCGCTCTGCATCTTGGCGGCGTATTCGGCTTCATCGAGATCGATCGCGCTCGCCGCGTCGAACGAATGCGGATGATTGACCACCGCGTACTCGTACTGTTTCGTGGAGACGCCCGCCATCGCGATCGCGGCGCCGGCGATGACGCGGCAGAGATCGTGGACCGGGTTGTAGCCCTCGGCGGCATCGCCGACGATGATCGCCGGCTGGTCCCTCTCCAGTTGCGCCGCGAGCTCCGCAACGAGTGAGAAGAGCAGCGGCGCGTTGCGCTCGAGGAGCATCGCGTACGCCTCGCGGTCGGAAAGACGGCCAAAGATCGTGCCGCGGCGTGCGCCGAGGGTGCGCAGGAGATCGGTGGTGCGGGCGAGACGCGCGCCGTCGGTCACGACGTGGACGACCGGCTTGTTCCGCGAAATCCAGCCATGAAGCAGCAGCTCATGACCCGGATGAGCAACGATCAGATGATCCATCGATCAGGCCCGCAACTTCAGCGCGGCCATTGCAGCCAGCGCCGCGGCGAGCGCGAAGAGCATCCACTCCGACAGCGTCGGAACCGCGGAGGGGGGCGCAACCACCGTGAGCGTCGCGGAAGCGGGGCCGCCGTTGGGCGTCCCGTTCGCGGTGACCTGCGACGTGGTGTTGAGATGTGCGCCGAGCGCGATGCCCTGGACTCGCACGATGATGGTGCACGCCTGTCCCGCCGTCAGAACGCTCGACGTGCTGGAGAAGGTCTCGGTGCCGGGGTTGATCGAGAACATCCCGCCGCCGGTCGCCGGCGTGCTGCACGTGCCGCCGATCTGCGTGATGAGATCGACGCCCGCCGGCATCGTGTCGCTGAACTGGACGTTGGAAATCGAGAACCCGTTCGGATTCGAGACCGTGATGGTCGCATCCGAATTGCCGTTGAGCTGGACGATCGACGGATTGAAACTCTTGGTGATCGTCGGAGCGAGCGCCTGCGCGCTTGCGTTTGCTACGGACAACATCGTGAAGAGCGTCGCAATCAACAGGCGTTTCATGCGGATCACCATATGGATCGAGCGCCGTGCAGTCAACGAGGCACCGTCGCAGGACCGCCGGTAAAACCACGATCGAGGGCAGGTTCAGCAGGGCAGTCTCACTCTCGTCGCGTGCGGAGCCGCGGGAAACAGGGCAGGCGGGAGGATGGTGGTGACGGTCACGCGGCAGTCCCAGCGCCGAAGCGACGTGGAACGAGTATAACTTCGCCCGCGAAGAAGGCGCGGCGGCCTCATATGCCGTTGCCCCGGCGCGGCGGGGCACGCCGACGACGACGGGATGGCGGCCGTCTGCGGCTCTTCGCCAACAGGCCCATTGAAGGTCTCCGGAGACATCACCACGCTCGCTGTTCGGTGACTTGGCATGCCGCCGAGCATAAGAAATAACTCGTGTTTCCCGGACACTCCGTGCCGCGAACGGAGGACAGGTATCTCGGGAGGGTTGGGCGGATAGATCGATGCTGGAACCGGATGTATGAGCAGACTCCACTGAGTCAACTTCACTGGTAAATTCCGGATATCCTTTGTGCAGCACCTATCGCACAATGAATTCCAGCAAACGGGGCAACCGGTTCGCAAGGTTGGCTACCGGCGTGACGGTCGTCGTTTCTGCCGCCCTCCTGGTAGTCTTCTTCGCTCGCAAATCGCCGTCGGAGAAACTGAGCCGCGCGGCAGACTTCCAACCTTGGCGTCCGATCGAAGGCCGATTGACCGGCTTCGACTACACGCCCTGCCCAAATCCGCCCCAAAACGCGTCTCTTCTGCGGATGCAGTGTGTGGCCCCCTCGATCACGACGACCGTACGCCCAGGGTCACACAAATTCGCCGTGGCGACGCTGCTGGATGGGAAGCCTGCCCGCGCCACTGCCGCGCTCGAGGCGCTCCTCTCGCGCGATCCAAAAAACACCGATCTGTGGAGCGATCTGGCTGTCGCGCGATTGGCGGATGGAACCGGAGCGGCCGACGCTCGCTCACTTGCGCTCTCGCTAGTCGCTGCCGATCACGCGCTTTCTTTGGAGCCCACTCATGTCGCGGCGCTCTTTAATCGTGCAATAGCTCTCGGCGCGCTTGGACTTCGCTTTGCCGCTACCGATGCCTGGCGTCGTTATCTTGCGGTAGATCCTGGCTCGGCATGGGCGGTCGAGGCGCGTGAGCGACTTGTCGCATCCGACGTGCCGACGCGTGATGAACAGTGGAAGCATGACGAGGCCGCACTGGAGAACGCGCTGGATCGCGCCGAAACAGGCGAGATCGAACGCATCATCACTCGCTTTCCGCTGCAGGCGCGGATGGCAGCCGAGAGCAAATACCTTCCGAGCTGGGCGAGTGGTGTCCTCGCCGGCGACACGTTGCTCGCACAAAAGCAACTCACCCGCGCGCGTCTGATCGGCACCGCGCTGGAGAAACAAAATGGCGACACATTGCTCCCGCGCGTCATCGCCAAGCTGAGGGAGGATTCGGCGCAGGCGTTTCGGGCATACGGCCTGGGGCGGCAAGACAACGTCGGGCGAAAGATCAAGGAATCGCTGGATGAATTCACCGAAGCAGAGCGCGGCTTCGCGGCATCAGACAATCCGATGGAGTTGAGTGCAGCGTACTGGCGCGCTAACGCACTCGTCGACCTGCGCCGCCAGCAGGAATCGGAGGCGCTCGCCGCGGAGCTCGAGCCGCGCCTCGATCCCTCGTACCGCTCGCTGCGCGCACACGTGATGTGGTTACGAGTGCGGCACGCGGCCGCGAAGGGGCGCCACTATGAGTCACTGCTCGTAACACGTGCGGCCCGCGAGATTTTCGAACAGCTGGGGGAGATCGAGTACGCCATGCGGCTTCGTTCAGCAGAAGCGGAGATGTTGCGGTGGCTGGGACGCGATCACGAGGCCTGGCAATGCCGCCGGATCGCATTGGCGGGCGCGGCGGAATCGGGACGATGGAACATCGTAGAGACCGCCATCGAAGCCATCGCCGGCGAAGAGGCCGCCGGATCGGAGCCAGCCATTGCTCGCTCGCTTCTCAACGTGCAGATCGCAGCTCCATCGGTCCTGCCGCTGACGCGCTTCAATGCGCTTCTGTGGCGAGCATTTCTCGACACGCGGAGCAACGGGGGCGTTCCTGACATGGCACCCGCACGTAATGCGATGGCGAGGATTCGCGACGCAAAACAGCGGGAAGATGCGGAGGATGGACTTCAGCTCGCCGAAGGACTGGCAATCGCAGAACGGGATCCCGCAAGGGCTGAACGGTTGTTTTCGGACGTCATGGATTCCGAAACACACGTCGGCCTGATTTCGACTCTTCCGTCGATCTACCTGCATCGTGCGCGCGTTCGCCGCACGATGTCGAAGTTCGCCGAGGCGGAGAGCGACCTGCATCACGCGATCGAACTGATCGAGGCGAGGCGAGAACGGATTCCAGACGACACGCTTCGGGACGCGTTCCTGGGCCGTTCCGAAGATGCATATGAGGAGCTCGGAGACCTCATGCTCGAGCGCGGTGAGTGGATGGATGCTTTTGAGATTTCAGAACGGCTCCGCGCGCGTGTACTGCTCGATAAGGCGGGACGCAAACCGATGCGGTTGGCCGAGATCGCCGCGAGCGTTCCGGCGGCGGTGACCGGGGTGCATTACACGACCTTCCCCGATCGTACGTTGCTCGTGGTCATCGAGCATGGCCGGACAACACATCACGTGATTCACGTGAAACGATCCGAAATAGCCGCATTGCGCGACAGGCTGTCATCCAATCCCGCCTCCGAAGCGGACGCACGCCGTCTGTACAACCTGCTGATCGCCCCGCTTGCGGATCGCGTCGTGGCAGGTCGTCTGCTCATCATTGCTCCTGACGAAATGACGTACGCAATTCCCTTTGCGGCACTGCGTGCCCCGAACGGACAGTTCCTCATCGAGCAGACTGCGATCGCCATCGCGCCTGCGGCGACGGCGATGGCAAGCGAGGTACCCACGCTGCTTCCAAATCAATCGACGGTCGCGATCGTTGCGGACCCGGCGTTCTCCGCGTCGTCGTTTCCGACCTTGGAGCATCTCCCCGCCGCGCGCGGCGAGACCGCAGCGCTGCGACCTATATTCGGCAGCACGATCGCGCTCGCCGGAGAATCAGCGACGCGGCGGGCGTTGGAATCCGCCGGGCGAAACTGCGATGTACTTCACATTGCGGCTCACGCGTTCTCTAGTACACGCGATTCATCGCTGTCGCTCATCGCACTCACACCGGAGCCCGGCGATGAAGGCATCCTCTATTTGGAAGACGTCAAGTCTCTCGAACTGCGCGGCCGCCCGCTGGTCGTACTGGCCGGATGTCAGACGGGGTCTTTCGGCAAAGGCAACGGAAGCATCCGCAGCCTCGCTCACGCGTTTTTGGCAGCCGGAAGCCGCGCCGTGCTCGCAACGCTATGGAACGTGGAAGACAAACCGGCTAGCGAACTCACCAGGCGGTTCTATCGCAGCCTGCAGACCGGAACATCGATGCCGCAGGCGCTGCGGGATGCACAACTGGCGGCAATCCACTCCCGGCCGCCGAGCGAGTGGAGCGCGTTTCAACTATATCTGGGTGTGAAATCCAATGCACGGGCCGTCTCTCATTAAGAGCTGGAAAGGAGATTCACCATGGCACTGCCGCAGATCCTGGCAATAACCGTGACCATCGCGTTCGAGGGCCTCATGCTGTTCCAGCGCGGCCCAGACAGCCAGAAGAACGTTGCGATCGTCGACGCGAGCGACCCTATCCTCTATGCCCACAAACCGCTCATCGACATATGCCATGCGAAGTCCGACTACAAAACCTGTGAGACCCTAGTGGAGTTGCAAAAAGACGACACGGTCACCTTCAACAATTCTCCGGGAAAGATCGATCTCACCGATCTCTACCGTGAGCACGTCCCGGAATTGAGAGACTTCATTGTTTACGGCGGCGTCGACGCACTTGTAGAAGGCAAGCAACTCGGTAGCGAGGGCGCCCTTGCGTTCGTGGATTTGCCAGCCGGACGGCTGACAACGTGGGGTGGGTTCGACGAGAAGGTTCAGATTACGAAAAAAGGAGGGGTCATACGGCGGCGAGCGAACAAGTGCTTCGCCCGATATGTCTTGCTCGCGACGAGCGTCTCGCCGACCACTATATCTGTGAAGCACAAAGACGAGAATCCTGTTGCCTACCCGATCGAGGAGGGGGACCTACTTTTCGTTTCCAACATTTCGCAAGAACGTTACCACTTGCATTTCCCTGTCTACACGAGACTACTGACCAACTATGGGCAACTCGGGCCGGTCAGAATGCTTCCCGAAAACGATGAAAAATGCGATCCGGAAGTCGGGAAAAGGCAATTCCCTGAAATCAAGGACGCCTTGGAGAATCGCTATAACAGAGTCCCCCACGGTGACTGTGGCCCGACCGGCCCGTAACTTGGGTTCATTCGTGGCAAATGGAACTGGCGCGAGGGCGATCAGCGCCCGATCGATCTCCGTCGCGCGACGTTCACCGTGATGGTCGCCGCTCCGCTGTTCGCGGAGCCGCACGTGCCGGTCGCCCTCGCCCAGAACTGCGTCGTCTGCAGCAGCACGGGACTCGTGATCGTCGTCCCGGAACCGACCGGCAAGGTCGTATTGCCTGATGCGCCCTGGAACCAGATGACGGCGCTCGCATCGCTGACGACGACGGTCAACGTGACGGTCGTACCGGCAGTTGCCTGCTGGTCCTGCGGCTGCTGAACGATCCGCGGCGCGGCGCACGGCTTCACCGTCACCGATGCGCTGTTGCTGTCCGCGGCCGGCGCACACTGGCCGGTGACGCGCGCCCAGTACGAGGTGCTCACGGACGGACTGACCGAAATCGCGGCGGTCGATCCGCCGCTCACGGGACTCGCGGTGTTTCCGCTCGCGCCGGTGTACCACTGATACGTGAACGGGCCGGTGCCCGACGCATTGACCGAAAGTTGTGCAGTGGCGCCGGCGGTGATCGTCGCGGCCGACGGCTGTTGCGTGATCGACGGCGGCAGGCATGCCGGGCCGCTGCCGTACACCGCTTCGAGCGCCGTCTTGTCCCACGCCTGCAGATGTCCGTTCAGTCCCGAGACGAGGATGTGATTCATCAGCGCGTGGCTGTTGCATTCGAGCGACGGATCGGTCGAGCAGGCGGCGTTCACCAGGCGGTTCTGATCGGAGTGGCGGAAGCCGAGCGTGTGCCCGAGCTCGTGCGTGATCACCGTGGCGAACTCGCCGGGCGCCAGCTGCGCGGTCGTGCAGTTGGCGATGCCCTGGTTCATGCTGACGTCGGCCTCGAGCGTCGTGGCGAACGTCTCGCCGTGAAAGACGTGCGCGGCCGCACCGAACCCCGCCTTTTTCATCCCGCCCAATCCGAGGCCGCCGCCGTTCGTGCAACTGAACGGCTGCAGGCCGAACGAGGTCAGGTCTTTTTCGAACACGATGTTGTTGACGCCGTCCGCGGCCTCGAGAAAACCCTTCGTGTTCGGCGTGGCGCTGGCCAGCACGTAATGCGCGCCGCCCGCGTTCCAGGCATTGAACGCCGCATTGATCTGCGGCGTCCCGCTCCCCAGCGCGCCGCCTTCGGAATTGCCCTGGTTCCAGTGCACGGCGGACGGAAAAACGTTCCAGCGCGAGCCGACGCCGCCGTTGTACTGGAGCATGTACGACGTCGCGGTGTACGCGGCCTCGACCTTCACGTTCTCCGCGGCTGCATCGCGCGAAACGAAGTAATCGTCGGAGACCATCTCGCCACGCGCCACGCCGCGGACGTAAGCGAGAAATCGCTCCGCCGATCGCGGCCGCTCCTCGTGGACCTTGCCGTCCGGATCCCAACCCACCAGCTCCGACTCATCGCGCACGTACAGTCCGTCGACGAAATGGAACGCGCCGAGCTGCAGGTCGTTGACGACGAACGAGCCGTCCGCGCGCCGGTAGAGAAAAAGCAGAACGCGCTCGCCGTCTGCAAAAGATGGTGCGCCGAGGACACCGCGCGGAACGTGGATCTGCGCGAGGAATCCGGGATCGCCCTTGATCGCCTCCTCGACCGCGACCTCGGTGATGGTCTCGCTCTCCACATGCGACCGCAGGACGCGTCCGACGATCACCGCGCTCGAACGCTCGATCTCGAAGCGATCCGCGGGCACGACGTACGTGATCGCGCTCAAAGCCGGGGCGACGAGAACGGTGACGAGCAGCGGAACGAACCGGAAGGAACGGATCACTGTCTCGACAATCGGTCCGCGGCCGGTCATGCGCGGTAACCGGGGTCACTGTTTGAAACGTTTTTCCGCGACGGGCATCGAACGAGGCACATGAGCCTTTCACGAGCCGGCGCCGCGCTGTTCGTCGTCCTTGCCGTCATCTTCGGCTGGCCGTGGATCGCGCTCGCGTATTACGCCGCAACGTATCCGACGGCGCGCGCGGGTGAGGCGCAGAACGTCGCGATCGATGGCTCGCTCGCGTTCGTCGCCCTCGGGGAACGCGGTTTCGAGGTCGTCGACGCGACGTCGGGAACCGTGCTGCAGACCGTGCCGCCGCCGCGCGGCAGCGAGAGCGTCGACGATCTTGCCGTCGCCGATCACCTGTTGTTCGCGCTCGACGCGCGTCCGCCCGGGCATCTCACCGTGTTCTCGCCGAAGCTCGCGCTCGCGTCCGCGCCGGTCGACGTCGCGGTCGGACCGTTCTCCGGCGTCTCCGCGGGCGGCGGGCGCGTGATCGTCTCCGGCGGAACGTCGCTGATGTCGCTGCGCTCTTACGACGCGAGCGGAAAACTCGGCCCGCGGATCGCGACCATCGATTGCGGCCGCGGCCAGCCCGACGTCCTGCTGACCGCCGATGGAACCCGCGCCTTCGTCTCCACGCACCGCTGGGGACCGTATTTCGGACTGACTTCGGTGCGCGTCAACGGCTCGCCGCCATATCTGACGAAGTCCGGCAGCGTGAAACTCGACACGTATGGATTCACTGCCGGCGGCGCAAAGCCGGCGAACTTTCCGCTCGAGACGGCGCTCGACGGAAACACGCTTCTCGTGGCCACGCTGCGCGGATTGACGGTCGTCTCCGTCGCCGATCCCGATCGGCCCGCCCTCGTCGCGAAGCTCGACCTCGGCGTCCGAGGAGTGAACGTCGACGTCCGCAATCACCTCGCCGCCGTCGTCGGCTCGTCGCCGAGACCGCTGCTCGTCCTCGTCGACGTCAGCTCGCCCTCCTCGCCGCGCGTCGTGCGCTCGATTCCCCTCCCCGAAGGAAGCAGACCTGGAGGCGTCGCCATCGGCACCACGCGTGTCGTCGTCGCCGCCGGCAATCACGGTGTCCTGACCTTTCCCTTGTGAGATCAGAAAAAAGAAATGGAGAAGACGATGACAAAAAACTGGATGGCCATCTCAGGTGCACTCTTACTCGCCGGAATGATGGGGTGTCAGAAGAGCGAGACGCCCGTGGCCGACACCACTCCGACCGCGGCCGCGGAGACCACGGCCACGACGGCCGCCGCCGCTGACACGGCGCAGTACTCGGTGACGTTCACGCGCCTCTGGACGAAGGAGACCCACCCGTTCGAGTATCCGGACGGGGGCCTGCTCACCGGACCGCATCTCTCCGGTCTGATCGGCGCCACGCATGCCGACGGCTACGCGATCTTCAAAGAAGGCACGCCGCCCACTCCCGGACTGGAGAAGCTGTCGGAAGAAGGGAAGCACAGCCCGCTCGATCAGGAGATCAAGGATGCGATCACCGCGGGCAAGGCCGGCGCGTTGTTCGAGACCGGACCGATCCGCGACGCGGCGAAGACGGAGAGCGTGACCTTCACCGCCAGCAGCAAGTTCCCGATGGTCTCGGCCGTGGCCATGATCGCCCCGAGTCCCGACTGGTTCGCCGGCGTGGCGGACGTCAATCTGATGGAGAACGGCCAGTGGGTGGCGACGAAGACCGTCGACCTCGCCGCGTACGATTCGGGCGGCGATGACGGCACCACGTACAAGGCCGACGACAAGGACAACAATCCGAAGAAGCCGACGACCGCGGCCGCGACGCCGCATTTCGTGGTCAATGGCAACAAGCCGCCGGTGGCGCGGCTGACGTTTACGAAGATGTGAGTTCGGCAACGACGTGGGTCGGGTCGGAGGACCCGACCTACGTTGGATTCAGTTGAGCAAACGGACCGTGACGCCGGCCCACGCACGTGAGCGGCCGATGTCGCGCGACACGCGGTCGTATCCGCCGCCCACTCCGACGCGCACTTTGCCCGCGGCGCCCATGCGCCGCAGAGCCCACGCCGAGAGTTGCGCGTCGTGAAATCCGAAGTCGCCGGTGTAATCGCTCACGCTGCCATAGAGCGTCGCCGCGATCTGGAACGGAAGGTTCGTCCCGCCCAACTCGTGATCGATGCCGGCGCGCGCGTACGTCGCCTCGAAGCGATGCACATCGTGCGCGACCTCGAGGAACGAGAACGCCCTGAACCCCTGGCTCTCGATCGCGATCCGTTTCCGCGCTTCGATCGACAGCTCGGTCGTCCACGGGTCGGGACCGGAATCGCCCCAATGCGATTCCCGAATACCCGCCGCGATCGACGTCTCTTTGAGCTCGCCGAAATACCAGAGGTAACGCGCGCGCACCGAACCGAGATCGCTGCCGCCGCTGGAGAGCGGAATCCAGCCCTCGACCGTCAGATCGGCGCCGCGCGTTCCGGTGGTGGTGGCGGGACGTCCGCACAAGCCGGCGTCGACGCGCGGCTCGGCGAAGATCCGTCCGCCGAGGTCGATGCCGCGCCACAGACCGTGAGAGACGACGTCGAGGCTCGCGTCATTGAGCGCCGGCGTGCATTGCGCGGCGGCGTTGACGCTGACGAACAGGAAAACAATGACCGCGAGGCGTTTCATAGTCCCGCATCCTTCCTCGCCTGCAGCACGGCCGGCAGACGATTGTCGATCGCCTCGACGAGCATCTGCGCGACGCGCTTGAAGCCGCTCGCCTTGAGATGGATCTCGTTGAGCCAGTCGCTCTCCACGAACATGCCGCGCAGATCGACGTACAGAAAGTGCAGCGGATACTTCGCCTGCATCTTCGCCAGGATGTCGTTGAAGTCGTTGATCATCTCCCTGACGATGGCGCGCTGCAGCACCGGATCGTCGATGTGCTTGTCGAGCATCGCCGGGAGGACCCAGGGACCGGAGACGCGGAAGCCGTCGTACTTCGCCCCTTTCTTGCTCGGCGGCATGAAGTCGTAGCCGTGCGCGATGATCGGGGCGTGCTCGCCGAGGTCGTCCATGAAGAGCAGGTAGTCGGTGGAGAGCTGATCGAGCTTGGCCTGCCATTGCGCGGCGTCGATATGTTCGCGCGGCGTGAGATTCGGATCGTGCTCGACGAAGAGCTGCTTGATGAACGCCTCTTCGACGACGTCGTTTCCGCCGGCGCTGAGGAGGACGCAGACCGGCTGCTCGCTGACGACGGCCGCGGCGACCTTGTCGCTCGTCGCTTCCATGTTGTGGATCGTGTCGCCGCTCATTTCGAAGCGCTGGATGGCGAATCGTTCCGTGGCGTCGATCCAGTCGATCACATTGGTATGCGGCGGATAGTCGAACCACGAGTCGCCCTCGGAGATGATTCGCGTCAACCGGGCTTTCTTGCGGCGTCGATACGTTCGCTCGCGTACTGCGGGATCCCACGGTTCGCCGGCCATGTGCGGCCTCCTTACATCAGGAGGGCCGGCCTGGCGCGTTTCCCTACCTCCGGTGGAGTGCGGGCGGCTCTCGACAGTCTCTTCTGCAGCATGTCGTCGACGCGCTGCACCACCTCCGCGAGCACGAACGGTTTGCTGAGAAAGTCCGCCGCTCCCGCTTCCAGGGCCAGCGTCATCTGAGCCGGATCGGCGCTCAGGACGAGGATCACGGCCCGCTCCCCGCTTTCGATTTTCGTCAGCGCCTCCATGACCTGGAAGCCGTTCATGTCCGGCATCTGCAGGTCGAGGATGATCAGGTCGTAATCGTTCAGACCCTGAAGCGCACACACCTGCATCGGCTCGCTGGTGGAGGTGACAGCGACGTAGCCGGCGCGGCGCAGCGCGTATTCGAGCAGGCGGAGATTGGCCTGCTGGTCGTCGACGATCAGGATGCGGGCGCCCAGAACATCAAGCGACGCGGGCATGACGCTCCGCGGAGATTTCGAGCGCCACGTTCAGCGTGTCCATGAAGGAGCCGACCTTGATCGGCTTGGTGAGATAGCGAAAGAACCCCGCCTCCAGTCCCTTTTCGATATCGCGCGGAATCGCATTCGCGCTCAGGGCGATGACCGGAATGTGCGCCGTGGTCTTGTCCTCGCTGAGGATCCTGAGGGCCTCGATGCCGCTGATGCCGGGGAGGTTGATGTCCATCAGGATGACGTCGGGCTGACAGGTGCGCGCGAGCTCCACGCCGCGAATGCCGTCGATCGCGCTGAGCAGGCGGAGGTCGGAGCGGCGGGCGACCAGCTTTTCGACCAGCTTGAGATTCGCCGGGTTGTCCTCCACATACAGGAGAGTGCGCAGATTCGTTCCGGGCGGTATGACCAGTTCGACCACTGCCTCTTCTTTCCTGCTCGCGGGGATCGTCAACGGAGCGGTGGAGAGCAACTCCACCCAGAAGACGCTCCCCGTCCCGACGGCACTCTCCACGCCGATCACGCCGTCCATCAATTCCACGAGGCGCTTGCTGACGACGAGACCGATGCCGGTTCCTTCTTCGCCATTCCCGGCCTGTCCCAACCGGTTGAACGGCTCGAAGAGCTGGGCCAGTTTTTCCGGAGGCAGTCCCGGGCCGGTGTCGGTGACGGTGACGCGGACATGGCCCTGCGTTCTCGACTTGCAGCAGTCGACGACGACCGAACCGCCCGTCTGGTTGTACTTGATGGCATTGGTCAGAAGGTTGATCAGGACCTGTTTGATGCGCGTCCGATCGGCTCTGACGGAGTGCGGCTCGTCGAATATCGGAAAGGTCATGTTGATGCCGCGTCTCTGCGCCAGCGGCTCGATCATCGACTGACATTCGAGCATCACCTCGCTCAGCGACACCGGCTCGAGCGACATCGACAGCTTGCCCGATTCGATGACGGCGAGATCGAGGATCTCGTTGATCAGGTCGAGCAGGTACCAGCCGGCGTGGAGGATCTGGGAGATGCTTTCGGCCTGGGCCGGCGTGGCGGGCGGGAGATCGGATTCCATCAACTGGGCGAACCCGAGGATGGCGTTGAGCGGCGAGCGGAGCTCGTGGCTCATGCTGGAGAGGAAATCGGATTTGGCCAGGTTCGCTTTCTCGGCGATGGCCCGGGCGTTGGTCAGGATCGCTTCGACCTTGTTGCGTTCCGTCAGGTCGCGGGTCAGCTTGGCGAAGCCGCGAAGACTGCCGGCCTGATCGCGAATGGCGGTGAAGACGACGTTGGCCCAGAAGGTCGAGCCGTCCTTGCGCACGCGCCAGCCTTCGTCCTCGTAGCGTCCATTGAGCGCGGCGAGATCGAGATCGTGCTGTGGCTTCCCTGATTGCACATCGTCCTGCAGATAGAACCGCGCGAAGTGCGCGCCGACGATCTCCTCGGTTACATAGCCCTTGATCCGTTCCGCGCCCGTGTTCCAGCTCACGACGCGGCCCTCGGGGTCGAGCATGACGATGGCGTAATCGGAAACGCTCTCCACCATCAGGCGGAAGCTCTCCTCCGTCCAGCGCAGCGTTTCTTCGACGTGCTTGCGCGCGCTGTTGTCGGTGCCGATGAGCAGATAGCCGATGATCGCCGCCTGGTCGTCGCGCAGCGCGGTCACGGAGACGATGGCCGGAAAGCGGCTCCCGTCCTTGCGGATGTAGGTCAATTCGTAGATGTCTTCGATGCCGCGCGAGGCCTTGAAGGCGAGGGCGTCGAAGCCGGGGGTGATGGTGGTGCCGAGCTCGCGGCTCAAGGCGCCGGCGCGGGCGATGACCTCCTGGGGATCGGAGATCTCGGCCGGCGTGATCTTGTCGAGCACCTCGCTCGCTTTGTAGCCGAGCATGCGCTCGGCGCCGACGTTGAAGAGCTGGATGACCCCTTTCTCGTCGGTGGCGATGCTGGAGAAGTTGGCACTATTGAAGATCGCGTTCTGCAGCGCGCCGGTCTTGAGCAGCGCTTCTTTCCGCCGCATCTCGGTGGAGACGGCATCATTTGCCACCTTCGCCTTCGCCTGACGGGAGTGTTTCGCGATCGGAAGCGCCGCCTTTGCAACTGGTGCAGTCATCAGTTCTTCTCTCTGTTTCGACACGAGCCGCGTCCGCCGGTGGTCGCACCACCAAACGTGTCCTCCGCGGTTTTGGGGGGAAACATCGAGATTCAGAGCAACCCATGTGCCGCTCAAGCAGACGGAACCGGTTTTGCACTGACGAGAGTCATGAAATGGACAGGCATCTACCTCGTCGGCTACATCATCATGCTCGGCGGAATCATCGCCGCACTCTGGAAGAGCGGCTTCCTCGAACGGATCGGCTCGACCTGGACGATCATCGGCATCGTGATCGCGATCGGGGTCGGCATCATGATCGCCGTGGCGAACAGCGGCAAGAAAGAGTCGATCAACATCGAGAGATGAGTGCGGCAACAGCGGCTGAGGTCACGTCATTTGCACGGACGTCGTGCAGGAGACGCATGATGAAGAAACGCCTGCTGTCCATTCCTCAACTGATGTTCATCGCCGGCACGCGCGCCGCGTTGGGTGCCGGTGTCGCCTTGCTCGCCAGCCGCCGGATGTCGAGCCGGCAGCGGCGCGCCGCGGGGCTCACGCTGGCGCTCGTCGGCGCGGCGACGACGATTCCCGCGGCGCGGATCGTCGCCGCCGGACGACCGTCACTGTTGAAGCGAATTACGCAGCGATTTGCCTGAGGCCGTGTGACGTTCCTCGCCATCCGCGCGGCGTGACGCTGGTGCGAAGTCATTAATTTTTTTCTCCCCCTTCCCAACAAGTCCCTACTTCCGCACGTCCTCCAGCTGGAAGATCGTTTCAATCTCGAGTTCCCGCCCGGAGGCTTGAATGTTTTCTCACGCCACTCGCCAGTGGACGTCTGTCTGTTTTCTGCTTTTTTTGAGCACCACCGCGTTTGCGGCTGAAGTGCGCCGCGCGCCGGAGCGCGTGCCGAATCACTACATCGTCGGTCTGCGCGACGCCACGAAGCCGGCCGACATCGACCGACTGGCGAAGGCGCTCTGCGAAAAATACGACGGCGAATTGCTGGCCGTCTGGAAGTCGGTGGCGCAGGGCTTCTGGGTGCGGATGACGCCCAAAGACGCCGCGCGCCTGGCGAACGACAAGCGCGTCGCGTCGGTCTCCGAGGATGCGGTGATGCACGACTCGGGGTCGCAGGTGACGGGACCGAATTCGTATCCCGGCCCGCCGGTCGACGACCCGAACAAGATTCCGTACGGGGCCGATCCACTCTGGCATCTCACGCGAATCAATCATCGGACGCCGACCGCCGCCGGTGCCGGCCTCCCCACAACAACTGATTACTTCCGGTACGACTACCAATCGGATGGCACGGGCGTCACCGTGTACGTCGTCGACGGCGGCATGGTGAACACGCATCAGGAGTTCACCGCGAAGGCAGGTCCGCCGGCGGTGCCCGCTCGCGATGTACAGGAAGTGCCCGGGGCGAACCTCGTCGCGACTCCCAACCTTCCGCGCACCGACGTGCTGGTCGAGCCCGTGACCGAAGACTTCTCGCCGAGCACGCTCACATGCGACAACGAACGGCAGAACGCGGGTCATGGAACGGCGTGCGCCTCGCTGGTCGTCGGCATCAACGTCGGCGTCGCCAAGGGGGTCACGCTCGTCCCGGTCAAGCTCGCCTCGTGCGTCGCCTCGCCGCGGCCCGCGAGCAGTACCGCGCTCTTCATCACCGCGTTCGAATGGCTCTTCCACAACGCCCACCGCCCGGCGGTCGTCACGATCAGCACGTACAGAATCGTCGATGCCAGCTACGCCGACGACCACATGCGCGCGATCTGCAGCGACACGCCCGTCACATGCATGACCGGAGCGGATGCCGAGGTGTTCGAGAGGGCTGTGGTGGCGCTGGTCGACGCCGGCATTCCTGTCGTTGCCGCGGCGAACAATCAGGCCGACGACGCATGCAGAACGACACCGGCCCGGCTCAGCCGCCGGGGCGGGCGCGGCTTCAGAATCGGCAACGTCTGGCATCCGGCCCGCGTGATCACCGTCGGCGGCACGAAGCCCGACGATCACCGTTACGCGAACAGCGGCGTCGAGCCCGGGTCGAACTACGGCCAGTGCGTCGACATCTGGGCGCCGGCGCAGCAGATCACCGTCGCCGACCCGGTCACCGGCAACAACCATTACCGCACCGTGCAGTTCAGCGGCACCTCGTTTTCGGCGCCGATCGTGGCGGGCGCGATCGCCCGCTTCATGAGCGAAGATCCGGCGCTCGACCAGACGGACAAACCTGGAGAGACCGCCGACAATGTCTGGGCGCGTCTGGAAGAGACCGCGACGCGTCTGCCCGCCGCCTCCGACCTCGGCAACGCCTCCCCGAACCTCCTCTTGTATGCCGGTCCGCTCACGATTCTCAAACCGATCGTCACAGTGACCGGTCCGGCCACAGTCGCCGTGGAAGCGAAGGTCAAGGCGACAGGCAATCTTCTGTACCAGTGGTATCGAGGTGAGCCCGGTCATGTGACCACATCCACCGTCGTAGGAACGACGACCGCAGCCACCGCCGACTTCCCTGTCACCGGCGGCGTGGCCGGGTCGTACTGGGTGCGTGTGAGTGCGCGCGACGGCAACAACAACCCGCTCCTTCCCTACAGCGACAGCGCGGCGACGATCGTCAAGGACCCGGCAGCGGAATGTCCGTCCATCGTGGTCACGACACCGATCGTGGAAATGGAGAAGGCCGGAGAGCCGAATACCTTCATCCGCTCGAGCGGCTGGTTCACCTCCAGCGACCTCGGAAAGCAGGCGCGCATCACGGTCACGGCGAAGGGGGCGACGAGATACTGCTATCGCTGGGAGTCGGTTCCGGCATCGCTGGAGACGCTGCCATCCGGCACGATCGACGTGCTGACGCCCACCACCGACGCGACGTTCACCCTTCCGCGCACCGTCACCAGCGATCGCTCGCGGCTCTACAAGCTGGTCATCTACTCCGCCAACTCGGCCGACTGTACGAAGGCGGGTTGCAGCGTGGAGAGCGATTCGGTGCAGATCCGCGTCTGTTCGCCGCCGAAGATCGACCAGCCGCTTCCGAACCCGTACCCCATGGATCTGATGAATTCGTCTCAACCGCTCGCCGTCGTGGCCAGCGGCACATCGCTCCAATACACCTGGTACCGCGGCCTCGCCGATCCGCAGCCGGTCATCATCGGTTCGGACAATGACGCCCATCTCGTTCACGACTCGAAGCTGAGCGCTCCGCCGGCGACCGACTGGTACTCCGTCAAAGTGAGCAACGATTGCTCGGAGGCCCTCTCCAGCACCGCCGCTTACGTGCGGTTGTGCGATTACGGCTTCAAAAACGTCCTCGTCGACGGAGTGGGCGGCCACGTCCTCCGGACAACAGAACTTGCCGATGCCGACATGACGGTGACCAGCACCGCCACGCCGGCACTCGAAGTGACGCTGCAGGGACCACAGGGCGCCCCCAACCACCGCAATCACGTCACATTCGCCTGGTACGTCAATGGCGTGCTCCTGACGGATGCCACCGGCGCAACGATCTCCGGGAACAGAGCCGTCATTCCCGCTTCCAATTCACCGCGCCGCGTGGTGAAAGTCGCGGCCTACGATCCCGAGACGTATTGCCGGCGCGAAGGCTATTTCGTAATGGCCTGTCCGACATGCGTCGTCGCATGCGAGACCTACGAACAGATCCGGATCATCGCGTCACAATGCGGCAATCCCAACAATCAGCCGACGTACAAGGCCCGGCTGAACGGACATGTCCTGATCCAGCCAATCGTCACGAACCTCGGCGGGATCAGGATCTCGCCGGAGGACCTGAAGCGCTACAAGTCGCGCTGGACGATCAAGGAACTGAATAACGGCCAGCTTGTCGACACAGTCATCGCGGACGACGACACGTGGTCCCTCAAGTACAAGGTCACAAAGAACGAGGACATCACCATCGCCGCTCTCTGCAATGGAGTGGTGAAAGCACAGATGGTCCTGCACGTCGAAGCGCAGGAGCCGGCATGTCCTGCGGGCGAGGAGTGCCTCTTCACCTGCCGCCCACGTCCGCTCCGTGTTCGTGGCGACGAGGCCGAGGTCGCGTTCATCAATGACGGCGAATCGATCACCCTCCAGGTTCCGGAGGAAGGTGTCGGCTATACGTACGATTGGCATCGCGACTCCGACACCTCCGGAGATGAGACGTTCGATCACGGCGCCGCGGTGACGGTCACGCCGCATCGCAACACCTCGTACTGGGTCATCACCAACTCCCCGAATGGACCGGAGTACAGTCTGCGGTTCGTCGTCGTGGTCAACGAGACGGTCTCGCGCGAGCTCACGATCACGCCGGAATTCCAGACCATCACCGCCAATGGCGTGGCCTGGATTCACAGCGATTTCCCCCGCAAAGATCTGACCACGAAATACGAATGGCGTCGCGGACCTCAATACGACACGACGCAGCCGGTCATTGCGGACAGCGAAATCCTCGCCCTCGCCAATCTCCCCGACGACGCCACCTTCTGGCTGCGCGTCAAGCACGGCACGAGCAACCCGCAGGAAGAGCACTGGAGCAAGATGGCCACGGTCGTCGTCACCTGTACGCCGACGATCAACGGCACCGTCAGCGTGCTGCCGTTCGGCGGACGGCTGACGCGCGCGGAGACGCCGTCTCTCGAGGTCTGGGGATACGGCAAGAACCTCGTCTACTCGTGGTACCGCGACGACATGCTCGCCGCGTACGGGCCGGCGCTCCATCCGACCCTCGCGGCGCGGGCCACGAAGTTCAACGCCCGGCTCGAGGATCAATGCGGCTCCAGCGTCACCCTGCCTCCCACCTGGCTCTATCGCTGTATCCCGATCATCGATCAGCAGCCCCAGAAGAACGTGATCAAGACGGGCCAGACCGCGACGCTGACCATCGCCGCGACGCCCGCCATCGACGGCGAGCAGCTCAAGTACGAGTGGTACCACGCCAGTGATCCATCGATGCAGGAGCAGCATCCGCCGACCGGGGCCTCGCTCAATGTCGCGTCGGCCGATGCGGGCGATTATTTCGCCGCGGTCATCAGCAGCTGCGCGACGACCGACGATTACAAACTGAAGAGCGCCGTGGCGACGGTCGAAGTCTGCGCCGATCCGGTGATCGACTCGTACACCCCGGCCGTCACGATCACGGCGGCGGGACAGAGCGCGCCGATCAGCGTTTCGGCGAGCGGGAAAGAGCTCACCTATCAGTGGTATCGCGGCGAGTCGACGCTCCTCGCGGGCGAGACCGGCGCGCAGCTCCTCGTGTCGCCGCCGGTGACGACGACCTACTGGTGCCGCATCACGAGCCAGGGGGTCTGCACGACGGACAGTCCGACGATCACGGTGAACGTCTGCCGCTCGCCGGTCTTCAGCGTGCAACCCGGCAGCACCAAGATCTTCAGCGCTGGGACGGCGACGCTCACCGCGGCGGCGAGCGAGACGCTCGGCAACGCGGTGACGCTGCAGTGGTACGAGAGCAGCGACGGCCAGCAGTTCGCCCCGATCGCCAATGCCACCGGCACGAGCTACACGACGCTTCCGCTCTCCGCGCCGCGCTTCTATCAGGTCAAGGCGACGGCGGGCGCAGGCGGGATGTGCAGCAGCTGGAGCGAGGTGGCCACCGTTGCGATCTGCACCTACGGCGAGCTCCTCGGCGGCCCCTCCGATCGCGAGATCGCGAAGGGCGACAGCACGATGCTCCAGCTCATCGTCTCGCCCGCGTACGACAAGTTCATCACCTGGTACCGCGGCGAGAGCGGCGACAGCAGCGATCCGGTCGCGGGCGGCTATCTCAACGCGGTGGCCAACGTCAGCCCGGCCGTGACGACGAAGTACTGGGCGCGCGTCGAGTACGACGGCTGCACCTCGCGCACGACGACGACCACCGTTTACGTTTCGATCCCCACGATCACGACGCAACCGGCAGGCGGCATCGTCGCGGCGAACAATCCGCTGACGCTCACGGTGGCGACCAACGGCACCGCCGGCGAGACGTTCCAATGGTTCACCGGCACACCGAACGGCACGAACGCGTTGATCACCGGCGCGACCGCGACGAGCTACGTCGCGCAGCCCGCGGCGACGATGAGCTACTTCGTCCGCATCACCGGCTCGCGCGGCTTCGTCGTGACCAGCAACGTCGCTACCGTCACGGTCTGCGCGCCGCCGTCGATCTCCGCGACGAGCGGTCCGCATTTCATCCGCTCCGGCCAGCAGGCGCAGCTCAGCGTCACGGCGAGCGGCACGAACCTCACCTACCAGTGGTATGCCGGCGCGAGCCCGAACACGACTGCGCCGGTCACCGGCGGCAACGGCGTTTACGCGACCGTCACCCCGGCCGCGACGTCGACGTACTGGGTGCGGGTCAACAGCGACGGCGTCTGCAAGACCGACAGCGCGAATGTGAGCGTCGACGTCTGCACCGATCCGACGATCGGCACGCAGCCGGCGTCGCAGATGATCACCAGCGGCGGCAACGCCGCGATGTCGGTCACCGCTACGGCGACGACCGGCGCGATGACCTATCAGTGGTATCGCGGCGTGGCGGGAAACACCAGTCAGCCGATCAGCGGCGCGACCGGCTCGAGCTACACGGCGATCGCGCTGACGGCCGACGCGCAGTTCTGGGTGCGCGTGACGCGCGGCGCCTGCTGGAAGGACAGCAACACGGCGACGATCACGGTCTGCAATCTCAGCGCGTCGGTGAGCGGCACGCAGCGGACGACGTCGGGCCAGCAGGCGACGATCACCGCGACGGTCTACTACGCGCGCGCCGCAAACCCCACCATCACGTTCTATCGCGGCGCGGCGGGCGACATGTCGACGCCGCTGCAGTCCTCCACCAATACGCAGCTGACCGTCTACCCCACCGCGACGACGACATACTGGGCGCGCGTCAATGACGGCACCTGCACGGCGAACACCTCCGCGCACACGGTCGACGTCTGCCTTCCGGCAATCTCCGCGCATCCGCAAGGCGGCGTCGTGTCCGCGGGCGGCGCGTTCAATCTGAGCGTCACCGCCGGCGGCACCTCGCCGATCACGTACCAGTGGTATCGCGGCAATACCGGCGACGTCTCGCAGCCGATCGGCGGCGCGGTCAACGCGACGGTGACGGTCAATCCGAACGCGACGACGAGCTACTGGGTGCGCGTGAACGGCTCCTGCAATCAGCCGGCGGACAGCAACGCGGCGACGGTGACGGTCTGCGCGCCGCCGTCGGTCGGCAGCACGAGCGGTCCGCATTACATCCGCTCCGGCCAGCCGGCGCAGATGAGCGTCACGGCGACCGGCACCAGCCTCACCTACCAGTGGTACTCCGGAACAGTCGGCAATACCGCGTCGCCGGTCTCGGGCGGGACCAGCGCCGTCACTACGGTGTCGCCCGCGTCGACCACGACGTACTGGGCGCAGGTGAAGAGTTACGGCGTCTGCGGCGCGAACAGCGGCAGCGTGCTGGTCGACGTCTGCACCGATCCCGACATCACGGCCAATCCGACGTCGCGGCAGATCCGCCTGAACGAGACGACGACGCTCAGCGTGACGGCGAGCGCGACGACCGGCCCGGTGAGCTATCAGTGGTATCGCGGCGCGTCCGGTGACACGAGCCAGCTGATCAACGGCGCCACAGCGTCGAGCTACACGACGCCGGCGCTGACCTCCGACACGAGCTACTGGGCTCGCGTGTCGCGCGGCCCGGCGTGCAGCCGGAACAGCACGGCCGCGACGGTCACTGTCTGCAGCATTAGCGCATCGATCAGCGGCACGTCGCAGACGACGAGCGGCCAGGCGGCGACGCTCGCCGCATCGGTCTACTACTCGCGCATCCCCAGTCCGACCATCACCTGGTACCGCGGCGCAACGGGCGACACGTCGAACGTCCTGCAGTCATCGACGAGCACGCAGCTGACTGTCTATCCGACGTCGACGACGAGCTACTGGGCGCGCGTGACCGACGGCACCTGTCCGATCGACACGGCGGCGTTCGCGGTCAACGTCTGCATTCCGACGATCTCCGCACACCCGGTCGGCACGACGGTGGCGGCGAATACGAATGTGACGCTGACCGTGACCGCGGGCGGGACGTCGCCGCTCACGTACCAGTGGTTCAAGGGAACTGTCGGCGACACGTCGCAGCCGGTGGGCACGAATTCGAGCTCGGTGACGGTCTCGACGCCGTCGACCGCAAATTACTGGTGCCGCGTCTCCGGCTCGTGCGGCATCTCCGTGAACAGCAACGCGGCGACGATCACCATCTGTACGCCGCCGTCGTTCTTCGCCAACAGTGGTCCGCACATGATTCAGTCGGGAACGCCGGTGATGATCTCCTCGAGCTTCAACGGCACCGACGTGACGTACCAGTGGTACCAGGGAACGAGCGGCAGCGGCTCGGCGATCGGCGGGGTGACGACGAGTCCGTATCTCACCGTCTCCCCCACCTCCACCACGAGCTACTGGATGCAGGCGCGCAGCGGCGGCGCCTGCCCGGCGAACAGTCCGACGATCAACATCGACGTCTGCACGACGCCGTCGATCAGCAGCCAGCCGGCATCGGCCACGGTGGCCACGAATTCGACGTACACGATGTCAGTCACAGCGAGCGCATCGCCCGGCACGATCACGTATCAGTGGTACATCGGCGCATCGGGCAACACGAGCCAGTTGATCAGCGGTGCGACCGCTTCGAGCTACACGACACCGCCGATGACCACGCAGACGCAGTACTGGGTGCGCGTGACGCGCGGCGCCTGCAGCATCGACAGCGCAACCGCAACAATCGGCGTCTGCGTGCCGCCGTACGTCTGGCTCAATGTCTATGACTGGGGCGATTGCTGGGGCTTCGAGGTGACGCCGGTGGCAGGCGGCTACGGCTCCTGGCGCTATCACTGGTACAAGGGCCCGGCGGGCAACGTCGGCGCGTCGGTCGATTACGGCGAGTCAGGCCTGTCGCGCAACAACGTCTGCCCCACGGCGACCGAGACCTGGTGGGTCCGCGTCTCGAATTACGACAATCCGAATTGCTACAAGGACATCTCCGGCACGATCTATCCGCGATAAATGAAAGGACGTAGGAACGACCGGGGCGCCTCCGGCGGGGGGGCGCGGCCCGCAGCGTCTGTTGGCCAAGCCCTAAAGACAAACGCTGCGGGCCGTGCCCGCCCGCCGGAGGCGCTCTCGTCGTTCTTCAACACCGCTCTTTGACGATCGCCACCGCCTGCTGCTGGAGCTTCTCGCAGCAGGTGATCCATGTCGCGTCGAACCAGCCGTTTTCGCGGGCGTGGATCGTCACGGCCACCACCGGCTCGCCGTGCTCGGCGCAGCGCAGTCGTGCGGCGTGGTCGAGGCGATCGCTCAGGCGCTCGCGCAGAAAGGCCTCGCGGTCGCGGACCGTGACCTTCATGTAGCGGCCACCGTCTGCGGCGCCGTGAAGTCGCGCCTTGCCGCCTGACGCGGCGGGAGCATCAGGTACCACTTCGACACGTCGTCGGCCGGCAGCACGAACTCGAACACCTGGCTGTCGGTGCGCAGGCGCAGCACTCGGCCGCCGTGAACCGGGGCGCCCGTGGCGAGCGACGTGTCGTATTCGATCTCCCGGATCCATTCCAGATCGAGCGACGCCTGCATATCCGTGTTTTCGTAGAAGAACGTCGACTCCGTCACCGCCATCGCCACCGCGAGGTGGCGGTTGCCGTCGACCAGCTCGCCGCGGCTGACCATGCGCGACGTCGCCCGGCGCCCATCATTGAGCTTGGCGATGTGATCCGCGCCGAAGCGGCGATAGAGATTCCAGCCGAGAAATGCGACAACGAGAACTCCTGCAATCGATGCCCACACGAACATAGATATCTCCTTCCTGCTACTTACGCGGTTTCGCTTCGTCGACCTTCAGCGCCTGGCCGTTGACGTCGCGGCCGTTGAGGCCCGCCATCGCCGCGCGCGCTTCGTCGGCATTGCTGTACTCGATGAAGCCGAAGCCCTTCGAGTCGCCGGTCGAGCGCTCCGTCGCCACATTCGCCGAGACCACCGTCCCGTACGGCGCGGCGAGCTCGCCGAGCTGCGCATCGTTGACCTGCCTGGAGAGATTCCCCACGTAGAGTTTCATCAAGTGCTCCTTCTTCCGTCGTCCGCGGCACGCGGCGAGAAAGAAATCGGAAGCTAAGGGAGGAGGGTCCGGAGGTTCTGACTTAGTTCAGAAGGACCGAAGGGCCGAGGAAGTTTCCTCGACGGACCTTCACCATACGCGCATTGAGGGGGGAAGTCACTGCGGCGGGCGGGCGCGACCGTGCCACAATCGTCGCCCGCGTGTTGGTCTCGATCGTTACGCCGTCCTTCCAGCAGGGCCGCTTCATCGAGCGGACTCTGGAGAGCGTCCGGCGCCAGCGCGACGCCGCCACCATCGAGCACATCGTCATGGACGGCGGCAGCACCGACGGCACGCTGGAGATCCTCGAGCGCTGGCGCGACCGGATCACGTTTTCCAGCGGTCCCGATGACGGCCAGACCGCGGCGATCAATGCCGGGATGTCGAGCGCGCGCGGCGAGATCCTCGCCTACCTGAACTCCGACGACGTCTATTACGACGGCGCGGTCGCCGCCGCGGTCGATACATTCGAGCGCGATCCGTCCGCCGACATCGTCTACGGCGACGCCGACTTCATCGATGCAGACGATCGCGTCCTCAAACCGTATCCGACCGAACCGTGGTCACTCGAGCGCCTCAAGCTCGTCTGCTTCCTCTGCCAGCCCGCGGTCTTCTTCCGCCGCCGCGTGCTCGAGCGGTTCGGTCCGTTCGACGCGCGCCTCCGCTACTGCATGGATTACGAGTACTGGCTGCGCCTCGGCATCATCGGCTTGAACTTCCGCTACATTCCTGTGCGCCTCGCCGCATCACGCGTGCACAGCGCGACCAAGACCGTCCGCTCGCCGCACGCGGTGCACATCGAGATCAACGACATGCTCAAGCGCCACATCGGCCGGATTCCCGACAACTGGCTCTCGAACTACGCCTACTCCGTGCTCGACGAGCGCCGCGCGCGCGAAACGAGCCGCCACTATCTCGCCCGCGTCGCGCTGCACTCCGTCCGCGCCGCGTTCCGCTGGAACGGCGTCCCGTCCTTCTCTCTTCTCCGCATGCTCGCCTGGTCGGTGCTGCACGGATACGCGCTTGATTGAGCTCCTGGCAAAGCATCCCGCGCTCTACGAGCTGGTGATCTCGACGCTCATCGGCCTCGGCGTCTACGCCGTCTGCGCGCTGATCGTCATCGCCGCCGAGCTGTCGCATGGAGGCGACCTGCGGATCTATCGCACGCGCAGTGCCCTCATCGATCTCGCCTACGCCGTCTTCTACAAATGCAGCATCTACAACCTGCTCGTCTTCCCGCTTTACGCGTTGCTGGTTCCGCGGCTGCACTTTCTGCGGATGAACGCGATGGCGGACATGCCCGTGATGTGGTCGGTCCTCCTCGGCTGGCTGATCTTCGATTTCCTGAACTACTGGACGCATCGCATGCAGCACGCGATCGCGCCGCTCTGGGCGTTCCACAGCGTGCACCACACGCAGACGCACCTCACGTTCCTGAGCGCCAATCGCATCCATGCGTTCGAACAGCTCTACATCGGCGTGCTGATGCTCGTCCCCGCCTTCCTCCTCGGCATCCCGCAGCCGCGCTGGCTGCCGATCCTCTTCGTCCAGATCTTCAGTGAAACGCTGCAGCACGCGCAGCTCGACTGGTCGTTCGGTCCGCTGCGCTGGCTCTTCGTCAGTCCCGTCACGCACGCCATCCACCATTCGGCGGAGGGGCACCAGTACAACGCGAACTACGGACGCGTGCTCGCGGTGTGGGACGTCCTCTTCGGGACGTACGTGTTCGAGCGAGGGCCGCGCCGATTCGGCGTCGACGGCATGGACGTCCCCGAGCGGCTCGGCGTGCAGTTCATCCATCCCTTCCGCCTCATCGCCGCGAGGTGGATCGCACGATGACGGTCCGCCGGGTGGCGTTGACGATCGCGTGGTTCCTCGCCGCCGCGCATCTTCTTGCCGCCGACACAGTGAAATCGCGGCAGCTGCTCGACAGCGTCGAGCGCCGCGCAAGCGCGCTGATGGCCGAGAACAAGCCAGCCGAGGCGGAGCGCGAGTACCTGACGATGCTGACGCTGGCGCGTCAGGCCCATGACGTCACGCTCGAGGCGAGGGCGCTCAACAACATCGGCTACCTGCAATACAACCGCGGCGCGATGGCCGATGCGCTGACAAATCTGCAGAACGCATTTCGGCTCAGCACGCAGGCCGGCGCCGACGCGGAACGGCTCGAAGCGCTCTCCGTCATCGCCAACATCTACGCGGACGAACACGTCGCGCAGTTCGACCGTGCCATCGAGTACTACCGCCAGCTCCTCATCGAGTATGAGAAACACGGGCAGCCGAGCGACCTCGCCGACACGCTCTTCAACATCGGCAGCACGAACGAGGTCAAGGGCGACCTGAAGGCGGCGGAGCTGCACTACCGCCGCGCCCTGGCGATGTTTCAGAAGCTGAACAAGCCGGCGGACGTCGCGTTCACGAAGCGCGCGCTCGCCTCGAGTCTGACAAAGCAGGGGCGCGGCGCGTCCGAGGCATTGCCGCTGCTCGATGCGGCGCTCGCGTACTACGAACAGGAACGCGACCAGTGGAACGTGGCGGTCACGAGGCAGTACCGCGGCATCGCTCTTCGCCGGCTCGGCCGTGGCGCGGAAGCTCTGCGCGAGCTCGATGCGGCTCGAGAGCATTTCGAGAAGGACGACAACGTCCGCTATCTCGAGAAAAACGCCTCGGAAACAGCGGCCGCGTACGCGCAGCTCGGCGACTGGCGCAACGCATACGACGCGTCCGCGCGCCAGGCAGCTTTGGAGCAGAAGCTCGCCGAGACGCGGCGCGACGAGCTGTCGTCACGCCTCCGCGTCGAATTCGACACGGAGAAAAAGGATCGCGAGAACCGCGCCCTGGCGCGCGAGAACGCGCTCCGCGCAACCGCGCTGCACGAGGCCGAGCGACGCCGCAGGCTGCAGATCGTGGTCAGCGCGCTGACCGCGCTCCTCGCCTGCGCCCTCGCCATCCTCTTCTGGAGGCAGGTCGTCAACACGCGCCGCATGCGCACCATGGCGCTGACCGACGAGCTGACGCGACTGCCGAACCGCCGCCACATCCTCACAGCCGTCGACATCGCGTTCGATGCGGCGAAACGCGATGGGCGCGAAGCAGCGCTGATCGTGCTCGACATCGATGGCTTCAAGCGGATCAACGACACGTACGGCCACGCCGCCGGCGATGCCGTCCTGCAGACCATCGCCCACACCTGCCGCCTCGAGCTCCGCGGCGGCGACCAGATCGGCCGCATCGGCGGCGAAGAGTTCCTCGTCATCCTCCACACCGCGAACGCCCACCAGGCGCACGAGATCGCCGAGCGCCTCCGCACCGCCGTCGAGCGCCTCGACCTCTCCTCCATCGCCCCCGACCTCCGCGTCACCATCAGCCTCGGCGTCCACGTCGCGACGCGGTATGACGCGGTGGCCGCGATTGCGGCTGCGGATGCGCTGCTGTATCGGGCGAAGGAGGGTGGGAGGAATCGGGTGGAGGTGGAGGGGGCGTAGTTCCCGGCCACCTCCATCGCTCAGATGCGGCGCTGCGCGACGAGATTGCTCAGAACTCCAGCGGTTCGCTCTGCGTCCTCGCGCGGATATCCATGCTGAAGGCCAAAGCGTTCGTGCGAGGTTTGAACAAGAGCGTTCACCGCATTTTGATATTCAGTCAGCGCGTCGAGAATCGCGGTAATTGCCTCTTGATCGGGCACCGGCACACGTCCCCGAACGGAACGGAGCATTGCCCGCGCCGCACTGATCGCGGCATCAAACGCGTCGTACTCGGTATTGAAGGCGTTTCGCAACGCGCGCAGCTCGCCCGCATATTCGGGGGGCCTGTCGTCGAAGTGCCCCGGCAGTTTGCTGATGTCATCGATCAGCCGGATGGCACGCTTGTGAAAGGTCGCATTCTTCAGAATGCTGTCGAGCGAACCGCGCTCCGCATCGCCGCTGCGCCCCATGTCCTCCACACCCATCTTGTAGATCTGCTCCGGCGAAGCGACGAAGGTACTGCTGCCCTGACGGACCCGCACTTCGCCCGCCTTCATCGTTCCGAAATCTTTTTTCAACCACGTCGGCCGCGGTTGCGGCGGGATGCGCACGACTCCGACATTTTTCCCATCGATCGTCACTGTGTCGTATTCAAATTCGACCGCCCGATTCGTTTTCTTGTTCACGAGCTCCTGCAGATGTGCTCCGTCGAGGTGCTGGAGGAGCCCAGTGACGATCGCGCGTGAGCCGGGTTGCTCTTTTACGCCGATAAGAATGTAGGCGTCTTCGCGGCGGTAAGTATTTGCGAACGCAAGAATGTGTTTGACGATCCGACTCTTCTGCTCGGGCTTAGCGCCAGCGGCCAAATAGCCCGCGTCCTTGAAATCGAGCGTCGTGCTTTCCGGCTGCGAGAGAAGGGCTTCGACCTTATCGCGATCGAGAGACATGGCGTCATCATAGCCAGTCCGTCCCCCCTACTCTGGCCGCCGAATCCCCAGCGCCGCAATCTTCTCGTGCAGATACGTCCGCTGCAGGTCGAGCAGTTGCGCGGCGCGGCTCACGTTCCACTGCGTGCGGCGGAGGACCGACTCGATGTACTCCTTCTCGCATTGCGACTTGAAGTCGCGGAAGGGGACGATCGGGGTGTCGTCGGAGATGTGCGGGACCGCGGGATTGAGGACGGTCGAGGGGAGCTGCTCGATGGTGATCGGGTCGGTGCCGAAGACCGACAACCGCTCCGCGACGTTGCGCAGCTCGCGGACGTTGCCGGGCCAGTCGTAGGCGGCGAGCGCCTCGTGCACCGCGGGCTCGACCGACAGCGCGGGACGCTGGTTGCGCGTGCAGAACTGCTGCAGGAAGGTCGTGAAGAGGAGCGGCACGTCGTCGCGGCGCGCGCGGAGCGGCGGGACTTCGATCGGCACGCCCGACAGGCGGAAGAAGAGATCGTCGCGGAAATCGGCCATCGACTCGAGATCGCGATGCGTCGCCGCGAGCACGCGCACGTTGACCTGGCGGTCGGTCGTCTCGCCGATGCGGCGCACGCGTCCGTCCTCCAGCACGCGCAGCAGGCGCGCCTGCAGCGCCGGCTCCATGTCGCCAATCTCGTCGAGGAAGAGCGTCCCGCCGTCCGCCTCTTCGAAGAGGCCGCGCTTCGCGGTCTTCGCGTCGGTGAACGCGCCGCGCGCGTGACCGAACAGCTCGTCCTCGATGAGATGCGACGGGATCGCCGCGCAGTTCAGGCGGACGAACGTCCGCGACGCGCGGCGGCTCAGGCGATGAATCGCGCCGGCGACGAGCTCTTTGCCGCTGCCGCTCTCACCGCGGATCAGCACGCGCGCATCGGTCTGCGCGACCTTCTCGATCGTCGCGCGCAACTCTTTGATCGCCTCGGAGCGGCCGACGATCTCCTCCCCCTGCGCGCGCAACGCCTTCAACTGCTGGCGCAGCGACTCGTGCTCGAGACAGTTGCGGACTGACTTCAACAGCCGCTCGCGGCTGAACGGCTTGTCGATGAAATCGTGTACGCCGAGGCGGATCGCTTCAACCGTTTCGGACATCGTCGCCTCGCCTGAGATCACGATCGCGGGAGGCATCAACTCTCCAGCCTCGCGCAGCAGGTCGATGCCGCTCGTGCCGGGGAGTCGCACGTCGAGCAGCGCCATGTCGGGCGCGATGTTGCGCGCGTCGCGCAGATACGCCAGCGCTTCCTCCGCGCGGCGGAAGGCGACGACGCCGTAGCCTTCCTCGCGCAGCCGCAGCGTCACGTTCGCGGCGATCTTCGCGTCGTCCTCGACCAGCAGGATCAGCTGCATTCCGTCTCTCCGAAGGTCAGGCGAAACGTCGTTCCTGATGTGGACGTCGCGGCGAGCTGCAGATCGCCGCCGTGGTCGAGCATGATCTTGCGCGAGATCGACAGCCCGAGGCCCATCCCTTCGCCGGTGCGGCGCGTGGTGACGTACGGGTCGAAGACCGAGGAGCGGAGCGAGTCGGGGATGCCGCCGCCGGTGTCGGTGACGTCGAGCGCGCGGCGCGTGATGGTGAACGTCACCGAGCCCTCGCCGTCGATCGCCATCGCGCTGTTCGAGCAGAGATTGACCAGCACCTGGCGCAGCATGTCGCGATCGGCGCAGACCATCGCATCGCCTCCGCTGAAGCGCAGCGCGACGCCGGGCCACGCGCTCGCGAACGTCGCGCAGAACTCCTCGACGATCGCGCGCAAGGAATCGCGGCGCAGCACCGGCCTGCCGATCGCAGCGAACGACGCCTGCTGCCGCGACAGCTTCGCCAGTCGCTCCAGTTCTTCGAGAACACTTTCGACGTCGCCGCGCTCGAGCTCCAGCCGCGCGGCGGTGAGCGGCCCCTTCATCTCATGCGCATGACGGCGCGCGTTCTCCTGCAGCACCGACACGCGGTCGAGGTACTGCCGCCGCTCGAGCGCCTGCGCGCGGCGGTAGCGCTGGGCCAGCGAGATCGCGACCGCCGCGGCTGCGAGGACGAAGATGCCGGCGAGGATGAGCTCGAAACGCCGCAGCATTCCTTCGCGATTCATCCGGATCACGTCGAGCCGGTGCAGCAGCGTCTGCGTGTTCTCGAACCGCGCGCGGTAGTCGTCGCGATGCCCGGCATCGAGCGCGCGCAATCGTTTCTGATCATCCATCGATTGCTGCAGCGCCGCCCGTACCTCGGGGCGCAGCGCGACGTCGAGCCAGAGCGCGGAGACCTGATGCACGACGAGCCAGAAGAAGAGCGTCGCGCCGATGACGGCAAGCAGCAGCAGCGCGATCGATCGTCCGCCGGTCACTTGAAGTCGACCTCCGTCTGCCAGCGCCACGAGCGGATCGGCTTCGCGTCGAGCGTCGTGCCGATCAGCGCGGCGACGAGCGGCGAGCCCTGCGCGGCCGCGATCCAGCGCCGCGCGTCTTCACCTTCCGCCGTCGAGAACGGCAGCACCGTCAGCGTGACGTTCAGCGCGACATGCGCCGCGCTCGCGCTGAAGACCGGCAGCGCGGCCGACCACCATTTCTCCAGCGCCTCGCGCGATGCGATCCGCTGCTTGTCTTCCTTGCCATCGATGCCTATCCGCCGCACGAGCCACACTTCATCCCACGGATCGAAGCGGATCTCGATGCGCGCGGCGCCGCGCGCGTTCCCTTCGCGCTGCTTCGCCACGAGCACGAACGTCGTGGTGAGGCCGCTGGCGAGCTGGCGTTGCACGTCGCGATCGGAGAGCAGCGACGCCGGCAGCACGACGGCGACGACACGTCCCGGCTGCGCCGTGAACGACGGCTGCGCAGGCATCAACAACAGCGCAACGATCAGTAGCCCCACGCGTATCCCACTCCGAGGCGCAGCGTTCCCCAGAGACTGCGGCGCACCCAGCTGACCGACGTCTGGATCGAGCTCTCCTTGTCGGCACTCACGCCGAACGCGCTCGCCCCCTGGCGCGTATTGCGCTGGCGCTTCACGAGACGCGCATCGAGCTCGACGCGCGAATCGCCCGCTTTCGATTCATCGCGCCAGAGGTTGCGCGACCAGCCGGCGCGGACGATCTGATATGCCGGCCGGTAACGGACGGCGGACGGCAGCAGCGGCGGATTCTGCTCGTCTTCGACATTCCCCCATCCGGCGAGCAGGCCGGCGGAAACGGAGTTGAGCTCCGACAGTTCCCAGTAGCGCATCGCGGTGAAGTCGAGGCCGTAGCCGTTGATGTGCTGTGCGTACGATTCAGGTCCGGGGCCGGGAATCTGCGTGAAGCGGAACGACCCACGGTCGCGCATCGAGCGGAGCGGAGCGACGCGCACGATCGTGCCGCGCGTCGGGACGAACGGCTGGTTGGTCGAGTTGTACGTCCAGGCGAGCGAGAGGAACCGCTCCGCATCCTGCCGATCCTGCTCCGTGCCGAGGATCGTGATCTTGTCGCGGCGGAAGAAGGTGTCCTCGTAATCGAAGGTCAGCGTCTGATTCGCCGTCAACGGCACGCCCGCCACGAGCTGCGGCGAGATCAGCCCCTCGGCCGGCGAGTCGAACGGCAGGCGCAGGTTCAGCGTGGCGAACGCGCGCGTGCCGAAGAGGTCGTAGCGCGTGTAGCCGACGGCCCACGCCGAGTAGTCGCTGGTGAATGTCTGCCTGTCGCGGCGCGAGATCATGCCGACGTGCACGACACCGCGGCCGCCGACGAACCAGCGGAAGCCGAGCGCCGCGTCCTTCGACTCCTCGACCGGATCGACCTCGAAATCGATCGTGTTGCGGCTGTCGTCGATCATCGTCGGACGCGCGTCGATGTAGTAGAAAAACGGCTTCGTCTCGACGACGTTGATGGCCAGCAGGTAGCGCCCGCGCTCCGTCCCCTTTTCCAGCGCGAAGTCGGCGGAGAGGAGAAACGGCAGGCGGCGCAGCCGCGCCGAGGCGGCGCGCAGATCGTCTTCCGAATACTCCGCGCCTTCGCGCAGCAGCGACTCGGCGATGACGATCTGCGGCGAGACGCGGTTGGCCTTGCGCACCTCGATCTTTTCGATGAAGAAGCGCGCGGGCGGCGCCTCCTGCGCGAGCGCGGAGAAGGCGAGGGAAACGACGGCGAATGCAGCGAGAAACAGTCGGGACATGTGACCTCCGGGCACGTTCAATAGGCGTGTGGAGTGCCACGGAAGTTCGGGGCGGCCAGAGAGGAAGCGCGCGAGGGAGCGACGCATGTGTACGACAAACCATACACGCACGTCGACTTTAGCGGACGGTCCGGTACCACACGACGCGGACGCCGTCTTCGTTCGCCGTATGCCGTCCCGCGGATAGAAACCGCGGACCGCGATACGGCGCGCCGTCGATCGTCACACGCGATGGATCGCGCGCGATCACCGCATACGTCTGCGGCACCGCGATGGTGAACGCGCCGTCGCGCACCGTCGTCCCGCAAACGCGCAGCACGCCGTGTTCGACGAAATGCTCATTCAAAAACGCTCTCGTGCGCGGCGGCATGTGATCGAAGTCGGCCATCGCCACGCAGCATCCGCTGGCGACGATCGCCTCCGGTCCGCGATCGAGCAGCGTGCCGTTGCCGGTCAGCGCGCGGCCGACGATGTCGTAGATGTAGAAGACCGGACGTCTGCGGAAGACGGCGTCGCCCTTCAGATCGAAGACGAAGTCGTTCGGCGCGGTGAGCGCGACCGCCGCGTCGACGAAACGCGCGCGCGACGGGTCGGCGGGACGCCAGAGACGCGCGTAGAAGATCGAGGCGAGGGTCGCCGCGGTGAAGACGATCGCCGGCATCGGGATCGACGCGAGGGCCAGCGACGCCAGCGGAACGAGCGGCAGAAAATCGCGCGGCGTGAGGCTCGGCCAGAAGCAGAGCAGGATGATCGGATACCAGATCGCGACGAGCGTCAGGTGATTCTCGCGCGGCCCGCGCAGCGTGAGCGCCGGGACGATGACGACGAACGCGAGCACGCCGCCGATCCGCCGCGCCACGTGCACCGGCAGCGAGGCGTTGAAGAGCAGCGTCGCGTAGACCATGTCGCCGATGGCGCCGAAGGTCTGGAGAAACAGCGCCGCGGCGACGAGCGGAATCGCCGCGCCGCATGCGACGCGCGCGATCGATCGCAACGACAGCGGATGCCGTTGCGACGCAAACGCGAGGGCATGCGCGAGGAGCAGCGGCAACGCCTTCACCGACGCGAGGATGCAGAGCGCGGCCATCACCCCGGCCGCGAGCCACGCCGGCCGCTCGCGCCCGACGATCAGCGCGAGCGCGACGAGCCAGAAGAAAATCCAGAGCGTGTCGTTGCGGAACTCGACGCTCTTCGCCAGCCACGGCGGCATCACGCTGAAGATCACCGCCGCGATCGCCGCCTTCCGCGCGCCGATGATCGGCCTGCCGATCACGTACAGCAGCCACGCGCAGGCGATCGCGAACGGCGCGACGGCCAGGCGCATCCAGAAAAACGTCGCCGAGCTCTCCGGCATGACGCGCATCAACGGCGCGAAGAGGAGATGCAGCAGCGGGAAGTGATTGTCGAAAAGATCGCGATACTGCACGAGCCCGCGGCTCCACCCCCACGCGACGTGCAGATGCTGCGGCTCGTCGGAGTCGATGCGGTAGAGGATGGTGAAGACGGCGCGAACGATGAACGATGCCGCGAGCAGCAGTCGAAGTTTCACGGCGCGCATCAAGCGCAGCCGACGTGCCGCGCGTCTGCGGCGATGCGCTCTCGCGGGGAGGCGGGCGGGAGTGATGTCGGCGTCTGTTAAGACAGACAGCGGGTGTCGGGTGGAACGTACGTTTCAGAAGCGGCCGAGCTGAAACGAGTAGCGGCCGACACGACGGATCTGCGCCTGCAGATCACCGACGGAGAGGTCCTGCGCGGGAGTCGCGGCGAAGTCGATCAGAAAATCGCGAGCCTTCTGCCACTCCGCGGCCGCCGCGACGTCCTTTGCGTTGTCGACGGTGATGCCCGACGCGATGTCGCTCACTTTCCGCTCACCACCGACCGTGAGGATGTGCGCGAACAGCTCCACCGCCACATTCGGCACGCCGACGACGATCGCCAGCAGCAACAGCACGGGGCGGTAATTGCCGCTCCGCTCGTCGATGAATTCGTCGATCTCACCGGCCGGCAACGCGGAGCGGATGAGACGGTAGATGTTCACGAAACGCTTTGCCGAGCGCGGCGAGCGTCCTGCAAGCGGCGCGACACGCAGCATCAGCTCGCGCTCATGCGGCGCGATGGGAGGCGGCTCGGGAGCGGGCGGTGGGATCTCGGGATCGATGAACGGTTCCGACGGTTCGCTGTTCACGGGCGCGGTGAGACTCGCAGTCTCCGGACTCTTCTCTTCATTCGCGATCGGAACCATCACATCCGACTGCTCGCGTGGAGGAGCGCCATCCGACTCCTGCGCGTCGAGCAGGCTGCCGATCAGATCGACCGTCGTTTGCGTCGTCATCGGACGGAGCCAGAACGGAATCTGAAAGATCTTCTCCAGGTAGTCCTCGGGCCGCGCGCCAAAACCGGGAAGACCGCCGCCGGTCTCCTTCGCGCCGAGAAGCGCGGGGTGACGCATGAGCAGTGACTGCGACACCCAGCGCGCATCGACGCCGACGATGACGACGAAGAGCTTGAACGCGAGCAGCAGATGGACGGCCTGCAGCACCTGCTCCACGCGCTCCGGCGGACAGCGATCGAGGTCGTCGATGTAGAGCACGATGCGATCGATGTGGAAGGCGTCGCCGCGCGCGGCGGTGAGACGGGTGGTGAGCGCGTCGAAATCTTTTCGAACGGTGGCCACGACGCCGAGGAGCTTGCGATAGTCGTCACTCGCGGCGCGCTCCTCGATGAAGCGCGCGAGGCGTCGCCCTTCACCAAGCTCGGCGAGCTTCTGTTGCGCGTCGTGGACCGTCGTCTCAGCTTCCACGAGCTTGCTCGCCGCGTCCGCGAGCGCCTTCTCCGCCGACGCTTGTGCCTCGCGGCCCTTGTCCAATTGGGAAAGGCGCGTTGCCTCGGCATTCGCGAACGCCGTCTCGATCGTCTTTCGCGCGCCGTCGAGCTTCTTCAGCACGTTGCGCGCGCGCGCGAAAACCGGCACCGCCCACGCCGCGATGAGCGTCCAGCGAGCGGCCACGTTGTTCGCGATCGGGGCGAGCAACTCCCAGCGCAACGCGCGGAGGATGAACGGCGCAGCGAGGCAGGCGATGAGGAGCAGCACGCGCAGCCAGGCCCACTTGCCGAGGAAGAGCCACGAGAAAAACAAACGCAGATGCGATCCGATGCGCGACGTCTCGTTCACCGCATCGCGGACTTCAGCGGCCGTGGTCATCGCGCGATCGACTCCGGCGCGCTTCAACGCCGACTGCAGCTCGTTCTTTGCATCGCAGTCGATCTCCACGTTCTCCCAGGCCGACGTCGAGACCAGCCGGCGGACCGTCGCGGCGGTGCTCTCACTTCGCGCGCGCTCCGCCTCGAGGTTGTGTGTGGCTAGGTCGCGCGCGATGCGTGCGGCTTCGACCTTGGATTGCAGTTCCAGTTGCGACGCGGTGGCGGCGTCGATCTGACTCATCAGCTCATTGCGCTGCGCGCGGATCGCCTCCTCGCCGGCGGAGTCGGGACGCAGGTACTCGAAGATCCCGCGAAAGATGTTGTCGACGAGACTGGCCCAGAGGTTCGCCTCGGTGTAGTGCCACGCGTTGAAGCGGATCTGCGCGATGCGCGGGACGAAGCTCGTCGTCATGCCGCCACGCGCGCCGGCGGCATTCGCCTCCACCGATTTGTAGATCATGTCCATGAAGAACGTCTTGCCCGCGCCCCAGTCGCCGAAGATGCCGACGGAGAGCGGCGGATTGATGTGCTTCGCGGCGATGAGCGCGCCGAACGCGTTGGCGTCGCGGCGGAAGCCGAGACGGTCTTCGACCTGACGCTGATCGTCGATGTACGCGGCGGGACCGATGATCGCGCCGTCATCCTGCTCGGCCGATGTACCGCCGAGGAACTTCCGCCAGACGGAGATGTCATCGGGAAGGCCGGCGGCGACACTCGTCTCGATCCAGCGCTGAAGCTCGAAGCGGAGCGCACGCACGTTGGTCCCGAGGAAGGAAAGGAACCGGTGGACGCCGGAGTCGTTGCCGAGCGAGAGCAGCGCGGCAACGAGGTGGCGGGCGTGGATCAGGGCCTCGCCGGTCGTGCCGGAGGCAAGTTCGCGCGCCTGCTGCAGCATCGCGAGCAATGGGCGCGAGACGAATGTTGCCCTCATGCCGGGGGGCGCATCGCCCCGATACCAGGCAAGCCACTCACGCACACGGAGCTTAAAGGCCTCGTCCGTGACGTGGCCGCGTGCGCGGCGTTGGAGCATTGACAACGCGCCGCCCACCTGGTGGCTGTCAGTGAGAATCGTGATGAGAAGAAAGCTCGTGGTGACGACCGGCGACGCCGCCACTTTGTGGATGCTCTCGCCAGCTTCAACCAGCAGCGCATTCACCGAGTACGACAAATCGAAGGTCATGACGCTATCGAACGGCTCGATCGATTCTTCCGGCCACGACTCGGGCCGATTCCCGACTGCCTCCTGCTCTCGTTGGATGATCGAGAAGAGATTGAGTGCGCATGCCGACGCGCGACCCTCAGAGAGGCCTGCTGCGTTGAGATGGTCCGCGAACTCGGCCGACGGCTTCATCAGCATCACAGCCGCCAGGCCGAGAGCATCGAGCGGACGGCTCTTCCACATCTCCGCATAGGTGCGAAGGTTCGCGGCGATGAATTCGTTGATCGGAAAGCCCCTCAAGAGGGAAACGTCCGGTTCGACGCTCTGCGGGCCGAAGGACTTGTCATAACCCTCACGAGAAAATCCGTTCGCGCTGAGGACGCGCCGTAGCACGCTCGATGTCTCGAGACACGCCCAAAACAGCGACGTCCGTGACAAGAGCCGATCTTCTCCGCGCGCGGCATGCACCCTGACCGCTTGGTGGAAGACCTCTTCCAACTCATCGGCCTCCTGGAGCCCGAGATCACGGATCAGATCGAATGCGAGGTCCATTGCTTCTAAGGTGTGCCGCCCAGCCCCGAATCCCTACCCAACCCGATCAACTACACTCGACGAACATCATGCGATCCCTCGCGGCACTCACCCTCCTGCTCCTCGCCTCCCCAATGCATGCCGACGGCTTCTCCCTCCCCTTCACCGGCTTCTCGGTGAGGGTGCCGGTGGAAGGCCGGCAGATCGAGCTGAAGATCTCCGGGACGGCGACGGCGGTCGACAAGGGCGACGCGCTCGACATCCGCGCCGACATCGTGGTGAACCTCGCCGGCCTCCGCGCGCAGATCGGCGACATCGTCCGGGCGAAGGTCAATCGCGACGACGAATGCGGCGACAAGCTCGACGCGCACACCGTCGATCTCGTCGCCGCGCCTCCCATCGCGAAGCTCACCGCGGCGGCCCATTACGAGCGATGGGTCTGCCTCTTCGACATGAAGACGAAGATCGAGCAGGACGGCGATGTCGCGCTCGAGCTCACGCCGGTCGTCGCCGGCGACACGATCAGCATGAACGTGAAGCTGGCCGACGTGCACGGCGACGGCGCGCTGGCCGGACTGCTGCGCGACAGCATCTTCGGACCGTGGCTGGTCGATGAGCTGCGCACGCTGCTGCCGAAGAGCGTCACCGTCGCGAACCTGCGCGACGGACTGCCGAAGGCGCTGCACGACATCCCCGCCACGCTCGAGCATCCGGTGATCGTCGACGCGGGCGGCGGCACACCGGGCATCAGCTGCACGCTGCACATCACGGTGCCGGCGGAGAAAGTCGCGGCGCTTCTTCAGGAGCTCCGGAAACCGTAGCTCAGTACAAAAACTCGATCCTCTCGTCCGACGCCACCACCTCCGGCAAAAGCGACATCAGCATGTGGATGTTGATGATCGGGCGCTTGAAGACGGGGTTGCGGAGGATGTCGAGGAGCTCGGGGTGGTCGGGATGGGTGGGGGCACAGACGTTGACGTCGGCGAACGTTGCCTCGCCATAGGCGCCGTAATTGACGACGCGCTGGAACCAGATGCTGTCGGCGCCGTGGGCGTCGGCGAGGTCGATGAACTCCAGCATCTCGCGGAAGTTCGACTTCTGCACCACGAAGTTGAAGCCGAGGCGCGGGATGCGATTCTCGCGGCGCATCTCCGCGAGGAAGGCGAGGTTCTTCATTAGCGGCGCCCATTTTCCGGGACGGCGGACCTGCTCGTACGTCTCCGCGCGCGCGGCATCGATCGAGACCGCGACGATCCCCACCATCTCCGACAGGTGCGGGAACTCGCTCCAGCGGTGCGGCGTGATCAGCTGGCCGTTCGTGATGAGGTAAACCTTCAGGCCCGGATACTCCTCGCGGTTCAGCGAGCGGAGGATGGAGCGGAAATGCTTGCTGGCGAACGCTTCGCCGCCGCCGGTGATGTACGTGTAGCCATCCACCTTCTTCAGCAGCGGCAGGATCACCTTCTCCGAGGCCGCGGCGTAGACGTCGATCTCGTCCGACTTCGCCGCCACGATCTCCGTGCGGCACGAAGGACAGGCGAGGTTGCAGGTCGGATCGTGATTCAGCTCCACCATCTCCGGCTGTTCGTCGATGCGCGTCCTGTGGTTGTCGATGTACGCGCGCAGCTTCGGCGTGGTGATCTCCGACTTGAGCGGCAGCTTGTGCGCGGTGATGAACGAGCACTGCGTCCGGCTGCAGTAACTGAAATCGCCGTCCAGCACCGAACGGCGGATCTCCTGCGCCCCCTCGGAATTCCAGATCGCGTCCGCCGACTCGGCCTCGCTGATGTTGCCGATGGAGAACGGTACCCACGCCGGGCACGAACACGCGAACGACGTGCCGCGGAAGCCGGTCGAGAGGTGCGTGAACGGCAGGTGGCAGAAGCGGTCGCTCAGGTCGTAATCGCGCGGCTCCCCTTTGAGCGCGTAGGCGCGGAACAACAACTGCTGCGCCGTGATGCAGACCGCCTGCACGCGCAGCGCGTGCTGGATGACGTCGATCGCGACATCGAGCTCGCTCCGCTCGATGAGCAGCTCCGCTTTCACCAGCAGCGCGACGCGCGAGTCGGGCTCGTGCTCGAGGATGAGCTCCGCCAGCTGCAGCGGCTCGGACGTGAGGTAGTCGATGGCGATGCGCACGAGCTTCACCTGCACCGAGATGTCGACATACGACCGGAGCTTCTGACCGGCCACGAGGATCGAGCCGTCGTCGATGTACACCGCGCCGCCGAGGAGTTTGCGGGCGAGCGCGCGGCCGTTCTCCCGCATCGCCGCGCGGATGTAGATGGCGAGCGACGCGAGCATCGCGCCGCGGCTGGCGGTGACGAGCTCGCGCGCGGCGTTGCGCAGCCAGGCGCGCGACGGCGTGCGGGCGAGCAAGGCGCGGGCGATCGTGTCGGTGCAGCGATTCTTCAGTCGCCGGAGGGCAGGGAGGTGGGCTCTGAGCACGTGGAGGCCGATGTTACAGTAGCCGCCAAATGCCCGAGCTGGCGGCTTCCCCGACAAAGCCCGCCGACGCCGCACCGGCCTGGTCCCTGTACGACTACATCTCCCCCGGTCTGCGCGTCGTGCGGCCCGACGCCGCCTTCCCTCACATGCGTCCGGGCGATCCGCTGCATCATCCGTGGAAGTACCTCCGCCGCGACGTGCCGCACATCTGGTACGCCGACGAGCGCTTCCCGCTGATGGGTTTTCTCAATCGCGACGAGGCGGTGCTGCTGCACAACCTCGCGCTGCAGTTCGCGGGCAGACGCGCGCTGGAGATCGGCAGCTGGCTCGGCTGGTCGACCTGCCATCTCGCGCTCGCCGGCGTGACGCTCGACGTGATCGATCCGGCGCACGACGACCCGGTGATCCGCGCGTCGGTCGAGGATTCGATCGCGCGTTGCGGCGTCGCTGATCGCGTGCAGCTGATCGGCGGCCGCAGTCCCGAATCAATCGCCGAAGCGGGACACAAATGGAGCCTCTTCTTCATCGACGGCGACCACGAAGCGCCAGGCCCGCTGCGCGACACGATCGCCTGTCTCCCCTACGCCGCCGACGACTGCGCCTTCATCTTCCACGACCTCGCCGCGCCTGCCGTGGCCGAGGGTTTGCGCTTCCTCGGGGAGAAGGGATTCAACGTCGTCATCTATCAGACCGCGCAGATCGTCGGCTTCGCCTGGCGCGGCAATGTCGCGCCGGTCGCGCACGTCCCCGATCCGAACGTGGCGTGGCAACTGCCGCCGCATCTCGCCGCATTCGCGCTCGAAGCGCCGGTGCGCACCGCGTACCGGCAGCTGCGCGAGCAGACGTACGAAGGGGAGCCGTCGCGTCCGACGGTCTGCATCGTCACCGGCGAGTTGATCGGTCCGTTCAAGAACGGCGGCGTCGGCACGGCGATGACCGGCCTGGCCGAAATGCTCGCCGCCGACGGACTCGCCGTGACGGTGCTCTACACCGGCACGGTGTGGAATCCGGAGATCGATCTCGCGCCGTGGAAAAAGCATTACGCGGCGCGCGGCATCGAGCTGGAGTCGCTCTCGCTCGACGCGATGAACGCGTACGCCGGACCGTTGCGCGATTGCGGCTTCGGGATCGCGTCGCTCGTCTACGACCGGCTCGCCGGGCGCCGCTTCGACGTCATCCACTTCAATGATTGTTGCGGCGAGGGAAGTCTCTGCCTCGCGGCGAAGAAGCTCGGACTGGCGTTCGCCGATTCGCTGCTCGTGGTCGCCCTGCACAGCCCGTCGCGCTGGGTGTTCGAGCTGAATCACGTGCTGCCGTCCAACCGGCTCGCGGCCGCATTCGACTACGCGGAGCGGGTCAGCGTGGCGTGCGCCGATGTGCTCTGGAGTCCGAGCGCGTATCTGCTCGACTGGATCGCGGGGCATCGATTCGAAACGCCGGAGCAGACGTTCGTGCAGCAGTACGTGATGCCCTGTGGCACAGACACTCTTGTCTGTGACGGCACAGACAGGAGTGTCTGTGCTACACGCGAAATCGTCTTCTTCGGGCGGCTCGAGGAGCGCAAAGGTCTTCGCCTCTTCTGCAACGCGGTGAACCTGTTGCGCGACCAGCTCGCCGATCGCGGCATCACGGTGACGTTCCTCGGCAAGCCGGAGCGCTGCGCCGGGATGCCGGCGCTCGATTACATCGCGAAGCGCGCGAAGGAGTGGACGTTCCCCGTCCGCACCATCACCGACCTCGGTCAACCCGAAGCGCTCGCCTACCTGCACGGCGGCGACAAGCTGGCGGTGATGGCCTCGCCCGCCGACAACTCACCGTGCACCGTTTACGAGGCGCTCGGCGCAGGCATCCCGTTCCTCGCCGCGCGTACCGGCGGGATTCCGGAGCTGATCGCCGCCGACGATCGCGATCGCGTGCTGTTCGAGCCGTCGACCGAGGGGCTGAGCAACGCATTGCGCGAAGCGATCGGGCGCGGAGCGTGGATCGCGACGCCTGCCGTATCGCAGGACGAGACGCGCCGGAGCTGGACGTCGATGCACGCGCACTGGAAGACGTTCCTGCGTTCCGAGGAAAAACACGCGCGCGAATTGCCGATTGTCGCCGCGATCATCGATCACCATCCCGGCGCGCCGCTGACGCTCACCATCGACTCGCTCGTGAAGTGCCCGCGCGTCAATCGCTTCCTCGTGCTCAATCGCGGCGGCGAGTCACTGTCGGTCGAAAACATCGATCTCGTGACCGCGGATGTCGAGGCCATCGAAAGCGCGCTGGCGTCGATCGCCGCGGACGTTGTCCTCTTCATTCACTCCGGCGTCTCGATCCTTCCCGGCGCATTCGAGACGATGCTGCAGGCGATGAACCACGCGCCGGTCGAGGGACTCATTCCGGCGGGCCGTTTGATCGGACGCCTCCGCCCGCGCATCATTCCTCCGCTCGGCGGGAGCGCCGCCTTCTCACTCTTCGAAGGAGCGACGTTCACCGGCGCCATGCTCGTGCGGCGCGCTGTGCTGATGCGCGCGAAGTCGGGCCGCTCGCTGTCGATCGAGAGCCCGTTCCTCGGCCTCTCCGATTTCTGCGTCACGCGCGCCGAACGGATCTGGCCGTGGCCCGACGTCGTGGTCGAGCGCTCTTCCACGCGCGCGATCGACGCGAAGGGCGCATTGCCAGCGCGCATCGCGGCGTACGGCGATGTCTCGTCCGACGACCGCTACTACATGCTCGCGACGGGCTACGGCGCCGCCGCCGGTCGAGCACGCCGCATCTCGCCGAGTCAGCTTGCGCTGACGGCCGCCGACTTCGGATTTTCGTTCGCCGTTCGCGCCGGATCGTGGCTTCTGCGCAAGCTGCGGATGCGATAATCAAACCCATCATTCTCGGAAGAACACCGGAAACGCTTTACGTCTCGTACTCCCTGCACGGCGGAGGAGCGGAGCGTCTCCTCACGAACATCGTGCTGCAGCAGCGCGACTCGCGCCGCATCTCCGTCGTCGCCCTTCGTCCCGGCGGCGTCTTCCGCCGCACACTCGAGGACGCCGGCATCTCCGTCACCGACCTCGGCATGACGAAGTACCACCACGTGCTGCGCGGCGTCTTCCAGCTCGCCGCGATCATGCGCGCGCGGCGCCCCGAGGTCGTGCACGCGTGGGACTACTTCGCGAATCTCCTCGCGCTCGTCGCGCTGCTCATCGCGCGGTTGCGCCCACGCCTTTTCTGGGGTGCGTTCGGCACCGGCTTCGGCACGCAGAAACTGAAGCTCCGGTTCCGTGCGACCGTGCGCCTCAACGCGCTGCTCTCATCACGCGTCGACGGCATGATCTACAACGGCGTCGAAGCGCGCGACTATCACCTCGCTCTCGGATTTCATGAGCGGCGCGCGGTCGTCATCAACAACTCGATCGACTCCGAAGTCTTCCGCCATGATCCGCTGCTGCGCGACGCGGTGCGCGCGGAGCTCGGCATCGGGCCTGACGACGTCGCGGTCGCGGTCGTGGCGCGCGTCGATCCGATGAAGGATTGGCCGACGGTCTGCGCGTCGGTCCGCGACCTGCCCGGCATCGTCACCCTCGCCGTCGGCAAAGGAACCGAATCGCTGCCCGCGCAACACGGACTGATCGGCCTCGGATGGCGTGACGACGTGGTGAGCGTGCTCAGTGCCGCCGACATCTTTCTCCTCGCGTCGGCCTTCGGTGAAGGGACTTCGCTGGCGGTCGGCGAGGCGATGCTGTGCGGCCTGCCGTGCATCGTCACCAACGTCGGCGACAACGGAGTGATCGTCGGCGACAGCGGCATCGTGGTCGAGCCGGGCAACGTCGCGGCGATCCGCCGCGCGATCGTCGAGCTGGCCGCCGATCCCGAGCGCCGCGGAATCCTCGGCAGACTGGCGAGGGCGCGCGCCGCGGAGACGTCGGGCAACGACGGCGTTTCGCGGTTGCATCACCACAGCCTCGCCGAAGCCGGATGAGTTTTCTCCAACGCAGCCCCGTCTACTTCCAACCGCTGGAGCAGGAGCTCGAGCCGGTCGGCCGTTATCTCTCCGGGCGGATGCTCAACGCCGGCTGCGGCACGCGCGACATCAGCGAATTTCTGCGCGGCCATGGCGTGACCGAGGTGACGCGGTATGACATCGCGTCGAACGATCCGGACGTCGTGATCGGACCGATCGAATCGATGCCCTTCGCCGCCGACAGCTTCGACTCCGCGCTCTGCAACGCGGTGCTCGAACATGTCGAAGACGCCGAGCGCGGCATCCGCGAGCTCGCGCGCGTCGTGCGCAAGGGCGGCTATCTCGTCGTCACCGTGCCGTTCCTGCAGCCGTATCACCCCTCGCCCGGCGACTTCCGCCGCTACACCGCCGACGGCCTGGCGCAACTCGGGCGCAACGCAGGCCTCGAGGTGATCGACGTCCTGCCGGTGCACTCGCTGGCGCAGACGGTCGGATGGATCGCGTGGGAGCACGCGCAGGAGCAGGGCGGCAGGCTGCGGCGGCTTTTCGTCTGGACGATGACCGCCATCGCCACGCGGCTCTGGAACCGCACCGATCGCCGCGTGGTGAAGAACGCGAACACGTTCCAGGCGGTCTTCCGCCGTCCGCAGTCGAGCGAGGCGGAGATCATCGGCACGACGTGGCGGCATCAGCCGGTTCCAAAGGTCGGCGCGCCGACGATGCTCGTCGATGATGAGCTGCGCCTGCTCCATCACCTCGCGGAGAACGTCTACCGCGGCGAGGGCGCCATCATCGACGCCGGCTCATTCCTCGGCGGATCGACGGTGGCGCTCGCGGACGGCCTGCGGCGCAATCGCACGGCCACGCAAAAAGTCATTCACTCGTACGACCGCTTCGAGGTCGAGGAGTGGACGCGCGGCGTCTATTTCCCCGAGAGCACGCCGGCCGGCACGAGCTTCCGCGAGCAGTTCGACCGGAACATCGCGCCGTACGCCGAGCTCGTCGAAGTGCACGCCGGCGACATCGTCGAACAGTGGTGGAACGGCGGACCGATCGAGCTGCTCTTCATCGACGTCGCCAAGCACTGGAGCGTCTGCGACTGGGTGACGTGGCAGTTCTTCCCCCACCTCATTCCCGGCCGCTCGCTCGTCGTGCAGCAGGACTACCTCTATCACCACTGGGTCGGCTGGCTGCACGTGACGATGGAGCGCTACGCCGACTGCTTCGAATACGTCTGCGACACCGACGTGAACTCGGTCGTCTTTCTCAACACGAAGAAGGTCCCGGTGCGGCGGCATACGGTCGAGGAGCTGAGCGTCGAGGAGCGGACGGCGCTGATGGATCGCGCCGCGGCGCGGTTCGAAGGGGCCAAGCGCGAGCTGATCCTCTCGGCGAAAACTCATTTTCTGGAGATGATGCAGGCGTCGTGAGCGACATCCCGTACGAGCTGCTGATGAAGATCCAGCAGGGAACGATGGCGTATTCGTATCGCGGCGTTCCGATGCTCAAGAACCCGTTCGATCTCGCGCTCTATCCGCTGCTGCTCGAGCGCACCGCGCCGCGCACGCTGATCGAGATCGGCTCGCACCGCGGCGGCAGCGCGATGTGGTTCGCCGATCAGCGCCCGGGGATGCGCGTCATCTCGATCGATCTTCAACCGCCCGAGCTCGAGCATCCGAACGTGCAGTTCCTGCAGGGCGATGCGCTGCGACTCGGCGACGTGCTCGACATGCAATCGATCGAGCGCCCGCTGCTCGTGGTCGAGGATTCGAATCACCTCGCGGACACCACCGCGGCGGTGCTCGATTTCTTCGACCGCCGGCTGCACGCCGGCGAATCGATCGTCATCGAGGACGGCATCCTCACCGCGATGCGCGTCGCCGATTCGTACGGCGGCGGACCGTTGCGCGCCATCCACGAGTTTCTCGCCCGCACCGGCGGCCGCTACGAGATCGACCGCACGTTCTGCGACTGGTTCGGCACGAACGTCACCTGGAACGTCGACGGGTACCTGCGCCGCGTGTCATGAGCCACGTCTTCGACATGGAGCCGGAGTTCCTCGAGCTGTATGAGCTCTGCCGCGCGGAGACGATGACGTCGATCGAACGGATGTACGCGCTCTGGTCGGCGACGCGGCATGTGCTCGACAACGACGTCCGCGGCGATCTCGTCGAATGCGGCGTCTGGCGCGGCGGCTCGGTCATGCTCATGGCCCTCACCCTTCTGCGCCGCGGCGACACGTCGCGCACGCTCTGGCTGTACGACACGTTCACCGGCATGACGCCGCCCGCCGACGAAGACGTGCAGACGATGAGCGGCCGTCCCGCACGCGACCTGCTGCGCGAGGACGACGAAGCGGGCCCGTTCCGCGGCATCGCGCCGCGCCAGGTGGTCGAAACGAACCTCGCGCGCACCGCCTATCCGAACGTCCGCTTCGTCGAAGGCGACGTCGCGACGACGATCCCCGCCACCGCCCCGCCGCACATCGCCCTGCTGCGCCTCGACACCGACTGGTACAGCTCCACGCGCCACGAGCTCGAGCAGCTCTACCCGCGCGTCACATCGGGCGGAGTGCTGATCGTCGACGATTACGGCTACTGGAGCGGCGCGCGCAAAGCGACCGACGAATACTTCGCGAAGGCCGGCGCGCGGCCGCTGCTGCATCGCATCGATTACACGGGACGGATCTGTGTGAAACCATAGCGCGCGCCCGTTCAGCGGCGCGCGCCGTTTCAGCCGTGAATCACCACTTGCACGAATAGAGCATGTTGCAGTTGTACGCCGGCTCGATGGCCAGCCCGCGGAACGTCGCGTCGACGCCGTACGCGGAGATCTGATACCCCTTCGTCCATGCCGGGATGGCGATCGCGTAACGGTGCGCGGTGCCGCCGCCGCATTCGCTGTTCACCGCCGGCTCGCTGTCGTAATAGGCCGTTCCGGTGCCGACCTCGTAGAGCGTTCCGTTGACATCGGCGTAGATCTTCACGCCGATCTGCGCGTCGGGGCGATCGCGATCGCACGCCCAGCCGTACACCGCCGCGCCGAGGCTGCCGTAGTCGGTGATGCCGTTGAGCCAGCCGATCGGATCGTTGTCGTCGAGATAGCCCCACAGCCGCGGACGGAGATCGCTGGTCGGATGCCACTCCACGTTCAGATCGCGTCCCGGCTGCGACATGAACCAAGACCAGCCGAGGTGCTTGTACATCACCTTGCGGCCGGGGTTGTTCGCCTGGTCGTCGGCGAACGGCGAGAAATACGCGTCGTTGAATTCGTTGAACGGATAGGCGCTCTGCGTCGTCGACTGGCTGCCGAGGACGCGCTGGTCGACCACCGTCGTGCGCGGCGTGAACATCCCGACGTATCGCTCCATGATCGACGAGTAACCGCCGTTCCCGATCGTCGCCCGGCTGTTGAGATTGAAGATCTTCGGACGGGCCAGTCCGTCGGCGCAGCCATGGCCGTCGCCGATCAGCGAGCCGCTGGAGTTGACCTCCGCGCACGTTCCCGCGCCGGAAGGATCGTCCGTTCCTCCCTTGAAATACAGACCGCTCGAGGCGCTCTTCCTCTGCGCCTCGTCGAGCAGCGCCCAGACCGTGTACTGCTGCACGTCGTCGAGGTTCTTCGGCCATCCCGCTTCCTCCAGGCCGATCAACGCCGCGCCGACCACGGTGAGCTGCCCCGCGCCGTAGACCATGTTCTCGGCCCGGTTGAACGGCAGCATGAAGCCGCGCGTCATGCCCTGAGCGTCGGGCGTGAAAAGCTCCGACATTTTCGCGAACCGCTCCTCGACGGGCAGCGCGCTGATGTCGACGTTGCACGGCCCGCGGCCGTTCACGTCGACCGGCAGCGTGGGATCGTAGATGCAGATGCTGTCCGCCGTCGACAGCGCGGCGTCGATGTGCGCCTTCGCGTAGCTCGCGTGCTGCTGCGCCGCCACGTAGCCGTAGCGCTTGTTCTCGTAGGCCGCGATCCACGCGTATCCCGCCGCCGCGGCCGCGTGCTCTTCCATGCACGTATCGCCGCCGACGCCCCAGCCGCTCGTGCCCCAGCCGCATCCCGGTCCGGGGTTGTACGCATACCAGCTGCGGACGTAGTTCAACTTGCAATCGAGCGGCGTATCGAGATCGCCGTTGCCGCCGATCATCAGCGCCGCCGCGAAGATCAGCGCGACCTCGTTCCCCTCGAGGAATCCCTGGAACGGCCCCACCCAGCGTCCGAGGGCGTCGTAGTGCCAGCCGGTCTCGTTGATCTTGATCGTCAGCGCGCCGTACGCGCCCTGCTTCGGGTTCCACGCGCCGCCCGAGCACTCGGGAGTCTTGGCGTCTTCGAAGATCAGACCGTAGTCGCCGAAGTCCGAGATGAGCTGCCCGCGGAAGTTCGGGATGAAGTGATTCCCGGGCTGGTTGTATGGCCACGTCTGGCAGGCGTCAGCGGATGGCGCGAGCGCACAGACCAGCGCCACCGCGATCGCCAGCGAACAGAACTGCTTGAGCATAAGTCCTCCTTTCAAGCGATGAGCAACTTACGGAAGGACTTAGTTAAACTCAGTGACATCGGTCGCGGGTCAAGGTTTGACGGACCGGTCAGCCGTTACACGATCGCGACCTCTCCCCCGCCGCGCGCCACCTATACTCCCCCGCATGATGAAGTGGAGCACTCTTGCACTCGCGTTCGCGTTCGCCGCCCTGCCGCTGTTCGCGGACGACCCGAAGCCCGCCGACAAGGACAAAGCGGCGGCAGACAAGCCGAAGGAAAAAGAAGAAGCGCCGGCGAAGTTCGTGAAGCCGCACCGGATGAAGGTCACCGGCGGCGAGCTCGCCTACACCACCACCGCCGAAGAGATCCTGCTGAAGGATGGCGAGGGAAAGAGCACGGCGAAGTTCTTCACCATCTCGTACAGCAAAGACGGCGTGACGAATTTCGAGACGCGGCCGATCACCTTCGTCTTCAACGGCGGTCCTGGCTCGGCGTCGCTCTGGCTGCACTTCGGACTGGTCGGTCCGAAGCTGATCGACATCCCGAGCGATGCACAGGATCCGGGCGCGCCGCCGTACAAGCTGCGCGACAACCCCGGCACGATCCTCCGCGCCACCGATCTCGTCTTCGTCGATCCGGTCGGCACCGGCTACAGCCGCGCCGCGGGCGACAAGAAGGACGAAGACTTCTGGGGCTACGACGAGGACGCTGACTCGGTCGCGGAGTTCATCCGCACGTTCATCACGCAGCACAATCGCTGGAACTCGCCGAAGTACATCCTCGGCGAAAGCTACGGCGGCATCCGCTCCTCGCTCCTCATCCCGCGCCTGCAGGGCGACCTCGGCGTCGGCTTGAACGGCGTCATCCTGATCTCTCCCGCGCTCAACATGGCGACGCTGCCGTTCCTCCTCGAAGGCAACGACCAGAGCTTCGCCACCACGCTCCCCGCGTTCGCCGCGACCGCCTGGTATCACCACAAGGTTCCGACCGCGGGCAAAGACCTCGGCTCCTTCCTGCGCGAGGTCGAGCAGTTCGCCGGCAACGACTATCTCCTCGCGCTGTTCAAAGGCGACCGGCTCGAAGCGGCGGAGAAAGAGCGGCTCGGCGAGAAGCTGCATCAGTACCTCGGGCTGTCGAAGGAGTACCTCGTGCGGAGCAACCTGCGCGTGACGCCGCCGCGCTTCGCGAAAGAGTTGCTGCGCGACGAAGGGAAGTCACTCGGCCTCCTCGACGCGCGCTACACGCAGGACGAGCTGGACAACATCGCCGAGGAGCCGCTCAGCGATCCATTCAACGCGAAGACCGGACCGGTCTACATCTCGAGCTTCCAGAACTACCTGCGCAACGAGCTCGGCGTGGAGTGGGACAAGCGCTACAACCCGTCGAACAACGCCGCGAACCGGAAGTGGAAGCGGCCCGCCGGCGCGAACCACGCGTTCGCCGGCTTCGTCGACGTCACCAGCTCACTGGCGCAGGGGACGAAGGACAACGAAGCGCTGCGCGTCTTCGCCGCCGCCGGCTACAACGACCTCGTGACGTCGTACTTCGCCATGAAGTACATGCTCGAGCACAGCGGCATCGATCCGAAGCGCCTCGCCATTCACGACTACCCGGGCGGGCACATGATGTATCTGCACAGGCCGTCGGCCGAGGCGCTGTCGAACGACATCGTGAAGTTCATCGAGGCGGGAAACAGCTGATCACCAGCCGTTCCCCACAACCACGAACGCCGACCAGTCGTACGGATACCGTAGCTCCGGCAGGCGCATGACCGCGCGCTCGGCGTCGCGCAACGCACGCGCGGCGCCGGTGCGGCGCTGATCGGGCGGTAGTCGCGAAAGGCGCCGGTGGAACTCGGTCATCAGCTTCGCGGTGGAGGCCGAGCCGACCTTCCACTGGCTGACCACCGCGGTGGGACATCCGGCGACGAGCAGCGCCCACGACATCCCGATCAGGCCGTCGCCGCCGCGCACCTGGCCGCGGCCGGTCTCGCAACTCGACAGCACGACGAGATCGCTCGCCAGGTCGAGATTCATGATCTCGCGCGCCTCGAGCAGGCCATCCTCCGCCGCGCTCTTTCCGGCCGCCAGCACGAGATGCGAGTGCAGCGGACTCGCATCGTCCAACACCGCGTGCGTGGCGAGATGGATGATGCGATAGCGTCCGGCATTCTTTTTCACGAACGCTTCCGTCGCCCGTTCGCCGACGAGGACCGTGGCGTCGCGGCCGTACAGCGCCTTGATCTCGCGCGCCTCTTCCTCCGCCTCGGGGAGCGGGCCGAGGGCTTCACCGCGCTGCACGGCGCGGGCGATCTGCACCGTGCCCTCGGTCAGCTCCGGATTCGCCAGCACGAGCACGCCGGCCTTCGACGATGCGTCCAGCGGATTGCGCGCGTACCACGCCAGGAGGGAGAGCGACGGCGTGTAGAAGATCGTCTTCTGCTCGACGACGAACTGTCCCTTCCGATCGATGAGCGCCTGAAATGGGATGTGCCAGAGCGGACCGTCGGGGATGATGCAGAGCGACTTCGTCGTCCGCAGCTCCGCCTCCACCGGTTTCAACAGCAGGTCGTACATCGTGCGCGCCCGCGCCCGGCTGGAGAGGTCGCGCTGGGCGATGCGGTCGACGAACGTCGTGACGCGCTTTTTGAGCCTGTCGACATCGAGATGGATCTTCGTGATGTACGGGGCGCCGCTGCGCCGGATGATGACGAGCCAGGTGTCGTCGGTATCGACCACGTACTGCAGGATCGCGCCGTCGCGCGGGATCAGCTTCTGAATGTCGGCCAGCGACGGGCGCGGAATCGCGCCGCGCGCGAGTGCGAGCGGCGGATGGCGGCTGTAGAGGCGCACCTCGTAGTCCTGCAGTGCGTATCGTTTCCAGCGCGCCTGGTCCTCGAGACGCGCGATCGCGGCGGCGTCTTTTTTCGGCTGCCCGTAAAGCTCGCGGAGATCGCGGTGCAGCGTGACGATCTCCTGCCTGCGCGCCAGGTCTTCTTTGCGCTCCTCCTCCGAGAGCATGTCGCGATCGGCGGAAACCCTGTTGCGGCCGAGGTACTCGATCAGCGATCGCGAGCGTGAGCGCTCCACCCAAGCCAGCGCTTCCTCCGGACGCTGCTGCGACACGAGCAGCCGGAACATCTGGTAGTACGGCCCCGTCTTGTCGAAGTAGAAGGTCTGCTGCTCGTCTTCCGTCCCCGGAACATTCGCCAGCTGGCTCTCGATCGCCTCGATCGCGGCGTTCAGCGCGCGTGCTTCCTCATCGTGCCGCCCCAGCTTCCAGTACGCGCGCGCGGCGTTCATTTTCGCCTGCGGGTAGAGCAGCGGATCCCTCTGCGACAGCTCGACCGCCTGCTCCGCGAGCTCCGCGGCTTCGCGATAACGCTTCTGGTCCAGACGGATGCCGGAGAGCGTGGCAGTCAGCGAGGTGATGAGATGGAAATCGTCACTCTTCTTCGCCAGCTCGAGCGCGCGCGTCGCCATACGATCGGCGGTCGGAACGTCGTGCCGGTACTGCGCGACGGTGACACGCGTGGCAGCGGCATACGCCGCGAGCCGGTCGTTCGGCTCCTTCACCAGATACGCCTCGATCTGTTCCAGGTGGCGCGTGGCCGGGACGAGATCGTGCGCGGCAGCTTCGGCGTCGGCGAGATTCCGCAGGTTGCGCATCTCGCCCCGTTTGTTGCCGATGCTGCGATAAATGGCGATCGCGTCGCGCAGACGGTCGACCGCCACGTCGTAATTGTTCATCTCGTGGAAGATGAGAGCGGAGTTCGCGATCGCCGCGGCGACGACGACGCGATCCCCGGCCTTCTCCGCGTAATCACGCGCGCGGTCGTAGCCGCGCAGCGCGGCGACGTATTCGCCCGAGTAGAAGTGCATGAGCGCGTCTGCCAGGGCGGCGTTGTCGGCGATGAAGTAATCGCCGACCGAAAGCGCGAGCGCGAGTCCGCGATCGAGCGGCGCGCGCGCCTTGTCGAATTCGAAGCGATTGACGTAGGTGAACCCGAGCCCGATGAGGGCGCGCGCGGTCGTGTCGCGATCTCCGTTCGCCTCGGCGAGCGCACGCGATTCCTCATACAGCACGAGCGGTGTGTCGTAATCCGACTGCGTGTCCCTCGCCCGGCCGAGGAGCCAGAGCGCACGAGCGCGACCGCGCGGATCGCGCAGTTCGTCCGCCAGTCCGAGGGCGATTCGCGCCAGACGCTCTTCGTCCGGGACGCGTCCTTTCGATCCGAGGACCACGCCGAGGTCGACGAGTTGATGGACCAGCTCGGGCGACACGAGCTCGCCGCAATCGTGAAGGAGGCGATCCTGCAGCGGCGCATCGGCGAAGGCCATCACCGTGGCGAGATCGCGCTCCGGAGAGTCGACGCGCACGACGCGGCCATCGCGCAGCGTCACGCGCCAGTGCGCGGGAAAGTCGTCCGCCGAGATGAGCACATCGACCACATGTGGCACAGACACTCCTGTCTGTGCTGTCCGGACAGACAAGAGTGTCTGTCCTACACATTCGAATCGCTGCATCGCGTTTCGAAATGCCGTGACGTCCGCTCCGGGCTCGTTGAACGTGCCGGCGAGCAGCGCCTCGATCGCGTTGCGCGCGGTGGTCGCATCGTCCGCGCGAAGAGTCCACGTGAACAGGAGAACCGCGAGCAGGGCTACGCGGCGCATGGGGTCACCAACGCGCGACGCCCTCGACGAGCGCCGCGGCTTTGCGGTCATCGGGATGTCGCGCCATGTGGGTGCGCAGATCGGCGAGCGCTTCCTGCTGCATCCCGGCTCGCGCTTCGAGCACACCGAGGAGGAGATGGTCGTCTGGAAAACGTCGGCGCGCCTCGGCGAGATCGGCGGAGCTCCGCTCATCGAGCACGCGGAAGAGCGCGGCCGGCGCGGGAGGGCGCGGGAGCAACTCGACCGACGAGCCGTGACGCACTTCAACCTGCCAGGCGTAGGTCTTCCCGCGCGTCAGCGGCGGCGAGACCTGCCATTCGGCGGACTGCAGCGCCGGACTCTGCGCGACGCGCTCGAGCGATTCGTAGACGCTGACGACGTAACGGCCCGGCTTCGCGCGCCACGTCAGCAACGGCGTCGTCGAATCGACGACCGTGGCAACGGGACTCATGTCGCCGGGCGCTTCGCCGCCGGAGCCGCGCAGCGGATCGGACGCCGGCCACTGCTGATGCGGATCGATCGCGCCGCGCGCCAGCGCATCGCGCACCGCGGAATCCCAGTCGGCGCGTCCGTAGCCGCTCGCGACGGCGACGGCGCGCGGCCGGACCTGCGGCGTCTCCGCGCGCGGCCGCGTGACGTACCACGCGCCCGCCATGGCAACCGCGATGACAGCGGCCGCCGCGGCGGTCATCCGCGGCCAGACCGCGGGAGTGGTTTCTCCCGCGAATGCGCGGAGATCGCGCATCTCGTCGTCGCAGCGCGGACAGACCTCGCAATGACTCTCCACGATCTCGCGCGTCACGTCGTCGGCCGTCCGGTCGACGACCGCGGCCATCATTTCGTAGGTCGGGTGATCCTGCTCCGCCACTCCGAGAGCGTCTCTGATCATCGCTTCCTCGACGTGCGGCGGGCGAGACGATCGCGGGCCGCGCTGCGGAGATTAATGACCTGTTGCCGCGTCAACTGCAAGCAGTCGGCGATGGCCAGGTCTCGCATCGGCAGACGCTCGATCAGCGAATCGAGGTCCGACTCGCGCACTTCCACGGCCAGCGCGAGCTCGCATGCGGTCACCACGTGCGACTCGATGAGGAGGCGTAGGACGGAGTCGCCAGCGCTGTCGCGCGCGTTGAGCAGCAGCGCGAGCCGCTGCCGCCGCGGCAGCTCGCGGATCTCCGTCCAGAGCGCGCGCAGCGACTGCAGCGACTGGAACGGCGCGTCGGGCTCGTGCATGCGCGGCGCCGCGATGTGGACGATATCGGAGTGAACCGGATCGGCAATGCCGCACCGCGCCGCGACCTCGGTCACGAGATCGTCGAGCGACGGCGCGCGCTCGAGCTGATGCAACACCTCGAGCATCGTCTTCGCCAGGGCATCGGCGGCACTCGACCGGACGCGGCGCCGGCTGAACGGACTGGCGGTGTCGGGGGCGCAGACGGTCCGGCCGTCGCCGGACAACGACATCACGAAGCGGTCGTCGTGATCGAGGACGTAACGGACGCGATGCTTCAGCCGCGCCCATTCCGGCAGCGCGACACGGACGAGGTCGTCGATGACCCGCGAGGCGACCGCGGCGATGTATTCGTCGAGGCGCTCGATCGGATCGCTCTCCCGATCACGCAGCCGCCGCACCAGACGCAGCAGTACTTCGCTGCGCACTTCACCCGGGACGTCGGCGGCGATCTTCCAGTTGCGGCAGCGCCGCCGGATCACCGCGTCGATGACCGGGACGGCGCGCGCGAACAGTGCCTCATCCAGACGATCCCGATCCGCGAGAAGCGCCCCATCTTCCCGAATCACGACGTGTCTTCCGGCCATTTTGCTGACGTACTGCTGACGTACGACCCGCCGGTAGGGTATCGCAGCAATACCTTACCGACACCCTTCGATCTTACCTACCATAAGGAAAGGCCGCCTGCCATTCATCCCGACCGCCGTCAGCGATTGATGACAGGAAAAGGAGCGCGGACGTCCCGTCCGCAGCGAGCGGGCGTCCCGCCCGATCGCCATGAGAGTTCATTAAGGCATTCATTGGGGCGAGACTGCGAAAAGGGGGAGATATTGGTAGGTTGTACGCACGTGACAGCAAGAGCCCAGAAGCCTGTCGAAGATCCCGAGCTCACGCTCGACGCTTTGATCGAACGAATCACCGAGCACAACCGGCACGAAGAAATCGAAACCGGCGACAGCGTCGGCAACGAAGTCTGGTAGCCGGATCGCAGTGACTACGACGCCCGCCTGATCACGAAGGCGTCTCCCGGCGAAGCGGCTCAGCTGCGCGATGGCGACGCGCTGCATGTGAGAGACACGAGGCCGCCGCCTCGCCATCGCGTCGGCTGCAGCGCCCCCTACTCGTACCGCAACGCGTCGATCGGATCCAACCGCGCCGCCTTCCACGCCGGGTACCACCCGAACCCCGTCCCGATCACGGAGCACACGATCAATCCCGTGATGGCCCACCCCCACGGAAACACCATCGACATGTCGAAATAGAGCGCGACTCCATTGCCGCCGAGGACTCCGATGATGATGCCGGCGAGGCCGCCCAGCTCGGACAGCACGATCGCCTCCAGCAGGAACTGGCGAACGATGTCGTTCCGCTTCGCGCCGACCGCTTTGCGCAGGCCGATCTCGCGCGTCCGCTCCGTCACGCTGACCAGCATGATGTTCATGATGCCGATGCCGGCGGCGAGCAGGGCGATGGCGCTGACGATGAACGCGCCGATGCGGATCTGGCCGGCGATCTGCGCGAACGCCGCCACCATCGTGTCGTTCGAGTAGAGGGCGAAATCGTTCTCCTGCCCCAGCTTCAGCCCGCGCGCCGCGCGCATCGCGCCGATCGCCTTGTCCAGCGTCTGGTTGTACGTCGCCTGCGACGTCGACTGCGTGGCGATGTTGATCGTCCGGTTCACCCAGCCGAAGTCGGAGAAGTAGCGCGTGATCGGCACGAGCATCAGGTCGTCCTGGCTCTGCCCGAAGTTCGAGCCCTTCTCCGCCAGCACGCCGATGATCTGGTACGGCTTCTCGTTGATCTTGATCGTCTTGCCGATCGGGCTCTGGTTCGGGAAGAGCCTCTTCTCGATCCGCTTCCCGACCACCGTCACGCTGCGCGCCAGCTCCACATCCTCGGGCGAGATGTTGCGCCCGTAGCCGAGCGTGTAGGAGTTCGCGATCAGGAAGTTTTCGTTCGTCCCGACCAGCGTCAGCCCCTGGATCTTCATCCGGTCGTAGCTCGCCGGCTTGCCGCCGTCGAAGACTTTCAGGCAGATCGCGCCCGCCTGCCCCTCCATCAGCCGCTTGTACTCCATCGCCTGCTGAAAATTGATGTTCCGGCGATTGGCGTACTTGATCTCCGGATCGCCTCCCGTGTTGATGCTCGGGTACTTGGCGAATTGAAAGAGGTTGCTGCCGAGGAAACTGAGACCGCTCTCGATCGACGAGGCGATGACGCTCAGCGCCGTCATCACGCCGATGACGGAGAAGACGCCGATGGCCACGCCGAGCATGGTCAGCACGGAGCGCAGCTTGTTCGTGCGCAGCGCGGTCAGCGCGAGGCGGATGGTCTCATTCATACCGCAGCGCCTCGATCGGATCGAGCCGCGACGCGGCGATCGCCGGCAGGATGCCGGAGAAGATTCCGGTGATGGTCGAGACGATCAGTCCGACGAACACGAGGCCGAACGAGAAGGTCATCGGGAACGACGGGAACGCCGTCGCCACCGCGGTCGACATCAGCCACGAGAGAAACACGCCGACCGCGCCGCCGACGAGACAGAGCGACACCGCCTCGACGAGGAACTGCAGGAGGATGGTCTTCCGCTTCGCACCGACCGCCTTGCGCGTGCCGATCTCGCGCGTCCGTTCGCGCACGCTGACGTAGGTGATGTTCATGATGCCGATCGCGCCGACGAAGAGCGCCAGTCCGGTGACGAACAGTCCTGCGCCGGCGATGCCTGCCTTGACCGGGCCGATCGAGTTGCGCAGCCCTTCCTGCTCGTTGATCGAGAAGTCGTCCTTCTGCTCCGGCGAGAGTCCGCGGACGCGGCGCATGTCGCCGGTCAGCTCGTCGCGCGCGGCGGGGAGACGGTTCTTGTCCTTCACCTTCACGCGGATCGATGTGTCGAGCCGCGCGCTGAAGACTTTCATGAAGGCGTTGAGCGGCACGACGGCGTACGTGTCGAAGCTGAAGAGCCCGAGGAACGTCCCCTGCTTGGCGTACACGCCGACGACGCGGAACGGGATGCTGTCGATGAGCACGGTGTTGCCGACGGCGCTTCGATTGGGGAAGAGCACCTCGGCCACGTCGTAGCCGAGGACGCAGACGTTGTGGCCGCCGCGCGACTCGGTCTCGGTGAAGAAGCGTCCGTCCTTGAACGCCGCGGTCGACGTCACGAGGAACTCGTCGGTCGTCCCCTGCGTGAAGACTCCCTTCACCTCGTTGTCGTCGTACTTGATGCTGCGGATGGTGTTGATGGTCGGCACCGCGGTGACGAGCTCCGACTTCGGCGTGGCGCGGATGATCCGCTTCAACTCCTCCGCGTAACGCGGCTCCATGCGATGGCGGTTGCGGTAGTTCCACCAGTCGTCGACGTGATGCCACGGCCATTTCTCGACGTAGAGGATGTCGTCGCCGATGACCGACAGCGACCGCTCGAAGCCGATCTCGATGCCGGAGATGGCCGAGCCCATGAGGGTCACGGCGACGATGCCGATGATCACGCCGAGGGCGGTGAGCACGCTCCGCATCTTGTGCGCACGGATGACGGAGAACGCGATGCGGAATGCCTCGGCGAGCTCGTAGAACATGGTTGCTCCTTTGTCCCTCGCCCCGCTCGCGGGGAGAGGGTGCCGAAGGCGGGTGAGGGGCGTCGGCTTCGCGCCGCGCGAACCCCCTCATCCGCCTGCGGCACCTTCTCCCCCGCTCGCGGGGAGAAGGAACTGACGCTAACTCTTCCCCGGCTTCTCCAGCGCCACCTTCGCGCCATCCTTCAACCGCCGCGAGATCGCGGTGTACGAGCCCGACACCACCTCGTCGCCCGCTTTCACGCCGCTCTTCACCTCGATGTAGGTGCTGTCGGCGATTCCGGTCTCGACCTTCTGCATCTTCACCTTGTCGCCGTTGCGGATGAAGACGACGCGCTCGAGTTTCTCGCGCAGCTCGCGCGCCTTCTGCTTCTCCAGCGTCTCGTTCACGGTGTCGGCGCGGTTGTCGCCGCCTTCTTTCGCCTTCTCCACAGCGGTCTGTTTCTCGCGCTCCTCGGGGGAGAGCTGGCTGTCGATGCTGCGCACCGTCACGCTCTGGATCGGGACGACCACCGCATCGGGCACGGTCGCGGTCTCGATGTCCGCCGTCGCGCTCATGCCGGGGCGGAGTTGCACGGAGTGATCGGGGATCGCGATCTTCACCTCGAAGTTCGTGACCTCTTCCTGCGAGCCGGCGTTGCGGGTGATCGCGGTGCTGCCGATCTCGCGCACCACGCCCTGGATCTTGCGGTCGGGATACGCGTCGACGCTGATGCGCGTGACGTCGCCCACATGCACGTTGACGATGTCGTTCTCGTTGACGTTGACGCGCGCCTCCATGTTGTCGAGGTTCGCGATGCGCATCACTTCGGTGCCGGCGAACTGCACGGTGCCGACGACGCGCTCACCGACGCGGCTGGTGAGCGAGCTGATCGAGCCGTCAGACGGTGAATAGATGATGGTCTTCGACAGCGCGTCGCGGATCTGCCGCAGCGCCCCCTCGGCGCGCTGGATCTCGAAGAGCGACGAGTCGAGCGCCGACTTGGCGATCTCGTAGTTCGTCTGCGCCGTGTTGCGGTCCGACTCCGGCAACAGCTTCGCGTTGAAGAGCTGCTGCGCGCGCTTGTAGTCCTGATCGGCCTTCGACAGCTCGGCGCGGTTGCGCACGCTCGCGGCGCGCGCGGAGTTGAGCGCGGCCATCTGCGACTCGACCTGCGCCTGGTAGCTGTCCGGCTTGATCTTCAGCAGCAGCGCGCCCTTGCGGACCAGCTGCCCTTCCTTGACCGGGATCTCGATGATCTCGCCCGACACTTCCGGCGCGATCTTCACCTCGATCTCCGGCTGGATCTTCCCGGTCGCCGTGACGACCTGGGTCACCGACTTGCGGAACGCCTTGACGGTGGTGATCTCGATCGGCTTGTCCTTCTTGCGCTTCGCCGTCACCACGATGACGGCGATGACCACGGCCAGGGCCACACCGATCACGATGAAAAGAGTTTTCTTCGACTTTTTGGGTTGCATCGCTGGACATTATGAACGGACAAGTCGGGCCAGGGTTTCACGACCGTTTCGCCAGCCCCGCCGTACACTCTCAGAGAACCAAACATGATCGGTGCTCGTCTGGGTGATCGGTACGAGCTCGTGCGAGAGCTGGGCCGCGGCGGCATGGGCGTGGTGTATCTCGCCCACGACCCGCGGCTGGAGCGCGACGTGGCGATCAAGATCATCCCGCAGGAGATGCTCACGGCCGACACCGAGGAGCGTTTCCGGCGCGAGGCACGGCTGATCGCGCGGCTCGATCATCCCGGCATCGTCGTGGCGTACGACGTCGGCGCCGATCCGGGGGCGCTCTTCCTGGTCATGCCGTTCGTCGCCGGCGTCCACCTGCACGATTTCATCCGCGAAGGCGCGACGCTCGCCGAGATCGTGGAGATCGGACGGCAGGTGGCCGAGGCGCTCGAGTACAGCCACGCGCGCGGCATCGTCCATCGCGATGTGAAGCCGGAGAACATCCTCGTCACGCGCGAAGGCGATGCGTTGCGCGTCCGCCTCACCGACTTCGGCATCGCCATGGCGACGTTCGAGAAGCGCTTCACGCAACCGGGCTCGCTGATCGGGACGATCGCGTATCTCAGTCCCGAGCAGGTGCGCGGCGGCGCGGTGACGGCGCAGTCGGACATCTTCTCCTTCGGCAGCGTGCTGTACGAATGCCTGGCGGGCGAGCCGCCGTTCGGCGGCGACATCCCGGCCGCGCTCTACCGCATCGCGAACGAGCGGCAGGCGCCGCTGGCCGCGCGCGCACCGCATGCCGCCGGAGCGCTGCAGTCGATCGTCGACGACTGCCTGGAAAAAGATCCGCAGCGGCGTCCGCGCTCGATGTCCGAGGTCGCGGCGACGCTCGCCGATTGCGCGGAGGCGCTCGACGCGGAAGGCGCGGGCGCGACGCACATCACCAGCCAGCGTCTCAAGCGCGGCGTGCGGGCGCAGCGCGCGCCGCTGGTGGGACGCGATCACGAGCTCGCGCAGCTCGAATCGGCGCTGAACGAGGTCGCGGGCAACGGCGACGCGCATTTCGTCGCCATCGCCGGCGACGAAGGGCTCGGCAAGAGCCGCCTGGCGGAAGAGCTCGAGCAGCTCGCCGTCACGCGCGGCATCCCGGTCTACCACGCGCGCATGCACGGCTTCGATCAGTCGCTGCCGTACCAAGGCTTCGGCGACATCATCCAGGAGTACCTCCGCTCCCCCGCCGCGACGCGCTCGACCCCGGGCAGCGATTTCGCCGACGTCGCCGGCGATCTCGTCGAGTTCTTCCCGGCGCTCACCGAGCTGCTCGACGCGCGCTACCCCGGCCTCGCGCAGCGCCACGAGCGGCGGCGCATCGATGAGCGCACCTACATTTTCGAGGTGCTGGCGAAGGCGCTGATCCGCATCGCGAATGGACGTCCGATGGTGCTGCTGCTCGAGGACGTGCACACCGTCGACGTCACGGTCGAGGCGCTGCAGTACGTGATCCGGCGGATGGATCACACGCCGACGCTCTTCGTCGCGACGTATCGCGCGACGGCGATCGACCGGCGTCATCCGCTGTCGATCCTGCTCTCGTCGTTCCGCGGCGACCGGCGCTTCACATCGATCGTGCTGCATCCGCTCTCCACGACCGAGCATCGGCGCCTCGTGGAGCTGATCCTCGGCGGCGTGAAGGTCGAGCCGGCGCTGGACGAAAAACTGTTTCACGCGACCGAGGGGAATCCGCACTTCGCCATCGAGCTGGTGCGCTCGCTGCTCGACGCCGGCAACATCGCGCCGGGCGACAGCGGCGCGTGGCGCCTGACCGGCGAGCGCGGCATCGCCGCCGATTCGCTTCCCGCCACGATCAAGCAGGCGGTGGAGGATCGCATCGAGCGCCTGCCCGATCCGTTGCGCGATTTCCTCTCCACCGCCGCGGTGCTCGGCAAGACGTTCGATTCGTACGACCTCGAGCTGCTGACGGACGATCCGAAATTCGACGACACGCTCGACAAGCTCGTCGCCGCGCGCCTGCTCGACGAGCTGCCGGAGTCGCGCGGCGATCACTTCACGTTTTCCAGCGGCATCCTGCGCGACATCCTCTACTCGCGCCTCTCACCGCGCCGCCGCCGCGCGCTGCATCGCCGTTACGCCGAGCGGCTCGAGGAGCGCCGCCACGGACGCGCGGGCGTGCAGGCGCAACTGCTCCATCACTACTGGGAAGCGGACGTGTCGGAGAAGGTGATCGAGTACGGCCTCGAAGTGGCGCGCACCGCGCTCGCGGCGTTCAGTCCCGACGACGTGCTGCGCAGCGGACGGCTCGTCCTCTCCGCGCTCGAGGATGCGAATCCCGGCGACGTCGTCGAGGCCGACATCCACCTGCTGCTCGCCGAGGCGCATCGGATGAACGGCAGCTCGACCGCGGCACTGCGCGAGCTGGAGATCGCGGCGGAGGAGCATGCGAGCGGCGAGCAGTTCATCACTATCGCTTTGCTCGCGGCGCAGATCGCGTGGGAGAGCCGGCAGTTCGATGCGGCGCGCAAGTGGGTGCAGCGCGGCGTCGCCTCAGCCGGACCCGACGTCGCGTCCGATGCGCTGCTCGACCTCCTGGCCCTCGGCGCGACGCTGGCCAATCTCCGCGCCGAGTACACCACGGCGAAGGACTACCTCGATCGCGCCGAGGGAATCCGCGCGGCGCGCGTGACCGTGCAGCCGGAGCGCGCGCATGGCGGAACGCTGTCGGTGGCGATGCTCACGCCGGTCCTGGCGCGTCATCCGATCGACCTCGAGATCGAGGAAGAGTCGGAGATCTATTCGACCGTCTTCGAGACGCTCACCTCCGTCGATCGCGACGGCAACGTCGTGCCGCTCGCCGCGGAACGCTGGCAGCTGCTCGACGACGGCCGCGCGTTCAAGTTCGTCATTCATCCGCGCCTCCGCACCTCGGACGGCGCCGCCGTGACCGCGCTCGACGTCAAGCACGCGCTCGAATTCGCGGTGCGGCAGACGCGGCTCGAGCTGCCCGCGTCGCTCGCGGCGATCCGCGGCATCGACTCCGGCGCCGACATCCCCGGCATCACCGCCGCGGGCAACGAGCTGCTGATCGAATTGAACGAGCCGCTGCCGATCCTCCCCGCACTCCTCGGCACGCCGCGCACCGCGCTCGCCATTCCCCGAGGCGAAGGATTCCTCGGCACCGGTCCGTTCTGCTTCGAGTCGTTCTCCTCGGAATCGATCACCGTGCGGCGCAACGAGCATTACTGGCGCACGGCGCCGGCGCTCGTCGATGCGATCCGGTTTTCCGCCGGCGTCAGCGCCGCGGAAATGGTCGAGGGCCTGCGCACCGAGCGCTTCGACATCGTGCGCGACCTCCTGCCGCAGGACCTCGACCGCGTGCAGCGCGACCGCTCGCTGCGCGCGTCGATCGCGGAGACGCCGAAGAAAAACATCTACGGCATCACCTTCAACATCGCCGGCCCGGTGACGCGCGACGCGAACATCCGCCGTGCGATGGCGGGCGTGATCGACGCGCGCGATCTCGTGCAGCGGACGATCGGCCGCTTCGCGCAACCGGCCGAGGGACTCTTCCCGCCCGGAATCCTGGGACACGATCCGGGGCGACGGCGCAAGGTGATGTCGCTCGACGAAGCGCGCGCGCTGGTGCATGCCACATGTGGCACAGACACTCCTGTCTGTGTCCGCGCCTCGGTGCACCCCGTCCTTCAGGACCGCTACCGCGAGCTCACCACGCTGCTGTTCGACGTCTGGCAGTTGATCGGCATCGACTGCACGATCGAGACGCCGACCACCGCGAGCTTCGTCGAGAGCTGGCAAAACTCCGCCGGCTTCGACCTGCTCATCGGACGCTGGAACGCCGATTACGACGATCCCGACACGTTCGCCTCCGGTCTGTTCCACAGCCGCTTCGGCGCGTGGCGGAGCTACTGCGCGGACGGAGAGCTCGACGAACTGATCGAGCGCGCACGTGTCGAGCGCTCCCCCGCCGCGCGCTCGCGCGTGTACGACGAATTCGAGCGCGCCCTCGGACGCGACGCGCGGTTCGTCCCGCTGTTCCACGAGATCGACTATCGCGTCGCGTCGCGAAGAGTCAGCGGACTGCAGCTCCGTCCCGCGCGGCCGTACGTCAACTACACGACGCTGTCGAAAGAAACGCCCGCCGCCAGCACCGCACCGCGCGAAGGAGGTCCCCTCCGCGTGCCGCTCACCGCCGCGATCTGGAGCCTCGACCCGACGCTCGTCTCCACCGTCGCGCAGCTCGAAGTCATCCCCAACATCTTCGAGCCGCTGACGAAACATTCGGAAGGCGCGGGCATCCGGCCGTGGCTGGCGGAAGACTTCCGCGCCGACGACGCGGGGGCCCGCTACTACTTCCGGTTGCGCGAGAACGTCCGCTTCCACGACGGCCGCAAGCTGACGTCGCGCGACGTGCGCTACTCGTTCGAGCGGCTGCTGCGCAACGAGGAGAGCGGGAGCCGCTGGCTCCTCGCGCCGATCCAGGGCGCGCGCGCACTCATCGACGGCACGGCGAAGGAGCTGAGCGGCTTCCGCATCCTGAGCACCACCGAGTTCCTCGTCGACCTCGAGCAGCCGCTGTCGTTCTTCCCCGCGCTCGTCGCGTACGAGGCGGCCTGCATCGTCCCCGAAGGAGCGGAGCTCCGCAGCCACGACGTCTCCTCGCTCGCCGGCACCGGCCCGTTCCGCATCTCGTCGTTCGAGCCGGGGAAGCGCCTCGAGCTCGAGGCGAATCGCGACTACTGGATCGACGGCGTGCCGAAGAGCAGCGCGCTGACCTTCGACTTCGACGTCTCGCCCGCGCAGATCGCGCGTGGCTTCCGCGACGGGAAGTACTCGATGGCGTGGGACCTCCTCCCCGAGGACGTCGAGGCATTCCGCCGCGACACGCGCTTCGCCGCGACGTACCGTCAGACGCCGCTGCTGGCCACCGGCATCCTCATCTTCAACATTCACCGGCCGCCGTTCGACGACGAAGCGCTGCGCCGCCGCATCGCGTACGCCATCGACGTCGACGCGATCGTGCCGCGCAGCCTCGGCCGCCTCGGCGTCGCCGCGCATGGCCTCATCCCCACCGGCCTCCTCGGCTACGAACCGGCGTCGCGTACCGAGATGACCATCACGCAGCCGCTCAATCAGGTCGTCCGCGCGCAGGCCATGCTGCACACGCTGTACGAGGGGTCGTACGCCGGACTGGCGCGCGACATCATGACCACGTTCGCCGCGTGCGGCGTGGAGCTGGAGGTCGCGGCGAAGCGGGCCGAGTTCCTGCGCGCGAACGCCACGGAGTCGACCGACATCTTCTTCGGGCGCTGGGTCGCCGATTACTCCGACACCGACGGTTTCGTCTACACGCTTCTGCATACTGATTCACAATGGGGCCGCATGTGCGGAACGAAGGAAACGGACCTGCTCCTCGAGCGCGCACGGCGGGAGACCGATCCGCGCACGCGGCATCGCATCTATCGCGAGCTGGAGCAGGTCATCGCCCGCCGCGCGCTGATCGTCCCGCTCTTCCACGAGCAGGCGTACCGCTTCGCCCAGCCAACCCTCGGCGGCATGCAGGTGCGGGTCACGCCGCCGATCGTGGCGTACGAATATCTGCAGGAGAGGTGATCGATGCGATCGAAACTGTCCCTCGCGTTCGTCCTCGTCGTCGCGAGCGCGCTCCACGCGCAGCAGCAGCCGTTCCAGCGCCAGACCGAAGCGACGCCGTCGCAGCCGATCGCCGGCGAAACGCAGATGCTCTGGAACGCGTACGAGCGGACCATCTTCGACGCCGCGGTCTATCAGCGCTGGAACGTCCGCCCGCTGCGTCCCCTCACCCCCGACGAGAACGGCAAAGTCCTCGTGGCCACGCTCACGTCGAAGACCGGCGACCCCGGCTCCACGATCACCGCCGGCGCCTACGGCCTCTGGGTCACCGGCGTCCCCGAGGTCCAGACCATCTGCCGGGGATTTCACGGCGACGTGCTCATGCAATTGCGCGAGCTCCTCGGCCTCCCGCCCGACGCCGACGTCCCCCGCTTTCTCATTCTCACCGTCGCGGCGAAGGACGTCTTCCGCCCCGCCCTCGACGACAACATCTCGACCGTCTATCCCTGCAGCACCCCGGCCGACGCCACCTGCGGCAATTCCTTCCCCAGCACCACCACCCCGTCGCACTATCAATGGATGGCAACCGAGGTCTTCTACCTCCACAGCATCCCGAACGGCTACCCCTGGACGCACCTCGGCTACACCTACAACTGGACGCCGGGCGCGGACCGGTACGGGGCGTCGGAGTACGTGATTCGGGGCGGGGCGACGGCGACGATCGTGGAGAACGTGCCGGCGTTGAAGTACTGCGCGGCGCCGTAACGTCTTACACTTTCCTGATCGATCACGCGGCAGCAGGAGAGCTCATGGCCAGAACTAGAGTTTCACCCAAATTTCAAGTCGTCATTCCGAAAGAAGTACGGGAGAGCATGGACCTCCATGTAGGCCAGGAGCTCCAGGTCATCGCCAAAGGAGGAACGATTACGCTCGTTCCTGAACGACCGCTATCGTCCCTGCGTGGTTTTGCCAGGGGGATTCGAACCGACAAGCTCCGGGAGAAGAAGGATCGGATGTGATCGTCATCGATTCATCCGGCTGGGTAGAGTTCTTCACGGATGGACCTTTGGGAAGACGACGCGCCATTTCGGCGATGCACCGCACACGCATCGTCCCTGTCGACCAGCAGCTCGCTCTCACCTCCGCCGACCTGAGTCTGGAACATGGCCTTGCGACGGCCCGATTCACTGATTCTGGCGACCGCCCGACGTACATGCCGAAGAAGCCTGCGAGCACCTGACGATGGGCGCGACCTGGCCCGAATGGCTACGGCGCGAACATCTCAGCCAGCCTGGCCAAAACTTCCTGCTGGGTCGCTATCGAAATTTTGCCGAGGCGCTTGACCAATCGCGCTTTATCGACGGCCCGGATCTGATCGACCACGATCTGAGCGTCCTTCCCCGCGAAGCGGCATTGAACACGAGTGGGGTACGCCTGCCCTTTCGTCGTCATTGGGGCCACGATCACGGTACGGATGTACCGGTTCACTTCGTCAGGCGACACGACCACACATGGCCTGACTTTTCTGATCTCACTTCCCGTCGTGGGATCGAGGTTGATCAGATAGACGTCGAAACGACGAACTACCACTTCCACTCCGTCTCATCGAACGAGTTGGAAGTCGCCTCGTCGATCAGAGCGTCATCGCCGCGCTTAGCCATGAGCTGAAACGCCGCCGCCCATCCTTCCCGGGGGGCGTGTGCCGAGCGGATGATGATCTGATTCGGTGCGGCCTCGAGTTGGACGTCTTCCGTCAGGTGAGCCTGCTCGAGAAGCGCTCTCGGAATTCGAACCCCTCTCGAGTTGCCGATCTGGATGATCCTAGCCTTCATAAGCACATTGTAATTACGGGCCGGAATACGGTCAACGTTACCCCCGCCGCCGCGACCAGCACCATCCTCTTGTCGCTGCGATTCCAACGTCTTACATTTGCTTGATCGATCACGCGGCAGCGGGAGAGCTCGTGGCCAGGACTAGAGTTTCACCTGAATTTCAGGTCGTCATTCCGAAAGAGGTGCTGGAGAGCATGGACCTCCATGTGGGCCAGGAACTCGAGGTCATCGCCAAGGGGGGAACGATTACGCTCGTTCCTGACCGGCCGCTATCGTCCCTGCGGGGGTTTGCTAAGGGAATTCGAATCGATGAGCTCCGGGAGAAGAACGACTAAAGCGTGATCTTTCCGAGGCCAATTAGCGATCGGGCGCGACGCCCGACCGCTGCGGGCGAGGACGCCCGCGCTCCTTTACTTCCGCCGCCCGGCCATATCGAACCCCACCGCCGCGACGAGCACCATCCCTTTGATGATGTACTGCGTCGCGTTCTCGACGCTGAGAAGCGACATGCCGTTGTCGAGGCTCGCCATCACGAGGGCGCCGAGGAGGGCGCCGGAGACTTTGCCGCGGCCGCCCATGAGGCTCGTGCCGCCGATGACGCAGGCGGCGATGGCGTCGAGCTCCATCAGCGTGCCGGCGTCGGGGGAGGCGCTGCCGACGCGGCCGGTGTGGAGGATGGCGGCGACGCCGACTAGCGCGCCGAGGAGGGCGAAGGCGGCGACGATGTAGCGCTGCGAGCGGACGCCCGACAGTCGCGCGGCGTCGGGGTTGCTGCCGATGGCGTAGAGGTAGCGGCCGAACGTCGTGCTCTGCGTCAGGAAGTGGCCGATGATCGCGACGGCGAGCATCACGATCACCGGCAGCGGCACGCCGCCCTGCAGGTTCATCACGTGCACGAAAACCGCGATGAGGATCGCCGGGATCACGATGCGCGCGATCGTCGCGGCGAGGCCCGGCACCGGCAATCCGTGCCGCGCACGGGCGCGATTGCGGCGCAGCGTCAGCCAGATCACGGCGGCGATGGCGATCGCGCCGAGCACGATGCCCGACGCCGGCGTGATCAATGCCACGCCGAGGAGGCGGAATACTGAAATGCGCACGGGGATCGTCTCCCCTTTGCTCAGGTAGAGGATCACGCCGCGCCACGACAGCAGGCCGCCCAGGGTGACGATGAACGACGGGATGTTCGCGTAGGCAACGAGCGTCCCCTGCAGCAGTCCGACGACGATGCCGATCGCGATCGCGGCGCCGATCGACGCGCCGAGTCCCCAGCCCTGCGACATCGCGGCGATGCCGCCGGCCAGTCCGACGACTGAGCCGACCGACAGGTCAATGTGCCGCGCGATGATCACGAAGAGCATGCCGACGGCGAGGACGCCGGTGACCGACATCTGCTTGAGCAGATTGGCCAGGTTGCCGGGCCGGAGGAAGAGCGCGTTCTCGGTGCGCAGCGCGAAGAAAATCCAGATCGCGACCAGCGCCAGGAGCATCGTGTAGGCGCGCGCTTTCATGATGCCGTCGCCGCCGCCATGACCGCTTCCGCGCTCGCCTCGGCGCGCGTGAAGTGGCCGGTCATCTTTCCCTCGTGCAGCACGAGCACGCGATCCGACAGCCCCAGCACCTCGGGGAGCTCCGACGAAACGAGCACGATGGCCATCCCTTCCGCCGCCAGGCGATTGATCTCGGCGTAGATCTCCTGCTTCGCGCCGATGTCGATGCCGCGCGTCGGCTCGTCGAGCAGCAGCACTTTCGGATTGGTCAGCAGCCACTTCGCCAGCACGACCTTCTGCTGATTGCCGCCGGAGAGCGTGTTGACGACGGTGAAGACGGAGCCCGCCTTGATGCGCAGCTCCTTCATCGCGCGCTCCGCCACGGCGGTCTCCGCATCGGCATCCGTGATGAACGGGCCGGGCGTCGCGAGCGTGAGGTTCGTGGCCACTGAATGATCGAGCAGCAGCCCGAAACGCTTGCGGTCCTCCGTGACGAAACCGATGCCGGCGGCGATCGCATCGCGCGGTTCGCTGATGAACACGCGCTCACCGTCGACAGAGACTTCGCCGCGAGTGCGCGGATCGGCGCCGAAGATCGCCATCAGCAACTCGCTGCGGCCCGCACCTACGAGGCCCGCGATGCCGACGATCTCGCCGCGGCGCACGGTGATGTCGATGCCGCCGACGTGGGCTTCGAAGACGACGGAGCCCCTCATCCGCCCTTCGGGCACCTTCTCCCGCGGGGAGAAGGCTGATATTTCGCGGCCTACCATCCTTGTGATGAGTTGCCGCGTGTCGAGCGCGCTCGCGTCGTCGGTGCTCACGGTGCGGCCGTCGCGCAGCACGGTGATGCGATCGGCGATGGCGAAGACCTCGTCGAGCTTGTGCGAGATGTAGATCGTGTTGCGCAGACGGCGCACGATGCCGAAGAGGACTTCGACTTCGCTCGACGTCAGCGCGGCGGTCGGCTCGTCGAGCACGAGGATGCGCGGCTCGCGCGCGAGCGCCTTGGCGATCTCCACGAGATGCTGCTGGCCGATGCCGAGCTCGCCGACCGGCGTGTGCGCGTCGAGCTTCAGATGCAGCTCGTCGAGGAGACGTTGCGCGCGGCTGTGGATCTCCTCGCCGCGGATCACGCCGAACGTGCGCGGCTCGCGCCCGAGGAAAACGTTCTCGGCGATGGAGAACTCGGGGACGAGCGAGAGCTCCTGATGCACGACGGCGATGCCTGCATCCTCCGACGCGCGGACGTTGTGGAAGCGGCGGACCTCGCCGTCGACGACGATCTCGCCCTCGTACGTCCCGTGCGGATAGACGCCGCCGAGGACGTTCATCAGGGTTGATTTACCGGCGCCGTTCTCGCCGACGAGGGCGTGGATCTCACCGGGGCGCAGGTCGAAGGAGACGCCGTCGAGCGCGAGCACGCCCGGGAAGCGCTTGGTGATCCCGCGCAGCGCGAGCATGGTCAATGACCGTAAATATCCTCGTGCGAGTGGTAGCCGTCCTTGATGATCGTCGCGTCGACGTTGCTCTTGTCGACCGACATCGGCGGGATGAGGATCGCGGGGACGTCCTTCTTCCCGTTGTTGATCTTGTCGTGCGTCTCGACCGGCTCTTTCTTCGCCAGTTTGATCGCGGCGTCGACGGCGCCGAACGCGAGCGGCGTGATCGACTTGTAGATCGTCATCGTCTGCGTCCCTTTGACGATGCGCTGCACGGCGTCCTTCTGCGCGTCCTGACCGGTGACCAGCACCTTGCCCGCGAGTCCCGCGGCCTCGAGCGCGGAGATCGCGCCGCCGGCGGTGCCGTCATTCGACGCCACGATGGCGTCGATTTTGTTTCCGCTCTTGGTCAGCGCGTCCTCGGTGATGCGCAGCGCTTCTTCCGCCTTCCACTCGCGCGCGAACTGGTCGGAGATGATCTTGATGTCGCCGCGTTTGACCGCCGGCTCGAGGATCTCCATCTGCCCTTTGCGCAGCAGCACCGCGTTGTAATCGGTCGGCGAGCCGCCGATGAGGACGTAGTTACCTTTCGGCACGTGCTGCAGCGCGTACTCCGCCTGCATCTGGCCGATGCGGACGACCTGGTGGGAGATGTAGAGATCGACGTCGGCGTTGCGGATCAGGCGGTCGTACGAGATGACCGGCACGCCCTTGCGATGCGCCGCCTCGACGATCGACGCGGCGATCTCGCCGTTGTGCGGCGCGACGATCAGCACGTCGATCCCTTTGGTCAACATGTTGTCTGCCTGCTTCGTCTGCTCCGCGTCGTCGCCGTTCGCCACCTGCACGTCGAGCACCGCGCCCGCTTCCTTCGCCCGCTGCTCCACCAGCGCCTTGTCGCGCTGCCAGCGCTCTTCCTTCAGCGTGTCCATGGAGAAGCCGATGCGCACAGGTCCGGAGCGCGGAGCCTGCGCCGTGGTGGCGGTCTCCTGGGGGGCGTTCACGCACGAAAGGAGGAGGGCGGAGAGCAGGCAAAGGACGGCGGCGGCGCGCGGTTTCAGCATTCGATCCTTGTACCATACCGATCAGAGGGAGACACCCATGCACAGACCGGCGGTCGTGGCGTTTCTTTTCATGCTCCTCGTACTTCCGGCCTCGGCGCAGAGCGTCGTCGTCGGCTCCCAACACCAGATTCCCGGCCTCCAGTACATCTTCAATACGCCGCATACGGTCATCGACGTTTCGCATCCGGCGACGGCGAACGGCAACGTCACGCTGACGTCGTTCTTCTGGGGCGGCGCGGGTTGCACCGGCGCGCTCAAGATCAAATTTCTCCGCCCCACGGTGAGCGACTCGCTCGGCGCGTTCACCCTCGTCGCGGAGCGCGGGCCGTTCACCGCTCTCAACGGCCGCAACAGAGCCCCGCTCACTCCGCCCGTGGCGGTGCAGAAGGGCGATCTGCTCGCCATCACCATGCTCGTGCCCTTCACCTCCTGCGGGAGCGTGATGCTGGCGTACGAGACCGGCGCAGCGATGATGGAGCTCAACGGCGACGTCTCGTCCGGGACGCTGAACGGCGGGTACTACCGCGATGCCACGCTGGCCGCGCGCGCCGTCGACACGAACGAAGTGCTCGAAGGCGTGATCCCCGCCGTCGGCTCACTGCAGGGAGGATTCGGCTCGTTCTTCCGCACGTCGCTGCAGGTCGGCTGTCCCAGCGGCGGCGAGTGCGTCGGCAAGTTCGTTTTTCATCCGGCCGGCGTGCCGTTCTCGCCGAGCGATCAGACGCTTCCGTACTCGGTCAGCGGCACGACCGCGACGTCGTACACCGACATCGTGGCCACGATGGGCAAGTCGGGCCTCGGCACGCTCGACGTCATTTCCAATGACGGCTTTCCTCCGCTCGTCACCGCGCGCGTCTACAACGACGCCGGCACGGGCGGCACGTCGGGATTCACGGAGGACATGATCCCGACGGTCAACATGCTGCACCAGGGTGACCACGGGATCATCCTGACGCCCGCCGATCTCACGAATTACCGGATGAACGTCGGCGTGCGCACGCTATCGGGCGTGGCGAGGGTCAACATCCAGATCGGCTCGCGCACGCAGACCACGTTCGACTTCCCGGCGAGCTCGTTCAAGCAGTACACGCTGGCGGAGCTCGGCGATCCGAGTCCGATCGCGAACGAGCAGATCCACATCTTCGTCCTCGGCGGCGACGTCGCGATCTACGCGTCGACGACCGACAACCGGACGAACGACAGCAGCGCGAGGATCCTGCGGCGCGAGTAAAAAACGTAGGGCGGGTCCTCTGACCCGCCCCAAGGATATGGACGGGTTGGAGAACCCGTCCTACGTTTTGCGCTTACTTCATCGTCCGTTATTGCAGCCGTTCACGTTGCTGGCGCAATCGGACAGGAACACGCCGATCTTGCCAAGCGCGGAGCTCACGGTCACACCGTTGCTCACGTCGAACGTGAACTGATCGAGTCCGGTGAAGCCGGTGTTCGGCGTATACCTCACCTGCGCCGACGGCAGCGTGAACGGAACGGTCGTGATCGGGTTGTTGAACTGATCGCTCAGCGTGCCGTTGAGCGGCAGCACCGTGATCCTGTAGACCAGCGGCGCGACGACGCCCGGCGTGGCCAGCGAGAGCATCGGCACGTCGTTGCTGCCGATGTTGCCGCTCGCCGTGGTCCGCACCTCGAGGCCGCGGGCCGAGCCGGTGAGACTCTCGTTGACGCGGCCCTGAACGGCGAAGAAGCTGTAGCCGTTTTTCGCCGCGGCGCGAAGCTGCGCCAGAACGCTGAAGCTGAAGGTGCCGTCCGCGCCGATCGGCATCGACGGCGGCACCGACATCACCGCGTCGGAGATCTGCTCCGCCGGCGACTCGAAGTCGGAATTGGTCAGGTTGCCGTCGCCGCTCGCCGCGACCCAGTAGAAGAAGGTGTCGAGCGAGTCGATCGTGCCGCGATGCGTCGGGAGGACGATGCTCGCGCTCTGCAGCGCGTCGACGGAGCCGACGATGCTCGACATGTCCCACTCGAACTGCATGCGCACGGTCCCGTTGGAGCCGGCGCCGCCGATGCCGTTGACGCCGGCGCTCATGAAGACCGGCGTCGATCCCGGCAGGGCGTTCGCGTTGTCGCCGAAGCCGTTGAAGTCCGCGTCGGCGACGTTGCCGGCGATCTCCACCGGATCGAGCATCGCCGCATCGGGTCTGACGGTGAAGCGGCGGGCAACGATCGAGAACGTGCTCTCGCCGAGGGAGATGTCGACCGGTTGATCGGTGAACGTCGAGACCGTGACGTCGTGCGCGAGACTCGGCGGCTCGACGACTGTCGTCTCGACCGTGATCGCGAGCAACGCCGTATCGCAGACCGTCGTGCTGCCGATCACGCCGCACGCTTCGAACTGGAACGCGTCGGGACCGGTGTAGCCCGCATCAGGTGTGTAGACGACGGTCGCGCTGCGTTGCGGAACCTCGGTGCCCTGCGTGACCGCACCGAGCGAGCCGTGCGACGGCCCGCTGCTCGGCACGATGGAGAAGGTGAGCGACACGCCGGCCGGCGCGGTGCCGCGCAAGTCGAGCGTCGTCGGTACGTCCTGCTTGACCTCCGCGCTTGCATCGGTCGCCACGACGGTCGACGGAGCAGGCGGCGGCGGATCTTCGGACTGCGGATTGATCCGGACGACGGCGTCGCCGCTCAGGCCGGCCGGATCGGTGACGCGGAAGACGAACGAGTCGGGAGCGCCCGCGGAGGCGGGCGTGTACGTCACGGTGGCGCTGGCCGGTCCGGTCGACACCGGCGCGGAGAGCGTTCCGGCCGACGGTCCCGACGCGATGCTGAACGCCAGCGCGTCGCCCTCGGGATCGGAACCGGTCAGCGTGATGACCAGCGGCGTCGTGCCGCTCGTGAAGACGGTCTGCGTATTCGCGGACGGAGCGGCGTTGAACGCGCTGGCGACCGTGAAGCGGCCGGCGTTGCCGACGCGGATGTCGCGCGCGAAGAACGCGCCGGTCGCCACGGCGTTCTGCTCGATGACGAGCGAGCCGGCAGGGGCGTAGAGCGTCCCGGAGATCTTGCCGCCCTGGCCGATGTGGATCGCGGGCGACGCGGCGGCGTTCGCCTGCATGCGCATCGCGGTCGCGGTCAGACCGGAGCCGGCGGTCGGCGCGATGGTGGTGTTGTTGCCGAAGTCGGCGCCGCCGGCGATGACGACGTCCGAGGGCGCGGCGTACAGCACGCTGGCGTCGCGCGAGACGCTCATCGACTGAAACGCGTAACCGCCGCCGTTCAAACGAAGCGTGCCGCCGCGGCCGACGGTCACGGTGCCGTACGCTCCCTCATCGAGCGCGACGGTCGTGAAATCGGCGACGACGACGTTGTCCGAGCCGGCGGGTCGAACGAGTGCCGGCGGAAGCGTCGCATAGACAGGCAAGGCCAGCGGCGTGAACTGCGCGCCGACGATCGTCCCCTGATTGACGAGCGTGTTGTAGTAGGCGCTGCCGCCGACCACCGCCGCCTGATCGAGATCGATCGACGTCGCGGCGACCTTGTAGCCGGCGGGCGTCGTGACGTTGCGATCGAGCGACAACGCCTGCTCGCCGAGGACCGGACCGACCGTCGCGTCATTGACGATGACGTCGCCGGAGACGATCACGCAGTCGCGATCGATCTGAATGCTGTTGTTGGCGAGCAGGACGGCGTTGCCGACGCCCGGTGATTGTTGCGGACGCTGTGCAAACGCCGCGGACACGAAGACAAACGCTGCAATCAGACAAAGAGCACGCTTCATCGACGGATTCTCCGTTGTTGATAGTCAGTCCGGGTTAGAGCGAGAACTGTTCAACAACGTACGTCCGGATTTCCAGCAGCGCACCGTCAAAAACGGAGCGTCGACAAAGAGTTACGGATCGTTTCCGGCGTTACTGCACGTGAATGTTGTTGATGACCTTCTTGACCCCCGAAACGCTCCCCGCCGCGTCGACGATCTTGTTGATGTCGGACTGGCTGTCGGCGTGACCGGACAGCGTGACGATCGCGTGATCGTCGACGGTGACTTCAATGGCGAACGTCTTCGACGGAACGGCCTCGGCGATCTTGCCGCGCACGTCCGCTTCCATCGCCTTGGCGTCGACCGAGGACGGCAGCACGCGGTTCATCGATCCGCATGCGAGCCCGAAGAGGAGGAGAAAAACGGCCACTGACGTAGAGAGTTGTTTGCGATGCATTCGTTACGACCTCCGCGATTGCAGAGGGCAACCTATGTGCCAGCCGGCCCGGCCGGCTGCGTGGATCGCTCCGCCTCGCGGCATGAACCGTAACGCTTTCGCCGGTCCTGGCTTCGAGCGGCGCAACGCGCCTGACCGTCGTTTAACCGTGCAGAACGAAATGCCAGGCGCGTTGCGCCGATCGAAGCCGTGAGGTTCGAGGGAGCACGCACGCGCCGCAAGGCGGAGCAATCAGCGCAGCGGCTCGTAGCCGCCGAACTGCGTTTTCCGCTTTTCGCTCTTGCGCAGCCGCTCCAGCCGGAACGGGGCGGGGACTTCGCTTCCCTCGAGGATGGCAGCGGCCGCCATTTCGCCGACCGCGGGCGAGAGCTTGAAGCCGTGACCCGAGCCGCCGCCGAGGAGCCAGACGTTCTTCGCGCCGGGATGGCGGTCGATGATCAGGTTGCCGTCGGGGCTGTTCTCGTACTGGCAGACCTCGGACGAGATCAGCGGCGCCTTCGCCAGCTCGGGGAAGCGCTCGGCGAGCAGCCGGCGCGCGCGGGCGATGCCGGCGGCGGTCGGCGTGCGGTTGGCGGTGGTCGGATCGATCGCCACGCCGCGCGTGTCGTCGGCGAGCTTGAAGCCGCGGCCATGGATGTCGGGAATGCCGTAGACGATGCGCTTCCCGAAATCGATCCAGACCGGCATCCGTCCCGGTTGATAGAGCTCCGAGCCGCGCGGCGGGCCGAAGTAGTAGACCTCCTGCCGCGTCGGACGAACCGCGTTGCCGATGACGTCGGGGAAGAGTTTCCCCAGCCACGGACCGCAGGCGTAAACGTAGATGTCCGCTCCCGATTGCGCGTCCGGCTTCGCCACCTCGGTGCGATACGTGCCGCCCGCTTTCACGAACGCATCGCGCACCACCTCGCACGCGCGTCGCGCGGAGAGCGCGCCGGCGCGGCGCTCGAGCCAGACCGATTGCACACCGTTGAAATCGATCTGCGGATAGCGGCGCGAGGCGTCGGCGAGCGGGATGTGGTCGACCGGAAAACCGAGCTCCGTGAGGATCGGGAGCGAGGAGCGGACGTACGCGTCGTCGCCGCGATGCATCCAGAGGACGCCGGTCTCCGTGTAGAGCGACGGGTCGAGCTGCTCCCACAACGCGAACGAGCGCTTCACCATCTCGACGTACACGCGGTCGGGCCCGTAGATCGCGCGAATGACGCGCGTCTCGCCGCCGGAGCTCGCGCGCGAGTTGCCCGGTCCCCACGCGTCGACGAGCGTCACCCGCGCACCGCGCTCGAGGAGGTGGAGCGCCGTCCAGCCGCCGAACGCGCCGGCGCCGATGACTTTGATGTGAGGTTTGGGGGATGCTTCGAGGCGGCTCGCCAGGGGAGCCGCCGCGACGCTTGCCATGAACGTTCTTCTACTGATCGTCAGAACACAACCCGCGTGCTGATGCCGATCGTGCGCGGTTGATTCGTCAGGTAACCGACGCGGGCGCGCGTGCCGCGCTCCTGATCGAGCGCCAGGAAGGCGCGCTCGTCGAGGACGTTGTTGATGAAGAGCGCCGTGTCCCAGCGGTTCTTCAGGATGCCGACGCGCAGGTTCACGATGTCGTACGCCGGCAGCTTCGGATCGAAGGTGAACGTGTTCTGCGTGAACGGACCGCCGATGTTGTTCGGGGCGAACGAGAGCAGGTTGACCGTGCCGAAGCCGTCGGCCTGATCGCCGATCTGCGTGTAGCGGTCGCCGACGTGCTGGTAGACGCCGGTGGCGTAGCCGGCCATGTTGCTCATCGTCCAGTGCAGCGTGGCGGCGGAGGCCATCTGGAACTCCGGAACCGTCGGCAGGCGATTGCCGCTCTCGATGCCGGCGACGACGCTCACATGACCCGTGCTGTCGGTCGACGTCAGCGTGGAGCGCAGCGTCGAGTCGATCTGGCTGGCGGAGATGGCGAAGTCGAAGTGCTCGTTCGGCACGACCTGGAACTCCGCTTCCACGCCGCGGCTGCGGGCCTTCGGCACGTTGAAGATGACGCGCGACGAGCAGGAGCCGGCCGTCACCGTCGCCTGCAGGTCCTTGATGTCCGCCTGGAACGCGGCGACGTTGAGCGAGCCCTTGCCGCCCATCAGCGTCGATTTCGCGCCGACCTCGTAGTTCCAGAGCGTCTCGTCCTTCCAGCTGTCATGACCGCCGAACGTCACGAGGTCCGCCGGCGTGCAGAGCGGCACGTTGAGCGGGTCGTTGATGCCGCCGAGGCGGAAGCCCTTGGAGATCTGCGCATTGAGGCGCGTCGAGTCGTTGAGCTTGTAGTTGAGCATCACGCGCGGCGCGACGCCGCTCGCGTCGGTCTTGCCGGTCGACGTGCCGGCGTCGGCGAAGATGCCGTCGAACGTCTGGCGGCGGTTCTCCTTGAAGTCGTAGCCGCGCAGACCGCCGGTGACGTCGAGGCGGTCGTTCACGCTGTACGTCGCCTCGCCGAAGATCGCGTTCTGGCGGAAGCTGTAGCTGAGATCGGAGAAGTAGAGGATGTCGCGTCCGGCGCCGAAATGTCCGGCGGTCGGGATCTTGGTCAGCGACTCGAAGCCGGCGACGTCGAGGCTCTGGCCGTAGTCGCGGTCGATGTGGCTGTAGAACGCGCCGACGAGCCAGTGCAGCTTCGCGGAGTTGCCGGCGAGCCGCACTTCCTGCGTCAGCATCTTCGCCTGCGTCGCGTCGTCGAGCGGCGCGTCGAGCGTGTAGACGTTTGCCGGCAGTCCGATCGAGCCGCCGGTGATGCTGGCGGTCAGCGCGGTGGCGTCGCGGATGACGTCGACGTCGCGATCGCTGTACGACGTGATCGACGAGAGCGTCATCCCGTTCGCGAGGTTGTAGGAGATGCCGAGATCGCCGAGCGTGAACTTGTCGACGGTCGGCTCTTCGAACTGCGTGAACTGGCGGCGATCGCCGAGCGTCACCTTCGGCCGCGTCGTGGTGAACGGATTGCCGAGGATGTTGTAGACGTCGATGCGGTTCCAGCCGTCCATGTCCACCTTCTGATGGAGGATGCGCGGCGTGATGGTGAGGTTGTCGTTCGGCTTGAAGAGGAACGAGAGGCGCGCGCCGTAGCGGTTGCCGCTGTTGACGTCCTTCTGCACCGAGAGATCGGGCTGCACGGCGTCCATGTAGCCGCCGTAGCGCGTGTAGTAGCCGACGAAGCGCATGGCCGACGTGTCGCCGAGCGGCGCGTTGACCGCGACCTTCGCGCTGCCGCCCTGGCTCCCCTGCTCGATGGTGCTGGCGGTGAACTCGCCGACCGTCTCGCTGACGCCGAGCTTCGGCTGATTGGTGATGTAGCGGACGGTGCCGGACAACGAGCCCGATCCGAAGAGCGTGCCCTGCGGTCCGCGCAGCACTTCGACGCGATTGAGGTCGAAGAGGTCGATGTCGGGTGTGAAGAGCGAGAGCGAGATCACCGATTCATCGAGGTAGACGCCGACCTGCTCCTTCACGCCCGGCTGGTCGCGGACGATCTGGCCGGCGGAGACGCCGCGCATCGCGACCTGGCTCTGGCCGGGCCCGAGGTTCTGCACGGTGAAGCCGGCGACATTGGCGGCGACGTCTTCGATCGTCTCCGCGCCGCGGTCGCGCAGCTCGGACTCGGTCGGCGCGGCGACGGAGATGGGCACGTTCTGCACCGTCTCTTCGCGCTTGCGGGCGGTGACGACCATCTCTTCGACGACCTTCGGCTTCTTCTCCTCCTCGGCCGTCTTCTTCTCTTCAGGTTTCTTGTCCGTGGTCTCCTGGGCAAAGAGCACGGAACCAGGGGTCGCGAGGGTCAGGATCGCGACGAAAAACAGGACACGCGTCACGAGGCGTTTCATACCGGGGGCCCCCCTTTTTCAATTCAACCGTAATTATTGATGAGACGGCCATTTTGGGGCGAGGGGGGAGGGGGGTGTCAAGGGTGCGACGGAGTGCCTACCTCCTCACCACCCCGGATTCATTGGACTTCGTCTTCGTCGTCTTCCTCGTCGTCTTCATCCTCGGAGTCAACGCTGTAGTCCTCGTATTCCCAGCGAAAATACCGCTGTAGTTTCAGGACTGTTTCGTTCCACGTCGGCGACGCACACTTTTCCAGAATTTCGGCAATGACCGCTTCGAATGCGGTCCATGAGTACTTTCTGAGCAGGATGACCGCTCGTGTCCGCAAAACATTCTCATCGAGGGGCAGCTTGTTATGAAGGCTCTCCGGCGTGGCAACCAGCACCGAAAAGATATCGGCCCGTTCGTCGTTCACTTCGCCAATCGTCATCTCAATGCCGCATCGCGCATCCTCCGGCGCCGGGGACCACGACGGGAGGTCCGGAACATCGGGCGAATGGAAGTTCTTCACTTCGATCAAAATGTTCCGAACCTCAGGCATGTCAGTTCTCCACATCGACGTGGACGTTATCCACGAAGTCGCCTTCCGGCACCGGGCGCTGCTCGAAGTTCACCACTCTGCCGGTCTTCGACCATGGCTCACCCGTCATCGGATTAATACCTCTCTTGGCTGACACAAAGCGAACCTGCCGCAATCCGTCTTTCGACCTGATGCCCTTGACACCCTTGCTTTCGAAGGTCCTGAAATCCTCACCGACGAATTCCTTTGCAAGCTGCATCGATTCTTCTTCGGTGACGGTGCCGCTGATGCCTTTATCTCCTCCTGCAGCGATCTGATTCTCGATCCGCTTCAACTTATTACGAAGCCGTTTCGATAGACGTGATGGCCGGCTTGGCTTCTCTTCGGGTTTTTGTTCGCCCGAACGCTGGCCCAGGCTCGATGACAGGAGGGCCGACGTTTCGGCGGTTTGTCTGATCGCCACCACGATCGCCGCGCCAGCCTCGTTGGTGGCAACGACGACGATGTCACCCGTCGAGTACTGGATCAGCCGGAATGTCGTTTGTCCGAGGCCATTGATCGTTCTGACGGCACCGGCCAAGGCCTGTCTCAACATCCATAATTCGAATCCTGCCTCGCCGACAACCTCGCCGGCGGCAAACGCGTCATCCTTGTCCAGGGCGCTCATGAATCGGTCGTACTTGTCCTGGAGATAAGCCTTGCCGAGAGCAGAGAGGCTGCTGTTTCGCAGCATCGCGACGGTCTGGCCCATCTTCTGCCAGTCTTCGTGCTGATCCGCATACGCCGTGCGAACCCATGCACCGACGGCCCCCTTGTTGTCGGCCAGTCCGTCATAAATGAGCTCGCCGGTACCGACATAGAAGAACCTGCCCCAACCCCAGATGCCCTTCACGGCAGTCTTGCCAAATCCCCAGACGACACCGACAAATGCCTCCGCTCCCTGTTTGAGTTTCTCGCCCTTTCCATCGGGATCCTCGAAATTGACAGGATCACCGTGGCAGAACGCATAAAGCGATGACGCGTCGTGATACCCCATCGGATCCGGCGTGAGGAACGTGCCGGTCGACGGGTCATACCAGCGGGCGCGGGCGAAGATCAGGCCGTTCGCGGGCTCGTTGTACGGCAGCGCGTGGAAGCCCGTGAGCAGCTTCGTCTTCGAATAGGGGAAGCCCGCCATGTAAAGCGACTTGATTTCGTACAGCGGCACCTCGCCCGTGTAAGAGGCGAGATCACTGAGCGTGTTGGTGATGACGACCGGCAGACCCGCCTCGGACTTCGCGGGATAAAGCTTGCGGGCGAAGTCGGGGATGGAGGAGAAGCCGGTATCGCCCCACGCGTAGGTGCGGAGCGACGACGTCACCACGATCTGGAGGTCCACCGCCGGGGCGGCGGTTAGGGCGGTCCATTCCGCCTGCGACAGGTGCCAGCGCATCGTCGTATCGCCGGATTCGAGAACCGGCGCCGCGGCCGCGGTCGCGGCGACGGTGCCATCGGACTTCCGCGATGTCAGGCGGACGCCGCCCGCCACCGTCATCTGCTTGATCTTTTCGGTGGCACGGATGCGGATGTCCACCGAGCCATCGGAGTTCGGCGTGTACGTGACCTTGTCGACGGACGGACCCTGCAGGTAGCGGGGCGCATCGCCGTACGAATCGCCATACAGCACGCGCTCCACGACGCTGCCGTCTTTGTCGACGACCGCCTGCAGTGAACCGGTGCCGGCTTCGTCGAAGACCGGGAAGTACGCCACGGGCGCGGCGCCGGATTGCGGCGCGATCAGCACCTCGACCGGATCGTCGTCGCCGCGATCGCCGTGCAGATACTGGCGGACCAGGCCCGCATCGGGCGCAGCGCCGGCCGCGGTCGACTTGCCGGCCTCATACATGGCGATCAGGCGGTCGACGACCGGATCCCACACCCACGTGGTCTCCGCCGGCAGACCGTCGCCCACGATGATTTCAGCGCGGGTTTCGGGGGTCGTGCCGCTGCTCGTCTTCTGGAACGCATTGCGGCCGACGACGCGTCCGCGCGGGTCGTACACATACTCGATCCTGCGATCGGCGCTCTCCACGCTCGTCATGCGGCCGAACTCGTCGAAGTTCGACGTCCAGACGCCGTCGCTCTTGCGGCGGCCGCCTTCCCACGTGAAGGTGATGTCGAGATCGAGAGGCGGCAGCAACGACAGCGGCGGCGCCTGTTGAGGCGGCGTACCACCGTCGAGATGAACGTGCCTGGAGGCGATGACGTGCGCCTGACCGTCGACCATCGTCCAGGTCGGCGGCTCGACCTTCAACGCAAGGTCGTATCCGAGGCGCGTGATGTCGGAGGCACTCAACACTCCCTGCGTCTCGCGCTGCGTGCGGAACGTCGTTTCGTTGTGCTGATCGGTGATCGGCGTGGCGACGGCCAACGCGGATTGCGGCAGTAGCAGCTTGCTCGTCTGCACGCGGCCGCGCGAGTCATACGTCCAGGCGGACTTGCGGTCGGGGAACGCGAGATCGTTGATGTAGCCGATGCGTCCGGACGCATCGCGGAAGACTTCCGAGCCTGCCACGGTCGTGGAACCGACCGTTGTCTCCGCGCGACGCAACGCTCCGGTCTGCGGATCGGGCGGGAGCGGGGCCATTGGCGAGGGCATCACGCTGTCGGCGTAGCCATACGTCGCGGTGAGCGGTTGCGCAGCGAGCATGCGTTTGCGCTCGAGCAGTTGCCCGAGGCCGGCCGGCGTGCTCGTGGTGATCGGAGTGGCGGTGGGGCCTGTGCCCTTGAGCTGGCTGATGATGTTCGTGGAGACGTCGCGGTTTTCGGTGATCTGCGTGAGCCACGCTGCGCCGTTCGCCGGACCGTTCACGTCGCCGGTGACCGGCATGCGCCAGCCGAGGCGCTCGCCGTCGAAAATCGACCAGGAGTGCGATTGCGTATGCACGTCGAGCACCTGGCGGAGCGCGACGTTGTCATTCAGGCCGGTGTCGTTCTTATAACGATAGGTCACCGTCTGGTTCGGACGTCCGAGGTCGTCGTAGTCGCGGAACTCGACCGCCGCGTCCTTATTGGCAGTGCGCGTGAGACGCTTCGTCACGGCGTCGTACTCGAACTTCGTCATCACGGTCGTCGCCGGCGGAATTCCGCTGGAGATCGAGACCGTGCGGCCGCCTTCGTCGTACTCGTACCGCAGCCAGATGCCCTTGCGGTCCTTGTGCGCAAGGACAAGGCCCGTCTTGTCCTCGTACCGGAAGTCCTCGGTGGTCAGATCGGGATACGTGATCCTGTCGACGCGGCCCAATGGATCGACGCTGTAGAACGTCGTCTGGGTTCCGGATTCGTCGACGTACTGCCGCAGGATTCCGCGTGCGTCGTAGATGTTCCTGACGGTCTGGCCGTTGCGGATCTCGCGATGTGCGAGGCCGCGGCCGTCGTATTGACGATCGATCGTGCCGACGCCGGCCGGCGGCGTGATCTTCGTGACATTGCTCACCTCGTCGTAGTCGGTGAGGGTGGTGTAGGCGCCGGCGACCGTCATGGAACGCACGCGATTGAGGCCGTCGAGGATGACGTCCGTCGTCACCGTCGCGCCGGAGCGCAGAACGTTGACGTCCTGCGTGTGCTGCGGAATGTCGCCGATGTAATCGGTGAAGTTTTTCTGATGCATCGGCGCAACGCTGCCGATCGTGCCGGTGGCTTCACCGTACGTCTCGCGCAGCACGCGTCCGTGATCGTCATTCTCATACTCGGTGGCGCGGAGATGCGGCGCGGAGAGATCGGCGTCGAGACCCGAGACTTCGCCGGTGCGCGTGCCGGTCTTCCTGCCGCCGTCCTCCCAGAGGTTGAACGTCTGACGGTAGCGCGCAGGCGACGAGCCCGCGGCATTGACCTGCTCGTTGTGGGAAATGAGGTTGCCGGCGTCGGTGAAGTGCTCTTTCTCGTGGCTGATCTGCGCGCCGGTCGTGCCGAGAGCCTGCTGCTCGACGACCTGGTCCCAGGCGTCGTAAATCGACCTCAACTGCAGCTTGTCCGCGCCGAACACCAGCTTCTCGCGGCCGAAGGCATCGTGAACGGAGTACGCGGCGCTGCGGACCGTGTCGGTGCTGTACGCGAGCTGGCCGGTCTTGTCGTACCCGTACTTCATCACCTCGGTCGTCGGATCCTCGCCGACGATCGATGGCGCGATGAGTCCGGTGCGCGTGGTTTCCTGCTTCCGTCCGAGCTTGTCGAGAATCGTCTGCGTCTGCGCCGCCGGCGTACCGGTACCGCTGATCGCGGGATCGAGGGTGGTGATGGTGCGCGTGCTGTTCGAGTACTTCTTCTTGGTCGAGATCTCGTGATCGAAGTCGTCGACTTTGTTCTTCGTGGTGCGCACCTCGACCATGCGGCCGAGAGGATCGAGCGTGTAGAACGTCTCGACGCGGTCGAAGAGCGGTGATTGTTTGCGCCCTTCGTAGATCACGCTGCCGGATGCGTCGTAACCGGTCCACGTTTCGGCGAGCGTGCCGGTGCCGTCACTGACCTTGACGTGGATGACCCGATCCTGCGAGTCGTAGTCGGTCTGGGTGACGATGGAGCGTTTCTGATCCGTGGCCGTGATCTTCTGGCCGTTGGTGTTGGCGGAATCGTAGTCGTACCTGGTATCGAGCTCCGAACCACTCCTGACCTGGTCTGCGCGGCCTTTCTTCAGGTCCGGCGTGGACGGTGCGTCGTTCGGCGTATAGATGATCTCGTGCTGCTCGACGAGCGCGCCTGAACCGATGTTCGGATCGTCCTTGCGGCGCTCGACTTTCTTCGGACGGCCGTAATCGTCGTACTCGGTTTCGACCTTCGTCAGAACCTTCGGATGCGTATCCCGCCGCTGCGTCGTGGTCCGCTCGCGGCTCGGCGACTGCACGTCGCGGGCGACGAAGGCGGAACCGTTGGAGCGCTCGATGGTGATCGGCGTATTCGCCGCGTTCGGGTTGGCGGCGTCGTAGATGTAGTGCGTGATGCGCTGCTCGCCCGCGCCGGACTCGGTAACGCGGTCGAGGATGCGGCCGGGCGCGCCGTTGTTCGCGAGCAGAGTGTCGTAGTGGATCGTCGTGCCGTTCGGCATCGCCGTGTCCCTGACTCCACCCTCTTCGTCGAACGCCGTGTTGCTGGTGATGAGATCCGTCTCGGAGATCGTCTCGTTGTGCGTGACCGGCGGCGCCGTCTTCTCGAGCAGCGGGACGTTCTTGATCGTCTCCGTGGAGATGTGCTTGAAGCGGTTCTTCTGCGGATCGGGCTGCGTGCCTGCCGGGCTACCGGCCGGAACGACGTCGACGAGATCGGCGATCTCGTATTCGCGTAACTGGCCGAGCATGTCGGTGACTTTGACCGGGCTTCCGTACTCGAACTTCGCCTGCGTCTCATTGCAGGTCGTGCCGTCGACGTCGCCGCACGGCCAGTACTGGAAGTGCAGGCGATCGTCCTGATCGGGATCGGACGGCGCGTCGTAGTACTCGAAGCGGACGCGCGCACGCGGGGTGTGAGAAGCCCCGCCCGGAGGCGGCGGCGCGTTCTCGGCGGCATCGAAGATCATCCTGATGTCGCCCGCGAAGTTCATGAACTTCGTGTAGACCGGCGACTGCAGCGGATCCGCTGACGTCGGCGCGGCCGGCGTCTCGTACGTGTAACTCACGCGGGGACGGTTGTTGTCGTCCTTGAAGGTGGTGAAGCCGGCGAGCCCCGGCGTGCTGGCGCTCGGTTCCGGTCCTTCCACCTTCGGACGCTGGACGCCGATGAGGCGGCCGTACTTGTCGTACTCGAAGATGACGTCGCGGTTGCGCCAATCCTTGATCTTGCTGAGCAGGCCGGCGTATTTGCACGGGGTCGTGCGGTCGCCGAGCGCGGTGCAGTTGTAGTCCGCGGGCGGAGTCGTCGAGCCCGAGCTCGACGCGGGCGGTTCGGGCCAGTACTCGAGGGTGGTCGAACGGCCGACCGAGTCGGTGATCTGCGTCAGGCGGCCGGTGTGGTCGTAGGCGTAGAACGTGGTGTTGCCGGGCTCTCCCGGAGGTGGCGGCGTACCGGTGGAACCGCTGATGACGGTGTAGGGAGTGGGCTTCTTCCAGAACTCGTCGGAGATGCTGGTCAGGCGGCCGTAGTTGTCGAAGTGGGCGATGCGCCACTGACGGTCGAACAGCATCCAGCCGTTCTCGTTGCGGGCGAGCTTGAGGTAGAGGCCCTTCGGCGAGATGTAGCGGATCTTCGTGCCGAACTGCTGATCGAGCGTGTCCGCGGCAGTTCCGACCGTCGTCGCGCCCGCGGCAGCCGGCGTCGACGTGTCGGGCGCGAACGTCCACACCTCACCCATGCCGTCGCGATACTCGACGTTGCCGTTCGGGAGCTGGCGCAGGCGGCGGAGGAACGGCGCCTCCCAGTTCATGCCGAGCGCCGTCGATCCGATCGTGCGCGAGCGGTGCGTGCGGGCAACCGTGACACCGTCGCCGGAGCGGCCTTCGATCATCAGGTCCGCGGCATTGACCTCGAGCTCGCCCGAGTGGACGTACGTCGTCTCGGAGAGCGCGCCGGCCGCCGCCGGCGGAGCCTGCGCGGCGACGGTGATCGGTGCACCGCGCACCGTATCGGCCATGGTCGTGGGGATGTGGATCTCCAGACGTCCTTTTTCACCGAGGTATTTGTAGACGCCCTTCATGGCGTCGGACATCGCGATGTCCGCGCCGTTCGCATCGGGACGAAGGCTGAGCGTCCGGCCGTTCGTGAACAGCTCGTAGACGTGGTCGTTCGTTTCGTCCTTGAGATGCAGCTTGTCCGGGCGCTCGCAGGAGAGACAGCCGAGAGTCTTCTTCTGCGCGGCGGTCCAGGTCACGTGCTCGCTGGCGCGCGGATCGGCGATGGCCACGATCCACGGCGAGATCAGCCGGTTGTAGCCCGACTGATGGCGGAAGTCCTTATCGACATCGATCGACGGATCGAGCTGGATCTCGTGCGTGAAGATCAGATCGGTCTTGCGATCAGCCTTCTCTTCCTTGCCGTCGCGCTTGTTGCGGCGGAGGTGCGACCGTGGCATGCCGACCGGCGTCTGTTCGGACAGCTCGTTCGGCATCCGCTCACTCTCGAGCGCGAACTGCAGTTTCTGACCGTCGAGCACCCTCGCGATGTCGCCGGGCAGCGTGACGCGGATGCGGAATGCCGCAAGTGAGCCCTTCGGGTACTCCGGCGAGCGCTTCGGCGGCTCGACGCCGAGCGGCACGATGCCGCTGACCGTCTCGAGCTTGTTGTTGCCGAGATCGGCGAGGACCTGCACCGGCGGATCGAACAGCGCTGCCGTGCGCATGGTGGACGAGAGGCTGTCGCCGCCGAACGCGATGCCGGTCTGGGGATCGACGAGCGGCGGGATCGTGCCCGTGCCGTAGACGTACGGGCTCTTGTAGATGACGCGCGGATCATCGACGCCGACGTCGTTCGGATCGCCGCCGGGCGGCACGGACGTGGTCAACGCCTTGTCCGACGTCGGGAAGTACGCGGTGCTCGGGATCAGCGACGGCGGGTTCGTCGTGCTCGGGTTCGGGTACGTCCAGCGTTCGTCGATATTCGAGAGGTCGACGATCAGGACATGGCCCTTGCCGTCGAGAACCGTGACGAGGTTCGTGTTGGGAATCGGACGGAGCGCGAAGCAGCCGGACTTGAACCAGATCACGTCGGCGAGATGCGTCGTCTCGAGAGGCGAATAGCTGGGGATCGCCGGAGGCGCGGTGCCGCCGACCTCGACGATCAGCATCCCCCAGTTGCCCGCCGCGATCAGGAGGTAATCGCGCTTGACCGGCGTATTCGGCTTCGATCCGCGCAGACCGGTGGTGTTCTGCGCCGCGGTCACTTCCCAGTGGAACAGCGCCTGCGCGTTGAAGCGCGGCGCACCGGCGGCGTGGCTCTCGATGTTCTGCAGACGATCGATCGCCCGCGAGGAACCGGGAAGGGTCAGATCCTGGAAGAGCAGGCCGGTGTTCGGCGGATTCGGGCGCTGCGCGCACTTCGCCACCGGCTGCGTGCCGTCGGTCGGCAGGTCGTACGTGAGATCGAGCACGCCTCTGCGTGCATCGAGCGCGAACAGCCGCATCTTGTCGAAGACCGGCGCCAGCGGCGTGGACGAACCTGACGTCGTGCTCGCGGAAGGCGTTCTTGCCGGCGTGTAGCCGATCGATTCCGGCGAGAACTCGGCATTCAGAATGCCCGGCGGCGGAATGACCGGAGTGGTGGTGCCGTCGCACTTGCCGTCGCCGCGGGTGTTGAGGATCTTCTCGAGCAGGCGCGCGTGACCGGGGACGATGTTGTCGCAGAAGTTCGGATAGGCGTTGTGGAAATCCGAGATGCCGCACCGGCCGCCGATGTCATTGGACTCGACCGCGCGCATGTCGTAGATCGAGATGCCGTAGCCGAGCATGGTGACGATGGCGTAGGTCATCTTGTTGCGGATGACGGTGAAGTGATCTTTCGTGCGGCCGATCACTCCGCTGATGACCGCCTCTTCGCCGAGGTAACGATCGACCGACCAGCGGAGATCGAGGTCGGTGTTCACCAGGGTGACGCGCTCGACGAGGAAGCCCTTCTTGTCTTCGGCCGTCATCGGCAACGGATTCCCGGTGACCGGGTCGTACTTCACCGGCTGGCCGACCTTGACGTCGAATTTGAAGTTGCCGGAGCCGGGGGTCGTTCCGAGCTCGGTCCGTCCGGCTACGGTGATGAAATCGTCGTGCGCGGCCGTCGCCGAGTCGAGAGACCGGATCGACGGATTTGCCGGATCGAACACCAGCTGCTCGTACTTGGTCTCGTCGTCCTGCGTGGCGATCTGCATCTTGCGCGGATACGCCGTGGGGTAATCCGTCAGGACCATATTGGTCCCCAGCGGCAGGTTGGACGACCAGCCCGGACGCCAGCCGACGATCGTCGCGCCGTCGAACTTGCAGTTGGCTTTTTTCAGGATGGCCGGGGTCGAAGTGAAGTCGATCTCGCCCGCGCATTGACCGCCGGTGTTGTCGTTGTGCGCCTTGACGAAGTCTTCGACCTTGTATTGGCGCACGTCGGCGAGACTGGCGAGGAAGCCGGCGGTGAAGACGCGGCCGTGATGATCGGTCGTGACCGCCCAGTTCTCATCCATTCCGTTGGCGCCGGCCAGCAGGTTTCCACTGTCGTCGGTCCAGCGCGCGGGGATGAGCGAATAGGGCTCGGGTTGCTTGTCGGGAAGGGGGGCCGCCTGCTTCACCTTCTTCAGGGCGTCGAGATCGGAGAGGTCATAGACCACCACTCCGCCTCGGAGCGCGGAAACGAAGGCGAGGTTGCCGCTCTGCGCCATGTCGCGCAACTGGGAGGTCGCAAAGTCGGGGCGCGGAAGCATGGAGAACTGGCCGAGGACACTGTCCGGGTTCTCGCGCACCTTGAGCTCGAGGACGAGATCGCGCGCCGAATCACCGATCAGCGCCGAGGTCGTCGGGTTCTTCACTTCAGCGAGGAGATTGCCGCTGGTGTCCTTGAACTGATGATCCGGATCCGATGAAGCCGGATCGCCGCGGAGCGTCAGGCGATAGATCATTCCGCGCTTGAGCGGCGCCGGCATGGCGATCCAGACGCGGCGATTCTGCGAGTCGACGCTGAAGTGCGCGTCTTTGGTGACGTCGGTCGGAAGATCGGACGGGTCCTTCACCCACTCGAGCTTCATCGTCTTCTTCAGGTGTTTGTCGATCAGATCGTTCTGCTCGCCGGCGGTGGCCGTCGTGGGGATCGTGCCGAGGTCGATCGGCTCGCTGAAGACGAGGTTGATGCGCGTATCGGCCGCGATGTCGGCCGTGCCGATGTAGACGATCAGTTGATCGCCGCGGTCGCCCTCGAATTCCGATTCCGGGAACTGGCCATTCGATGGCACGGTCGGCGGCGCACCGGGGTCGATCCGTGCGGTCGCACTCGACCAGCGGGACTTCGTGATGTTGTAGACCTGAATCTTCGCGTTCGCGGGGATCTTCTCCGCGTCGGCGATGCCGGGGATCGGCGCGAGCTTGATCTTGTTGTGCTGCGGGATTGCAGGCGACGGATCGGGCACGTAGAGGAGCTTGTAGCCGCGGCCGATGTGCTCCGTGCCGGTGAAGTCGATGGTCTCGATGCGGAATGGCGTACCGAAAACCGGATAGGGGCCCTTCTTGTCGGGATCGGGACTGGGGATCGTCACGACCGCCGGATCGGTGAGCGGAATCGGATCGTACGAGGTCTTGAATTCCACCATGCCGGTGGAGGGATTGACGCCGGTCAGGGTGAATGGTCTGTCCTTGAGGATCGGCATCGCCGCGCAGTTGTTGCGGGAGCTGAAGGCGAAGTCCGGGAGGTAAATCGAGTGGAAGTTGTTGTTCATCAACTCCACTTCGGCTTCGATGCCCCAGGTCACGGCCCATCCGAGTCCGCCGGCCGGAACCGGCATCGTCCAGTCCATCAGGGCGTAACTCCCCTGCCGCGTCACGCCGACGAGGCACGACTTGATCTGCATGTCGGTGAGGCCGGCGTTGGTGCCGATGCGCTTGCTGCTGTTCGCCGAGGCGATCATCTTTTTGACCTGCGCATCGGGCGGGAAGGAGTTGGTGAAGTTCTGGCCGTCGATACGGATCGTGTCGACCACCGCCACGCGCGGCCCCCATACCGACTGGCCGAGCCAGCCGAGGAAGTAATCGCGATCCGTGGGGAGTCCATTGATCGGGAACGAGATGTCGATGCGCTGCTTCGACACACCGTCGAAGGTGAGGTTGACGGTGCGGTTGGCGCGCATCTCGGCGGCGAAGTCGGGCACGCTGTTGAAGACGTCGCCGTTCGGCGCCAGCGCGACGTTGATCAGCTTCGGCTCGTCGAATGCTCCGGCCGGAACGCTGACCACGATCCCTTCCGCGCTGCGGAACGTGGTGCTCACGCCGGCCGGCGCGATGAAGCCCTTGCCGTCCGTGGTGATGAACGGCGTGAGGCGGATGACGGCGGCGACATTACCAGCCGGGTTGATGACATCGAGATCGATGACGTCGTCGACGGTGATGCGATCGGAGCGGTCGACGCCGTTGCCCGCGAGAAGGCTGAACGAGCCGTCGGCCGCGACATCGGCCTGGTAACGGGTGATGAAGTCGATGCCGGAGCGCACCGGCACGGCGCGCCATCCGCCTGGCAGTGCGCCGGCATCGCCGTAGATGCGCGAGACGCCATTGTCCGGAATGGTGATGTGGACCTTGAGCGGATCGATGTTCGCGTTCGTCGGGATTTCATTCGTCAGGAAGCCGAACGAGATGCTCGACCGGAGAGGCGCGCCGTTCGTGCCGCGCACGGTCGACGCGATGGTGACGACGTAGCGCGATGCTGCGACGAGCGGACGCGTCGGCGTGAACGTCACGGTGGCGCCGCTGCCGCCAACCGTGCCGAGGAGTGCGCTGCCGTCGGTCGCGTTGACGACGCTGATCGCGTTCCTGGCGGTCGTGAGATCGATCGGCGCGCTGAAGTTCATCGTGACGACCAGCGGTGCGGCGAGGTCGATGGTCGTGCCGTTCACGGGCACGGTGCTGAGCAGCGCCGGCGACTGCAGCGTGAGGACCACGTCGCCGAGCTTGACCACCGTGTCGGCCGCGGGCGCGCCGGTCGAGTTGATCAGCGTCCCTTCGCCGGTGCCGGCGTTCTTCGGCAGGAGTGAGAAGCCGGCCGCCGGAATGGCGGCGACCGGAATGGCGAACACGCCGGTGTTGCGCGTGCTGTCGGCGATGCCGAGCTGCGCGTTCGACGGTTGCGATAATGACGTGATGCGCGTGTCCGCGAGATACGCGCCTCCGGCACTGCCGCGCACCGCTCCCGTCGCCCACGCGACCGGCGCCTCGGCGGCGAGAATCAGGTAACGGCCTTCGCGGATCACGCCGTCGACCGGCAGCTCCGCCGGATCGATCGAGCGCGTGGTGTAGCGCACCGTCGTCACGCCGTTCTGCGGCGTGTCGATGGCGGTCATCGGATCGGCGAGGCGGATGATGCGGCCCCACGTCGGATGCTCGACCACTTCCGCGACGAGCAGCAGCGAGCCGGGGGCGGGCAGCTGATTCGTGTCGATGGCCACCGTGGCGCGCGCCGGACGGCTCAGCGTCACCGGAGGAATCGGATCGACCTCACCGTCGCCGTCGAGGTCCTGCGGCGCGGGAGTCGTCGAGCGCGACATCGTCAGCGAGAAGCCGCCGACGATCTTGAAGCCGGCGATCGTGCCGTAGGTCGCAACGTCGGCCGGCGCGAGCGAGCTGACGGAGGCGTGCAGTTGCTCGATGGTGGCCCCGCTCGGGATCTCGACGGAGACCGCTTCATCGCCCGGCACACGTCCGCCCTCGGCGCCGATCAGCGTGCCGCGGTCGAGACGTCCCGGGTACTGCAGGATCTGGATGTGATCGACGCCGTCGCTCAGGACGTACTTCGTCGCCTGCTGGCTCGGCGCGAGATAGAACTGCCCGAAGCCCGTATCTCCGGCCAGGTTGCGATACAGAAGGACGTCGGTGGCGAAGGGCGGATCGACGAGCGTCGTGCCGCCGGGGAGATGCAGCTCTTCGTTGACGTACGCCTGCACCGCCGTGCCGCTGGGGAACTTCGTCGCCGCGCCGCTGATGATCTGCAGCGTGGCGACCGTGCGGCCGTTCGGCAGGATGGTCTTCGGCTCGGCATCGAACGATTTCTTCACCAGCTCGCACGGGGCACACGTGCCCGATGCGGCCTGCAGCGTCGCGCCGCCGGCCGGCGCGGGAGGCTCGGCCAGTCCGGCCGACGCCTTGTCGTGATAGACGACGGCATATGCGCCGCTGCTCGTGATGGCGGCGGTCCATTTGTCGTTCGCGCCGGCGATCATCACCGGCACGAGGACGCGCCATTCGTCGCGGTCTTCGTCGTACTGCACGAGCGAGAGCACCTGCCCCGCCGCCGTGACCTCGGCGGAAGGCAACGTGAAGGTGATCGAGGCGCTGGAGCCGAGCGGCGCGTGCGGAACGAGTTTGTCCGCGGAGTCGAGAATCGCGAGCTCGGCGGAGGCGAGCGGCGACCAGCCGAGCGGCAGCAGGCCGGCGAGCGACTGCGCGCCGACTGCCGTCAGCGAGGCCTTCGATCCTGACGCCACCGCGCCCGCGGGGAGCGTCGCGTCGACGTGACGGGTGATGACGCTGTCGCCGCCGTGCGCGAGCGAGATGCCGGTCGTGCCGTCGGAGGTCTTCACGTCGCCGCGCTTCGCCAGACGGATGTCGATCGGCACGACACCCGCGCCGGCGGGGACGATGATCTGCCGCCAGACCGTGGTGTAGCCGTCGGCCGTGGCCTGGATGGTGTGCGCGCCCTCGGGGAGCGGCAGCGTGTAGCGGCCGCGCGATTCGGTGGCGGAGTTGACGGCGACGGAGAGGGAATTGGAGGAGACACGTAGGGCGGGTCCTCCGACCCGCCCCGGACGGGTTGGAGAACCCGTCCCACGTTCTTCGATGATCGTGTAGCGCGCGTCGGTCGACGGTGCCTTGGCGAACGCGGTGGTCGGGACGATGATCGTGACGTTCGCGGCGGCGAGGGGGCGGCCGGTGCTGGCGTCGTAGACCTCGCCGGAGATGAAGCCGGAGCCGTCGCCCGGCGCGGGGGGCAGGTCGTCGCCGGTCAGCGAGAAGGTCTGGGAGAACGGCGTGGCGAGCTTGTTGCCGCCGGCGTCCTTCACGCCGTCGGTGACGGTGAGCGTGAACGTGGCGGTGCGGAGATCGTCCGCCGGTGTGACCGCGACGTTGCTTCCCGACATGCTGAACGTGCCGGCCGACGTGTTGCCGAGGTTCGTGGTCAGGACGATCGTGCCGCCGGCGGCGACGACGAGCGTGGCGGGATCGACCGGCTTGGAGAACGAGATGGTCAACGTGTTGACCGTCCGGTCGTACGACGCGCCGACGACCTGCGGAGCGGAGCAGTCGAAGCGGAACGAGACTTCATCCGCCGGCGAGAGCGAGCCGTCGGAGCCGACGACGCGCACGCGCGCCACCTGGTAGCCCGACTGGCCGTTGAACGGATAGGTGAAGCTGAACTTGCCGCTCGCGTCGGCGCTGCCGGTGAGGATCAGCGTCCCAGCGTCCATGCGCAGGCGCGCGAACGCCGGCGCGGTGCCGGTGATGACGAGCGGCTTCGCGCAGTCGACGGCGCCGATCGGATCGATGTGCGGCTTCGTCGCCGGCGCGGTGGTCGAGGTCGTGAAGCTGGAGCTGAAGGCCGCGGCCAGCGGCATGCCGGCGGCGTTCTTCAGCGAGGTCGCGACATTGATGGTGTACGTCGTGCCGCTCTTCAGCAGCGAGGTCGGCGCGAGCGTGAGCACGTCCTCGTCGACCAGCGGCGTGCAGGTGACGATCGTGCCGTCGCTCGCCTTCAGCGTGACGGCGGCGATCGTGTTGAGATCGAGCGGCGCGTTGAAGGAGACGAGGACGATGACGCCGGTGTCGACTTCCTGCGCGTTCGGCGCGGGGAACGCTTCCTTCACCGCGAACGGCGCATCGAGACGGTTCACGCGGACCGAGGCGAAGCCGGAGTTGCCGTTCGCGTCGGTGATGCGGGCGACGACCGGCGTGACCGCGCTTGCAGTGGAGAACGTCGCCGTCCCGGTGTACGTCAGCGCCGTGCCGTCGACGGTGGCGAGGTTGCTGTTGATGTCGATGCGCGGCGCCGTGGCGCCGTTGAACGAGCCGCTGACATTGATCGGCTGAGCGCCCGGCAGGTACGCGTTGTCGGCGGGCGCCGCGATCGCGATCGACGGCGTGCCCGGCACGACCGTCACCGTCACGATCGACGTCGACGGCGCGTTGAGGACGTCGCGCGCGGTGACGGTGAGCGTGTTCAAGCCCGCGGCGAGGCCGACGTCTTTGATCGTGAACGTGCCGCTCGTATCGCTGACCTTCGGCGCAACGATCGCCGGCGCGAGCCCGGCCTGACCGCTGATGGCGATGGTGGCGGGATCGAGATTCGACCACGTGCCGCTGACCGTCACCTTCGTGTCGCCGGTCTGGTAATCGGGAAGCGGCGAGCTGATGGCGATGTCGGGCGTCGTCTGGATCGAACGGACGCGCACCGAATCGGCCGCCGTCCGCCCCGCCTTGTTGCGCGCGTGCGCCACGAGGGTGTTGAGGCCGTTGGCCAGGCTGATGCCGGAGACGCTGAACGTCGTGGCGCTGATGGTGACGGCCTTGCCGTTCACGTCGGCCGCATCGACGTCGCTGCTGAGCGTGCCGCTGACCGTGATGGTCTTGTCGCCGGTGACCCTCCCCTCGACAGGCGAGGTGATGTCGATGGACGGATTGCCGGTCTGGCGGATGAGCGAGATGGTGCGCGTGGCGGTCAGTCCGCCGGCGTCGGCGCACTGCACCTGCACGGCGTTCGGACCTTCCGCCGGGAGATCGATCGACGCGGCGAACGTGCCGTCGGCGACGGTGGCGTTGACGCCGGCGACCGTCACGGTTGCGGCGCCCGGCGCGCGGCCGGCCACGGTCACGGACGAGGCGGAGATGACCGCGCCGTCGGCGGGATCGGTGGAATCGACGTGGCAGCCCTGCGAGCCTGCCGTGCTGGCGCCGATGAAGAACGTGCGGTCGACGCGCGTCTCGTTGCCCGCCTTGTCGCGGGCGACGGCGGTGAGGACGTGGCCGCCCTGCGCGGAGATCTCGACCGGCTCGGTGCGCGCGGCGCCGTCGATCGACAGCGTGGTGAGGGCGAGGACGCGGTTGTCGGTCGCCCGCAGCGTGATCGTCACCGTCTGCGGGAACTGCGCGTTGTCGGCGAGCGTCTGTCCCGACGCCAGCACCGTCAGCGCCGGCGGGGTGAAGTCGGCGGTGACGTGCACCTGGGCGCTGGTGGTCTGCCCGCTCGTCCCCTTCGCCAGCACGGTGATCGTGTTGTCGCCCTCGGCGAGCTGATAGCCGTTGAAGCGGAAGTTGCCGATGGAATCGACGGTCGTCCGCGCCGAGCCGATGGTGACGTGGTTGTCTTCCGTCGGCGAGAGGACGCGGCCGGCGACGTCGATGCGCGGGCGGTTCGTCAGCGAGAGATCGGCCGGCTCGCTGATGATGACGCCCGGTCCCGCGCCGAGGACGTTGACCACCACGCGGTCGCGTCCGATGTTGCCGGCGGCGTCGGTGGCCGCGGCGATGATCGTGTTCTCACCGATGTCGAGCGGAATCCCGCTGACGGTGAAGCTGCCGTTCGTGAGCTGCGCCGCGATTCCGTCGACCGTGACCGACACCGCGTCGCCCGCGCTGCCGCTGACGGTGACGGAGGTCGTGGCGAGGTCGCCCGGAACCGGCGAGGTGATGTGCACCGCCGGCGGCGTCATGTCGATGACGAACGTCCGCGTCGCCGAGCCGGTGTGGTTGAACTTGTCGGTGGCCCGGCCTTCGATCGTGTAGCTGCCGTCGCCGCTGATCGGCGCGCCGTCGTAGGTCGCGTTGTTCAGCAGCGCGGTGATCGTGGCGTCGAGATCGTCGCTCTGCACGACCGGCGAGACCGGACGGTTGAAGACTCTCCCGTTCTGCAGCGGGGAGCCGCTCTCCGTGATGTCGACCTTCGGCGCCTGCGACTTCACGACGAAGGTGTAGACGAGACGCGAGACGTTGCCCGCCGCGTCGGTCGCGCGCAGCGTGAACACGTTGCGTCCCTCGGCGAACGTCGCGCCGTTGAGCGTGAAGTCGCCGTTCGCGGCCGGCGCCGCGGAGATCGCGCTTCCCTCGATCTCGACGCGCACCGCGCCGCCGCTGATCGTGCCGGTGATGGCGGCCGGAGCGGCGGCGATGGAGGTGCCGTTCGCCGGGACGATGCTGCTGATCACCGGCGCGATGGTGTCGATGGCGAACTGCACCGTCACCGTCGCCTGATGCCCGGCGCAGTCGGAAGCCAGGACGTCGACGCGATGCGGGCCTTCGCCGTTGATGAGCGCGCCCGAAACGTACGGCCGCGTGTTGTCGAGCGTGGCCGAGAGCTGCACGTTCGGATCGAGATCGCGAGCGCGCAGCGTGAGCGACACCGGATGGTTGACCACCGCGGCGGTGAACGGCACGTTCGATTCGAGCACGTCGATGGCCGGCGTGCCGCGGTCGACGAAGACCGAGAACTGCGCCTGCGTGCGATGCCCCTTCGTGTCGGTGGCGACGACGACGACGTTCTGCGTTCCTTCGCCGATGGCGGCGAACGTCGCGCTGAAGCCCTGCTTCGTCGCGTCGAGCGCGTTGGCGATCGTCGTGGCGCCGGCAGCGACGGTCACACTATTAATGTTGGGATCCGTGACCGAGCCGCTGACGATCAGGTCGGCGTTCGTGATGCACGCGCCGGCCGCCGGCGTCTGCACGGTCAGCGATGGATTGCGCGTGTCGAGGATGAGGCGCACCGACTTCGTGCCGGGGTTGCCCGCCTGGTCGATGCCGGTGACCGCGATGACGTTCTCCCCTTCCAGCAGCGGGAGCGCCGTCGGCGTCGCGTAGGTTTTGTTGTTGAAGTCGATCGTCGCGGCCGTGCCGTTGACGTTGACCGTGACGGCGTCGTCGCTCGCGCCGGCGATGATGGCCTGCGGCTCGGTGACGATCTGTCCGTCGGTGTGCGAGGTGATCGTCACCGCCGGCGGCGTCTTGTCGATGGTGAACGTCACCGGATCGAGCTGCGAGGTGTTCCCGGCCTCGTCGGTTCCGGAGACGACGAGGGTGTATGAGCCCTCGCTGGTGATCGGCTGATTGTTCGGAACTTCAATGCCGTTCAGAACGAGCTTCGCCGTGCAATGCGTGAGGCTGTCGGTGCAGGCGACAACCGGCACGACGTCGCTGTTGAAATAGAACCCCGAGGCCGGGAAGGGTTGGTCGCGATTGAGGAGCTTCACCACCGGCGCGGTCTTGTCGATGGTGAAGACGGTCGACGGGATCGGCGTGGTCAGTCCGGCCCCGCTTCTCACTTCGCCGGCGATGGTGTGCACGCCTTCGATGGTGATGAGCGTGCCGGGCACGTACGGATTGCCGTCGAGCGTCGGGAACGGAGTGCGCTGGCTGGCACCCTGATCGATGGTGAACGTGACGGTGACGTCGACGCCCCACACCTTGTTCGGCACCGCTTCGGCGCCGTTCTCGAGGACGATCACCGAGGGGGGCGTCTTGTCGAGCGTGAAGTGAATCGACGGCGTGGTCTTCACCAGACCGGCGGCGTCGGTCGACGTCGCGCTGATCGTGTGCGTGCCCTCGGCCGTGATCGTGTGCGGGAACGTGATCTGGTTCCCGTCGAGCGTTCCGGTCGTCGTGACCGGCGACGCGTCTTCCACGCGCACGTCGGCCAGGATGTCGCGCGAGAAGACGTAGTCCGCCGGGAACGCGCTGCCGTTGGCCAGCAGCGTGACGGTCGGCGCCGTGCGATCGATGCGGAACGTGACCGGCGGCACGGTGTTGCTGTTGCCCGCCTTGTCGAGCAGCGTCGCGGTCAACGTGTGCGACTGCTCGGTGGTGATCGGCGTGTTCTCGACGTACGGAGCTCCATCGAGCAGGATCGTCGTCACCACGGGCGAGGCGTCGGTGACGGCGACGCGCGCGCTGACGTCGCGATTGAGGCTCCGGCCGTCGGGGAACGCGTCGTCGCCTTCCTTGAAGACGCCGGCCGGCTTCGTGGTGTCGATGGTGAAGGCGACCGGTCCGATGTCGACCTTGTGGTTCGCCGCATCGGTCACCGTGCCGGCGATCGTGTGCGTCCCCTCGGCGGTGACGCCGGTGCCCGACGTGAACGGCTGGCCGTCGAGCGTCGCCGCGACCGTCGTGGCAGTGGAGTCGGTGACAACGATGACCGGCGTGACGGCGCGGTTGAAGTAGCGGCCGTCCTGCAGCGTGCCGCCGCTCTCCTGCACGTCGACCGAGGGGGCCGTCTTGTCGATGACGAAGTCGGCGGTGACGGTCGTGCTCTTGTGCACCTTGTCGGTCACCACCGCCGTCAGCTTGTGCACCTTCTCCGTGGCGATCGTCAGCGGCAGCGTGACGTTCGCGCCGTCGAGCGTGATGGCGCTGGTCGTGGCGGTGAGATCGGTGACGGTGATGTCCGCCGCGACGTCCTTGTCGAAGACGAACGTGCCGGCGGGGAACGGAGTGCCGTTCGCCGTCAGCGTGACGTTCGGCGCGGAGAGGTCGATGGAGAAGACGATCGGCCCGAACGGCGTGCTGTGGCCCGCGGAGTCGGTGACGGTGCCGGCGAGCGTGTACTTCTGCTCGGCGGAAAGCGTGGTGCCGGTGGTGAACGGCTGACCGTTGATCGTCGCGTTGATGTGGAAGTCGCTGAAGTCGGTGACCTTGATGTCCGGCGTGACCGCGCGGTCGTAGTAGTCGGCCAGCGGGATGTTGTTCTCGGTGATGGTCACGACCGGCGCGGACTTGTCGATGGTGAAGGTGTGCGCGGGGATCGGGACGCTGTGTCCGACGGAGTCGCTCACCGATCCGGCGATGGTGTGATCGCCTTCGATCGTGATCGGCGTGTTCTCGGTGTACGGCGCGCCGTCGAGCGTGAGCGTGGTCGTGGCCGGCGTCAGGTCCTGCACGTCGACGTGCACCGAGATGTCGCGATCGAAGACGAATCCGTTGTTCGGGAAGGCGTTCGCTCCCTCCTTCAGCACGTAGACCGGATTGCTCTTGTCGATGGTGAAGGTGATCGCCGGGACGTTGGTCGGGAGGCCGACGTCGTCCGTCACGATCATCGCCAGGGTGTGCTTCCCTTCGGCGGTGATCGCGTTGCTGATGTTGAACGGGGCGCCGTCGAGCGTGGCCGCGACTTTGTACGGCAGCGACGCGTCGGCGACCTGCAGCACGACCGTGACGTTGTTCGCGGTCATGGAGCCGTCTTTCGGCGAGACGACGGTGACGACCGGTGGAATGGTGTCGACGAAGAAGTGCAGCGTGAGATCGCTGGCGTTTCCGACGGAGTCGACGGCGTGCACGGTGAGGGTGTGGTTCCCCTGCCCCGTCACCGCGCTTCCGCTGGTGAACGGCTGGCCGTCGAGCTGCGCGGTGACGGCGATGTTCGCGGGGAGCGTGTTGTCGTCGGTGACGGAGATCTGCGGCGACGGCACGCGATTGAAGCGCGTTCCCTCGGCCAGGGTCTGCCCCGACTCGAGGACGCGGATGACCGGCGCGACATGGTCGACCGGCGACTTCGCCGCAAGATCGTCGACGTAGTTCTCGCCTTTGACGGCGCTCCAGATGCCGATGCGTCCCGAGGTCAGACGTCCCGAGCCGGAGTCGGTGGCGTCGATGTTCCAGGCCGAAGGCTCGGTGTTCGTGTCGAGCCAGAACTTCGCGCGGATGGTCGTCTGGCCGTTCGAGTCATCGGCGGAGATGGCGAAGCGGTACCACTTGTTCGGATCGGGAGTGAAGTTGCTGTCGCGTGTGCCGGCCGGCGCGGGTCCGCCGAAGCCGAAGAGCTGCATCGTCAGCTTGCCCGAGGCCTGCGGCCAGAGTCCGATGAGGTAGTACGAATCTTTTTCGGGATACGAGGAGAAGAAGGTGAGGCCGATGCGCGAGTCGCTGTTGGTGCGGATGAAGCGTCCGCTGAACTCGAAACGTCCGCTGCCGGAAAAGGTCTTCGCCGTGTACGTGGAGAAGGTGCCGATGCGCGGGTTGTTCGACGCGTCGGGCTTGCCCGATGACTGCTTCGTACCGAAGACGACGTTCGTCCCCTTGTTGCCCTGGATCGGATCGGGCCAGGTCTTGTACAGACCGCCCGCTTCCGGCTTCGAGCTGCCGATCGACGTGTCGATCCATCCCGGAGGATTTTTCTGCGTGCCGTAGCTCTGGAAGTCGTCGGTGAAGACCGAGTCGGTCTGCGCCGCCGCGGGCAGAGCGAAGGACGCCGCGGCGATGGCGGCGAGAACGAAGAGTTTCGCGAGACGATTCATCTGACCTTTTTCCTCAGGGGCGCTGCAACGTCATGAAGCGGGTTTCTGCGCCGACGTAGAGCGTCCTGCCGACCACCTTCACGTCGAATGGATTGCCGTTGACCTGCTGGGAGCCGGTGATCACCGGATGCGTCTTGTCGGTCACGTCGATGAACGTCAGACCGGGACCGCCGCTGTCGGCGACCACGATCTCGTTCGTGCCGGAGACCGCGACCTTGCGCGCGAAGCCGGGCGTGGCGATCGTCGACTTGATCACCGGATTCGTCGGCACGCTCATGTCGACGATGGCGATCGACGACACGTTGTTGAAGTAGCCGACGACGTAGAGCCAGGTGCCGTCGAGCGCGCCGTAGTTGCCGGAGAAGCTCGGGATGTCGAGGACCTTGACCCGCGTGATCGTGCTGGCGATGTTGCTGACGTCGAAGACCGCGACGTCGCCCGCGACTCCGGGCTGGTTGCTGCTCAGACCGATCAGGTACTGCGCGTTGTACGGGATGAGCGTGTAGTAGTCGGTCGAGCCGTTGCTGAACCAGTTCTGGCGCAGATAGACCGGCGCGGCCGGATTGGTGACGTCGTAGACGTTCAGCCGCGCGTCGTCGTTGTTGGCTCCCTCACCGGTGACGGCGTAGTTGCCGACGAGCGCGATCGACATGTCGCGGCCGCTCGGGTTGGATGCCGGAAGAATGCGCGTCAGCGTGGCGGCCGACATGTCGACGGTGCTGAGCGTGTCGCTGGCGAAGTAGGCCCAGTTGCCGCGGATGGTGACGTCGTTGATCGTCCCGGAACCGGCCGTGAACTGCGTCCCGGTCGTCGAGCCGTTGAGGAAGAAGAGCGCCTTGTCGGAACCGCTGTAGAAGCCGTTGGCGGTGGCGGTGGTGGTGACGCTGTTCGTGCCGTCGGTGGCGACGCGGCGCGCCTGCATCGCGGCGTCGTCGTCGCGCGTGGCGCGCACCTCGTTCGTGACCGCGAAGAACGGCACCGCGCCGATGGAACGGGTGGAGGTGCGTCCCGCTCCGTCGGTCGCGGTGAGCGTCAGCGGCTCGCCGCTCTTCGCCGTGATCGAGGTGCTGAACGAGCCGTCGCTGTTGACCGCGACGCCGCTGATCGTCGCACCGGTGACGGTGTCGGTGACGGCGATCGTCGCCGCGCCGGCCGCGCCGATGGAGTGCACCGAGCCGATGACGCTCGCGCTGGTTCCGTTCGCCGTGGTGACGGCGATCAGTCCCGGCCTGACGTCGGGGGGCGCCGTGGCGTTCTGGATCACGACCAGGCCCTGGTCGTTGGCCACGTACAGATTGCCGCTGCTGAAGCTGCAGTCGAGCGCGGTGCCGCCCACCGGCTGCGTGCCGATGCTCCGCAGCGTGTTCGCAGAGACGTCGTAGAAGGCGATGCCCGCGCTGCCGTTGGCCACGGCCAGGACCGTGCCGGCGAGGTCGCTGCCGCGGGAGATCGGGGTGCTCGTGACCGAGGTGACGACCGACGGCGCGGCAGGATTCGAAACGTCGACGATCGCCGTGCCGCCGTCGAAGCTGCTGACGTAGAGCTTCGTCCCGACCAGTTTCCCGCGGAACGACGTCATGTTCGGAATGGCCACGCTGCCGACCTTGAAGAGGTTGCGCGCGTCGCGGCGGTCGATGATGTAGACGTCCGGGTTGCTGCCGCTGTTGCTGTTGATGCCGATGAGGTAGTTCGTGCCGTACGGGATCAGATCGCTGAAGTACGTCGTGCCGACTCCGGTGATGCTGCCGGTCTGATAGATGAAGCGCGGCGTGCCCGGCGCCGTGACGTCGTACACGTTGATGCGGCCGTCGTTGTTGTTGTCGACCTCGCCGAGGAAGGCGTAGCCGCCGGTGACCGCGATGCTGTACTCCCTGCCGCTCGGATCGCTTGTCGCCGGGGTGAACGTGGAGCTCGGGTCATTGAGATTGACGGTGCCGAAGCGGTCGCCGGAGACATACGCCCATCCATTCACGACCTGCATGTGGAGCACGCGGGTGACCGTCGGAATGGTTCGCTTGATCACCGGCGAGGCAGGGTTGCTGATGTCGAACAGGACGATCTTGTCGGAGGTGCCGGCGGTGTCGCCGCTGAACTCGGACGGGTATCCGGCGAGCACGAGGTTGTTCCCCTCGGTGCGGATGATGCGCGCGCGCCAGTTCGCGTCGCCGTTCGGATTGACGACCGGCAGCAGCGAGGTGGCGGTGCCGAACGGCACGGTGCCGACGGCCAGCGGTCCGGCGATGCGTCCCGCGCTGTCGGTGGCCTTCAGCGTGATGGTGTCTCCGCCGTTGGCGGGCAGCGACGCATCGAAGCTGCCGTCGCCGTTGACCGTCACAGTGACGATGGCGCTGGTTACGGCGTCCTTGACGTCGAGCGAGATCGTGCCGAGGCCCGTGACGGCAGTGGCGTTGCCGTGCACGAGCGCCTGCGTGCCGTCCGTGCCGATGCTGATCTGGCGCGCGTCGATGCGCGGCGGGGCGACCACGTTCTGAATGACCACCAGTCCCTGATCGTTCGCGACGTAGAGGTTCGCGCCGTTGAAGGCGACGTCGAGCGCGATGCCGGCGGTCGACTGCCGCCCGATGTTGCTGAAGGTGCCGGCCGAGACGTCGTAGAACGTCACCCCTTGCGACCCGTTCGCCACCGCCAGCGTCGCGCCGGCGATGTCGACACCGCGCGACATCGGCGTGGTGGTGATGGAGCTGACGAGCACCGGGACCTTCGGATTCGTCAGATCGACGATGGCCGAGCCGGAGTCGAAGCCTCCGAGATAGAGCTTCGACCCGAGGATCTTGCCGCGGAACGATGCCATGTTCGGGACCGCGACCGATCCGGCGACGACCAGGCCGTTCACGTTCTTCCGGTCGATGACGTAGACGTCGAGGTTGTTGCCGGCGCTGTTGTTGTTGATGCCGATCAGGTAGTCGTTGCCGTACGCGATCAGCTCACTGAAGTAGCTCGAGACGCCGGTGAGACCGCCGGTCTGGCGGATGAAGCGCGGCGCCGCCGGATTGGTGACGTCGTAGATGTTGATGCGGCCGTCGTTGTTGTTGTCGACCTCTCCGGTGAAGGCGTAACCACCCGAGACCGCGATGCTGTAGTCCCTGCCGTTCGGATCACCGGTCGTGTTGAACGTGGAATTCGGATCGTTGAGGTTGACGGTGCCGAATCGATCGCCCACGACATACGCGTAGCCGTTGACGATCTGCATGTTCAGCACGCGCGTGACGGTGCTGATGGTCCGCTTCAGCACCGGCGCGGCAGGATTGCTGATGTCGAACAACACGATCTTGTCGGAGGTCCCGGCGGTGTCACCGCCGAACTCGGACGGGTATCCGGCGAGCACGAGGTTGTTCCCCTCGGTGCGCACGAGGCGCGCGCGCCAGTTCGCGTCGTTGCCCGGATTCACGACCGGGAGATTCGTCGTGGCCGTGCCGAACGGCATCGTGCCGATGACCAGCGGACCGGTGACGCGGTTGTTCGCGTCGGTGACCTTGAGCGTGAGCGTGTCGCCCGGGGTCGACGGCAGTGACGCGCTGAAGCTGCCGTTCGCGGCGACGTTGACGCTGATCGTCGCGCCGGTGTTGGTGTCCTTCAGCTCCGTCGTCAACGGCGCGAGGCCGGTGATCGCCGTTGCGCTGCCGCTGACCGTGGCCATCGTGGCCGACGAGGCACCGACGCTGATCAGACGCGAGTCGATCACCGGCGGGGCGGCGGTGTTCTGAATCACGACCAGGCCGAGATCGTTCGCCACGTACAGGTTGCCGCCATTGAACGAGACGTCCCAGGCGACGCCGCCGACCGGCTGCTGGCCGAGGTTGCGGAGCGTGTTCGCCGAGACGTCGTAGAACGTGGCGCCCTGCGCGCCGTTCGCGACGGCCATCGTCGAACCGGTGAGATCGACGCCGCGCGAGATCGGCGTCCCGGTGGCGGTGGTGACGACCACGGGCACACTCGGATTCGACAGGTCGACGATGGCGGAGCCCGAGTCGTAGCTGCCGAGGTAGAGCTTCGATCCGACGATCTTTCCGCGGAACGCCGAGATGTTGTTCGGAATGACCAGCGAGCTGACCTTGAACAGCCCGTTCACGTTCTTGCGGTCGATGACGTAGACGTCGGCTGCGCTGCTGGCGTTGTACGTGATGCCGACGAGATAGTCGGTGCCGTACGGAATGAGGTCGGTGAACGGCGCGCCGCTGGCGCTCAGGCCGCCGGTCTGGCGGATGAAGCGCGGCGCGCCCGGAATGGTGATGTCGTAGATATTGATGCGGCCGTCACTGTTGTTGTCGACCTCACCGGTGAAGGCGTAGCCGCCCGCGATGGCGAGACCGTAGTCCCGGCCGTTCGGATCGCCCGTCAGGTTGATGGTGGAATTCGGATCGTTGAGGTTGAGGGTGCCGAAGCGGTCGCCGGCGACATACGCCCAGCCGTTGACGATCTGCACATTGAGCACGCGGGTGATCGTGGGGATGGTCCGCTTCAGCACCGGCGCGGCCGGATTGCTGATGTCGAACAGGACGAGCTTGTCCGAGGTACCGGTGGCGCCGTCGGGGAACGACGCGAGGATCAGGTTGTTCGCCTCGCTGCGCACGATGCGCGCACGCCAGTTGGCGTCGTTGCCGGGATTCGCAACCTGAACGCCGGCCGTCGCCGTGCCGAACGGCATCACGCCCACGTTCAGCGGACCGGCAACACGGTTCGCCGCATCGGTGACCGTCAAGGTGAGGGTTTCGCCGGGCAGAGCGGGGAGCGAGGCGTTGAAGCTGCCGTCGGCGGCGATGTTGACGCTGATGCTCGCGCCGCTGGTGACGTCCTTCAGTTCGGCGGTGAACGGCGCGTTGCCGGTGACGGCGTAGGCCAGACCGGTGACCGTTGCCGAGGTCGACGACGACGCGCCGACGGAGATCTGACGGGTGTCGATGACCGGCGCCGCGGCGATGTTGTTCATGACGACGAGCGAGGTGTCGGCCGCGACGTAGAGCTGTCCTCGGCCATACACGACGTCCCACGCCACACCGTTGACCGGCTGCGAGCCGAGGCTGCGCAGCGTGTTGGCGGAGACGTCGTAGAACCCGACCGTCGCGCCGTTGGCGACGGCGAGCGTGGAGCCGGCGAGGTCGTTGCCGCGCGAAATCGGCGTGTTCGTGACGGAGGTGACGAGCACCGGCGCCGTCGGGATGGAGAGATCGACGATCGCCGATCCGCCGTCGTAGCTGCCGACGTAGAGCCTCGATCCGACGATCTTCCCGCGCCATGACGTCATGTTCGGGATCGCCACCGAGCCCGCCTTGAACAGGGCGTTCACGTTCTTCTTGTCGATGACGTAGACGTCGGTGTTGGCTCCGCCGCTGTTGTAGGTGAGCCCGACGAGGTAGTCGGTGCCGTACGGAATCAGGTCGCTGAGCGGCGCGCTGGAGGTGGTCAGACCGCCGGTCTGGTAGAGGAAGCGCGGCGCCGCCGGGTTGGTGACGTCGTAGACGTTGATGCGGCCGTCGCTGTTGCTGTCGCTCTCGCCGGTGAAGGCGTACCCGCCCACGACCGCGAGCCCGTACTCGACGCCGTTCGGATCGGAGCTCGCAGCGTGGAACGTGAAGCTCGGATCGTTGAGGTTGACGCTGCCGAACGCGTTGCCGGCGACGAACGCCCAGCCGTTGACGATCTTCACGTTCAGCACCCGGCCGGTGGTGGTGATGGTCCGCTTGTAGACCGGCGCGGCGGGGTTGCTGATGTCGTAGAGAACGAGCTTGTCGGAGGTGCCGACGTTGCTGCCGTCGGCAGGGAACGGCGCGAGCACGAGGTTGTTCCCCTCGCTGCGCACGAGGCGCGCCCGCCAGTTCCCGTCGGTAGTGGCGCTGGTGATCGGCAGCGTCGTCGCCGCGGTGGCGAACGGCACGAGACCGAGTGGGACCGGCCCGTTCGACTTGAAGCTGGTCGCGGTGAGCGTGATCGGATCGCCCGGATTCGCCGCAAGCGTGGCGGTGAAGCTGCCGTCGGCGTTCGGCGCGATGTTGGTGACGGTGGCGTTGGTGGCCGTGTCGAGGATCGAGACGACGGGCGAGCCGCCGGTGACCGCGCCCGAAAGGCCGGTGACGACGACGTTGGAGCCGTTCAGCGCCAGCGAGATGCGATCGGTGTGGATCACCGGCGCGGTGCCGACCGGGACGAGCGCAACGCCGGTCTCGTTCGCGACGTACGCGATGCCGGACTGCACCTCGACGTCCCACGCCGCGCCGCCGGTCGAGGCCGAGCCGGTGATGGCGAGGCTCGCCGGATTGGCGGTGGTGACGGTCAGACCGGCGGTGTCGTTGGCGATGATGACGTCGTTCGCCACGACCGCCGCGCCCCACGCGTACGGCGCGGGGATGGTGATGCGTCCGGCGATGACCGGCGCGCCCGGGTTGGCCAGGCTGACGACGACCATCTCGGGATGCCCGCCGTCGAAGAGATAGAGGTTGCTGCCGGAGATCGTGCCGCGGAAGGCGTCGAAGTTCGCGATCGGCAGGTCGCCGACTTTGGTCAGCGCATTGACGTTGCGGCGATCGATGACCACGACTCTGCGGCCCCACGAGCTGATGCCGACGAGGTAATCGGAACCGTACGGGATGAGATCGGACAACTGCGTCGTGCCGACCCCGGTCAGGCTGCCGGTCTGGTAGAGGAAGCGCGGCGACGCCGGGTTGCTGACGTCGTACACGTTGATGCGGCCGTCGTTGTTGCTCCCCTCCTCCGCGGTGAACGCGTACCCGCCGGTGACGGCGAGCGAATAGTCGTTGCCGTTCTGATCGGCGCCGAAGTTCTGCGTCGAGGTCGGGTTGCTCAGATCGAACGTGGAGAAGCGGTTGTTCGCCACGTAGAGCCAGTTGTTCGACAGCTTGATGTCGAGCACGCGGCTGCCGGTGGAGATGACGCGCTTGAGCACAGGCCGCGTCGGATCGGTGATGTCGAGGATGACGACCTTGTCGGAATTGCCGGTCGTGCCTGCGACGCGCGACGCGACCGCGAGGGTGTTGCCTTCGATGGCGAGCGTGCGCGGCAGGAAGGCGGCGTCGCTGGTCCACGCGGTGCGGTTGATCTGCGTCGCGACCGGCGTGCCGCTGGCCAGCGTGCCGATGACGACCGGCTGCGTCTCGATCGGATAGGCCTGCGTGTCCTTCGCCTTGAGGGTGATGCTGTTGCCGGTGTCGCCCTGCACGCCGATGATGAACGAGCCGTCGGCATTGGCGTTGCCGGTGAACGTCGTACCGAACGCGGTGTTCGTCAGCGTGATCGCGACCGGAGCGTCGGAGTCGACGACCGCGCCCGCGGCACCGACTGCCGAGGCGCCGGTGGCGGTCGGCTGAATGGAGATCTTCGTGAGGTCGACCACCGGCGGACCGGCGTTGGAGCCGGCTACCGTCGACGCGACCTTGTCGATCGGATCGGTGACCTCGAGCAGATCCTCGACCGCGAGATTGGCGTTGCGCAGCGTGACGCGATCGAAGCGATACATGCCGCGGAACGGCTGTCCGGCCGCCGCGGTGAGCGCGTTCGACGAGACGTCGACGTTGAGCGTCTCGGCCGTGTTGCTGACGATCGGCCACGACTTCGTCTTGTCCCAGTCGAGGATCAACCGGATGCCGGCGAGCTTGTCCGGCATCGTCGCGCCGGCGTCCTTCACGGAGCTCGTTCCGGCTTCGTCGACGGTGCGATAGCCGACGCTGATGAGACGCGTCTGGTACGCGGTCGTCCTGCCGTTGTTGGCGACGACCAGCTCGCCGTACGGCGCGGACGCCTGCTTGAAGAAGATCGTGCCGGGCGCGCCGGTACGGTTGTTGTCGGTGTTGTAGCCGCCGGCGCTGGTGATCTTCGCGCGGTCGAACGTCATCGACGTGTAATAGACGGCGATGCGGCCTCCACCACCCGATCCCCTGTAGCCGTCGTAGCCGTTCCAGGCACCGGCGCCGCCGTCGGTGTGAATCTCGCCCGTGCCGGTGAATGTGCCGGCGTCGACGCGGACCGAGCCGCCCGCCCCTGCACCGCCGTTGTTGTTGTTGCTGAAGCCGTTCGCGTAGATCTTGCCGTCGAGCTGGAAGGTGCCGGCCTTGATGCGGGCCACGCCGCCGCCTTCGTTGCAGACCGCGTTGCAACCCTCACCCGCGCCGCCCGGCGTGTCGGGATCGAAGGCGGAGCCGTACGTCGCCGCCAGGACGTCGCCGCCGTAGCGCGCGGCACCGACGCCGCCGTGGCTTGCACCCGCCCCGCCGGTCGAGCCGCCGGTGAATGTGTACGGATACGTGCGCCCCGTGCCGTTCGAGGAATCCTGGTAACCGCGGCCCGAGACGTCGATCGAGCTGGTGGCATCGACGACGACGGAGCCGGCATCGATCTGCAGCGCCCGGATGGAGGCAGAGCTCTGCACCGAATGCGAAAGGACGCTGCTGTTTTCGACGCGCAGCGTCGTTGCCTTGATGACGCCATTCACCTCGAGACGCGCGCCGGTCGCTTTGACCGTCGCCGCCGTGATCCCCGCGCTGATGAGGGTGCCGCCGCCGGAGACCGTCAGGTCGTCCTGGACGATGCGGTCGGTGGTGACGGTAGTGCCCGCCGCCGCGACGATGGCGGGACTCTTCACCGCCTCGGCCTTGAGCCAACCCGCGCCGCGCATCGTGATCTGCGAGAAGACCCAGACGCCGCGGTACGAGGCGCCGTTCGCCGTGTTCGCGGCGCTCTCGCCATTCGCGAGTGCAACGGTGACGGTGGTGGCCGTGCGCGCGGTGATCGTGTAGCTGGAGCGGATCGAACCGTCGGCGTTGAGGAACTCGATGGTCGATCCGATGACGAACTCGCCGACCGGGTTGGAGAGCGTCACCACCGCGCCGTTGATGTTGGTCACGGTTCCGCCGCCGACCGTCGGCAGAGGTGTGCCCTGCGGCTGGCTGCGTCCGAGGTTGTCGATGACCAGCTCGTCGGTGTAGCTCCCGGTGTTCGGATCGGTTTGACGGAAGTACACCGTTCCCGCGGTGCCGTTCTCCCAGGTGTATTGCGATGTGCTCGACTGGCCGCCGGCCGCGCTGATCTTCGTCTTGTCGAACGTCGAGGTCTGGTGCCAGACGGCGATGCGTCCGCCGCCGCCCGAGCCCTTGTAGCCGTCGTAGCCGTTCCAGACGCCGGCCGCGCCGTCCGCGTGGACCTCGCCCGTTCCGCTGAAGGTGTCGGCAATGATGCGCACGCTGCCGCCGGCGCCCGAGCCGCCGTTGTTGTTGTTGCCGTATCCGTTGGCCTGGATTTTTCCGTTGAGCTGCAGCGTGCCGGCCTTGATGCGGATGACGCCGCCGCCCTGGTTGCAGGTGCCGTTGCAGCCCGCACCCGAGCCGCCCGGTTCGGCCGGATCGAGCACCGACCCGTAAGCCGCCGGGACGTTGTCGCCGCCGTAACGCTGGCCGCCGATGCCGCCGTGGCTCGCGCCGGTCCCGCCGGTCGCGCCGCCGCTGGTGGTGTTGTTCCAGGTCCGTCCCGCGCCGTTGACCGAATCCTGGTAGCCGCGGCCCGAGGCATCGATGGAGCTCGTCGCGTCGACGGTGAGCGTGCCGGTGACGTTGACGTTGAGCTGCTGCACGGCCGACGGATTGGTCGTGCTGTGCGACAGCAATGAGTTGTTCTCGACTTTCAGCGTCGAGGCATTGAGTGCGCCGTTGACCTCGAGGTTGCCGTGCAGGACGACGTCGGTCGCCGCGAGGATGTCGGTCTTCACGTAAGACGAGGCATCAGTCGTCACCAGCGGCAGGCGCAGTTGCGGGACGCTCATGAAGCCGGAGTTGCGCACGGTGACGCGATCGAGCTTCCACGCGTTGCGATAGCCGGAGCCGTTCGGTGCGTTGACGGCCGAATCGCCGGCGGCGAGACGAACGGTGACGGTCGTCGCCGTCCGCGCGGTGATCTCGTACGAGGAGATGACGTTGCCGCTGCCGTCGAGGATCTCGATCCACGAGCCGGTGATGAAATCAGGGACCGCGCCGGAGAGCGTGATGGTGGTGCCGCTCACGCTGCTCACGGTGCCGCCGCTGAACGAGGCCAGGGTCGTACCACTCGGCGAGTTGCGTCCCGAGTTGTCGACGATCAGCTCCTCCGACGTTTTCGCGCCGAGGGCGTCGGTCTGCTGCAGATAGACGGAGCCGGCCGTGCCGTTCTCCCACGTGTATTGCGATGTGCTCGACTGGCCGCCGGCCGCGGTGATCTTCGTGCTGTTGAAGGTGCTGCTGCGGTAGTAGACGGCGATCCGTCCGCCGCCGCCTGAGCCCTTGTAGCCGTCGAAGTTGTTGAAGACGCCGGCCGCGCCGTTCGCACGGATCTCGCCGTTGCCGGCGAACGCGCCGGTGTCGATGCGGATCGCGCCGCCCGCTCCCGCGCCGCCGTTGTTGTTGTTCCCCAGGCCGTCGGCGTAGATCTTTCCGTCGATCGTCATGGAGGCGGACTTGAGACGAACGACGCCGCCGCCCTGATTGCAGACCGCGTTGCAGCCGGCGCCCGCGCTGCCCGGAGCGCTCGGGTCGTACATCGAGTCGTACGGCGGAGTGACGCGGTCGCCGCTATAACGCTGACCGCCGACGCCGCCATGGCTGGCGCCCGATCCGCCGTTGACGCCGTTGGTGAAGGTGTTGGGCCACGTGCGGCCGGCGCCGCCGGAGGAGTCCTGATATCCCCTGCCGCTGACGTCGATGTTGCCGAGGCAGGAGAGGTACATGCCGCCGGTGGTGGTGACGTTGAGCGCGCCCACGCCCGACGCATTGACCGCGCTGTGGACGACGGTCGCGTTGTCGAGCACGAGGAGGCGGGTGAAGGTGTGCGGACCGTCGATCGTGACGGTCGTCGCCGCGCCGTTCGGGCCGGCGGTGATGATCAGCGTGTCGTTGTCATAGCTGGTCGTGGTGCTGGAGATCGTGGAGGTGCTGTTGATCGTCTGGCCGCCGGTGACGAGCGTGATCGTCGTGCGGATCTCATTCGCGATGTGCGAGAAGCTGTCGGCGACGACGCGCAGCGTGATCTGGTCGCCGTCGGCTCCCGCCGGCATCGGGACGTTTCCTTCCCACGTCGTGCCGCCGATGTTCGACGCGGCGTACGGAGTGTTCGAAGTGCCGGCGTAGAACGTGACGGAGGTGACGGCGTTGTCGGACTTGCCGGCGACGGCGGTGACGCGCACGCGGGCGGTGTAGCCGACCGGGAAGAGCGCGCCGCTCGAGGGGCAGATCCAGGAGACGAGCGGACCCTGCGGATTGATGTTCGGCGAGAGCTTGACCGTGATGGTCGGCGACGTCGCGAGGTTGTTGTCGTAGTCCTTCGCGTAGACGATGACCGGCTTCGTCACCGTGTCACTGCCGTCGATCCAGGGAACCGGAATGTCGGTCTTCCATCCATTCGTAACGGATGGATCGACGGACATGTCGTAGCGGACGCCGTCGAGCGTGGCGTAGACCGCGCTCACGCCGACTTCGGCGTCGGTGACCACGGCCTTCACCGGGATGAAGACGTTCGAGCCGACGAGGTACGGCTGGTCCTGATTCGTCGGCGCGCCGACCGTCATGACCGGCGGATTCGGATCGTGGAGCACGGCCACGCTCTTCTGCTGCGTGGTGGTGTGCGGGAAGGCGTCGTCGGCCGCGAGGTTGAGCTGGATCGAGGTGCCGCTCGGCGTCGCCGCCGGGACCGCGACGGTGAACGTGCGCGTCATCGACGTGCCGTTCGTGACCGGCGTCGCGGGGGTGACGGTGAGCGCCGGCGTGGTGGTCAGCGACAGGGCGGTGACCCCGAAGTCGTCGCTCGCCGCCGTGTCGACCGCGATGGTGTGGCCGGCGTAGAGGCTCGCCGGCGTGACGTCGAACTTCGTGATCGCCGGCGCCTGGTTCTCGATGACCGTGTAGTGCAGCGGCGCGGAGGTGAATTTGCGTCCCGCGCGATCGGTGAGCGAGAGGGTGAGCGTCGCCGCGTCGAGCGGCGCGTTGGTGGCGACCGGGAGCGCCTTGTTCGTCTTCGAGGCGGGCGACGCGTAGTCGTTGTACGTGTCGGTGAACGGCGTGGCGACCGGCGAGAAGGCCAGCGTCGCGCTGCCGATGCCGGCGGCCGAGGTGGCGTTGTAATTGACGTTGAGCGTCGTGCCGCGCGTGAGCTGCGCGCCGTCGGCCGGCGTCGAGGTGAACGAGGTGATGACCGGGATGTCGGTGCGGAGGAGGAGCACGCCGTTCGTCGAGACCGTCGCCTTCGACGCGTCGTCGACGATGCCGCCGATGCGGATCGAGTCGTCGAAGCGCGCCAGGGCGCGATCGCTGACGCTGATGGCGTCGAACGCGAGGAGACCGGTGTACGTGACGACGCCGTTGCTCACGCCCGTGGCGGCGAGCAGGCTGCCGTCGGCGGAGTCGGTGGTCAGCGTGTGGCCGTCAGCGGAGACCGTAGTGATGGTGTAGCTCTTTGTCGTGTCGCCGCCGAGGAGCAGCTCTTCGCCGATCGCGTCGGTGACGAACGTGCGCGACGAATCGGTCAGCGTATTCGCCGTCAGCGAGGTGGAACTGCCGCTGCCGGTGTAGCCGAGGACCGTGTGACGCGTGAGATGCGTCGTGTCTTTGAAGCGCTCGTCGAGCGAGGCGAGGATTAGCTCTCCGTAGCTCTGGCCGGGCCGGCGGACGTAGACCGTCCCCGCGCCGGCGTCGAGCTGCGTTCTTCCTTCGCCTCCGAGATTGCGTCCGCCGCGCGCCTGGAGCTGCGGCAGCGCCGGATCGCTTTCCAGCTGTTCGCTGGCGATGACCGCCACGCGTCCACCGCCGCCGCCGCGCGACACGTTCGTGCCGGCGGCGTCATCGCCGCCGTTCGCGGTGATGCGGCAGCTGTAGCCGAGCGACACCTGCCGTCCGTTGATGGCGATGCTGCCGCCCGCGCCTGCCGCGGCGCTGCCCTGCAGGCCGTCGGCCTTGATCGTGCCGGCGACGATGATCCGTCCGAGGTCGTTGCCGCCGCTGCCGCTGGAGATCACCGCCGCGCCGCCGCCCGTGCCGCCTGCCGTGCAGCAGGTGGAGTTGCCGGCGCCGCCGGTGCCGAGCGCGCGCGGATTGGTGATCGAGCCGTACGTGCGATTGGTGATGCCGGTCGATTCGCCGCCGACGCCGCCATGCGACGCCGAGGCGCCGGTGGTCGGTCCGCCGGTCACGCTGTTGCCGATGGTCCGGCCGCGCGCGTCTTCGTTCTTCGTGCCCGAGGAGTCGGGATTCACGGCCCAGCCGCCGAGGTAGCCCTTGCCGGAGACGTCGATGAAGGAGCTGGAGTCGACGTAGAGCGTGTCTTTGACGGTGAGGTCGAGCTTCTTCTCGCTCGAGGTGGTGGAGGCGAGCGTCTCGACCGAGCCGCCGTCGACAACGATGAGGTTCTTGAAGGTGAACGGCACGTGCATCACGAGGTGCGTGTTCGGTCCCTTCACCAGGACGTTCGTGTTGGCCATCGCATCCGAGGTCGAGGTGATGGCCTGCGTGAAGTTCGGCGGGAGCGTGGTGTCGATGTGCACCAGCGTGATCGGGATGGTGATGGTCTGCGTGTGGCTCGAATCGGCGTCGCTGATGAGCGCGGAGATGGTGAAGCTCGAGCCCGCGGCCGGCGTCGCGATCGTGACCGGCGCGGTGTAGACGTCGCCGCCCGCGAGCGTGGCGACGACCGGATCGGTGATGCCGGGGACGACGAACTTGACGCCGGTGATCGACTCATCGTCCTTCGCCCAGACGCGCAGCGTGGTGGTGAACGCGGGCTGATCGGACGGCCAGGCGGCGTTGCCGATCGGCGAGACCCACGCGCCGCGCGGCAGCCTGGTGTCGTGCACGCCGACGTACGTGACCTCGGTTGCGCCGGTGCCCTTGTTGCCGCGGAGGTCGCGCGCCGTGGCGATGATGGCGATGCGCGTGTCTTCGTTCTTCGTCGAGGCGGTGATCTGCGGAGAGACGAAGCGGTACGTGCCGCCGCCGAGCGCGGTGACGCCCGGATCGCCGATCTTCATCGGCGGATCGGTGGTGATGCCGTCGTACGTGAAGGTGAGGTCGGCGATGCCGCTCTCGGCGTCCTTCACGATGGCGGTGATCGTGTACTTGTCGCCGTGGTTGTACGGCCCGGCGGGGCTGACGGTGACGGAGCTGACGACCGGCAGCGCGGTGTCGGCGGCGACGGTGAACGTGGCCGGCGTGGCGTTGACGATCGCGTTCACGCCGTCCGAGGCGGTCATGCCGATCGAGGCGGTGGAGCCGTCCGCCAGCGTCGCCGGCAGGACGAATTCGAAGGTCGCCGGAGTGAAGACCCACGGATCGCTGGTCTTCGTGCGGTTGGCCTGGCCGGTGAGGCGCGTGCTGGTGTAGGTCGTGCCGTCGATGTTGGTGCCGGTGAGCTGGGCCTGCAGCGTGACGAGCAGCCCTTCGTCGCTGAGCGACGGAGTGGCCGAGACCTTCATGCCGGGGTAGATCGGATCGGCGGTGTTGAGCGTCAGCGTGACGTTCTGCGGCGGGAGATTCGGCGCGACGTCGAACGTGATCTCCTGCGGCGTGGCGTCATTGAGCGAGGTGTCTCGCGCGTCGACGTGGAACGTCAGCGTGGTGCCGGTGGTCGTGACGTTCGGCGCGGTGAAGGAGTATTCGAACGGCGCTTTCTGGATGCTGGCGAGGAGCGTCTTCGACGTGCCGACGACCTGTGAGAACTCGACGCGCTGGACGTCGGTGGCGATGGCGCCGGTCGCGCTGCCGTCGCGCAGGAGCGTGTGCAGCGTGTAGCGGATGCCGGAGACGAGCGGCGTGCCGGCCGGCGTGGGGAGCGGCTCGAAGGTGATGAACGGCGGCGTGCGGTCGTACGAGACGTAGTCGAAGGAGATGGTGTCGGCGACGTTGCCGACCTTGTCGCGGACGCCGGTGAGCGTGAGCCGGTAGTACGACTTCTCCGCGAGCTGTTCGCTCGGAGCAAACGAAATGACCTGATTGGCGAGGTCGCCGTACGCGCTGCCCGAGACCTCGGAGACCGGCGTTCCGCCCTGCGCGCCGAGCTTGAAGAGATGCACTTCGAGCGGAGCGACGATGTTGTGATTGCTGCTGAAGAGCTCCGATGCGAGCGGCTTGTTGAAGTGGATCTGGAACGTGGTCGAGGCGCTGAGCGGGATGTTGGTCGCCGGCTCGAGCAGGATCACCTTCGGAGCGACGTAGTCGGCGGTGATGAAGGTGAAGCCGCGCTCCGCGAGCGGATGTCCCTGCAGGTCGGCGACGCCGCTGGCAACCGTGACGCGGTAGAGCATGTTGCTCTTCAGCGGGAAGCGCTGCGCCGGATCGGTCGATGCGGGCGGCGTCATCGTCACGGTGAAGAGACCGGTGACGGGATCGACGATCCAGTTCAAGCCGCACGTCACCTGCGCGCTGCCGTCGGTGGCCTGGAGGCGGAAGTTGCCGTTGTGAATCGTCGCGGCGGCGATCGGCTCGCTGAAGGCGACGACGATCTGCGTGTCGGGTGTGACGTTGATGGAGTTGTCGTCGGGCTTGAACGTGACGATGGTCGGCGGCGTGGCGTCGAGCGTGACGGCCGGAACGTCCTTGATCGTCGAGACGTCGGCGGCGGTGAGCGACACGACCTGCGCGGCGCCGACGGTCTTGTCGTCCGGGCCGTAGTAGGTCAGCGAGACGTTGGTCGCACCGGCGGAGCTGACGGCGATGCCCTGGAACTTGTACGCGCCGGTGGCGTCGGTGAGCGTCATCTCCGAGTGGCCGGGCCAGCCGGCGACGACGCGCGTCTGCACGGACGGTCCGCCGGTCTCGGCGTTGACCAGTCCCTTGATGCCGGCGGAGGCCGCGAGATCGAGCGTGATCTTCAGCGGCGTGCTCTGACTTCCGAGATGGAAGACGGGTGAGTAGGCGGAGTAGAGCCCGTCGAACGAGACGGCGTTCGCCGTCAGGTCACCGAGCGGGACGTTGTGCGCGATGGCCACGCCGCTGGTGTCGGTGGTGATCGACTTCGAGGAGACGCCGACGCGCGCGCCGGTCGCGGGCTGCATCACGCCGCCGGGACCGGGCTGGCGCACGGTGACTTCGACCGTGCCGAATGCGGGGAGCTTGAGCTTGAAGGGATTGTCGGCCGTCGCGCCGAGGGGGAAGGAGCCGCCGCCGCTGACCGTGCGGCGATCGCCGCCGATCTCGGTGGCGGTGACCCCGTAGCCGTCGCTGGCCATGAGGTTCGTGAAGACGAGACCGTTCCCCTGCAGCGTGCGCGTGTACTCGCAGCTCACCGCGCCGTAGAAGGTCTTGCAGCGCTGGCGGACGTCGACGTCCGACGTCGGCACTTCGATGTTCGACATCGAGCCGTCGTCATTCGGATAGAAGACCTTCACGTACAACGAGCTGGTGTGCTCGAGCTCGAGGTTGATGGTCGGATTCGGATCCGCGGCGCTGACGGCTCCCTGTCCGTGCGCGCGGCGGCGCGACGATTCCTGCATCGCGTCGAGGACGAACGTTCCCTCGTGGATGCCGCCGAGGAAGAACGAGCCGTTCACCGCGGTCGAGGCTTCCTGCTGGTAGGTCGAGGTCTTGAGGATGACCGGGACGCCCGGCACTCCCGCATTCGCCGCTTCGGGATCGGTCAGGGTTCCGTTCACCGATCCGCTGAACTCGAGGGAGACGACGGCCGAGGCGCCGTTCACCGGCAGCACGTTGACGCCGGTCACTGTCCCCGATTTGCCGACGGTCTTGGAGAAGGCGTCGAGCTCGTAGCCGTTCCGCGCCGGGACCTGCTCGAAGCGGATCGTGCCGCTCGCGTCGGTGGTGCCGAAGTCGAAGATGACCGGCGGTCCGCCCGGCTGGGGGACGGCCAGCGCCACCTCGGCGTTCTCCACCGGCTGGTTCTGCTTGTTCGGATCGACGACCGTGACGGCCAGCGGACCGAAGCCCTGCGCGCCGATCTCGGCATAGACGATTGCCGTCGATCCTTCCTGCACGAGAGTCTTCCGTCCGTCACCGCGGAGATCCTGATTCTGCTGCGACCACCCGGTCAGGCGGACGTCGCCGACGAAGACGTTGTTGATGATGAAGTGACCGTTGATGTCGGCCGTGAGGGGCGCGGTTTCCTTCCCCCAGAAGTGGTACGGGTAGCTCAGCTCGCGGAGGAAGAACTGCGCCAGCGGCACGCGCGCGTTGTCGGACGGATCGTTCGGCGTCGTGTCGAGCACGTTCTTCGACGGATCGGTCGGATCGAAGACCTTGTAGCCGGAGTAGACGATGAAGCCCTCGACGGAGCCCTGCTGCTTCATCACCACGCTGATGTTGTTCATCGGACCGCCGCTGGGCGGTGCGACGCCGTCGGTGCGGCCGACGCGGCTGATGCCGGCGACCGTGGTCTCGGCCGTGATGGTGAAGCCGTTGCCGGCGGCGACGTTGCCGAACTTGAAGCTGCCGTCGAGCGCCGTCACCGACGTCTGCGTCTGCGCGCCGTCGGTCATCTTCACCGGCACGTTCGGCATCGGCGTGATGCCGTCGATGGCGTAGACCACCCCCGCGAGGCTGGCCAGTTTCTTGGCGTGCAGGTCGATGTCGAGGACCTGTCCGTCGAACGCGAAGTTCCGCGACGCGCTGTCGTAGCCGAAGTTCGCCAGCGCCGCGAAGACGCTGAAGCCGGCGGCCGGAACCTTGTCGAAGATCGCGTAGCCCGCGAGGTTCGTCGACGGATCCTTCGTCGATTGCGTGACCGACGTCTCCTTCAGTCCCTGCTCTTCGTCGTCCCACTTCCTGTAGGTGAGGTTGACGTTGCCGATGTCCTGGATGTCGGTGAAGAGGCGGACGCGCACCTTCCCCTGCCCCTGAAGGCGAAGGACGGTGAGCGAGGTCTGGCCGTTGAAGGCGAGGGAGACGTCGCCGCTCGTGTACTGATCGCCGTAGGTGTAGCGGCTGGTCAGCGGATCATTGGGGTCGCCGGTGGTGATGGCCCAGACGTGGATCGTGCTGCCGACGCCGACGTTGCGCAGCTCGTATTTGCCGTTGCCGAGGGGATGGAACGGCACGGTCGGATAGCCGGGCTCGAAGACGCGCAGATTGCTGACCGGCTGCCCGCCGGCGTTGAGCACGCGCACCTGCACGGTGCCGGTGCCGAATGCATCGCTGACCCGGATCGGGATGCGGAGGTACGCCGTGACGAGCGGATCGAGAGTCGGCACGGTGGTCGAGGCCGTACGCTTCGAGGCCGGGTTGTAGACCGAGATCTGCTTGTTGGCCTGCGTGAGCTGCAGTGATTTGTAGACGAAGTGGCCGTTGGCGTCGGCGGTCACGACCTGCATGTTCTGGATCTGCACGAGCGCGCCCGGGACCTTGCTGTACGTTCCCGGCGCGAGCGGATTCTCTTCCTCGACGTCGCCCTCGAGATTGGCCAGCGGCTCGTCGCCGACGATCTCCAGCGTGAGCGTGAGGTCCTTGACCTGGTCGTTCGCCAGATCGAAGTCCTCGCCCACCGTCTTGCGCGAGATCGAAAAGTCCTCGGCCAGCACGGTGACGAGACCGCTCACCACCTTGTCGAACTCGAAGCGGCCGTCCGCGTCGGTGTAGCCGTCCGCGAGGCCGAAGCCCTGCGTGTAGACGCCGACGTGCGCGTTCGGCACCGGCTGCTGGTTGTCGGAGCGGACGACGATGCCGCGGATCTTTCCGGTGCCGGGGAACGGCTGGCGGTAGATCGACAGGTCCTGCGTGACGATCTCGCCGGCGGAGCGGATTTCCGAGGCGGCGAACGCGCTGTTACCCGATGCGTCGGTGGCGCTGAAGGTGAGCGGACCGACCGGCAGATCGTTGACGTGATAGCGCCCGTCGCTGCCGGTAGTGGTGTTGCGGAATTGATTGAAGAGCGTCGAGCCGATGACGATCTTCGCGTTCGGCACGACCTCCCCGTTGTCGTACGTGACCCGCCCCTCGGCGCTTCCGCGTCCGAGGTAGACGAGGTTCACCGTCTCGACGATGCCGGTGAGACGGATCGCGCCCGAGACGGTCACGTACTTCCCGTTCTCGTCGACCGCCTGCAGCACGTACGCACCGCCGACGCCTCTGGCCAGGTCGCGCAGGATGTACTCGAACAGGAAGTCGGCCTTGTCGCTCGACGCGACGTCGTACTGCATGCCCTGCGACGCGACCGACCGCAGCGTGACCTGCGCGCCCGGCACGATCGAGTTGTCGCCGCGCAGCACGCGGCCGTAGATGATGCCGGCCGGACGGTTGTTGTCGATGACCGGCACGACGTCGGTGAAGCTGACCGGCGAGCCGCTGAGCGGATCGGTGATCGGCTGCACCTGGATCGAATACGCGGCGTTCGTCGACAGCGAGTGATCGAACGTCAGGTTCAGCGTCCGCTCGTCGTCCTGCAGCGCGGCCGCATCGACGCCGCGCGGTCCGTTGTAGGTGATCGATCCCTGATGGAAGTTCACCTTGCCGGCGAACTTCGTCTTGTAATCGGTCGCCGAATCGACGGGCCGATTGAAGAGGACCGAGACCTTGTGCCCGTCGTCGTCGAGGTGCAGGTCCTGATGCGCGGCGACGATCGCCAGCGGCGGCGGGAGGATCGTCGTGGCGTTCGCGCTGTAGCTCGCGCTGCCACCCTCCTCGAGGAGCGTGACCATCGCGCTCGACGGATCGAGCAGCGCCTTGAGCGGCCTGCCGCTGGCGTTGGTGACGCTGACGACGGCGTGCTGAATGCGCGTGGCGGTAGTCGACGGATAGAGCACGTCGAGCGTGAAGGAGCTGCCCGCGGCAGGAGTGACGGTGAGCTCGTAGTTCTCGCTCCAGAGTCCGACCGCGGCCATCTCGCCGGTCCGCGCATGGTCGGCGCTGGTGAGCTTCGTCAAATCTCCGAACGCGACCTCGCGCTTGCCGAGACCGGCCTCGGTGGCCAGCTCGTTCGGTACATCGAGCAGTGCATGCGTGGTGACGCCCTTGAGCGACAGCGCGTACGGCCGGTCATTGCCGGCGATCGGCGCGCCGTGCGTGACGGCGACGAGGTACGGCGCGCGATGCGCGGTGGTCTGGCCGAAGCGCGCGAGGAACGTGTCGAAGCCGGACGATGTCGCGAGCGATGCCGCTTCGTGCTGGCGTCCGAGCGCGGCGCCGGCGATGCGTCCGCTGTACTCCTTGCGTCGCAATTCATCCCACTCGATCAGCTTGTTGCCGTTGCCGTTGCCGAGGAGGTCGAGCGTCAGGTTGGCGAGCGTGTCGCGTTTGTCCTCGCCGATGAAGATGCGTTGTCCGGCGCGCGCGATGTCGACGGCGCGATGGAAGACGTCGGTGGTGATGACGCGCGGGAAGGCGGCCGTGACCTGGTTCACCGGCGCGGTGGCCAGGCTGTAGCCGAGGCCGAGCAGCTGCAGGTTGTCGGCGACGAACTGCTGGTCGAGATACTGCGCGTAGTACGGCATCACCAGCGTCGCCGGCGAGAGCGGAATCCCGCTCGTGCTCACGCCCATGTGCAACTGCACCGCGGCGTGCACGACGTCGCTGTCGACCGAGCCGGCGGTGGCGAAGACGTTGCCGGTGAGATTCGAGCGCAGCTTGTAAACCAGCGTGCGCGTGGCGCCCGGCTTGAGGGTCAGCTCTTCCGCTTTGAGGTCGTCGGATGGACGGCAGACGTCGACCGACGTATCGGCCGAACAGAGCGGAATGTTCGAGATGTCGTCATCGAGACGGCAGACGTCCGCGCCGCCGCCGATGGAGCATGCCGGCAACTCGTCGCCGGTGCGCAGACGGATCGTCTGCGTGGCCGAGGTCATGTTCGTGACGAAGGTGAAGGTCGAGTACGTGAGGCCGGCGCGGACGGTGTCGGGATGGGAGAAGGTGATGTTGAAGCGCGGATCGTGAATGACCAGCTGCTCGGAGATCACGCCTCGCAGCGGAATCGGATCGGCGGTGCTCGACGCCTTGTACGTGGCGTGCACTTCGATGGTGAAGGTGTGCGTCCCGGTCTTCAGCCCCTCGAGCGTCCAGTCGGCGTTGTACTCGCCCTGCGCGATGAGGATCGTGTTGCCGGTGTTCGGATCGACGAGCGGCACGGGACGTCCGAACGAGACCGCGGGCTTGGTATCGGCCACGCGCAGCTCGGGCGGGTTCTTCATCGTCGCCGTGATGGAGTCGAGCGTGATCGAGCTTCCGGTGGGGGCGTTGTTCGTGACGCTCAGCGCGACGGCGAAGAAGGAATGGAGAACGCCGAGGCTGTTCGGAATGACGATCGCGGCCGGAATGCTCGGCCGCGACGGAGGCTGGGTGCCGTCATTGTCCTGCGGAGGAGGATCGGGAAGAGCGCCCGGCTCCACCAGCTCCATCGGACTGATGCGCGGCGGTCCCCAGCGCGGAGGCGACGGGGCGTTCTTGAAGCCGGGGAGCGAATACTTCGGCTCGCTGTTGAGCGGTGTGACCTCGTGCGTCCGCTTGTCGACGATCACCGGGAACGGGACGAACACCTGCTCGTTGCCGACGAAAAACGAGAGCGTGTATTCGTAGACGTCGAAGTTGCGCGCGTCGATCATGATGCCGCGCGCGCGCAGCTCCGCCGCCGTGAGCTGGCGGACGCTGACCTTGGTCTTGAGGATGTCGGCGACGGTGATCGCCGCGCTCGACGGGACGGCGTTCTGCACGAACGTGCCGCCGCGCATCAGGCGGACGTTCTGCAGCAGGTAAACGCCTTCCGCGGAGAGACCGGGGATGGTGAATGAATGGCCGGGCGCGGTCTGCAGCTGGATCGGCGTCTCGATGCCGGGACCGGTCAGATCGCCGACCGCCGTGAGCTCCGGCATCACCGGCGCCTGTTCGTTTTTCAATCCGCCGAAACTGGTCTGGATCGAGACCGGGATGTTCAAGCCGGTCGTGGCGTTGACGTCTTCGAGGGCCAGCGAGGAGCCGGAGATGAGGACGTCGGTCGCGGCGATGTTCGCCGAGCCGTTCGTCTGCGCCTGCAGACCGAAGGGGAAGGCGAGGGCGGCGACGAAAAGGGGAAGGAGGCCCGTGATCCGGATTTTCGGTCTCATGAAGTCCAGCCGTTTTGGATTACTTGTGAGCGGGAGAAGAGGGAAGACGATCGGCTTCGTCGAGCGCTTTGCGCGCCTGAACGGCGGGCGACTCGACGAGACGGGCGCCGGACGGAATGGCCGTCAGCGACGGCAGCGGTTCTTCGTGGCCGACATGCGTGATGCGGTTTCGGATGACCACCGTCCGCCCTTCGAATTCGTAGGTGACGTTCTGCTCGACGGCGAGCCCGTAGCTCTGCGCGGCGCCGCCGCCCGTGGCGTTGCTCTGCGCGCGACGCACGGCGGAGCCGGGAGCCGCGGCATGCAGCGCGATCTCGCTCTCCTCGCTTCTCGAGCGCGGATACGCCGCTCCGGCGAGGACCTCGGCTGCATCGCGCGAGAGCACGACGGAGCGATCGACCGCCGTCTCCACCTTGCGGATCGGCGTCCCGGCGCTCTTCGCCTCCGCCTCGTAGTAGTCCGCTCCCGCATGCGCGGCGCGCGCTCCGATCGCGCGGTACGCGTAGGTCTCTTCCACCGGCTTCATCGCTCGCGGCTGCGGGGCGAGGTTCGCCAGCTGCGCGAACGGCGTGACGCTGTACGTCCCGCCCGCGCGATCGATCTCCGTCACCGTCTGCTTCTCGTAGTCGGCGATGACCGTCCGATCGCCGGTGATCGAGATGACCGAGTTCCCGCGGCAGTACTCGTCGACGACGGAGGTCTTCCCGCCCGGATCATCCACGGCGCGCGTGAGATGCAGCGGCTGCGGAAACAGCGGCGGTCCCGCCGCGAAGGCGGAAAAGGAGAAAACGGCAAGCGCGGCAACCGCGAACGCCGCGCGTGCGGAGACGGTGATGATCAAGATAGAACCTCGGATCGAACGGGATTAAGCAGGAACTGGACTACCTGTAGGCGTTGACGGGGAGAAAGGGTCGATATTGGTATCGTCGCTCTCCGCATGACGCTCGCTGCGCTGCTCGCATTCGTCGCCCTGGCGGCCTCCCCCGATCCCGCGACGCGTCCGGTGATCGTCGGAACGAGCGAGCTCGCCGCGGACGATCAGCCGATGCGGAGATTCATGACGGCGGTCTCGTACACGCGCTTCTCCGATCCGCTCACGAAGTGGACCGCGACCGCGGGCTCGTACTCGCTGCACACACGCGATCGCGCGACGTCGCCCTTCGCGGGGCTCGGCGTCGACACGAAGATCGGACAGATCCACGGCATCGCCTCGCTGCGCGTCTTTCGTTTTCCCGACGGCCGCATCGAGCCGCTCGGCGGATTCGAAGTCGCGTACAAGCAGCTCACCGCTGCGATCGATCGTCACGAGCTGCTCTACACCGCCTCCTCGTTGTACGCACATCCGAGCGAAACCGTCGCCTCGCTTTCCTGGAAGCGCGACGACTCGTCCGCCGCGACGCTGCGTGCCATCCGCTACTTCGACGGCAATCACGGGCGCGCCGCCGATGCGTGGCATCTCGCGCACGTCACGCGCTCGTTTTCCGCCGGCGCCGCCGCGTCGTATCGCGACACCGACGAGAGCCGCTTCAACGGCGCGATCTACGATCCGTACTGGACGCCGCGCAATCAACTCGAGGCGCGGGCGATCGTCGCTTCGACGCTGCACGCGCGCCGCGTGACGATCAACCTGCACGCCGACGGCGGCTGGGGACGCGATGAAGCGCGGACGTTCCATCCCTGGCGCGCGTTCGCCGAATTCATCATTCCGCTGCGCGGCACGTTCGTCGCGACCGCCGGCGTCGAGCGGCAGTCGACCGCCTTCTATCGCGCCAACGCCGTTCGTTTCGGCTTCAGCGGACGCTTGTAATGAAGTCCCGCATCGTCCTCGGCATCCTCATCTTCTTCGGACTGCAGAGCGTCGTCCTCTTCGCGCTCTGGTGGTTCCGCGCGGAGCACGTCAGCAATCGCCTGCTCTTCGCGATGCTCTCCGCGGCCGTCTGGTACGGCATCGCGCGGATGCTCGTCGGCTGGTACAACTTCTTCCACATCGAACAGCCGCCGGAGAAGCGCGCGCCGGAAGGACTGCCGGTCGCGATCTTCACCACGTCGTCGCCGGGCGAGCCGTACGAGATGTTCGTCGAGACACTCGAGGCGGCGCGCGCGATCGCCTATCCGCACACAACGTATCTGCTCGACGACACCGGCGATCCGCGCTTCGCGGAGCTGGCGCGCGAGAAGGGCGCCGTCCATCTCGAGCTGATCGGACTTCCCGGCGCGAAGGCGGGAAAGATCAACGCCGCACTCGCGCGCACGAGCGAAGAATTCATCCTCGTGCTCGATCCCGATCACATCCCCTTCCCCGAATTCTTCGCTCCGGTCCTCGGACACTTCGACGATCCGCGTGTCGGGTTCGTGCAGGTGGCGCAGGCCTACTACAACCAGCCGCGCTCGTTCGTCGCGCGCGCCGCGGCGGAGCAGACGTACGCGTTCTACGGCCCGATCATGCAGGGGATGCACGGCACCGGCACGGCGGTGGCGATCGGCGCGAACTGCACGTTCCGGCGCAGCGCGCTCGACTCGATCGGCGGCCACGGCATCGGACTGGCGGAGGATCTCGTCACCGCGATTCGCTTGCACGCGGCGGGATGGAAATCGATCTACGTCCCGAAGATCGTCGCGCGCGGACTCGTCCCCGAGGACCTCGGGTCGTTCGTCAAACAACAACTGAAGTGGGCGCGCGGCGTGTACGAGGTGCTCTTCAAGGAGTATCCGCGCGCGTTCCGGAAGCTCACGCTGCATCAGAAGCTGTCGTATCTGATGATCGGCACCTACTACCTCGTCGGACTGACGACGCCGATCTACCTGCTGATTCCGGCGCTCTACTTGTGGACCGGCGTGCAGCCGGCGGCGATGTTCCTCAGCGAGTACCTCGCGCACGCGCTGCCGGTCGGATTCTTCGGCGTGGTCATCTATCGCTTCGCGCAGCGCTGGCTGTGCGACCCGGCGACCGAGCGCGGCTGGCACTGGCGCGGAATGCTGCTGAAGGTCGGCTGCTGGAGCGTCTATCTCAAAGGACTAATCCTTGCCCTATTCGGCATCGCGGTGCCGTACATCCCGACCGCCAAGTCGCGGCAGGCGGGCAATTTCTGGCGGTTGGCGGCAGTTCCGCTCACAATAACTGTTGGCTCGCTCGCGACGCTCGCGGCCGTCATCATTCGCAGGCTTTACCTGATGTCCGAAGCCGAGGTGCGGATCACGACCGAAGTCGCGGCGGGCATGATCGGTTTCCTGATGATCAATGTGCTGTTCATGAGCGGACGAATCTACGCCGCGTGGAAAGACCGCCGTTGACGAAACGCCGCTACCAGTTTGCCTTCTTCTCCCTCGGCTGGCTGCTGCTGCTCGGCTTCATCGTGCAGCGCGGCTTCGACGGCGCGTTCGGCACCACGTTTGCCGCGGTGCGCAACAGCGTCGCCGATCTCGGCCAGACGCTCTCCGATCGCGAGGCCGACGCGCGCGAGCACGTGCAGCCGCACCTGCGGCGCGACGACGTGGCGCGCGCGTATCCGTCGCTCAGCGCGGCGGTGCTGCGCAATCCGTCGAAGATGCTCTACGGCGCGTTCGACGGCGCGCTGCCGGAGTCGTTCGCGGGAGTCACCGCGCTGGAGAGCCGCATCGGCCAGCCGTTCGCGGTCATCTCGTTCTACCAGGCGTGGGGCGATCGTCCCGACGAGGCCGACTTTCCGCTCCGCGCGGCCTCGACCATCGATCGCCTCGGCTCGATTCCGATGATCACGTGGGAGCCGTGGGTGAAGGACTTCGATCCCGCGCTGCGCCCCAACCTGCCGTCGCCCGCGGAGCGCGAGTACGCCAGCCTCGCGGCGATCGCGCGCGGCGATTACGACTTCTACGTCACCCGCTGGGCCGCCTCCGCGGCGCAGTATCGCAAGCCGCTCTTCCTTCGCTTCGCGCACGAGATGAACGACCCGTATCGCTATCCGTGGGGACCGCAGAACGGCAACCGTCCCGACGACTTCATCGCCGCGTGGAAGCACGTCCATCTCATCTTTCAGAAGATGAACGCCACCAACGTGCTCTGGGTCTGGTCGCCGCACATCTCGATGCCGTGGTTCGAGTACTACTACCCGGGCGACGAGTGGGTCGACTGGATCGGCACCGGCGTGCTGAATTACGGCGACGCCGCGCCGTGGTCGCGCTGGTGGACATTCCACCAGATCATCGAGAAGGCCTATCCGGCGCTGCTGAAACTGCACAAGCCGATCATGATCACGGAATTCGGCAGCGTGACGAGCGGCGGCGACGCGGCGCGGTGGTACGAGCAGGCGCTGCGCGACGCGCACGAGAAATACGGCGCGATCCGCTCCATCATCTTCTTCAATCAGGCGCACGACGTGACGCTGTCGGCGACGCCGTTGAACTGGAGTCCGCTGCAGGACGCGCGGACCATGAGCGTGCTTCGCCTCGCCAGCCGATGAAATCCATCGCCCTCTTCTGCACGCTGGTCGTCACGCTCGCGGCCAACGCGGCCCCGATCAGCGCAACGATCAGCGGCACGGTGACGGGCGACACCGGCCAGCCTCTCGGCGGGATGAGCGTCGACATCTACACGAGCGCGGGCGTGCTGCAGCTTTCGACCTCGAGCGCGAACAACGGGACGTACTCGCTGACGGTGCCGAACGGCTCGTATCGCATCCTCGCGTACGATCCGGCGGGGATTTTCGCGACGTCGTTCTACGCCGACGCGGAGTCGTTCGAGACCTCGGCGACGCTGACCGTTTCGCAGAACCTGACGAACATCAACTTCCGGCTCCCGCGCGCGGGCTACGCGGCGGGACACGTGTCGGCCGCGCCGAACATGACGGTCGCGGCGTACAACCTTTCGGGGACGCGGCGCGGATTCACGAGCACCGACAGCACCGGCGGCTTCGCCCTTCCGCTGCCGCCGGGCAATTACAAGATCGCGGCGTTCGATCCGGCGCTGGCGTATGCGACGACGTTCTATCCGAACGCGAGCTCGTTCGACGCTGCGGCGATCGTGACGATCGCATCGACGGAATCGGTGAACGTCGACATCACGCTGCCGCTCGCGGCGAAAGTCAGCGGCGCGATCACCGATCGCACGACGCACGCGCCGCTCGCATCGATGCGCGTGACGGTCTACGCGAACGACGGCAGCGTCGCGGGACGCGCGACGACCTCCGCCGATGGCCGCTACGCGCTCGCCTCGCGACCTGGAGCGCTGCGCGTCGTGGCCGATGATCCGGCCGGCAATTACGCGACGACGTTCGTCCCCGAGGCCGAATCGTTCTCCGTCGAAGAACCGGTGTCGACGATCGCGGGACAGACGACGACGGTGAACGCGACGATGGAGCGCGGTGCTCGCCTCACCGGCAGCGTGAAGCCGGTGCTCCCGATGACGGTCGTCGCGTACAACCTCGACGGCACGATCCGCTCGTTCACGGTCGCGAGTGGCGCGTACACGCTCGTCGTGCCGCCGGGCGACTTCCGCCTCGGCGTCTTCGATCCCGCGCTCGTCTATCTGCCGCAAAGCTGGCCGTCGGTCGTGCACGCAATCGCGCAGCAGACGATCGGCAGCTTCGATTTCACGCTGCTCCGCGGCGCGCGGGTGACGGGGCGCGTGACGTCACGCACGACCGGCAACGCACTCGCGGCGATGACCGTCGGCGCATACGACCTCACCGGCCGGTTGCTGTCATCGACGAAGACGAACGCCGACGGCACATACGCGCTGCTCCTCGCACCGGCGACGGTGAAGCTGCTCGCATTCGACGACGCGCTGCAGTTCGCCGCCGCGTACTACCTCGACGCGCAGACCTTCGACACCATGGCCGCTCTGCCGCTGATCGAAGGCGCGGCAGTGACCGCCGACTTCGCGCTCACCGACGCCGGCCGCATCAGCGGATCGGTCACCGACGCGACCACCTTCGCGCCGCTCCCCGGCATCAAGGTCTTCGCCTACGACCCCGCCTTCCGCACCATCGCCGAAACGACGACCGACCATGCCGGCGCCTTCCGCCTCGCCCTCCCTCCCGGCACGTACTCCCTCGCGGCCGCCGACCCGACGCACCGGTACGCGAGCTCCACCAGCGGCGCCATCACCCTCACCGCCGGCCAGGACGCCGGTCCATACGCGATCCGGCTGGTCGTCGCCCCGTCATCGCCCCGCCGGCGGGCGGTTGGGATCAACTAACCACAATCCGCACGGCCGTCTGATTTTCGGACAGTACCGAAATCTATCCAACCAATCAACCCAAGCTTCATCAATGACTTAGCAGCAATCGCGATCTGGCACTCCTCTTGGTCTAACAGGCGGCCAGGAGACGAGCGATGGAGCAACGAGTGCTGGTCATTGACGACGAACCGATGATTGTCGACGGGCTCACCGCCTGGCTGCAAATCGAGAACCTCGAGGCGGCCGGCGCGAACGACCGCCGCACGGCAACCGCGATGCTTGAAGTGCGGCACTATCCGCTGATCGTCGCCGACCTCTGCCTCCAGACCTGCGAAGAAGGGCTGCTGCTGATCGATGAGATCCGCCGCGTCAGCCCGGCGTCGCGCATCATCACGATGACCGGCTACGCCACGCCGGAGATGGCGGCCGAGGTGCTCGAGCGCGGCTCGAACCGGGTCGTATTCAAGACCGGCGGCGACGAGGTGATCCTCGAGGCGATCCTCGAAGTCCTGGCGGAGATCGAGTGCGCCGCGGACGCGGCCGAGCAGGTCGATCTCGAAGCGCTCTACCTCCACACGTCGAAGGTCCTCCGCTCGATCCCGCAACGCCGCTACGGATTGTCGGCGCAGCAGGCCGAGGATGTGGTGCAGGACGCCTGGCTGCTCTTCCTCGAGAAGCGCGGCTACGTCCGGACGCCGCGCACCTGGCTGGCCGGAACGGTGTCGAAGCTCTGCCTCCAGCAGCTCGACCGGATGCGCCGCCGGCAGACGGAGAACGACGGCGAGCTGCTCGAGTCGCTGGCCGACACGAACGTGGCCGACCACGACACGCGGATGATCATCCGCCAGGCGCTGGGACGCCTCGACCAGCGGTCGCGCGACCTCTGCACGCAGATCGCCATCGAGGGACGGAGCTACGCCGACGTCAGCGCGTCGCTGGATCTGCCGATCGGATCGGTCGGACCGCTCTACATGCGGGCGAAGAGCCGGCTGCGCAAGGCGCTGGACTGCTGAACAGCATCCCGGTTATGCTCACGGCCCCGCCGAGGGAATAGGTACAAAACCTCGTTCGTTGGCGGCAGATACTGATTCAACAGGCTCTTAGCTCAGTTGGTTAGAGCACCACCTTGACACGGTGGGGGTCAGCGGTTCGAGTCCGCTAGAGCCTACCAAAGACACCCAACCACGCCGCCTTCGGGCGGCGTTTTTGTTGGCCATCAGATTCGCCGGGTGCCAATGTTGCATTGACTGCCCGGACATGCTTTCTCTGCCCAGAGTCCTCATCGTCGAGGACGACGATTCCATTCGAGGCTTGCTCCTGACCACCTTGCGTCGCGAGCCGCTGCAGGTCGACGAGGCCGACGACGGCCAGGAAGCGCTCCACCTCACCGCGCTCAACGACTACGCCGTCATCCTCCTCGACCTGATGATGCCGCGCGTCGACGGCTTCGCCTTTCTCGAACAGTTCCACAGCGACTCGCGCGACCGCGTGCCCGTGATCTTCGTCGTCACCGCCTTCGACGATCTCGTCTTCGACCGCATCCCCGCCCATCACGCCCACGCCATCATCCGCAAGCCGTTCGACGTCCTCCGCCTCGCCAACACGATCCGCGAGGTGGCGACCGCCATTCAGGCGACGAAGGTGCCGCGCGAGGTGGACGTGCCGCCGCCGATGGAGGTCCTGCGGCCGCTCGATTCGATCTGCTGACGCGGTCTCAGTCGACTTCCCAATAGATCGTCAGGCGCTGGCCCGCCAACGAGCCGAGATTCCCGAGCAGGTCGTACATCGGCGTGTGAACGTTGAATCCCTTGCCCTTCCAGAACACGATCGTGCTTCGGGCCGCATCTTCCGCGCTGAGCGTCAGACTCGCCTCACGGCGATCGTCCTGAGTCTCCATGATGGCGAACCGGTAGCCGTCTTCGTTTTGAAAGCACCCGCGGGTTGCGCGCCGCCCCATCACGATCTCCAGCGCCTTCCAGTAGTTGACGTTCGCGCTGGTCACGAGCCGGATTTCGACGGAGGTACTGCCGGGCATCGGCTCGATCGTGGCAGTGATGCGGTCCTCATGCGTGGTGCGCAGGATGTTCCGGCCGTGATCGGGAGACGTGAGCTGCGCGAGCCGGATGACGGAGCGGCCCGTGTACATGACGTTGCCGTTGCACAACGGGGCCGTGCGGATGATTCCCTGAGCCCCGGCGCTGAGCGGCACAATGGCGAAGATGAAGCAGGCGAGTGTGCGGTGTGAGCGTCTCATGTGGCGATAGTGACGCCCGGGTGTTAATCGTTACGGCATGCGCTTACGGACGGATCGAATTCATTGTCCTCGAGGCGAGACTCATCCCATCGCCGATGGCATTCATCCCATCGCGCATGGGATTCATTGTCCTCAAACCGAGACTCATCCCATCCCGCATGGCATTCATCCCATGGCCGATGGCATTCATCCCATGGCGGATGGGATTGATCCCATCCCGCATGGCATTCATCCCATCCCGGATGGGATTCATATGTCCCCGGCTCACATGAATGCCATGCGGCGTCGGATAAATGCGATCGAGCGACGCGCGCAAGCGGTTCGCGACCGTGTCAGCGAACGCTGATCGCAAAATCCTCCACCCCCGAGGCGTGTGGATTGCATGAATTCCGGCTCATGCCTCAGGCCGACCCCTGTGTCATCGCGGTCATCGATGACGATCCCGCGGTGCGGGAACTGCTCGCCGTCATCGGCAAACGGGCGGGCGGCGTGGTGCTCGAAGCGGCGTCAGTGGCCGAGGGGACGCGCATCCTGCGCGAGTATCCGTGGGACATCGCCATCATCGACCGCCGCCTTCCCGACGGCGACGGCCTGGAGCTCTGCCGCATCGCCACCTCCGGCGCCACGGAGACGCATCGCTACGTCATCGTCCTCAGCGCTCTGCAGTCGCATGAAGAGAAGATGCGCGGCTTCGAAGCGGGAGCGGACGAGTACATCGGCAAGCCGATCGACGCCAGCGAGCTCGCCGCCCGCCTGCGCGCCATCCGGCGCTCCGTCGCCAGCCAGAAGTCGCTGCTGGCGCGGCTCTTCATCCTCGAACAGCTCTCCGTCGTCGACGCGCTGACCCAGGTCTTCAACTATCGCTTCTTCGAGACCGAGATCCGCCGCCACTTCGATCTCGCGGTGCGCCATCAGCGGTCGCTGGCCATGGCCATGCTCGATCTCGACAACTTCAAGAAGGTGAACGATACGTTCGGCCACCGCGTCGGCGATCAGGTGCTCTCGGAGATCTCGACGATGATCGCCCAGGGCATCCGCTCGTCCGACATCCTGTCGCGCTACGGCGGCGAGGAGTTCGCCGTCATCCTGCCGGAGACGACGCTGGAGGAGGCGTTCATGCTGGCCGAGCGCCTGCGCGTCTCGATCGCCCAGACGCCGCTCGACATGACGGGCGGACCTCCCCGCGTGACGGTGAGCATCGGCGTCGCCGCCTTCCCGGCGAAGGAGATCGACACCGCGATGCGGCTGGTCGAAGCGGCCGATCGCGCGCTGTACCTTGCAAAAAGCGAAGGACGCAATTGCGTGAGACGAAACAAGCCCGAAGGTGACGATCGGCGGGAAATGTGGCAATCTGCCTCCAAACCTCCTGACTTCCCGCTGCCGGTGCGATGAACCTGCCGCTAACGTTCGCAGTCTTTGTCATCGCCTTCGCCGCGAGCGCCGGAGTCGTAATCCGCACCCGCCGCCACCAGCGCAGGAGCGAAGAGTCGATGACACGGAGCGTTGCGCTGCTCCGCTCGGCGATCGACTCGACGGACGAAGGGATCCTGGTCCTCGACCGCGACGGCCGCATCGTCCTCTACAACCGGCGCGCGGCGGAGATGTGGAACGTCTCGCGGGAGCTGGCGTCGAAGTCGCGCGACAAGGACCTGCTCTCGCACGCCATCAGTCAGCTGGTCGATCCGGACGATTTCCGCCAGCGCGCGCGTACGTTCGACTGGCTGACCGAATCGAAGACGTCCGACGTCCTGGAGCTGAAAGACGGACGGATCCTGGAGCGCTGCTCCATCCCCCACCGCCTCGACGGAAAGATCGTCGGCCGCGTCTGGACGTTCCGCGATGCGACCTCGGCGCGCGAGGTTCAACGCGCCGTCGAGGCGTCGGAGAAGCGCTACCGGATGCTGTTCGAGCGCAACCTGGCGGGTGTCTACACCTGCAACACCAGCGGGACGATCACCGACTGCAATCAGGCGTTCGCGCGGATGCTCGGCGTGGCGTCGCCGGCGATGCTGATCGGCAGGCACATCGGGCAGTTCCACATCGCGCCGGCCGAGCGGCTCGAGATCAACAACATGCTCGCCTCGGCGCTCACCATCCCCGGCGTCGAGCTGAATCTGAAGAAAGCGAACGGCGAGTCGGTGCGCGTGCTGGAGAGCGTGTCGCGCATCGAGATCGACGGCGTGACGCTGTTCCAGAGCACCGTCGTCGACATCAACGACCTGAAGCGCGCCGAGGAACAGATCCGGTTCCACGCGTACCACGACGTCCTCACCTGCCTGCCGAACCGTCAGCTCTTCCGCGACCGCGTCCGCATCGGCATCGCGCACGCGCGGCGCAATCAGCGCAACGCGGCGGTGATGTTCATCGACCTCGACGACTTCAAGAAGCTCAACGACACGCTCGGCCATACGTTCGGCGACGAAGCGCTCGTGCTGATGGCCGAGCGCCTCGCGTCGGTCCTGCGCAAGGGCGACACGCTGGCCCGCCCCGGCGGCGACGAGTTCCAGATCCTGATCGCCGACGTCGTCAGCACCGCCGACGTCGAGCGCATCGCCCGCAAGCTGCTGCACACCATCGCCAAGCCGCTCTCCATCGGCGCGCGCGAGATCTTCCTCACCGCGAGCATCGGCATCGCGCTCTTCCCCGCCGACGGCATCGACGAGGAGTCGCTGATGAAGAGCGCCGACAGCGCGCTGTTCGAAGCGAAGCAGATGGGACGCGACACCTATCGCGTATCGACGGTCGAGCTGAACCGCCGCGCCACGGAGCGCTTCATCGTGGAGAACAGCCTGCGCACGTCGGTCGAGCGCGGCGAGTTCATCCTGCACTACCAGCCGATCGTCAACGCGAGCGATCAGCACGTCGTCGCCTTCGAGGCGCTGGTGCGCTGGCAGCATCCGGAGCGCGGACTCCTCCTGCCGATCGATTTCATCCGCATCGCCGAGGAGACCGGCCTGATCGTCCCCCTCGGCGACTGGGTGCTGCAGCGCGCGTGCATCGACGCCGCGGCGTGGCAGAAGCGCGGCATGGAAGGCGTGCGCGTCGCGGTGAACATCTCGCAGAAACAGCTGCAGCGCGCGGAGTTCGCGACGACGGTGAACCGCATCCTCGCCGAGACCGGCCTGCGTCCCGAGCTGCTCGAGCTGGAGATCACCGAGAGCGTCGCGGCGCAGGATCCCGAGGCGACGAGCGTGCTGCTGCGGGGACTGCGGGATGCAGGCGTGCGCGTGTCGATCGACGACATCGGCACCGGCTATTCATCGCTCGCCTATCTCAAGCAGTTCCCGGTCTCGACGGTGAAGGTGGACAAGGCGTTCGTCAGCAACGTCACGACCGACCGCTCCGACGCGGCGATCGTCGCCGCGGTGATCGGCGTGGCGCACAGCCTGGAGATGGAAGTGATCGCCGAAGGAGTGGAGACGGAGGAGCAGGCGGCGTTCCTCCGGCAGAACCATTGCAATCAGCTGCAGGGTTACCTGTACGGCGAGCCGCTGCCGATCGAGGACTGGCTGTTGCCGTCGGCCGAAACCGCATTGATCTCGTGAGGAGTTGCCATGATCCAGCAGGAATGTGATTCGACGCTGATCCGCCGAGGCCGCACCGCGTTGACGTTTTGGGAGATGGCGCAGTTCGCCGACACGCTGAGCAGTCGCCCGCTGGCGAAACTCCTCGAGGAGCTCCCCGAGCTCGCCCGCCTCTCCTCGGCGAAATTCAACCTCGCCACCATCACCCTCCGCCGCCGCTTCCGCGCCGAGACCCCGGTCGATCAGATCCAGCTGCGCGAGATCGCAAAGGAGATCGCCGCGACGGTGGAGGAGTCGGCGGTCGCGACGCGGATCCGGGAGCTGTTCGCGACGGACGTCGAGTAGCGCGGCGTGCTCAAGATTTGTCCGTTGCGCGACATTGATTCCGGATGTATATATGTGCGCCATGCGCAAAAGCAAAGCTGTCTGGGTCATCGCATCATTGTTGGCGATACTGATCGCCACTCCCGCATCGGCGGCGATCTGTCGTAAGAAGATCACATCGTTTTGGGGCTATGAATATTACGGTCAGTACGATTGCTACAACGGTCCCATCGGACCCTCGATCCCGATTGTCCTGATCGGCGAGATCGTACGGGAGTGCGACGACACGCAATGGAGCTGGGGCGTTACCAACTGCACACACCCTGACGCCAAGACAATCGAATACGAGGACTGCGAGTCGTGTGAGGCGAGCCTTCGTACAGGCCCGTCCGGGGACGCAATCAGAAAAGCTTCGACGACGTGCCGCGGAGTCACGGTCCCGGAATGACGCCGGGCGTCTGACGCGCTACGCGACGACGCGCACCGGCGCGGGCGCCGCGCGGAAGACGGTGTCGAGCGCGAGAATCATGATTCCATCGCGCAGAACGACACCATGCATGACGCCGTCGATGAGGGCACTGCCTTCGACCGGACGGTGACGGACGGCGGCGCGGCAGAGATTCAGATGCTGCGCGGCGGCGGCAAACGCATCGCCGAGCCGGGCGAAGGCATCATTGCGATGCACGGGACAGGAACGGCAGATGAAGCCCCCTTCACCTGTCGCAGTCCGGTAGAAAACCGTAAAAGGCGCGGTGGGGCGGGCGGTAATGCTCTCGTTCATCTCGGTCTCGCTCATGTGTGGAATTCCTGCGAAATGTACCACAATGGCCAACCATGAATCACGACCAACTGGAACGTAACAAGAAGACAGTCACCGGGTTTTACGACCTGATGTTCAATGAGTCGAAGCCGGCCGAGGCGATCGAGCGCTACGCCGGTGAGGTCTACATTCAGCACAACCCGCAGGTCGCGGACGGAAAGCAGGCCTTCATCGACTATTTCGAGCGCATGGCGCGCGAGTATCCGGGCAAGCGCGTGCATTTCAAGCGGGTGATCGCCGAGGGAAACTACGTCGTATTGCATTGCTATCAGGAATGGCCCGGCGATCAGAACAACGATTGGGCGGGCATCGATATCTTCCGCCTGGACGATGACGGGAAAATCGTCGAGCACTGGGATGTGCTGCAGGTCGTGCCGGCCGGTTCCGCGAACGGCAATACGATGTTCTGACGGACGACGACCTTGAGTATCACGTTCGGAATGTACTGAACTGGCTCGACTCTTAGACTCTAATTCGACTTTGTCAGATTCGAGCAGGCGGGGGTTACTCCAGACCGATCGGCGGAACATGGAGCGGATGGAACAGACCGTTCCGGACACGAACGAGCAAGCCTTCAACATTTCATTCCCGACTCTCCGTGGAATGCCGAGGCTGGTGATCGACGAGAGCGGGATGCCGAAGAAAGGGAAGCATTCGGCGGGAGTGGCGCGTCAGTACTGCGGGCAGCTCGGAAAAGTGGAGAACTGCCAGGTCGGGGTTTATGGAGCACTTGCCCACCGCGACAAGGAGACGCTGACCGATGCCCGTCTTTTCGTTCCGCGGGAGTGGACGAATGATCCGGAGCGGCGCCGGCGGGCCGCAAGTGGGTCTCGGCAGACGGAGCGTCCGCTACCTGGTCAACGGCGTCGGGGACCGCACCCTGGTCGGCGGTAAAGATCACGCTCCTGATGCTGACGATCCTCGTGGTGCTGCTGGTGATTTTGTACGCGGCTGGGGGATAGGACCGATCGAGCGGGATACGACGACCGTGCGGATGACTGGGGGGCCCGAAGCGCGACAGCTCTACGGTCAGTACTTCCGTCCTTACGCTTTGCTTGACAAATCTCCGGGCGGATCTATATTGCGCTATACATCACTAATCCATCTGGAGGACCCCTATGCACCAATCGAATCTGGATGTAGCTGAAGATTACTACTCCGCCGTGCAGAGCGGTGATTACAAGAAGATGGGAAGCTACCTAACCAATGATGTCAAGTACTCAGATCCTCAATGGCCGTTGGCGGGCAAGGACCAGGTTTGGCCGATTGCCAATTCGTTTTCGGCCGCAATCAAGCAGCTGAAAACAGAGGCAAAATTCAGCAACCATGATCAGGTCATGCTTGTTCATAATGTGCTTTTCCATGAGTCTGACACGCCCATGAGAACAGCTGTGTTGATGAGTTTTCATCAAGGGCGTATCAAGGAAATCGAGCTTTTTGCTGACATAAACCAACACCTGGAGATCTGTAGATACATCTTCACACACCCGATTCAGCCGTGAGCAACTAAGACGTTTTCAAAGACGCGGGCACTTGCGCGTCTCCGGCCCGCGGAGCCCTCAGAAGTCACTCTGATGGCCGCGTATCGTCCCTGCGCCCGGCGTGAGAAAGGACGCTCAATCGATAGCATTTTCGAACCGCAGCGGCAATCGCTGCTGGGAGTCATCACGCCATGTGGTCGACGAAAAGCAGCTCGGAACAGACCGCATGTTGGAAGCGTTGCCGCTCAGCTTTCCGGGGTCTTCTCACGAGGTTTGTTCGTTTAGACATAGCTTAATCTAAGCGAGCCTCGGAACCCTCTGGCGGCGTAATAAGAATCCGCGCCGTTGTGATACACGAAGACGGTGTCGTACCGGCGATCGCAGAAGAGTGCGCCGCCGAGTTTCCTGATGCCGGAAGGCGTCTGTACCCAGCTCGAAGTCTTCGTGTCGAATTCGCCGAGCTTCTGCAACTCGCGATATTGCTCCTCCGTCAGCAGCTCGATACCCATCGCGCCCGCCATGCTCATCGCATCATTGGCCGGCTTGTGCTCTTTGCGTGAATCGAGCGCAGCGCGGTCATAACAGATGCTCCTGCGTCCCTTGGGACTCTCCGCTGAACAATCGTAAAAAATGTACTCGCCCGTCTTCTTGTCGTAGCCGACCACGTCCGGCTCGCCGCCGGTTCTCTCCATTTCATTGAGAGACCAGAGCTTTCCGGCATTGCCTTCCAGCTTCGCCTGTATGTCGGCCCATTTATGGCTCTTGTGGCGGTTCATATGCTTCTCAAAACGGTCCTTCAAGGCCTGGAGCAGTTCGTCACGTTGTTTGGCCTTCATATCCTTTGCTGGCATCTCTGTCTCACCTCTCTACCGCACAGGCACAAAGTCCACGACGACAGGAACGTGGTCATGAACTCCTCCACGGCATTGAACATCGTATCGTCCCGGCTGAGATTCGCGGGGGATCGCGTAACCGGAAGCCCTCCAATCGAGACATACAGCATGCCGTCCCGTCCAAACAGGAGCGTGCAACTACGGTGCACTGTCCGTGGGGAACTCCGCGCCGCCGGTCGCCGGCTCGAACGGCGGCAGGATGGGACGGGCGCGACGGATTGGGATCCGCTTCTCGCCCGCCGCGACCTTCGCCGAGATCTCGATCCCCACCGCCTTCCACGCCGCGGCGACCGCCTGCTGCGGCTCGCTTCCTTTTCCGTGCAGCTCGCCGGCGACGGTGAACGTCGCGTCGGCGCAGCGCTGGAAGTCGGCGGTGTGGCCGAGCTTCTGCGTGAGCGTCACGTACCAGATCTTCCCCGCGACGTCCCAGGCGTTTCCGCCGAGGGCCGTGGCGAGGAGGTAGAAGGCATGGTTCGGGATGCCGGAGTTGATGTGGACGCCGCCGGAGTCGTCGTGCGTCTTCACGAAATTGCTCATGTGCGCCGGCTGCGGATCGCGACCGATGGTCGGATCGTTGTACGCGGCGCCGGGCGCCTTCATCGAGCGGACGGCGTCGCCGTGCACGGCGGAGCTGAAGATGCCGACGCCGATCAGCCAGTCCGATTTCTTCGCCGTCTGTTTCAGCGCGTGCTGCTTCACGAGGATGCCGAAGACGTCGGAGAAGTGCTCGTTCAAGGCGCCGGGCTGATCGTGATACTCGAGCGCCGCGCTGTACTGCGTCACGCCGTGCGTCAGCTCGTGGCCGATCACGTCGAGCGCCACGGTGAAGCGGTTGAAGAGCCGTCCGTCGCCGTCGCCGTAGAGCATCTGCCGGCCGTTCCACTGCGCGTTGGAGAAATCGACGGAGTAGTGCACCGACGAATCGATGCGCAGTCCGCGGCCGTCGATCGAGTCGCGGTGGAGGACCTTGCTGTAGAAGTCCCACGTCCTGCCCGAGCCTTCGTACGCCTCGTCGGCCGCCTTGTCGCCGGTCGCCTTGTCCCCTTCCCCGCGCACGAGCGTGCCGGGCAATGCGCGCTTGCGCTTCGCGTCGTAGACCGCCCGCTGGCGCCCCGCCTGCGCCGCCCTTACATCGACGAAGGCGCGCATCCCGGCGACCGCCTCGCGCTGCCCCCGCGTGTGCGCCGACGCCTCGAGTGCGAGGCGCGCGCGGCGGCGGTCGTCATCGCCGCCATGCTCCGCGATGTGGCGATAGATGTGCGGGGGGATGATGCTGCAGACGGCATGCAGTCGACGCATCGGACCTCCGTGAACTGTCGGGGTTGTCCCAACATGGTAGGTCCGACGCGCCAACTATGCACGCGTCAATTCACGGTGATGTTGAACGACGTCTGCTTCTGTCCATCGCAGAGGCTGTAGTACGAGATGGTGATCGTTTTCACGCCCGCGCCGGTGGTGTTTTTGTAGATGTAGTTGCAGGTGTGCGTCCGGTTCGCGTTGTCGGTGCAGCTGCCGATCGTCACTTCCGCCGCCTTGTCGGACCACACACCCCAGCCCTCGGTGTTCTCGTCGACCGTGACGCTGAAACCGATGCTGTCGCCCGCCGCGATGATCGTCCTCGGGATCGCGATCACCGGTGTCGTCACGGTTGCGCGAACATGCGGCTTGGGCAGAGCCGTGCCGGTCGTCTCGCAGTCGTTGTTCCCGTAGTCGTACTTGGCGTGGATGGTGATGTCGCTGCCGGCGGCGCCCGACTTCCAGATGATCGACGTCGTGCCCTGGCCGCTCACGATCTCGCCGTTGGTGATCGTCCAGATGATCGGGATGCCGGGAGGCGGCGTGCTGGTGATCTTCGCCCACGACTGCTGGCCGGGGCACATGAAGTTGTCGCTGTCGGGATGATCGACCTTCGGCCAGTCGGCGAAGACGACGGTCTGCGACGACGGACTCTTGATGACCGCGGGGCAGTTCTTGTCGCTCGCCTCGACGACCGACAGCGTCAGTGATCCCGACTTCCTTCCCTCGGGCCAGATGATGCGGCGCGCCGGCGTGTACGGCAGGTCCTGCACCACGCCGTCCGACCACTTCACGTGGATCGGCGGATCGCCCATGACGTCGGCGGTGAGGATCGTGGCGCGCTGGGGAGTGGAGCAGAGGGTGGAGATCATCTCTTCATAGCGAAGCGTGACCCACGGCGCGTCGGGGAGACGGAACTGATTCGACGCGCTCCAGCCGTCGTCGGCCGTGCAGTTCGCATCGCGAAAATCGCCGACGTAGTAGAGCGGATACCCGACCACCGGCTTGTGATCCATCGTGAAGTCATTCGTCCTGAAGCGGGTCTGGTCATCGCTCCAGACACCGGTGAACGGCGGCGTTCCTTCGAACTTCGCGACGATCGTCCCGTTGTTGCAGTTGCTGCCTTTCATCGAGATCGTGACGCGGCCGAGGGCCGGCACGGTCGCGACGCCGGTCGTGGTCCCATCGCACACCGCGTCGTGGAAGGTGCGCAGCGTGTACGTGCCGGGGGCGGCGATCTCGCGCGTGTACTCGGTCGAGCTCGAGCTGAACGCGACGCCGTCGGACCAGGTGCCGCCGAACGGTCCCTGACCGGTGAACTTCACCTTGAGCAGCGAGCGCTTGCAGTCGGTGCCGCCGTACGAGACGGTGGCGGTCGGCTCGGTGCACTTGCCGTTGATGTCGACCTTCTTGCGGACCGTTGCCATGCAGGTGTCGGTGAATCGCACCTCGACGCTCACGGTGACCTCGCCCGACTGTCCCGCGACGATCGTCACCTCGGGGCCGTCGACCGCGCCGATCGGCGTGCCGTTGGTGATCGTCCACTTGATGGCGGGCAACCCTTCCGTATTCGAGAGATGCATTTGCGCCTTGAAGGTCACGCCCGGTTTCACCGTCGCGGGGACGGAGATGACGACGTTCGGCAGAGTGCAATTGCCGACGGTGTACTGCACGGTCGCGGTGACCTGGCCGCAGGTCGTGGCACTGACCGGCTGCTTCTGCGACGGACGCCGCCGTCCGCCGCCGTTCCCTTTCGGCGTCTGCGCCTGCGGCTCGGAGATCGCCGTCAACGTGACGCTCTTCGCCCCTTCGCTGATCGGCGTGTAGGTGTAGCTGGTCTGGTCCGCGGGGATGGCGATCGCGGTGCCGAAGTCGGTGCCGGTCAGCGTCTGGCTGGTGACGTCGCCGATGTACTCCCAGGTGATGGTGACCGGCTGCAGGACCATGCCGGCGTTCGCGGCGAGGTCCTGGATGCCGAGCGGATTGGTCAGCTTGATGACGCCGTTCGAGGTGATGGTGCAGTCGTCGGTCTTGATCGTGACCGAGAGCTTGACCGAGTTGCCGGTGCCGAGCTTCATCTGGATGCGGCTGCCGCCGTCGTTGCCGAGGATCGTGGCGCCGTCGACGTCCCAGTTGTAGGTCGCCTTCGGCATCTCGCTCACCGCGGCCGAGGCGATGCCGGAGACGCAGCCGAAAGGCGGAAGCAGGAGCGGGAGGGTCGGACAGGACGTCGCGTCGGCGGCGGCGTTCCACTGCTGCGTGGAGTCGGCGCGGACCGCGGTGACGTCGGGCGGCGCGACGAACGTGCAGGCCGACTCGACGTCGGCGGAGGCATGCGGTGCGATGGTGATCGTCCGCTCGAGGCCGCCGCACGTCACGAGCACGTCGCGCGGAGCGGCGGCATCGTTGTTATAGAAACGGAGCAGCGGCTCTTCCTGCGCGAAAAGGGGCAGGGCGGCGGCGAGCGCCACGATGGAAAATAGTTTTTTCATGAGATCCGGACCTCGGTTGACCCACCGATCATACGACGCCCGGACCGGATTCGTCTGTGATGCCGCGTGTTATACTCCGCGACCTGCGCCATGAACCGAACGACGACGACTCGGCAGACTCGAACGACGGACACGCTTCCGCCCTGTCGCTGATCGTCTTCTAATCCCAAAAAGAACGAATCGACAGGGCCAATCGGCCCTGTTTTCATTTTCTGAGGTCAACATGCACGTTCAACTTCCCGATGGCTCGATGAGAGAAGTCCCCGAAGGCGCGAGCGTCGCCGACGTCGCCGCTTCGATCGGCAAGCGTCTGGCGAAGGACGCGATCGCCGGCAAGGTCAACGGTAAGGTCGTCGACGTCTACACCCCGGTCCCCGACGGCGCGAAGGTCGAGATCGTCACCCCGAAATCGGATGAGGGGATCGACACCATCCGCCACTCCACCGCCCACCTGATGGCCATGGCCGTCCAGGAGCTCTTCCCCGGCACCCAGGTCACCATCGGACCGGTGATCGAGAACGGTTTCTATTACGACTTCGGCACCGACCGTCCGTTCAGCGACGACGATCTGCGCGCCATCGAGGCGAAGATGACGGAGATCGCCGCTCGCGATCTGCCGGTCCGCCGCGAGGAGCTGTCGCGCGACGAGGCGATCCAGACTTTCGAGAAGCTCGGCGAGAAGTACAAGGTCGAGATCATCCAGGGCATCCCGGGCGATGAGCCGCTGTCGGTCTACCGGCAGGGCGAATGGTTCGATCTCTGCCGCGGACCGCACGTCCCCTCCACCGGCCGCCTCGGCGCATTCAAGCTCCTCTCCGTCGCCGGCGCGTACTGGCGCGGCGATGAGCGCAACGCGATGCTGCAGCGCATCTACGGCACCGCGTGGGCGGACAAGGAACAGCTCGAGGCGTATCTGAAGCGGATCGAGGACGCGAAGGCGCGCGATCACCGCAAGATCGGCAAGGAGCTCGACCTCATCTACTTCTCGCAGTTCGCGCCGGCGATGCCGAACTTCCTGCCGAAGGGCGCGGTGATCTACAACGAGCTGATCGACTTCGTCCGCGAGTTCTACTTCCGCGACAACTACAGCGAGGTCGTCAGCCCGCTGGTGTGGGACGTCGAGCTGTTCAAGATCTCCGGGCACTACGACAACTACCGCGAAAACATGTACATGTTCGAGGCGGACGAGCGGGAGTACGGCCTCAAGCCGATGAACTGCCCCGGTCACACCCAGATCTACGCGATGGAGAGACGCTCCTATCGCGACCTGCCGATCCGCCTCGCCGACTTCGCCCGCCTGCATCGCTACGAGCGCTCCGGCGTGACTCACGGCCTGGCGCGCGTCCGCGCCTTCGCCCAGGACGACGCGCATCTCTTCGTCACCCCAGAGCAGATCGAGGATGAGATCGACCGCGAGCTGCGACTGATCAAGGAGATCTACGACACCTTCGACTTCAAGGAAGTGCGCATCGCGCTCTCGACCCGCCCCGAGAAGCGCCTCGGCACGGACGAGATCTGGGACGCCGCTGAAAACGGCCTGAAAAACGCGCTGGAGAAGAACGGGCTGAAGTACCACATCAACCCGGGCGAAGGGGCGTTCTACGGACCGAAGCTCGAGTTCCAAGTCACTGACGCGATCGGCCGCCCGTGGCAGCTCGGCACCATCCAGCTCGACTACGCGCTGCCGGAGCGCTTCAAGCTGGAGTACATCGGCGCCGACAACCACGAGCACCGCCCCGTGATGATCCACCGCGCGATCCTCGGGTCGCTGGAGCGCTTCATCGGCATCATCATCGAGCACTTCGCCGGCGTCTTCCCGGTGTGGCTCTCGCCGGTCCACGCGGCCGTGCTGCCGCTCTCGGAGAAGTTCACCGACTACGCGGATGAGGTGGCGAAGAAGCTGAAGGGGGCCAAGCTGCGCGTTGAAGTCGATCGCAGCAACGAGAAGCTCGGAGCCAAGATCCGCAACGCGCAGATGAAGAAAGTGCCGTTCATGCTGGTGGTCGGGGAGAAGGAAGCGCAGAGCGGAACGGTCGCGGTGCGGCGCCGGAATGGCGAGCAGAGCACTGTGTCGATCGAGGAATTCATCAAGCAGACAAAGGATTTGATCGACTGCCGATCGTTGACTTCATAGGGGTTTGTCCGTAGATTCATCGGTCAAAATAAAGGAGGAAGTTCGCATTTACCCGCCACGCCGAAACTCGAGATTCGACCGCCGACCCGCCGAACCAGAATCAAGAATCAATGACATGATCCGAGGCATCCCTGAGGTCCGCCTCATCGACGCCGAAGGACAGCAGGTCGGCATCGTGCCGCTGCAACAGGCACAGGAAATGGCCCGCGAGAAAGTGCTCGATCTCGTGGAGATCTCGCCGACGGCGAATCCGCCGGTCTGCAAGATCATGGATTACGGGAAATACGTCTTCCAGCAGAAGAAGAAGCAGAGCGAAGCGAAGAAGAAGCAGAAGGTGATCGTGGTGAAGGAGGTGCAGTTCCGCCCCCGCATCGACGAGCACGACTTCGACTTCAAGAAGAACAACATCATCCGGTTCCTGCAGCATGGCGACAAGGTCAAGGCCTCGATCCGCTTCCGCGGACGCGAGATGACGCACATGGAGCTGGGCCGGGCGGTGCTCGACCGGCTGCTGGCCGAGATCAAGGAAGTCGGAGCCGCGGAGAACCCGCACCCCGACATCCAGGGAAACCGGATGACGATGGTCATCGCGCCGGTCAAAGCGGCGCACTAAGTCTAGGAATTCAAAACAGTTCAAGCTGGTTTCGACCCCAGCTTAGGCACGAGAGGACTGTCATGCCGAAAATGAAGACGCACCGTGGAGCCGCGAAGCGGTTCAAGAAGACGGGAACCGGGAAGCTGCAGCGGAGCCACGCGTTCCATTCGCACATCCTCACCAAGAAGTCGCCTGGCCGTAAGGCGGCGCTCGCGGGTGAGACCGAGGTGTCGAAGGCGAACGAGAAGACCGTGAAGCGGATGCTTCCTTACTAGCTCGCAAAACAAGCGAGCATCAACCCGAGCGAGCCGCGGCAATTCACCACTCCTGGCCCGTCCGCTCTTAACGCACCCAACGAGGAGAAACAATGCCGAGAGTCAAACGAGGTCCAAAGCGCAAGAATCGCCGCGCGAAAATCCTGAAGTTAGCCAAGGGCTACTGGGGAATGAAGTCGCGCGGTCATCGGATCGCGAAGCAGCAGGTCGAGAAGGCGCTCAACGCAGCCTTCACCGGCCGCAAGGATCGCAAGGGTGAGTTCCGGAAGCTCTGGATCGCCCGCATCAACGCCGCCGCCCGTCTCAACGGGATGTCCTACTCGCAGCTCATCGCCGGTCTGAAGATCACCGGCAACACGCTCGACCGGAAGATCCTGGCCGACCTCGCCGTGCAGGACGCCGCCGCCTTCACCGCCATCGTCGAGAGCGCCCGCGGCGCGCTGAACAAGCAGCAGCTCCGCGCCGCCCTGGACAAGGAAACGGCCTCCAAGCGCGCCGCGAAGCCCGCGACAGCGTAAATCGATTCACATTCGCATCACAAGGAACGCGGGCTAGAATGGCCCGCGTTTTTTATTTCTAATTCATGCCGAGCGAAGTCGAGGCATCAACGGCGGCGCCGCGAAAATCACACCGCAAGCTGAAGGCAACAATCTCGCGGCGCCACCGATGATCCCTCGACTTCGCTCGGGATAAACTCAACATGCTCGACGACATCCAGAAAGCCTCTTCCGAATTCGACGCCGCGCTCGCCGCCGCCGCCACGACGCACGCGCTCGACGACCTGCGCGTCCGCTACTTCGGGCGCAAGGGCGGCCTGATTCCCGCCTTCTTCTCCCGGCTCAAGGAAGTCCCGAAGGAGCAGAAGAAGGAAGTCGGCGACGCGCTGAACAAGCTGCGCGACCGCCTCGAAACGGAGCTGAAGGAAAAGACCGAGCGCGTCGCCGCCGATGAGGCGCGCCGCAAAGAGGCGCGTCAGATCATCGACGTCACCCTCCCCCCCCGCACGCCCCGCCTCGGGCATCTGCATCCCGTCACCATCGTCCGACGCGAGGTCGAGCAGATCTTCCGCGAGATGGCCTACACCATCGATCCCGGTCCGGAGATCGAGAGCGACTGGTACAACTTCGAGGCGCTCAACTTCACCCCCGACCACCCCGCACGCGACACGCAGGACACGTTCTTCGTCGACGTCGAGAAGCTGCTGCTCCGCACGCACACGTCGAACGTGCAGATCCGGGCGATGGAGCGCTGGAAGCCGCCGGTGAAGGTGCTCTCCGCGGGCCGCGTCTTCCGCCGCGACGAGATCACCATGCGCCGCTCGCCGATGTTCCATCAGGCCGAGGGCTTCATCGTCGATCGCGGGATCCACATCGGACACCTGCGCGCGACGCTCGAGCACGTCGTCCGCAAGCTCTTCGGCGCCGAGTCGAAGATGCGCATGCGTCCCAGCTTCTTCCCGTTCACCGAGCCGTCGGCCGAGGTCGACATGTCGTGCGTCTTCTGCAAGGGCGCCGGCTGCGGCACCTGCTCCCAGACCGGCTGGATGGAGATCCTCGGCTGCGGAATGATCCATCCGCAGGTGCTGCGCAACGTCGGCATCGATCCCGAGGAGTGGAGCGGGTTCGCGTTCGGCATGGGACTCGATCGCGTGGCGATGCTGAAGTTCGACATCCCGAATATTCGCACGTTGTTTGAGAACGATTTGCGCGTGCTGCAGCAGTTCTAACGTGGGGCGGGTCCTCCGACCCGCCCCTGGTCGGGTTGGAGAACCCGACCTACGTCACATCAGAATTGCAGGAGCTTCTTTTTGGCGCCGGTCAGCGGCTGCCAGGCGTACAGCGCCCGGTCGCTGTCGGTCATGGCGATCGGCTGGTCGGCGGCGGCGACTGAGCGCCGCGGATCGGAGCCGTACCACTGCTCGTACCCGAATGACGCCGCGTGCGCGTTCTCTTCGCGACGCAGGATCGTGCCGTGCGCGTAATCGGCGACGATCATCGACCAGTCCTTCGCTCCGCGGCCGGCGATGACGATCCGCCCACCCTCCAGCTGCCGCACGAAATACGCCTTCTGCAGCTTGCCGAGCGGTGTCGTGCGGTCTGAGCCGTCGGCGCCGTGGATGTTCAACGACCATTCGTCCGATCCGTCATTGGTGAGCGCGGCGACCGAGCCGTCGGCCAGCAGCGTGACTTTCATCATCGACGCCGCGGGGGCCGGCGCGATGAGCTGCCCGGTCCGCGCATCGATCACGTTCGCGTGGCTGATGCCGGTGTCGTCGCGTTCGACGGTCAGCGCGCGCGTGCCGTCGTTCGAGACCGTGAGTCCGAAGTTCTTCGTCATGCAGCGATACGTTCCGGTGTGCGCCAGCGCGCGCGTGCGGAGGTCGAGCTCGTAGATCTCCACCGCGAACTCCGTCAGCTTGAGGGAACCGTACTGCGGCGTCTGGACGTAGACGCGGACGACGTCGGGCGAGGCGAAGAAGAACCGGCGTCTGTTCGCGGTGTTGCTCATCGGGATCTTCGCCGACACGAGCGCTTTCCTGGACGCGAGGTCGTACACCGAGACGATTCCATCCGCATCGATCAACCCGAGGCGCGTGCTGTCATCGGAGAACGTGTACGCACCGCCGCGCGTCACCGGAATGTGCAGCGGCTCGCCCTTCGCGCCGGCCTGCAGCGGCATCAGGTAGAGCTCTCCCGTTCCGGAGCGGAAGTCGGGCAGCTTCACGTAGACGACATGCTTGCCGTCGCGCGAGAAGCCGGAGCTCCACCAGGAGCGGATGCCGTTGATGCGGATGCTGTCGCCCGTGGCGAGGTCGTATGCGAAGAGCGCGTTGTAATCCATCCGATGCTTCGCCTTGCCGTAGATGAAGCTCCACGTCCCCTGATCGGGCTGCGACACCTCGGGCTTCTGCAGATCGGACGGCGAGGCGCTCACGACCCACGCGGTGAACGCGCCGCCGATCGCCAGCACGATGGCCATCGAGCTCCAGACGAAGCGCGAGAGCGCGACATGGTTCTGCTTCCGGTCGGCGCGCCCTTTCGACAGCTGCCACGCGCCGCACGCCAGGAGGATGAGCAGCACCGCGCCGCCGAGCGCGAACGCCACGCGGACGGTGAGGTCGACGGCGAATCCCTCCAGCAGCGGCCGGATGATCCCGGCCAGCGCCAGGCCGGTGACGACCATCAGCACGACGTCGAGCGCGACGAGCGGCGACTTCGAGCGGAACATCGTCCCGAACAGATGTCCGAAGAGCAGCAGCGCGAGCGCGACCGTGCCGATGATGGCGAAGGCGATCGGCAGGTCGACGTTCCAGCTCTTCTGCCACGACGTCGTGCCGGCGAAATACGACGGCACGAAGAGCACGGTGAAACAGATGGCGAGCGAGAGGACCGCCGCGGTCAGCTTCCCGAACCAGATGGCCGGCGCGGCGATCGGCTTGGAGAAGTAAAACGACATCCGCTTCTCGCTCAGGTCGCGGCCGATCATCGTCACGCCGAGGACGAGTGCCAGGCCGAGCGTGAAGCCGACGGCGAGCAGCGTGCCCATCGTGGTGATGATGTCGGTGCGGCTGAACGACGTCATGCCGGGGACGAGCGTCAGGATGAACGGTACGACCGCGAGCACGGCGGCGGCGATGAAGACCGAGGTGCGCTCCGCGAGATCGCGGCGGGCAATGGCGAGTGCGTGTGTCATGAGTTGGCTCCTTCGCCGGCGACGGCGATGAAAATCTCTTCGAGCGACATCGCCGAGACGTCGGCGCTCTGGACCGTGGCGCTGGAGCGCAAACGCTCGAACGTCAGGTCGTCATAGTTCGAAACGATGGCCTCGGTGCCTGCGCCCCAGCTGCGGACGAGCGCCGTGCGGAAGCTCGCCGCCTCGAGGGCCAGCGGCTGCGCGGAGAAACGGATGCGGCGGAAGCGGGCCTTGAGCGTCTCCAGCTCTTCGTCGAGCACGATCCGTCCGCCGTTCATGATGGCCACGCGGTCGGCGATCGCTTCGACGCCCGCCAGGTCGTGCGTGGTGAGGAAGATCGTCGTGCCGCGATCGGCGAGGTCGGCGATCACTTCCTCGAACAGCGACTTCCGCGCGACGACGTCGAGGCCGAGGGTCGGATCGTCGAGGACGATGAGGTCGGGCGCCGTCGCGAGCGCGAGAGCGAGGGAGACCTGCTTCTTCTGACCCTTCGACAGATCGCCGTAACGCGGCTGCTTCGAGATGCCGAAGCGGTCGAGGCGCGAGTCGAATGCCTTGCCGTCCCAGCGCGAGTAGAGCCGCGCGTGGAAATCGGCGAGCTGCTGCACGCGCATCTCGGGCGGCGCGTCTGCTTCTTCCGCCACCACACCGATGCGCTCCATCAGATGCGTGCGGTGCTTCCATGAGTCCTGGCCGAGGATCTCGGCGCTTCCGGACGAGGCGCGCTGCTGCCCGAGGGCGCAGCGGACGAGTGACGATTTGCCGGCGCCATTGCGGCCGAGCAGTGCGTACACCGAGCCGCGCGGGACTTCGAGCGACGCGGCGTCGACGGCGACACGGCGTCCGTAGCGCACCGTCATGCCGGCGATGCGGATTGCGGGCGTCTCCGCCTGGTTCATACCTTCCTCCTGTGCTCGCGAACGAGCTTGTCGTAACTGGTGTTGAGCTCATCGACGGCGTCGTCGAGCGAGGCCCCGATCGCGATGGCCGAGCTGGCGTAACGGACCGAGGCGTCGCGAAGCACCTCGTTCCGTTCCGACCGTTTCGGCTGCGACGGCTCGTCGGCGACGAACGTCCCTTCCCCGCGCCGGACGGCGAACACGCCGTGCTCCGTGAGTCTCTGGTAGGCGCGGGCGACGGTATTGGGGTTGACCCGAAGCTGCTGAGCGAGATCGCGGACGGAGGGGACGGTGTCGCCCGGCTTGAGAGCGCCGAGGGCGATCATCCGCCTCATTCCTTCCTCGATCTGCCGCCAGATAGGCGCAGCATTAGTGGCGTTGATGTCGAACAATGGACCTCCGATTCACTGTACTAAGTACCTAATACAGTAAGTCGGTGATCCAGGGTTGTCAAGGGCCGGGACGTATAATCTCCCGATCCCCATACAGGAGAACCGCATGTCCCGACCCCTCCGCGCGGCGCTCGCCCTCTCCGCGCTGCTCGCCCTCGGCCTCCGTGCCGACGTCCGTCCCCTCTCGGAAGCGGAGCGCGCCGCGACGCGCGTCGTCGCCGACTACCTCGCGCGCGGCCCGCAGGCCGTGGCCGGGCAACTCGCCGCCGGCTCGACGCTGAACCTCGAGGAGATCGAGACGCGACTCGGTCCGCCGAACGACAGCACGTGGGAACTGCAGACGATCGTCCCGGCGATGGCGGAGCGCGCGGCGGTGTTCGCCGTCGATTACCCCACCGGCGTCGACGACAGCATCGTCCTGGAGATGAAGAAGGAAGGGAGCGACTACCGCGTCGCCGACATCCGCGTCCTGGCGCAGAAATCACGCACGCCGCAGGTCTTCCCGCCCGTCGCGGCGGCCGCCGCCGCATCGGCTGAACCGACGCGCCTCCCCGCGATCGCCACGCTGATCGCCGGACTCCTCGCCGCGACACTCGCGGCAGCCGGAGCGTCGATGAAACGCAAGGCGCTCGTGGCCCTCGGGATGAGCATCGCCATCGGCGGCGCGGCGCTGGCCTTCCTCAAAGACGACCGTTTCGCGCGCCACGCCGCGGCTCCCACGAACGTCGCAAAGCCGGTGACGACCGAGCTGCAACTCCGTCCGCTCCTCGCGCTTCGCCGCGCGCTCGCCACCGGCGGCGACGTCGACGCGCTCTACGCCGCGGCGCCGCGATCGGGAGAGGTCGGACGCGTGGCCGATCTCTGGAAAGCGCAGTGGGACCTGCAGCAGAGCCGCACCGATCAGGTCGCGCGCAGCCTCAACGCGTTCCCGTCGCCGTCGGAGTTCCCGCTCGCGGAGATCCTCCGCGCGCGACTCGCACTGACGAAGAGCGACGAAGCGAATTCCGTCGTCGCCTACGAGCACGCCGTGAACCTCGGGCCGGGCCGCGACGGACTTTGGCTCGAGACCGCGCAGGCACTCATGGCCCTCGGCTTCGAAGACCGCGCCGCCGGCTACCTCCAGCGCCTCGATCGCATCGGCTCGCGCAAGCCGGACGCGCACTACACCCTTTGCCTCCTCGCGGCGCAGAAAGGCAGAGCGGAAGAATCCGAGGCGCACCTCAAGCGTGCGTGGGCGATGCGTCCCGCGCAGCGCTCGCAGCTCGTCGAAGCGGGGGCGCTCTGGTCGGTGCTTCGTCGCGAGAGCACGGTCAACGTGATCGGCCTCAGCGCGCCGACCGAGGCGACGTTCGCATCGCCGGAGACCTCGACGCGGGCCATCGAATTGCCGGCCGGCGCACAGGCCTGGGTGTCGGGCGATTTCATGTACGTGCAGATCGGCAATCAGCAGCTCTCCGTGCCGGGAGGCGCGGCCATCGCGCCGGCCGGGACGCGCGTCGCCGACGCCGCCGAATGGCAGCGCGACCGCGACGAGCGCTCGCTCAACGAACTGCCGCAGCTCCTCAGCAACACGAGTGGCGCAGGCGCCTTCGCGCAACCGGCATCGCGCGAGCGGATCGTCCGCACCGCGTCCGCGCTGGCGCGACGCAACCGCTGGGAGGACCTGCTGAAACTGACCGACGGCATGTCGCCGACGAACGAGCACGTGCCGCCGACACTCTTCTTCCTCCGCAGCGAGGCGCTGAAGCGGAGCGACCGCGTGCTCGACGCGAAGCATCTCCTCACCTCCGTCGCCGCGTCGAAGGTGCTGCAGCGGCAGAACGACTCGCAGGCGCTGGCGGAGCTCGGCTCGAGTCTCGCGGCGCTCGACGAGTTCGAGCTCGGCGTGAAGATGCTCGACAAGTCGGCGGCGATGCGTCCGAATCCGATGCTCGACGAGCAGGTACGGCAGATCCAGATGAACAAGCGCCTGGCGAACTCGTACACGACCTACACCACGACGCACTTCGAGCTGCACGTGCCGCAGGAGATGAACGCCGCGAGCGCGAACATGGTCGGCGAGATCCTGGAGAAAGAGCTGGCGCGGATGCAGGCCTGGGTGCCGGTGCCCGACTTCAAGCGCGTGGTCGTCAACATCGTCTGGTGGGACGAGTTCCGGGCGACCTACACCGGCAGCGACTTCATCGTCGGGTTCTACACGGGAAAGATTACGTTGCCATTCGCGGGGGTCATGGCGTACGAGCCGGAGATCGTCGCGATTCTCAGCCACGAGCTCTGCCACGCGATGATCGCGCAGCGGACGCGCGACCAGGCGCCGCACTGGTTCCAGGAAGGCCTGGCGCAGCGGATCGAGATGAAGCCGTACTCGCCGAACGCCTTCAACATGTACACCGACGACCGCCTCCTCGCGGTCTCGCTGCTCGACGCGGTGCTGCGCGGCTCGCCCGATCCCGGGATGATCAGCGAGGCGTACATCGAATCGCAGACGATCATCCGCTACGTCGAAGCGAAGTACGGCCGCGCCGGCGTGACGAAGATGCTCGACGCGTTCCGCGACGGCGCGACGACGGAGGACGCGATCCAGCGGCTCACCGGCAACCCGGTCGCGCAGTTCGACACCGACCTCCGCGCCTGGGGCCGCAACGGGACGAAGGTGTTCGAAGACCACGTGCTGATCCGCTACGACGGGGAGGAAAACTGATGCCGCCCATTGCTATCCCGATCATCGCCGCCGCCGCGCTCGCGCAGTGGCTCGTCTTCGCCGGCATCGCGCTCTTCGCGCGCAAGCCGCGCGGCCTGATGCTCAGCAGCGCACTCTTCGCCTTCGCCTGGCTCGCGATTTTCGGCGGGCCGCTAATGAAGCACTCGAACGTCACGCAAGCCTCGGCGATGTCTACCGGGAGTGGTGCCACGCACGGCTCATGCGCCTCGGTCGAGCCGGGGATGACCGCCGCGGAACTGACCGCGAAGGTCGGCGCGCCGGACGAAAAACGACCGAACGACGAAGCGCGCGGCCCGGGAGCCGCGATCTGGATCTATCGCGACTCCCGGTGTGCGGTGCATTTATTCGACGGCAAGGTCGAGGCGCTCGACTGACCGCGCCGCGGCGCGGCGTTTGAACCACTCCTGCACGTCGTCGAACAGCGAGTAGGCCACCGGCGTCGCGAGGAGCGTGAGCAGCAGCGCGAGCGACTGCCCGCCGATGATCACCGAGCCGATGGCGCGGTTCGTCGCGGCGCCGGTGCCGCTCGAGGCGACGAGCGGGATCATGCCGGCGACGAAGGCGAGCGTCGTCATCAGGATCGGCCGCAGACGATCGCGGTTCGCCTCGCGGATCGCATGCGCGCGATCGAGTCCCGCCGCGCGCAGCTGGTTCGTGTGATCGATCTGCAGGATGCCGTTCTTCTTCACGATGCCGAACAGCACGAGGATGCCGAGCATGGAGAAGATGTTCAGCGACTGATTGAGCACGAAGATCGACAGCAGCGCGAACGGCACGGTCAGCGGCAACGCGAGCAGGATCGTGATCGGATGGATCCACGACTCGAACTGCGCCGCGAGGATCAGGTACATGAAGATGATCGACAGCAGGAACGCGAACATGAAGTTCACGAAGGCGCGCCCCTGCTCGCGCGAGCGGCCGGTGAAGCCCGACTGGTACTGCGGCGGCATGTTCAGCTTCTTCGTCTCGGAGACGATCGCGTCCATGACCGTCTGCGCGGAGTGACCGGGCGCGACGTTCGCCGTCAGCATCACCTGGCGCTGGCGCGAGATGCGGTTGATCGACGACGGACCGGAGCCGGGCGTCATGCGCACGACGTCGCGCAGCTGCACCGATGATCCGTTGGCCGAGGGGACCTGCGCCTGTTCGATCCCTTGCGGATCCTTGCGGTACGCGTGCTCGGCGCGAACGTGCACCTCGTACTGCTCGCCCCCTTCGTAGTAATCCGTCACCTTCAGGCCGCCGACGAGCACGTTGAGCGTCGACGCGATGTCCTGCACGCGCACGCCGAGGTCGGCCGACTTGTCGCGATCGATATGCACGCCGAGCTCGGGGTGGCCGGTGATGAGGTTCGTGTCGGGATCGACGACGCCGGCGGTCCCCTGCATCGACTTCAGCTTCGCCAGCAGCACGTCGGAGTACTTCTCCAGCTGCTTCAGATCGGGACCGCCGATCCAGTACATGACGTCGGCGTTCACGCCGCCGCCGAACACGTTGACCGGCGAGACCGACGTGCGGAGATTGAGCCGCGCGTACTGCGGCAGGATGTTTTTGCGGACGTCGGCCATGATCGCGTATTGATCGCGCTCGCGCTTTTCGACCGGCACGAGCTTGACGTAGATCGAGCCGAGGTTCTGCGTGATCTGCGGATCGTCGCCGATGGTGATGACCGTGATCTCGACCTCGGGCACGGCTTTGCGGAGCTTCGCGTCGATCGAGCTCATGATCGTCTGCGTCGTCTCCAGGCTCGACCCTTCCGGCGCGCGGACGCTCACCGCGAACTGCGACTCGTCGTCTTGCGGCAGGAAGTTCTTGTTCACGATCGCCCCGAGCGGAACGATGGAGAAGAGCGCGGCGAACATGGCGATGACGATCACCCAGCGGTGCGCCATCGACCAGTCGAGCATCTTCAGGTACGTCCCTTCGATGCGGCCGTACATGCCGTGCTCGCGCGTGCCGGTCTCGTGCTGCAGATCTTCGCGGCGCAGCCAGCGCGACGACATCATCGGCGTCAGCGTGAACGAGACGAGGAGCGAGACGGCGATGGAGATCGCCATCGTCACGCCGAACGAGTTCATGAAACGTCCGACGATGCCGCCCATGAACGCGACCGGGAGGAAGACGGCGATCAGCGACAGAGACGTCGCCATGACCGCGAGGCCGACCTCCTTCGTCCCTTCCACCGCCGCCTGCATCGGCGACTGCTTCTTCTCTTCCATGAAACGGAAGATGTTCTCCAGGACGACGACCGCGTCATCGATGACGATGCCGACGGCCAGCGTCAGCGCGAGCAGGGTGATGACGTTGAGCGTGAAGTTCTCGTAGCGCATCGCCGCGAACGTGGCGATGATCGAGCTCGGAATCGCGACCGCGGAGATGATCGTCGGCCTCGATTTTCGGAAGAAATACGTCAGCATCCCGAGGGCGACTAGCACGCCTCCGACGCGCAACGGCACCGCCATCTTCCCGGCCTCTTCGAATCCGAAGAGCAGGAAGTAGACGGCGAGCGTCGCCAGCACGAGGGCCGCGGCGGTCTTCAGTTTCGGCGACGAGAGGAAGAACCAGACGATGAGCGCGGCGAAGAGCGACCCGAGGATCAGGTGCTCCTTCACCGCGTTGACGGCGGAGATGACGTAGGTCGACTGGTCGCGCACCACGCGCATGTTCCAGCCCTTCGGCAGGTCCTTCTGCAGCTCGGCGACGCGCTCCTTGAGGCGCTGCACGACCTCGACGGTGTTGGTGCCCGACTGTTTGCGCACCCACATCACCACCGCCGGCTTGCCGTCGACGCTGGCCACCGACTCCGGCTCGGAGACGCTGTCCTCGATGCGCGCGACGTCGCCGATCTTCACCGGATAGCCGTTCCTGCTCATGATCGTGACGTTGGAGAACTGCTCCGGCGTCTCGACGCGGCCGTAGGTGCGCAGCGTCAGGTCGCGCAGCCCCTGCTCGACCTTGCCGCCCGGGATCTGCACGTTCTGCGTCTGCAGCGCCCCGACGACCTGCGCGGTGGTCAGGCCGACCGCGGCGAGCTTCTCCGTGTCGACGACGACGTTGATCTGGCGCGGACGTCCGCCGACGATCGTTGCCTGGCCGACGCCGTTGAGCGACTCGAGGCGGCGGCGGAGCTTCTTGTCCGCGAACTCGGTGATGTCGCGGATCGGCGCGGGGCCCGACAACGCGATGCCGATGACCGGGATCGAGTCAGGATCGAATTTCTGGATGATCGGAGGATCGGCGTCCTTCGGCAGATCGCGCAGGATGGTGTTCACCTTGTCGCGCACTTCCTGCGCCGCGACGTCGGTGTCCTTCTCCAGCACGAACTGCACGATGACCTGCGACTGACCTTCCGAGGAGATCGACTGCAGCTGATCGATGCCGCTGATCGTGTTGACCGCTTCCTCGATCTTGTCGGTGATGTCGGTCTCGATCTCCTCCGGCGCCGCGCCGGTGAGATGCGTGCTGATGGTGATGGTCGGAAAGTCGACTTTCGGGAAACGGTCGACCCCGAGCTGCAGGTACGCGAAGTACCCGACGACGACGAGCGAGAGCACCAGCACCGTGGCGAAGACGGGGCGGCGGACGCAGATTTCGGCGAGTTTATGCATCGATCACCTCGCGCTCATCTCGACGCGCGCGAACAACCCCGGCTTCAGCTTTCCATCGCGATTCACGAACTCCGTCTCCACGATGAACGACCGCGTGGCGGGATCAATCACGCCGCCGACGACCGACACGCGCCCTTCGAACACCTGTCCCGGATACGGATCGACGGTCGCCTTCACCGGCTGACCTTTGCGGATCGTCGCGAGGTAGCGCTCCGGCACGCGGAAGCGGAGCTTCAGCGGCGAGATCTGCGCGATGACCGCGGCGACGGTGTTGTCCTGCAGCCGCTGTCCGACGTCGGTGCGCTTGTCTTCGATCACACCTTCGATCGGCGACCGGAGCGTCGAGTCGCTGAGCTGCTGGCGGAACATCGCCGCCTGCGCCTGCGCCGATTGCATCGCCGCAAGCGCGGACTGATAGTTAGCCTCGGAACGGTCGTACGTCGCACGCGGAATCGAGTCCTTCGCGATCAGCTCTTTCTTGCGCTCGAGATCGTGACGCGCGTCATCCGCCATCGCCTTCGCCCGCGCGGTGTCGGCGTCGGCGCGCTGCAGGTTGAGGCGCGTGTAGTCGGTCTCCAGCTCGAGCACCGGCGAGCCCTTCGACACGTGATCGCCTTCGTCGACGTACATCTTCGCCACGCGTCCCGGCAGCTTCGAGGCGAGCTCGGAGCGGACGGGCGAGACGAATTCGCCCGTGGCGATGACCGTGCCGCCGATGTCGGTCACGATGGACGTCTGCTCCGCCTCGGTGGTCGTGGCCGCGGTCGCAACCTGCTGGACATCGGCGGGCAGCGCAGGCGCTTCGGCGCTCACCGTCCACGTCACCGGCTCTTTCTTCGCGCAGGCGACGGCGAGCGCGAGGACCAGGGTCATGATGATTCGTTTCACTTCGATTCTCCTGTCAGGCCCAAAGCCGGTTTGATGTCGCCCGCGGCGTACCAGACGCGCAGCGCGGCGAGATCACGATTGAGAGTCTCCTCGGCCACCGCGCGGCGCGCATCGGCGAGCGCGGTCTCCGACGACGCGACGTCGAGCGACGTCGCCTCCTGCGCGCGGTAGAGCTCGAACGACTGCTGATACTCCGCCTGCGCCGCCGCGAGCTGCTCGTTTGCGAGCCCCAGCGCGGTCTCCGCGGTGCGCAGATCGATCAGCGCCTTGCGCACGTCCTCGCGGGCGATGGTCTTCGCGTCTTCGAGCGCGAGCTGCGCCTGCTTCTCCCGCTCCTTCGCCTGGGCCACGCGCGCCTCCACTTCGCCCGACTGCAGCAGCGGAATGTTGAAGCGAAGCGCGCCGTAGCTGTACTTGCTCGCCGGGAACGACGACTTCTGATTCACCCAGCCGCCGTCGAACGTCACGGTCGGCAGCCAGAAGCCGCGCTGTTTTTTCACTTCGAGATTGGCGATGGTGAGGTTGTTGCGCGCGGCCATGACGTCGGGACGCGACGCCTCCGCGCGCTGCTCGAGCTCCGTCTGCACCGGCAGCGCCGGGAGCGGACGCTCGGGTCTCGCGACGTCGATGTCGCCGTCGAGGTCGAGGTCCTGGCGCAGCATGCTCACCGCGAGCTGGCGGCTCTGCTGCGCGATCGCCATCTGCCGCTGCGCCGCTTTGATCGCCGTCTCCGCGCGCAGCACGTCGACCTTCGTCACCTCGCCCGCCTCGTAGAACGCCTGCGCCTGTTTGCGTCGCGACTCGGCGAGCTCCATGTTCTTCTTCTCGACGTCGAGGCGCGCGTCGGCGTCGACGACGGCCTGGTAGTTCGACGCCACGCGCAGGAGCACCGCGTCTTCCGTCCCCCGCTCCGCCTCCCGCGCGTTCTCCACGCCGAGCTTGGCCTGGGAGTACGCGCGGAACTCGCGGCGTCCGGCATAGATCGGCTGGGAGAGGACGACGCGGTAGTTCCAGTCGTTGCGCGGCAGCACCGTGCGTGCATCCTCGCCGCTCCCGAACGCGACCTCTTCGCTGTTGCGCGTCGCGGCGCCGCTGGTGGTGATGCGCGGCATGACTGCGGAGAGGAGTTGCCTGCGGCTCTGATCGACGACGTTGACCTCGGCGCGCGCGCGCTCGATGGTGTTGTTGACCTGCAGCGCGCGCGTGAGGGCTTGCTGCAGGGTGAGGGTCTCGGCGGTTGCCGGGAGGGACAGCAGACAGCAGACAGCGGACAACAATGATTTCAACTTGTTCTCCTGATCCCATTGAGGAGGACGTCGACGATGAGGTTCACGTCCGCTTCCTGCGGGGGAGGCGCCTCGTCCATCAACCGCTCCATCACGATGGCGGTGCTTCCTTCGACCAGCAGCAACGCGAGCGGGAGCGGATCGAGCTGCCGGATCTCGCCGCGATCCATCGCCGCCTTCAGCTCGGTCGCCATCCACTCGATGCGCGTGCGATAGGTCTGGCAGTTCCGCTTCTGCCGCCGCTGCTGCTGCGGATTCCCCTCCGGCATGCGGCGGGAAACGAAGAGGCGGAAGAACTCGCGATGGTCCTGGAAGAAGGCGAGCTTCGCGCCGATGTAGCCGCGCAGCTTCTCCTCGAACGTGCCGCCCGCGGCGATCGCCTTGTCCACCCGCGCATGCAGCTCGCCGATGGCGCGCTCGAACGTCTTCTCCACCAGCTCGTCGCGATCGCGGAAGTAGAGGTAGATCGTCCCCTTCGCGATGTTCGCCTCCTGGGCGATCTCGGCGATGGTGGCCGCGGCCATCCCCTTGCGGGCGATGACACGCATGGCCGCGTCCTGGATGCTGAGGACGCGGAACTCGGAGACGACGTCTTCTTTCGACTTTGACCGCATGATTCAGTTCACTGAACGAGCGGTCAGTCAAACAGAATTTGGGGTCAGTGGCAAGTTACGGAATCGAAACAGGGAGGTCGCAGATAGCGGTTTCGATTTGCCGTCCGCTATCTGCTATCCGTTTCGATCGCCGTGCTCGTCGGCCTGAGCCGGCATCTTGGGCAGTACCTCGTCAGTAGTGATCGCGATTGCTCATGACAAAGCGGCCGTTGTTGCGATCCCAGAAAACTTGATATTGGAACTCGCCCTGCCTGTTATACAGATTCAGGTAAACGTAATTCGAATCGCGACGCTCAGTCTCACCGGTGAACCAAAAATCCTTGTAGATCGCAATCGCCTCATTCTTGTTCACAGCCGCATCGACCGTGTTGGTGGCCTCGAGATACGTGTCTTCCGCGAACTCGAACCGATATCGATTTCCGTATCGTTGCTTTACCTGCGCGAAACGACGGGAGTCTTCTGCCGTTGGACGCGGTCTGCAGCTCACAGTCAGAACAAGAGCAACCGTCAAAACGATCATCATCGCGATCGCTCGGAGGTAGCGGCGTGACATCGTTCAGATTCCCGTCCCCGCGCAAACTGTTCGGCCATCCACTGTTGCGCACGGGCCGAATGGCGTTGGAAACACTGGTGGTGAAGAAGGACTGCCTGGACTACCGTTCCCAAAGATTTTTTCGCGGCAGCACGCTTCGCAGGTGGTGCATTTTCTGTTTCGGGCAACACGATCCGCACAGTCGAAGCCGCGCTCATTGTTCAGCAGATCCTCCAACTCGAATGCCCATTGCGTCTGACCGCGCAGCCGACTTCCCAGCATCCGCAGATCGTGCATGACGAAGCCTTGTGCCTCGTTAACAAAGCCAGCGTATCGCGTGAGCTCCGAACTGTACTCTAGCGCCATTCGGCAGCTAAACACGCAATGACGCATCTGGTTTTGCCCACGAAACTCGTTCTGCGCGCGCGCTCGCCGATCTCTGAAATCACGATAAACATCAAATGGGTTCCAGACGATGCTCGCGAGCCCCTTCGGATCAGCGAAAATGACCGGGTTCCCGCCAGCATAGGCGTACAAGTTCGGGTCTCCACTGCCAAGTCCGATCGGATCCCCCTGCGTATACCGCCCCCACCCCGCCCGGTACCACCTGAAGATGTTGTACCGCTCCTCCACCCCTTCCCACCTCCGCTCGTACTCCTGACCTGGGAAGCGCAGGAGTTGGTCGGTCGGGGTGCCGGCGCGCATGGTCCAGACGTCGCCGAACGGCTCGTACTCTGCGCGCCAGGTGATGGCGCCGGACGTGTCGGTCTGCAGGATCGGGGTGCCGAGGTGGTCGGTGAAGGTGTAGCGGGAGGTGGTGTCGACGCTTTCATAGACCGGGGTACCGTTGAACCAGACGATTTCGCGTTTGAGCGCGGGGATCGTGTGGACGATCGCCGTTTTGCCCCAGATGTTCGGGTTGTCGTCGATCGACACGGCCAGCAGCTGGAGCTCGGGACTGTAGACGTAATACCGGTTGGCGAAGGGGGTCGCGTAACCGGACGTGCCTTCCGAGCGCGTCACACGCACGCCGCGGCCGTCATACGCGTAGTTGACCGTATGCGCGCGGTTGTCTTCCGACGGCTCGGTGATCGACGACATCAGGTTTCGCGGCGAGTAGCTGCGCGGGTCGTAGTACCGGACCTCGTTGCCCGCGGCGTCGTATGTGATCAGGTGATCAATGCCGTCGAACGCGACCGTCGCAAGTTGTGCGGTCGTTCCGACACCGCCATACGTCTCATGGACCGATCCCGGCGCCGGCAGCGCGTCCGGACGCGCGGCAAAGCGTCCGGTACGACTGAGCGGATCATTGGGGTCGACCTCCACTGTGCTTCCCAGATCGCGGGAGCGCATGTTGCCCATTGCGTCGTATGTGTAGCTGCCGCTTCCCCACAATGACGACCCGCTGTTCGCTGTAATCAGCCGGTTGAGATCGTCGTACGCGAAATCACGGTTGTACGTGGAGTCGACCGCATCGTGGATCTGCGTGATGTTTCCCGCGGCATCCTCGGCGTATGTGTAACCGGCGATCATGCCCGACGGGCCGGTCAGCGTGTTCTCCGTGAGGCGATAGCGGGCGTCGAACGCCATCGTCTTCGTCGTGCCGTTGCCGTAGGCGAGCTGCGTTAATGGACCGAACGGCAGGTACGACGCGGACGTGATGACCGGCGAGGTGCCGTCGGTGGCGGAATCAGGGCGATTGGCGAAGTCGTACGTGTAATGGACGGTACGGCCGGACGGGTACACCAGCGCCGTGCGGTTGCCGTTCCCGTCGTATGTGAAACCGGTGCTGTAGCCGTGAGCGTCGTTCGTCGCGGTGAGCTGTCCGCGGCGCTCGTAGCAGTACGTCGTCGTCCCGGTCGGATCGTTCATGGTACTGACGCGTCCCACGGCGTTGCCCGTGCCGCAGTCAGAATCATACGCATACGCCACCGTCTCCGACATCACGCCGAGTGTCGACACCGCGCTCAACAGCCTGTTCAGCGCGTCGTACGCACGCGACGTCGTTGCCCCGTTCGCGTCGGTCGACGAGGTCACATTCCCCGCCGCGTCATACGTGTAGGTCGTCGTTCCGCTCACTGGGCTCACCTGGCGCAGCATCCGCCCGAAGTCGTCGTACAGGTAGGTCGTAACGTTGCCGTTTGGGTCGGTGACGGACGTGAGGTTGCCGTGCAGGTCATAGCCGTAGGTCGTGGTGATCGAGCCGGCGCCAAGAGTCTGGGCGACAGTAGCGAGGCGTCCGGCGGGGTCGTAGGTATAGGTCGTGTTGGCCGACGCATGGTTCTCATCGCGTACGGTCTTCACGCTCGACGATGGGTCGTAGGTGTAGCCGACCGACGTGCTGTCGGCATGTGTGATCGTCGTGAGCCGTGCGAACGTGTCGTAGGCGTACGACTCGCTCTTTTTCAGCACCCACGATGCTCCTGACCTGGCGTAGACGCGGTCGTCCGTCTTGAGGCCGGTGCCGGAGTCGTATGAGGTCTCCATCCGCTCGCGCAGATCGGACAGCGTTGGGCCGCGCGAGGTCGCGGTCAGGCGGCCACGCGTGTCGTACTCGTAAGCCGTGACGTTGCCGTTCGCGTCGCTCTGCGAGGTGAGGGGACCGGTGTCGGGGGTGTAGTCGCGCGTCGTGGTGAGATCGGTTGCGCAGAGCGGATCGACCGCCGTGTTGCAGCCGCTCACTGCGTCGAGCGTGCTCGTGATCACCCGGCCGATGACGTCGTACGTGAGCTCCGTGACGACGCCGTTCGGATCGATCACCCAGCCGGCATTGCCGAAGCGGTCATAGTTCTCATACCGCGTGATGTGACCGGCGGCGTTCTTCACCGCCGCGAGATGTCCGCGATCCACCGCCGGCACTGCGGCGTCGATCGGGTAGTAGACGAAGGTCGTGAGGTCAGTGACGTCGGTGCGCGCGGCGTCGACTGACTTCGCGATGCCCGCCGGTTGGGCCAGCGTCAACCATGCGGTGTCGAACGCGCCGCCCGGCGCGAACGCCGCCCCCTCGGTTCCGTTGTACAGCGCCGTGCTGACCGTGTGCGACTCGCTCGTCCCGAGCGACGGCAGTCCCGTGTAGCCGCTCGTCGTCTGCGCGAGCGTCGCACCGGTCGACGCGTCGTAGATGAACGACTCCGATTTCAGATTCGTCGAGCCGGAGAGGCTCGCGACATCGATCTCTGTCGGACGGTCGGGCCAGTTCGCATCGCCGTACGTCATCGTCCGCGTGCGTGTCGACGGCAGCGACGTGAGCGACGTCGTGAGGATCGTGCCGGGCGTGACGCGGCAATGCGCGCTGTCGGTCTCCGGGTCGCAGGACGACGGCTTCCATGGTCCGCTGCTGGTCAGCTCGCGGTTGAGCATGTCGAACGTGCGCTCGGTGAAGTAGCCGCGCGCGTCCTGCTCCCGGATCACGCGTCCCCGCCCGTCGAAGCCGAACACCGCGTCACCGACCCCGCAGCTGCTGCAGTTGCCCGCGATCTCCACGGTCCGCTCGCGGCCTGCGAGGTAGCGCGTGTAGTAGCTCGTCGTCGCGCCCGCCGCGGTCGTGACATTCGTGATCTCTTCGCCCGTCACGCGTCCCGTTCCCGCGTACGTGATGCTCGTGATGTCCTCGCGGCCGCCGCCGATCGAGCTCGTCGCGGTCCCGTTCGCGGCGTAGGCATGAGACTCGACCAGATTGCCCGCCGCGTCGTGCGCTTCGGTCATCCGGTCGCCCGAATACGTGTACGTGCGCCACGGGAGTCCGTTGACCGTCACCGCCGTCAGATGACCCGAACCGTCATACGTGTAGCTCCACGTCGCGCTCCCGTCAGTGATCGAGTTGATCCTGCCGCCGGCAGTCGCCAGCGTCAGCGTGACATTGCCCCACGAGTCGGTGATCGACGCCGGCGCGCCTCCGCTGTACGTGATGCCGATCTGCCGGCCGGTGGCGATGTTGCGCGTGGCGGTCGGATGACCGCTGGTGTTGAACAGGGTCTCGGTGCTCGAGCCGTTCTCGCGCAACCGGTAGAGCGTGCCGTCGAAGAAGAGGTCGGATGTCGACGACGCCTTCGGCCAGAGCTGCCTGAACGAGGTGCCGGATCCGTTGAAGACGAACCGGTGGTTCGACGGCGTCCCGATGATCACCGTGGTCGAGCCATCGGATTCGGTCCGCGTCCGCAGCCAGGTGTCGTCGATGATGGAGGTCCAGCCCTTGCCGAACCAGCTCGGATTCGGGGTCGAGCTGTCGTAATCGCGCTGCAGACCTCCGGGGAACGGCGGGATCGGATCGCGATCGGTGAAGTGCATGTTCCCGTTCGAGACGCGGATCGGCGCGCCGACGCACGTCCCCCTCTCCGTCCGGCAGTCGCAGCATTCCTTATCGCGCTTCGGCACGGAGACCACGTCGAAGGCGGTCAGCTCACACACCTTTGCGCCGACCATCAGCAGCTCGGCCGAGGAGTTGGCGCCGATGATGGTCGCGTAGGCGGCGTTGCTGTCGGGGTGCTGCGTCAGCGACAACGTGGTGCCGTTGTAGGTCCGGGTGGGCAGATACATCCAGCCTGCCCAGACGTCCAACCCCTGCGCGTCGCTCCAGCCGAGCTGCGCGTAGAGGTCGTAGCCGCCGCCGGCCCGCGGCGTGAGCTCGGTGTCGGCGCTGAGGTCGTGGATGACCGCGTACGACGCCTCGTCGGCGCCGGTGTCGGGCACGCAGGAGTTGCCGACGGACTCGTTGCATGTGACCTGGATCCTGATGTTGTGCGCTCCCGGCGCGGCGCAGCGGTTGGCAATCGTGTATGTGTGCGTGCCGGTGTCCGAGCAAAAGCTGCAACCGTAGGCATATCCGAACGGCGAGCCGTCCCAGCTGCTCTTGATCTCGATCCCTCCGCACCGGCCGGGCGTGTTGTTCGCGCCGCGATAGCTGTAGGTGAGGAGCGCGTTGTTCGCCTGATTGAGCGACGCCGTGACCTCGGCCACGCATTCGGCACGCAACACGGGAGCGATGAAAAGGACGACGAGCAGCGCAAGGCGTCGATCCACGGTGAGACTCCTTCCAGACCGATGCGGGAACATCGTCTGATCAGAGGGACGCGATCGCGTTTTCGGCCCCTGCCGCCGGGTCAGTACAGGAGATATTTCGCGCGCCGCGCGAGGAACGGCTCGAGTGGGCCATTGCCGCGCAGCAGATGCGCCATCTTCGCCCGCTCGAACTTGTCGGGATACATCCGCTCGAGCGTGTCCGCGATCGTCAGTCCCGCGGCGACGGAGCGCAGCGCGTGGCGATCGACAATCGTGATCTTCACGCCGCCGCATTCCTGCTTCGCGAAGATGTCGGAGTCGGGGGTGAAGCGGATCGGCGTGAACGCGAGGCCGGGCACGTGAAGCGACGCCGCGAGCTTCTCGCCGTCGATCCATGGCGCGCCGATCACCTCGAACGGCGTCGGCGTGCCCCGGCCGACGGAGATCGCGCTCTCCAGCAGGCCGATGCCGGGGTAGAGCGTCGCGGCGCGGAGGCTGCGCATGTTCGGTGACGTGTTCGTCCACGCCATCCCCGCCTCGTCCTGGTACATCTCGCGCTTCCAGCCGGTGACCGGGACGACGACGAGGTCGACGTCGATGTGCTTCTCGTCCTTGAACATCTTCGCCAGCTCGCCGATGGTCATGCCGTGGCGGATGGCGATGTCGTGGATGCCGACGAAATCGGTCTTCCCTTCGAGCACCGGCCCCTCCACCACTTCGCCGCCGATCGGATTGACGCGGTCGAGGACGACGAAGCGCACCTTCGCCTCCGCCGCCGCTTCCATCGCCAGCTCCATCGTCGAGATGTAGGTGTAGAAGCGCGTGCCGATGTCCTGGATGTCGAAGACGAGCGTGTCGAGGTTCGCCAGCTGCTCGCGCGTGGGCTTGCGGCGCTCGTCGTAGAGGCTGATGACCGGGACGTCGATCCTGGAGCCAAACCCGTGCTCCGGCGTGAACACAGCGACGAGATCGACGCCGATCGCGCTGCGCAGCAGGTCGACGGTCGGATTGCCGGAGCGATCGACGCCGCTGACGTTCGTGATCAGGCCGACGCGATGTCCGCGCAGCACATCCCAGCGATTCGAGGTGAGCGTGTCGATGCCGTTGCGCGCGTTCGCGCCGCCGACGATGAAGCTGACGACGTTCGGGAAGCGGACGCCGGGAGGCGCGTCGCCGCCGAGGGCGACCTGGAGCTGCGTGACGGAGCCCTTGCCGTCGGGGTGCACGCGATTGGAGAGGAAGACGTAGAACGAATGCGAGTCGGGGTCGAGCCACATCATCCCGCCGGTCCATCCCGTATGGCCGAACGACGTCGCGCCGCCGCGCCGCGGCCGGGAGTAACCGGAGTCGAGGTCCCAGCCCGCCGTGCGGCCGATCGCGCTCGTGCTCGCGCGCGACGTCATCGCCCGCACCGTCTCCGGCTTCATGATCGGCGCGCCGCCGTTCAGCAGGGCGCGCGCGTAGATCGCGGCGTCGCGCGCGGTGGTGAAGAGTCCCGCGTGGCCGGAGACGCCGCCCATGCGTCGCGTGCTCGGATCGTGGACGACGCCCCGAAGGCCGAACTCGGTCGGGGCGATGCGCTCCGACATCGCCGGCAGAAAGCCGGTGTCCTTCATTCCCAGCGGCTCGAAGATGTTCTTCGCCGCGAAGACGTTCAGCGGCTCGCCGCTCACGCGCCGCACGATCTCGCCGAGGAAGATGAAGTTGATGTCGCTGTAGCGGAACATCGCGCCAGGGCGATTGGTCGGCTCGTCTTCGAGCGCGAGCTTCAGCGCGGTGTCGTAGCCGGTCCACTCGTAGTTGAGCGGGACATCGGGCGAGAGAGCCGAGGTGTGCGTGAGGAGATGGCGGATGGTGATGTCGGCGTGGCGGAACTCGGGGATGTAACGCTGCACCGGATCGTCGAGCGCGATCTTTCCCCGCTCGATCAGGATCCAGATCGACGGCGCGGTGGCGATGACTTTCGTCAGCGACGCCGCATCGAAGATCGTGTCCTCGGTCATCGTCTCTTCGTGCGGCACGATCGCGCGCAGGCCGTACGCGCGGTGATAGACGGTGCCGTTGCGCTCGACCCACAGCACGCCGCCCGGAAACTTGTGCGCGGCGATCCCTGCCTCGATGGCGCGATCCTCGGGATGCGGCAGCGTCGCGCACGACGTGAGCAGCAGCAGCGCGATCAGCAGCCGTTTCAATTCGAGATCCCCTCTCCCCGCTTGTACAGCCCCGGTATCGTCACCGGCAGCTTCCCGCTCACCTTCGCCTCGCCGAACAGCGCGCGCACCGCGGCGCTCTGCATCACCGGCTGAATGCCGTACGCGCAGAGATACGTCGGCACGGTCGGAATCTCGCGCAGCAGATACGGACTCCCGAACGAAATCGCGATGGTGTTGGACGGCAGCGCGAGATTGCGCACCGTCGCCGGCACCGCGATCGAGCCCGAGCCGCTGCGCGCGCGGATCGCGAGCGCGAGGACCAGCCAGTCGGATTGCTTCGCGAGGATCGCGTCCGCCTCGGCCTGCGTGGAACGCGAGTCGATGAGGATCGTCTGCACGTCGGCGCGCTTCTTCAGTTCCCGCTCGAGCTCCGAAAGCGGATTCCCCGGCTCGGGGAGATCGCTGACCACCGCAAGCGTGATGCGAGGTCGATTGGAGAGAGAGACCGGGCCGCGCACCCACGTCAGCGCCTTGCGCGCGATCGTCTCCGCCAGCACGCGATGCTCCTTCGCATCGATCGTGGTGAAGATCTCCTCCGGCTGCGCGGCGACGCTGCGCGCGAACTCCTTCGCCGCGAGGATGCGCCGCACCGACTGATCGATGCGCGCCTCGCTGATCCGTCCGCTCGCCACCGCCCCCTTCACCGCCGCGATCGCGGCGTCGGTGTCGAGCGACATCAGGATCTGGTCTTCTCCCGCTTCGATGACGCGAATCGCCGCTTCGCCGGCGTCGAAGTGCTCGGCGAGCGCGCCCATGTCCATCGCGTCGGTGACGAGCAGTCCGTCGAAGTGCAGGTCGTTGCGCAGCAGCCCGACGATCTTCGGCGAGACGGTCGCCGGCAGCGTGCCGTTACGCGTGACCTCGTCGGCGCGCGTGCCGTACGGATTGACGATGCCCTCGCGCACCGGCGCCGGCGTGTCGTCGAGCGACGGCACGGCGAGATGTCCGAGCATCACCGACTTCACGTCGGCGGCGATCGCCGCGCGAAACGGCACGAGCTCGACGCGATCGAGACGCTCGCGCGTGACGTCGAGGATCGGCAGCGAGCGATGCGAGTCGACGCGCGTGTCGCCATGCCCCGGAAAGTGCTTCGCGCAGGCGAGGACTCGTTCCGACTGCACGCCGCGCACGAACGCGCTGACGTAGCGCGCGACCTCCGCCGGATCCTCGCCGAAGCTGCGCGTGTTGATGACCGGATTGTCGGGATCGACGTTGACGTCGGCCACCGGCGCGAAGATGTGATTCACGCCCAGCACCTTCGCCTCCTGCGCCACGACCTTCCCCTCCGCTTCCGCGAGCGACGGATCGCCGGTCGCCGCGAGCGCCATCGCCGACGGCCAGAAGGTGGTGTCGAGGAAGCGCATGCCGACGCCCGACTCGAGATCGGCGCTGATCAGCAGCGGCACGCGCGACTGCTCGTTGAGTTTCCGGTCGAGCATCGCCGTCTCGTAGACGTTCGACTGGAACCAGATGAAGCCGCCGATGTTGTTGTCATGCACGTGATGCAGCAGCTGCTGATACGCCCACGACGACTCGCCCATGAAGACGCCGCGCGCGCCGGCGACGAAGAGCTGGCCGATCTTTTCGTCGAGAGTGAGCGACTCGAGCGTGACCGGTTTCCGCGGCGCGGGAGCGGTGGCGCACATCGTGACGAAGAGTAGCAACGGAGTAACGATGAACGATGAACGATGAACGATGAATGACATCAGCAACCCGACGAGGAGCGTCGTCAGACTTCCGATGAACGTGAACCAGGGCCAGGCGATGTGGGTGGCGAAGGAGACCGTGAGCACCGTCGCCAGGCCGGCGGCCATGCCGGTGAACGCGGCGGCGGGGCCTCCGCGCTTCGCCCAGCCGAGGAGGAAGACGCCGAGGATCGGACCGTTGATGAGGGAGGCGATGGCGAGCGCGGTGTTGAGCGCCGACTGCGTCTGCTGCATCAGCGCGAGGCCGACCGCGATCTGCAGGATGCCGGCGAGCACGGTCAGGAGACGCGACACGTTGAGGTAGTGCTTGTCGCTGCGATTGCGCACCAGCGGCGCGTAGAGATCGGCGACGAACGTGGCGGCGATCGAGTTCAGCGACGACGACATCGCGGCGGCGAAGATCGCGGCGACGACGAGTCCGGAGAGGCCGATCGGCATGTGCCGCGTGATGAAGTCGGGGAAGACCTGATCGGCGGCGCGGAACGGCGCGGCGGGGCCGAGCGTCGCGTAATTCGGCAGCAGGTCGGGGCGGTAGAAGGCGAAAAGGAGCACGCCGATGAAGAGGAAGCCGATGAACTGCAGCAGCACGACGACGCCCGAGGCGAGCAGCGCCTTCGCCGCGTTGCGCGGCTTGTCGGTGCACAGATAGCGTTGCACCAGGTATTGGTCGGTGCCGTGCGTCGACATCGTCAGGAAACAGCCACCGATCACGCCGGCCCAGAAGGTGTAGGTCTTCGTCGCGTCGAGCGCGAAATTCAGGAAGCGGAACTTCTGATGCGCGCTCGCCAGCGCTACCGCCGCGCCGACGCCGCCCGGGATGTTGTTCGCCAGGATCACCGCCGCCGCGATCGCGCCGATGATGTAGATCCCGAGCTGCACGACTTCCACCCAGACGATCGCCTCGATGCCGCCCATCAGCGTGAAGACGATCATCACCAGGCCGATGCCGATGACCGAGGCGCTGATCGCGGTGGTGCCGGCGACGAGATGCATCGAGCTGAAGACGGCGGCGAGGACGATCGCCGTGAGCAGCAGGCGGACGCCGTCAGCAATCGTTCGCATGACGACGAAGAGCGATGCGGCGAGCCCCTTCACCGCCGGGCCGAAGCGCTCCTGCAGCAGCTCGTAGACCGTCGCCAGCTCGCGGCGGAAGTACGCCGGCATGAAGAGGAACGAGATGATGAAGCGGGCGATCACGTAGCCGAAGACGATCTGCAGGAACGTGAAATCGCCGCCGCGCGCGTAGGCGATGCCGGGGACGGAGATGAAGGTGATGGTCGAGGTCTCGGTGGCGACGATCGACGCGCCGATCGCCCACCACGGCACCTGTTGCCCCGCGAAGAAGTAACGGTTGGTGGTCTGCTGGCGCCGTCCGAACCAGGCGCCGGCGCCGACGACAGCTGCGAGGTAGGCGAGGATGATCGCGATGTCGATGAAGTGCACCGCGGGATTCTATGTGGTGATCAAACCCCGAACTGTCGCAAATGATGATCGAGATGCCGCCAGCCGAGCGCGCCCCACGCCCGCCCGGTCAACGGTCCGAACACCGGATGCGCGGGCCACTTCGCCTCTCGTTCGAGTGTGGCAAACCGGTCGAGCGTCGCCTGCAGCGCGGCGACCGAGGCAGACCATTCGCCGACGGTCGTCCCGTGCGTCACCAGCTCGCGCGGCGCCTTCGCCTTCCCTTTCGGAAACGGCAGGCAGTAGACGAACACGTGCTTGAGCGGCCAGAAGCGGAGGATGGTCTTGCGCGTGTGCGTCTCGATCTCGCCGAGCCCCATGCGCATGCCGCGCGTGACGTGCGCGACCATTTCGTCGGCGTTCATCCGCCCCCACAGCGGCGGCGTCTGCGGCGTGAGCCGGTTGATGCGCGCGGAAAGGGCACTGCGCGATTGCGGATTCCAGAGCGTCTTCACTTCACGCAGTTACGCCCGGCCGCGGGGATCGGATTCATTCGTCCGGCAGACGCGCCCCGCTCTTCTTCGCCACGAACTTGCGATGCACGAGATCCTCGATCGGCCGGCCGGCGACCAGCACGAGGAGCGCGAGCACGACGCTGACCAGCGACGAGATCCAGAAACCGCCGCCGCAGGCGACGCCGAGAGCCGCGACGAGCCAGATCGACGCGGCGGTGGTGAGGCCGGTGACCTCGTCGCGATCTTTCGCCCGCAGAATCGCGCCGCCGCCGAGGAAGCCGACGCCGGCGATGATCCCCTGGATCGTGCGGGTGATCGCTCCGCGGTCGACGCCGTCGAGGAACTGGATCGTGACGAGCGTGGCCAGCGCGGAGCCGAGAGCGACGAGCGCGTGCGTGCGCAGTCCCGCCGGCTTGCTCTTCAGCTCACGGTCGAGTCCGAGCACGCCGCCGAGCAGCGTCGCGGCGGTGAGACGGATGACGATCTCGAGGTAATCCATTTACTCGATCGTCGCGTTCACATCGAACTGCGCGACGACCGCGGGGTCGTTCTTCGAGGTCACCTGAACCGTCTCATGCAGCGTGCCCGCTTTCGCGCGCGCGCCGTCGATCGTCACCGTGATCGTCTCCTTACCGTGCGCCGGCACGCGCTCGGTGTAGTCGTAGAAGAGACACTTGCACGTCGAGCGCGCCAGCTTCACCGGAACCGCGGCGGCGCTCGTGTTCTCGATCGAGAACTGCCGCACCGCGCGCGTCCCCTTGCGGATCGCGCCGTAGTTCGCGGCGGCGGGCGTGATCTTCAGAACGGCGGTGGTGGCGACCGGCGCGGGAGTCGTTGCCGGCGCGGGCGCGACGGTCTCGACGACCGGCGTGGTGACGGTGACCGGCTGCTCGACGACTTTGCCGTCGCCGCTCGCGCGCCAGAGCAGCCAGACGATCGCGGCGAGGACGATGACGCCGGCGATGACGATCATCAGCACACGCGAGCTCTGCTGCGACGGTTCGCCGGTGGACGGCGGGATGTTGTCGACGAGCGTGTCAGCCTCGGCCGCGGGCGTGGTCACGAGTGGCCGCGAGCCGGCCGAGGTCACAGGACGTCCCTCGATTTCGTCGAGCTTGATGATCGCGGCGTCGATGTCGCGGATCAGCCGCTGGTATTCAGCCGAGAGATGTTCGGTCGGCGCGTCGGCGACCATCCGGACCAGTGCGTCGCGATGGTGCCGGTACTGCTGCCGGATCGCCTCGATCTCCTTCCCCCGCTCCCCCTTCCGGACATTCACCGTGCCGAATTCGTCAGACATTGCACACCTCGCCTGTCGAATCTTGCAAAAAGCGGGGGCAGAAGCAAGCCGGCACGGCCGGCGGCGTTTGTTGGCCCAGCCTCCTTCAGGAGTGTCGCTCGATGAAGCATTCGCGTAGATCCGCTCCTACGCGCCGGCGCTACACGACGCTGCCGCTGGTAACGAAGCTCATCGTCCTGTTGCACTACCTCCGGTCCTCTTCTCACGAGCATCGCGCGGCGGGCCTCGCGGAAGCACTCGCACTGCTGGTGTTCGGCGCGGTGATCGCGGCGATCGTCGGGACCGCGGCGCTGATCAGCGCCTACCGGACCGGCCACCCGTTCCGCGCCTCCGCGATCTGCTTCTGTGTCTCGCTTGCCATCGTCGTCGCCGGCTGCATCGCCGTGAAGCACTTCACCGCGATCGCGATCGGACCGCCGCCGCAAGGGCGGGTCACAGGACCCGCCCCGCGTGTTTCGCTTACGGCTTGACGCCCGGCGACTCGACGAGCGGCCGCACTTCCACCGTCCCGACGCGCGCCGACGGAATCCGCGCCGCAAGCCCGATCGCTTCGTCGAGGTCTTTCGCTTCGACGAGGTAGTAGCCGCCGAGGACCTCGCGCGTTTCGGCGAACGGCCCGTCGTGCACCAGGCGCTTGCTGTCGCGGATGCGCACGGTCGTCGCGGACTCGGGCGGCTGCAACTGCGCGCCGCCGAGCATGTGGCCGCTCTCGCTGATCTGGCTCGAGAACTCCCGGTACTCGCCCATCATCTTCCCCACCTCGCCTTCGCTGAACCCTTCCCACACCTTCGGATCGTCGTAAATGAGCAGCAGGTATTTCATGTTTTTCATCCTCCGCCAGTGAATCGAACGGCGACGCGCGAAATCGACAGGGCGCGAAAAATAAATCTACGATGCGCGTCAGCATGACCGAAGCCGCCTCCGCCGTCGACGCGGTGTACCGCTCCGATTGGGGACGCATCGTCGCCACCCTGATCGGCATGTTCAACGACTTCGACGTCGCCGAGGAAGCGGCGCAGGAGGCGTTCGCGGCGGCGGCGCAGCAGTGGATCGAGAGCGGCGTCCCGGAGCACGCACGCGCCTGGATCATCCAGACCGCGCGGCACAAGGCGCTCGACCGTCTGCGGCGGCAGGCGAGCCTCGCGGAGAAGCTCGCCGCGCTTCCGCCGCCGCTGCACGAAGAGCCGTCGTACGACTTCGATGAGATTCCGGACGATCGTCTGCGGCTCATCTTCACCTGCTGCCATCCCGCGCTCGCACCCGAGGCGCAGGTCGCGCTGACGCTGCGCACGCTGTGTGGACTGGAGACCGACGAGATCGCGCGCGCGTTCCTCGTCCCCGAGCCGACGATGGCGCAGCGCCTGGTGCGGGCGAAGCGGAAGATCCGCGACGCCGCGATCCCGTACGTCGTGCCGGGCGTCGGCGAAATGGCTGAGCGGCTCGACGCGGTGCTCACGGTGATCTACCTCGTCTTCAACGAAGGCTACGCCGCCACGCGCGGCGAGCCGCTGATCCGGACGGAGCTCTGCCACGAGGCGATCCGGCTGGCGCGCATCGTCCGCGCGCTGCTGCCGGCGAATGAAGTGACCGGACTGCTCGCGCTGATGCTTCTCCACGACTCGCGACACGACGCGCGCTTCGACTCGTCGGGCGATCTGATCGTGCTCGACGATCAGGAGCGCGGCCTCTGGGATCGCGCGCAGATCGACGAGGCGTTGCCGCTCGTCGAAGAAGCGCTGCGCGGCGGCGCCGGCCCGTTCGCCATCCAGGCCGCGATCGCCGCGCTGCACTGCGAGACGCCGACCGACTGGCCACAGATCGTCCATCTCTACGACGTGCTCGAACGCCTCCAACCATCGCCGATCGTCTCGCTCAATCGCGCCGTCGCCGTGGCGATGGTGGCAGGCCCGCAACGCGGACTCGAGCTGATCGACGCCCTCGCCCTCGACGACCACCATCTCTTCCACGCCGCCCGCGCCGAGCTGCAGCGCCGCCTCGGCGCACTCACCGAAGCACGCACCAGTTACGAGCGCGCGTTGTCGCTAGCCGCGAACGAAAGCGAGCGCCGCCACCTCTGGCGGCGCCTTTCGGAGCTGTGATGGCGCATGCGCGTCACGCGCTGAACTCGTACGCACGCTCCACCTTGCAAACGCGCGTGACGTAGCGGCTGTACCACTCCGTCCGCCCACGCTGCTGCGCCGTGCGATGCTCGCCGTCGGCTTTCCAGCGGGCGATGGAGTCGAGGTCGCGCCAATAGCTCACCGTGATGCCGACGCCGTCGTCGCCGCGGGCGCTCTCGATGCCGAGGAAGCCGTCCCGCGTGCGGGCCAGCTCCAGCATCCGCTCCGACGTCTCGTCGTAGCCTTCGTGGCCGCTCTTGTGCGATGTGAAGATCACCGCGTAGTAGGGAGGCTCGGGAGTGTTGGCGAACATGCGCCGATGCTAGCGCAGAGCGCGATCGGGCATCACGAACGTCCGTTTCGCGCGATCCGAGCCGAGCGTCTCCGCGCGGTAGTACGACTCCAGCACCGACGGCTTCCACTGAAAGAGATCGGGATGCGCGTCGCGGAACTCCTCGAACGAGCCCTCGCCGTTCATCCGCTCGTGGATCAGCAGCAGGTAGACCCACGTGATCGTCTCGTGGTAGAGCTCCGGCTTGCCGTTGTGCGCGGCGAAGCGCTTGAGCGAAGTCGTGAAGCGCTCGATGGCCGGGAGGAGCGGGAGCGCGCGGAGGTAGCACCACGCCAGGCGGACGTGATCGGCGTGGTGGAACTCCTCGACCTCGAGCGCCTCGAACGCGGCGATGAAGTCGCTCATGAACGCCCCCGCTTCCGCATCGCCGGCGGCGCCGCCTCGCGCAGACGATGACTGGCCCGGCTGTCGAGATCAAGGCCGTAGATTTTCTTCAGGCTGCGGATCCGCTCCAGGCTCGCATCGCCGAACGGCACCTTGCCGTCGAAGGCATGCAGGACGATCCCCTCGATGAGGTCGCCGAGGGAGATGTCGTGGAGCTCGGCCAGTCCCTTGAGGACTTTGAGGAGGCGCTTCTCCATCCGCACGCCCGTCTGGACGCGCTCGACTTCGATGGTTTCGTCGGTTGCCATGGGACCAATGTATCATGGTACCGACATAACACGATCACTTTTTCTTCGCGCGTGAGGGGACAACCGCGACGGCGCTCACCTCGAGCAGCGCGCCCGGCACCACCAGTCCCGACACGATCACCGTCGTGCTGGTGGCCGGCGGAGCGATGCGCTTGCCGAAGAACGCCGTCCGCGCCTCGCGACGTCAGCGCGGCACGCGGGTTACGAATCACCTGCTCGGCCTGCGCCTTGAATCACCTCCACCGATGAGCTTCCCGTCGGTGCGGTGGCGGCCTGTCCGGAGATGAAGACGAGGAGGCCGCCGTGCACGGCGCGCATGCGCTGATGCTAGCAATGAGAAAATGACCCCGTGAAGATCTTCATCGGCCAGATCAACCCCACTGTCGGCGCGCTCGCCTCGAACGCGGAGCTCATCCGCCGCGCGTACGACGACGGCGTCAAGGCCGGCGCCGACATCGTGATGGTCCCCGAGCTCGCGGTCACCGGCTACCCGCCGCTCGACCTCCTCGATCGCGACGTCTTCGTCAGCGCCGCGCTCGACACACGCGACGCGCTCGCCTCGATGACCGGCCGCGTGCCGCTGATCTTCGGTTGCATCACGCGCAACACGAGCTGGTGCGGCAAGCCGGTGCATAACACCGCCGTCGTGGCGCAGGGCGGCCGCGTGATCTTCGAGCAGCACAAGATGCTGCTGCCGACGTACGACGTCTTCGACGAGCTGCGCTACTTCGAGCCGGCGAAATCGGTCCGCGTGATCGAGATCGCGGGGATGCGCGCCGGCGTCTCAATCTGCGAGGACTTCTGGTTCGACGACGAGCTCCTCGGGTCGAAGCTCTACTGCGAAAACCCGGTCGATCAGCTCTCGCGGCAGGGCGCCGAGGTCCTGCTCAACATCTCCGCGTCCCCGTTCAACGCCGGCAAGCGGAAGGCGCGCTACGACATCTTCTCCCGCATCGCCACGCGTTATCAGACGCCGCTGGTCTACGTGAACCAGGTCGGCGGCAACGACGAGCTGCTGTTCGACGGCTCGTCGATCGTGATCGATGCGCAGGGACGCACGATCTTCTGTGCGAAGAACTTCGAGGAAGACCACGCGCTGGTCGAGCTGCACGGCGCGCCGTGCGAGTCGATCTACGCCATCGAGAAAGATGAAGAGATCGCCCGCGGCATCACCCTCGGGCTGCGCGACTACATCCGCAAATGCGGCTTCAAGGATGTGGTGATCGGACTCTCCGGCGGCATCGACTCCGCCGTCACCGCGGCCATCGCCGTCGACGCCCTCGGCGCGGAGCACGTGACCGGCATCGCCATGCCGTCGACGTTCTCGTCGCAGCATTCGATCGACGACGCCCGCGCGCTGGCGGAAAACCTCGGCATCGCGTTTCACATCACGCCGATCGAATCGATCTATCAGCCGTACGAGGCCGCGTTCGACGAGCTGTTCGGCGAGAAGAAGTTCGACATCACGAACGAGAACGTGCAGGCGCGCATCCGCGGCAACATCCTGATGGCGTGGTCGAACCGCACCGGCGCGATGGTCGTGTCGACCGGCAACAAGTCGGAGCTCGCGGTCGGCTACTGCACGCTCTACGGCGACATGTGCGGCGGCGTCGCGCTCCTCGGCGACGTCTACAAGACGATGGTCTACCGCATCGCGCACTGGATCAATCGCGAGCGGGAGATCATCCCCGGCTCTTCGATCACCAAGCCGCCCTCGGCGGAGCTCCGGCCGAATCAAACCGATCAGGATTCACTGCCGCCGTACGACACGCTCGACGAGATCCTCAAGCTCTACATCGAGGAATGGCTGGAGGTCGACGCGATCGCCGCGCGCGGCTTCGATCGCGAGCTCGTCGCGCGCATCCTGAAGATGGTCGACACCAACGAGTTCAAGCGCCGGCAGGCCGCGCCGACGATCCGCGTCTCGTCGAAGGCGTTCGGGAGCGGACGGCAGATGCCGATCGCGCAGCGGTGGCGCCGCGACCCGGCACGATCGTGATCCTCACGACGAAGCTGAGCCCCGAGGAGGCTGCAGCGGCGCTGGCGCCATTGCAGGAACGCGAACGGATGGACGTGCGAATCGTCCCGGCGGTCGAGGGCTCGATCGTGCGCGTGCGTCTCCACCTTCGGCCATTCTGGTACGGTCTCCTCGCGCTCCTCATCGCCCTGTGGTCGATTTCCGCCGCGTGGTCGTACGCATTACGAAAACAGCTGGCTCCCGAGCTGTTCGAGCTTCGCGTCTCATGGCTTTACAAATGGCACGACACAATGCCGCGCGTGCTCGGCATCGCGGTTTTGATGACGCTGATCGCGATCGCGTGGACGCTCCTGCGCGTGCGGCGGAAAACGATCAAGGCATTGCGGTGATCACGCCCCGGCAGGCCGCGCCGACGATCCCCGTCTCGTCGAAGGCTTGGCGACCCCGCGACCCACTGCCCCTCGCGCGCTGACCATCACCCCCGCAACCGACCGGAAATTCAGCGGGAACTCGAGCAGGACGTGGGCCATGCTGCCGGCGTAGAAGACGGCGAAGCCGATGCGGTAGTCGTAGGCGTAGACGGCGACGCCGGCGAGCCAGAGGGCCACGATGGCGGAGGCGCGCACGCGCGAGACCTCGTGCCAGCGGATGATCGACGTCTTCGAGAACCAGTTGAGGTAGTGGTAGAGGTATGCGAAGGCGATCACGCGCATGATCGCGGTGCCGGCCTGCGATGCGTAGACGTCGCGCGCGCCGAGGAGCAGGTTGAGCTGCTCGAAGTTTCCGTAGAGATCGCGGATGCGCGCGCCCGGCGCGATCAGCGCCGGCATCGGGACGAAGCAGACCACCGCGCACGCGATCATCACGGCGAGCGAGAGCAACCCTGTCCGGCTGCGCGACTTGATCGCGCCGAACAGGATGAACAGGGCGGTGAAGAAGAAGACGTGCACGATCGTCACGAGGAGGTACGCGGCGATCGCGTACGTGCGCGTCGATGAGGAGAAAGCGATCGCCGCGCCGGCGACGAGGCTCAGCGCGATCACGTTCACCGAGTTCCGCACGAAGACCGCGACGGCGGCCGTCGCGAACGCGAACCAGACGAAGCCGATCTCGTACACCGGCGCCGTCTTCATGGCGAATCCGTACAGCAGCACCGCCATCGCCACGCCGGCCACCGCCACCCAGCGGCGCGGCGCGAAGTAGTCGTGGTCGTGCAGCCAGGAGATCTCGGTCAGGTAATGGAGCGGCCCGAGAATCGCGTAGGCGAGGAGGAAGGTGTGGAACGGCGCGACGATGGCCAGCGCGCACGAGACCACCATCAACGCGATGTTGAGCTGATTGACGTCTAGGCGCCGGCCGCTGCCTGGCGCTGTTTTTCCCGCAGCTTCTCGATCTGCAGATTGAGAAACTCGTGCAGCGACGGCTCCTGCTCCGGAGGAATCGGCGAGAACTGGATCGCCGAGCGGAACACGTACTCCGAGCCCTTCTCGCCGCGCCTCACCTGCACCACGGAGCGCAGGACCTGACAGGGGATGTAAAACCCGCCGTGACTTGGGAAGATGAGTGTGCATGGTGTGCCTGGACGGACCGGTGATCGATGGACGACTGCTGCACCGCTGAGACTCAGATCGGTCAACTCGCCGTTGATGTCCGAGAGCTGCACTGGAATCGATGCAGTGGGATAGCGCTCGGCGCGGCGGCGATCGCGGTCTTTTGAAGGCACCGCGAAATTATAAGGACAAACGTTCGTCGGACCGTGCCACAACGTCCGTGAGCCCCGTCACGCGCACGCCTTCTTCGCTCAAAAAGACCCAGTCGTTCCCGTTTTCCGTCCGCCGCACGATCAGGTTGCGACGCGCCAGATCCTCCAGCGCGCGCACGACGTCGGCATGCGCATACGGGAGCTGGTCGAGCACGCGCTCGGTCAGCAGCCGCGTCAGGCGGATGTTCTGGAAGAGCGCGAGCACGTGACGCTCGATCAGCGTCAGCCTGCGCGAATGCTCGACCGCGTCGACGCCGTAACCGACGAGCGGCGGCGCCTCCGCCATCGAGCGCGGCGCGATGCTGACCGAGAGCGCGCGGTCGAGTGCGCCTTCGAGATAGGTATTGGTCAATCCGCTGGCCCAATAGAGCACGGCCTGCGCGTCCGGCTGCGTCGTCTCGACGGGCGTGGAAAAACGGCGCGAGTCGCGCTGCCGCTCGAAGACCAGCCAACCTTCCCATGTGTCATGCGGACGGCTTCGTCCCTGCACGAAAACCAGGTAACTGTTGCCGCTGCCATCCGTCATCGGCCGCTCGAACTGCTGAAACAGGGTGTCCATCCCGCCTCCCGTTCGAAGCAAGCCTCTCTTCTCTTCGTTCCCCGCCTATCGAGCAAGCAAGCTCCACGCCGCCACGAAATCGTGCGCGATCTTCGCCCCGGCGTACTCAGCAGGACCGGCATCCTCGGCGATGATGCCGAACGCGATGCGCGGATGATCGACCGGCGCGAACGCCACGATCAGCGCCTCGAGCCCGCCGTTCGCCCGCTCGCCCGCCGTGCCGGTCTTCAGCGCCATCGACATTCCGTCGACCGCCGCGCGCCGGCCCGTCCCCTTCGGCCGCGTCGCCACCGCCGTCATCGCCTGCACGATCGCCTCGGCATGCTGCGGCGTCGCGAGCACGCTCCTCCCCTGCTTCGGCGGCCGCGCGATGACTTCGCCGAGGATCGAGCGGCGCGCGCGCATGAGGCGGGGCGTGGTCATCACGCCGCGGTTCGCCATCATCGAACCGATCATCGCCACGTGCAGCGTGTTGACCGACTCGTGCGCCAGTCCGATCGCGTAGAACGCGGTCTCGTAACGATTGAACGTCTGGCCGACGCTCTTGCCGAGCGGCACCTCGAACACGCCGAGGTTCGCCTGCTGATCGAACCCGGCGGCGGACATGAAGCGATGCAGGCGCTCGGGACCGAGGCGCAGGCCGATGTCGGCGAAGAAGATGTTGCACGACTCGGCGAGCGCGTCGTCGAGCGACGGGAGGACGCCGTGTCCCGGTCCGAGCCAGTCGCCGAAATGGCGGCCGTCGATCATGAGGTCGCCCTTGCAGTCGTACGGAAACATCGACTGCACATCGACCCCGCTCTGCATCCCGTTTTCAAGGGCGTTCAAGCCGGTCAACACCTTGATGATCGAGCCGGGCTCGTACTGCTGCCCGAGCGCGAGGTCCGCGAGCTCGCCGCGTCCGCGGTTGGTGGCGATGGCGAGGAGCTCGTTCGTGCGCGGATCGATGGCCACGAGCGCGCCGCGGAATCCGCCGAGGGCCTGCAGCGCGGCCTTCTGGACGGCCGGGTCGAGCGTCGTCTCGATCGTGTCGTCGACGCCGAGGCGCGGAAGGTGCGCGGCGAACGTGAGCATCAACGGCTCGAAGTCGCGGTTGATGGCGACGAGGTCTTTGTTCGCGATCTGATAGAGCGCGATCGGCTGATTGTTGCGATCGAGCACCAGCGGATAGCTCCCCGCCTGCTTTCGCTGCGCGACGAGTTGGCGATAGCGCAGCACCTCGGGCGTGTCACTCTCGTGCGAGGCCGCGTCGTACGCGAGGAAGTCCTCGATCGACAGCCGTCGCGCGACGTCGATTTTCGGCAGCGCGGAGATCCAGACATTCCCGATCGCCTCGAGATGCGGCCGCGCGGCCTTGCGATTGCCGAGGTCGAGGTACCCCACCGCGAGGATCTGGTGATACTGCCTCGGCCAGAACCGCAGTCGCGACCACGACTCTGCTTTCGCGATCGCTTCGCCGTCGCGATGCGCAAGCCACAGCTCGCGCGACTGGCGGATCGGCAGCCACGTGACGCCGAAGAGCGACGCGATCAGCACGAAGACGAGAGCGATGACGAGACGGCGCATCACGATAGGGTCACGATATCGAAGCGGCCGATCTGCAACATCGCCGCCGCGTTCTCATTCGCGACCGAGATCTCATAGCAGCCGCTCGAGCCAATGATCATGAACGCCCCTTCCCCCGCCTCGGCGTAATTCATCGATGAGCGCGTGATCGACACGCCGCAAACGCGCAGCTGGCGCGGCTCGAACCCGAGGCGCGCCTGCTCGATGTCGGTGATGCAGTTGCCGAATTGGTCGACGTCGACGATGCAGCCGGTGGCGCAATCGCGCTCGTACTTCGGCGGCGTGTAATCGAGCTTCACGCGATCGTCGATGCGCGGCCCGAGCTCGTCGAGGGCGAGGCCGCTCGCGATCGCCGCGGCCACCGGCGCGAAGCGGTCGCGCCCGTGGAACGTCGTGGAACCGTCGGGGAGAAAGAGCGACGCGTTCTCGATCGAGCGCGCGAGGCCGTCGATGAAATGCAGCACACCGTTGTCGGGCGCGATGAAGATGCGCGCGCCGTCATCGACCGCCAGCATCCGCCGCGCCGTGCCGACGCCGGGATCGATCACCACGACGAAGACCGTTCCCGCCGGCCAGTAGCGCGCGGCGCTGCGCAGGAACCACGCCGCTTCGAAGACGTCGAACGGCGCGATGTCGTGCGAGAGATCGTCGATCGCCGCGTCGCAGCGCGAGGCGATCACTCCCTTCATCGCCGCGACGTAAGGGTCGCGCATCCCGAAATCAGTCATGAGGGCGATATGGCGCATGCCTGATAATCGTATCGTTCCAAAAGGAGGTCCAATGCGACGAACCATCCCGCTCGCGATCGCTCTGCTCCTCACCGGCTGCACGCTCTTCTCGCCGAAAAAGGCGACCACCCAACAGCTCGAAAACGTGGCCAAGGAGTGGTGCCTGACCATGCGCGCCAGCCAGGTGCTCTGCGTTTATCCGCTGTCGGAAGACGTGCAGGTCGGCGACGTCTACCTCGTCAACACCTCGATTGCCAATCAGGTGAAGCAGTACACGCAGAACGGATTTCTGCCGTTCGACATGCTGCTCACGCGCATGCAGCCGGTGAACTACCGCGCGATGTACGCCAACGCGTACGCCACGCAGGACCAGTGGGGGAACATCCCGCACCAGTGGCAGTTCCCGGCAAATGCGCCGACGAACAACTGGGCAGCGGCGCCGCATGCGGCGTTCCCGTCGTACACGTTCGCCGTGCAACAGGGACAGTCGCTGAAGCTCGCCGTGCCGGTGCAGGCGGTGCCGATCGGCTTGAGCCTGCTCAACACGACGCAGGCGCATGGCGCGATCGAGATCGATGACGCGTCGACGTACGGCATCGATCAACTCTCCGTCGATCAGCAGGTCGAGGCCTGGGCGGCCTGCCCGGCGACGCGCGCGCTGCTCGCGCGTTACGCGCCGGACGCGGGGAACACGCACTACGTCCGCGTGATCACGCGGGTCTACCTCACGGGGAAAGTGAACGTCTCGGTGACGAACGACGCGCAGCGCGGCGGGGGACTCGATGCCGGCGTGACGTCGGCCGCGCAGCTCCCCTCCGCCGCCCCCTCGCCGGGCGACGTGGCGACCGGCTACTCGAATCTCGTGACCACGCTGAACAACACGATCAACGGCGGCACGACGATCGCCAAGCCGGGCGGCTCGATCCGCATCGCCGCGGTCTCCAGCCGCAGCGTGTCGTTGAACGAGACGTTCGATCGTCCGATCGTCATCGGCTACATCGCCTACGACCGCGCCATCGGTCCCGGCGGCGCGCTCGGACAGGCGCGTTCCACGCTGCAGCAGATGGAAGGGACGGTCGATCCCGCGCCGCAGCCGTCGCCGAACGACGTCACGCAGTCGGTGACGTTCGGCCCCGACGCGAATTCGATGGTGATCCGCTCGTTCGTGAAGGACGCCGCGAATCGGACGTCACTGCAGAACTGGCTCAACGCGCAGACGATCACGCTGACGATTCCGCTGATCATCAACGGTCAGGATCAGGCGCCGCTCCGCCAGCGCATCGTCGACGAATTCAACCTCGGAGGTCCCTGTGGCACAGCAGGTAACTGACATCCCGCGCTCCGAGGTCGGCAACGTCGTTCAGGATTTCGTCGACAACGGCGAAGAAAAGGTCTTCGTCGAGAAGCAGCCCGACGGCAAGTACACCGTCTCCGTCCCTTGATGCTCCCCACCATCCCACCGCCGCCCGAACGCCTCCTCGTCTTCGCGCGACTCCCCGAGCCGGGACGCGTGAAGACGAGGCTGGCGCGCGACATCGGCGACGAGCGCGCATTGAAGCTGTACGAGGCGATGCTGCGCGACACCTTGCGCTCGATCGGCGGCGCCTCGGAGACGCTGGAGATCGAGGTGCTGTGGGCGCCGACGCCGTCCGCGAACGGCGACGCCCTCCGCCGCGCATTCGGCGAGCGCCCGCTCGCGATGCAGACCGGCGAGACGCTTGGCGACAGGCTCTCGATGGCCTTCTCCGAGCGCTTCTTCTTTCATCGCACGGACAAGATCATCGCCATCGGCGTCGACGACCCCGCCCTCGATCGTCAACTACTTGACCACGCCTTCGGACTCCTCGAGTCGTGCGAATGGGTCCTCGGTCCCGCCACCGACGGCGGCTACTACCTCATCGGCTGCCGCGCCGCCGCCTACAACGCCGAGGTGTTCCTCGACGTGGCGTGGGGCACGAACAGCGTAATGAGCACCACCCTGGCGAAGATCGGCAGCTGGACCAGCACGGTGGCTGTGCTTCCGGAGCGCCGGGATATCGATGAGGGGGCGGACCTGCGCGCGTACCACGGGGAGGGGGAGGTGGGGGGGTTGTTGCGGGAGTGGGGTTATCGGGCGGGTGCGTAGAGCGTGATCGGGAGGACCTTCGCGTAGTGGGTGAAGTCGGCGTCTGTGGTGAAGATCGCAAGATCGTGTCGGACGGCGATCGCACAGATCAGGAAGTCGATCGGTGATCCCTGTATCCCTCTACTCCGACACGCATTACAAAAAGCTGCAGCGGTCTCGTAGTCGTCGGTAGTGATGCTGATGTCGACGAACCCGTGCAGTTCGTCACGCATTCGGTCGAATTGCGCCTTTTCTTTGATGCCGGACAAGAGCTCCTGCCTTACCGGCCCGATGATCGCCGCCAGTCCGGCTTTGATGAGCGCTCCGACCTGCTCGAGGATGACGGCGTTCTCGGGCCGTTCAGGCCGCCGAAACACGATCGACCAGACCGGCGTGTCGACCAGCACCTTCATCGTTTCCGGCGCATTTTTTTGTAGTCGTAGGTCGGATCAAAATCGATCTTCCCGAAGAGCTCGACGATCTTCATCTGCTTCCGGCGCTGGATGAATTCCTCCAGCGCCGCGGTGACCGTCGCCTTTTTGGTGCCGTGATCGCCGAGACGTTGGGCCTCTTCGATCAATTTCGGATCAATATCGAGGTTCGTCGCCATGTGCGACATTCTACACAGTATCGTGTGTAGCGACAACCAGCGATACGATTGCCCCTCATGAAAATCCTCACCGCCGACCAGATGAAGCGCATCGACCGCCGCGCCACGGAGCGCTTCGGCATTCCCTCGATCGTGCTGATGGAAAACGCGGCCACCGCGGTCGTCGACGCGATCTTTGCGCACTATCCGGAGTGCGACCGGGTGGCGGTGATCTGCGGGATCGGCGCGAACGGCGGCGACGGCTTCGCGGTCGCGCGGCATCTCGAGAATCGGGGCGTGGTGCCGGTGATCCTGATCGCGGGTGATCGGGCGAAGTACTCGGGCGACGCTTTGACCAACCTCACGATCTGCGAGCGGCTTGGGATTCCGATGTACGACGTCACGCCTTCCGTCGATGAAGCGCTGGCGCATGCGGCGGATGCCGACGTCATCGTCGACGCGATCTTCGGCACGGGGCTGAATCGCGCACCGGAGGGGATTTACGCGGAGCTGATCCGCGAGATCGCGGAGCTGCGGCTGCCGGTGATCGCGGTCGATCTGCCGAGCGGCGCGAACGCGTCGTCGGCGGTGCCATTCGAGCCATGCCTCAACGCCGAGGTCACGGTCACGTTCGCGGCGCCGAAGCTCTGTCATGTGTTCGAGCCGGCAGCGAGCTACTGCGGCGAGGTGATCGTCGCCGACATCTCCATCCCCGAAGCGGCGATCGAGGACGAGAACGTCACGCTCGCGCTGATCACGCCGCGCGACGTGCAGCCGCTCGTCGCGCCGCGCCTGTCGTCGACGCACAAGGGGACGTACGGCCACCTCGCCGTCGTCGCCGGCTCGCCTGGCCGCAGCGGCGCGGCCGTGATGTGCGCGCGCGGCGCGATCCGCACCGGCGCGGGGCTCGTCACCGTCATCACCGATCCCGAGACCGCGAAGCTGGTCCACGCGGGCTCGATCGAATCGATGACCTACAGCGGCGACGATTTCATCGACAAGAAATCGGCCGTCCTCATCGGACCGGGACTCACCGACGACGAGACGAGCTACACGCGCGTCCGCGAGCTTCTCGCGAGCATCGAGTTGCCGACGATCATCGACGCTTCGGCGCTCAACGCCTTCGCCTCACGCGCGTGCGAGCTCAATCCGCACAACCATCCGCGCGTGATCACGCCGCATCCGGGCGAGCTCGCGCGACTCCTCGGGCGCACGACCACCGACATCAACGACGACCGCATCACCGCCGCGCGCGATGCGGCAAAGATCACGAACTGCATCGTCGTGCTGAAGGGCTATCAGACGCTCATCGCCGATCCCGAGGGGCACGTGCGCGTCAATCCGACCGGCAATCCCGGGATGGCCAGCGGCGGCATGGGCGACGTTCTCGCCGGCATCATCGGCGCGCTCCTCGCACGTGACGTCGATCCGTTCGAGGCAGCCTGCTGCGGCGTCTACCTCCACGGCCTCGCGGGCGACATCCTCAAGGACGAGATGGGCGACACCGGCCTCGCGGCGACCGATCTCGCGGAGCGCGTGCCGCTGGCGATTCAAAGGTTGCGCCCTACGTGATGTAGCTCATGACCGAGTCCATCTGCCATCCCTTGTCCGTCTTCTCGAGCTCGTAGACGTTCCCCGCCCAGCCCTCGTCGAGAAAAATCACCGCCTTTTTGCCGTCGCGGCGGACGAGGGAGTACTCCATCGAGCCGAAGAACGACGGTCCGAACTTCTGTTCATAAAGCTGCTGCTCGGCGGGCGAGAGGATGACGACGCGGCGGTTGAGATCGATCGCCGAAAACTGCGCGCGATCCGCGACCACGAAGAGCGACGGCAAGCCGACGCGGCTGGCGCGGACGACGCACGCCTGCCGCTCCTGCTGCGTCGCCGGCAGTCCCACGATCAACGCGCCGCCGCCCAGAGACACGTTCTTCAGCAATTCCGCCAGCACCTCGGACTCCGCGCCGCCGCCCGCGGTGAGCGTGACCTGCGGCAGTCCGTCCTTGTCGTCGGCAATGCCGTCGTCGTCGCTATCAGCGTCGTTCGGATCGGTGACCAGCCGCTCTTCGACCAGATCGGTCAGTCCGTCCGCATCGGAGTCGCGACGCAGCGCACTCCATGGCACCTCCAGATACAACCCCTGCACATCGCGCTTCGAGCGCAGTCCGATCGGCGGAAACGTGATCGACGAAAGATCGAGCTCGTGGACCTCCACCTCGATGTACAGCGCGTCGTCATCGAACAGCGTCATGCGCGACGCGGGCAGCACGACGTACGGCATGTTCTGCCGCAGGCCGGTGTAGAGCGGCTCGTCCCACGTCCGGCCGCCGTTGCTGGAGTGCACGATCCAGTAGCCGCCGAGGCCCAGCTCGCCGACCGGATCGAGCGTCTGCGCCACGGCGACGCCGGCGATCTCTTCGCCATGGCGCTCCAGCCGGATCGGCGCGAGTCCCGGCGGAAGCGCGAGCTGCGACGCGAGGTCGTCGATCTCGCTGCAATCGAGCGGCGCGACCGTGCGGGCGTGCTCGATGAAGGGGACGATGCGCGGAGCGCGGAGACGCGCGGCGACGGGAGTGTCGATGCCGTGCGGCGTCTCGTGCAGCGGCGCCGCTGTCATCTGTGCGCGCAGCCGATCGGCGAGCGGCTTCGGCAGATACCGCAGCGCGACCTCGGCATCCGGATCCGCGCTGATTCTCGCGGCGCTTTCGAGGATGACCTCCGCGAACCGGTCGTATCCGCCGCGCCGCGCGAGGAGCACGCACGCCGTGGCCCACGTTCCACGGTCGCGCCGCATCGCCTTCACCTGCGCGGCCAGCGCTTCGTAGGGGTCGGCGCCGTCGTCGAGGAGCGCTTTGATCAGCGGGACCGTCGACGCGGCGCGGTTGTCGTGATCGGGAACTTTCGCCGACGCCAGCAAATCCTCCGCGCGCTTCCTGTCTCCGACGATCGCGGCCGCCAGCGCGAGATTGAGGCGCGCCCGCTCGTCGAAGGGGAAGGCATCGGCGACGGCCAGCGCGTCGGCGGGACGGTCGAGCGAGATCCACGTCTCGATCAGGTCCGCCGCCTTCGACGGGCTCCAGCGCGGATCGATGAACGCCGCGCGAATGGCGAGCGAATCGTCCGTGGTCAATGCCTCGAGCAGACCGCGGTCGCCGGGCGCTGAGCGCAAGGCATCGGCCGCGACGATGACCGTGTTCGGGTCGTACAGCAATTCCGCGAAGCTCGCCACGTCGGCCGCGCTCAACGTGCGCGTGTACGGCAGCGCCGCGGCGGCGAAGTCGGGATAAAGCTCGCGATTGTGAGCCATGAAGTCGACGTACGCGGCGACCACCGGCGCGCATTTCGGCGCCAGCCTGACCGCTTCTCGATGCAGCGCATCGACGACACGCGGATCGGGATCGTTCCAACTCATGCCCAACGCCTCGGCACCGGCGATGGCGCGCGCGGCGGTCGTGGAGATCTTCAGCTCCTGCCGCAGCGCACGCACGACGTCGTCCGCCTTTCCGCCCTTGCGCAGGACTCCGATCATGATGTCCTTCGGCCGCGAGGCGACGGTCATGAGGATGTCGTCGTAGTCGTGTTTCTCGAGGAAAAAGGACGGGACCTCGTCGAGCGCCGTCTGCAGATCGTCCGCGAACGCGCTCAACGGAATGACGAGAAGAAGCAACGCGATGAGTCGCCGCATGTCTTTGATGGTCGCCGATGTGAAATACGTCTGCCGTGACGAAAGGGAGACAGCTGCCGCCGGTTACGTGACCCAGCCGCCGATCGTCCTCACCGTCCACCCCTTCTTCGTCTTCTTCAACTCGTACTCGTTCCCGGCCCAGTGCTCGTTGACGTAGACCACCGCTTTCTTTCCATCGCGCCGCACGAGGAAGTATTCGATCTCGCCGAAGTACGACGGCCCGAATTTCTTCTCGTACAGCTCGTGCTCCGCGGGCGTGAAGACCGCGACGCGGCGCGTGAGGTTCATCGGCGCAAACGACTGCCGGTCGGCGATGAGAAACAGCGTCGGCGTCTCGATCGCGCTGGCGCGTCGGACACATTCGAGGCGTTGCTCCTGCGTCGACGGCAGTCCGATGATGAGCGCGCCCATGCCGAGGCGGATGCCGCCGAACAGCGTGCCGAGGACCTCGGCGTCGGCGGACGGCGCGGCGATCAACGCGACCTGCGGCAGCCCATCCTTGCCGTCGACGATTCCGTCGCCGTCGGTGTCGGCGTTGCGCGGATCGGTCACGATCCGTTCCTCGACCAGGTCGGTCAGTCCGTCGTTGTCGCTGTCGCGGCGGAGCGCGTCCCAGCCGAATTCGATGTAGAGATTCTTCGCCTCGCGCTTCGTGCGCAGTCCGAGCGGCGGGAAGGTGATCGACGAGAGATCGAGCTCGCGCAGCTCCACTTCGATCTGAATGCCTCCGCCGGTGATGAGTGGCAGGCGCGACGCCGGCACGACGACGTACGGCATGTTCTCGCGCAGGCCGGTGTAGAGCGGCGCGTCCCATTTCCGGCCGCCGTCGGAGGAATGGACGATCCAGTAACCGCCGAGCCCGAGCTCGCCGACCGGATCGAGCGTCTGCGCCACAGCCACGCCGGCCACCTCGTCGCGATGCCGTTCGAGACGGAGCGGCCAGAGTCCGGGCGGAAGCTTCATCGACTTCGCCACTTCCTCCGCATCGTGACAATCGATCTTCGTCACGTCGGCCGGCGCGAGATTGGGCGGCATCGGATGTTCGGCGAACGGCACGATGCGCGGCGCGCGAAGCAGCGCGGCGATCGGCGTTGTTGCGGATTGCTCGACTGCCGGCGGCACGTACGTCGTGCGCAAACGCGCGGCGAGCGACTCGGGGAGATACCGCAGCGCGTTCGCGGCGATGCGATCGTCGTCCGGCTTTCGCGCACGGACGCGCTGCGCGAACGCCTCGTATCCGCTGCGATGCGCGAGGTCGGCCACCGCCAGTCCCCACACACCGCCGCTGGCGCCGGCGTGCGCGGCGAGGATCTCGTAGGCGTCGCGCGGCGGCGCGATCAACGCGTTCACGAACGGCGTCACGTAGTCGGCGCCGTTGTTCGGCGACTTGTACTTCGCGAGCAATTGCTTCGCGCGATCGGGCTGGCCGGCGAGGACGGCGGCGATGGCCAGTCCGGGACGCGCCGTGTAGCCGCCGTCGGACGTGACGTCGATCGCCGCGGGCACCGCGTCGGCGAGCGCGAGGGCTTCTTTCACGCGGCCGAGATCGAGCAGGGCGCCGAGCTGTTTCGCGACCGCGTCGTTGCCCCAGCGTCGATCGATGAGCGCGGCGCGGATCGCGGGCGAGCGCGGCTTGACCAGCACGTCGAGCAGCGCGCGATTGTTCGGGTCGAAGTTCAGCGCGTCGGCGATGAAGATGATCCGCCGCTCCTCGGGGATCATCTCGCTCAGGCGCGCGATCTGATCGGCGCGCAGCCGCCGCGCGACCGGCAACGCAGCCGGGCTGTCGCCAAGAAACGACAGGTACGCGCCGAGCACTTCGCCGCTGTTCGGCGCCTGGCGCAGCGCTTCGCGGAAGAGCGCTTCATTCGCGACCTTGCGCTCCGGATCATTCAGGATCGCTTCGATGAGCGGGCGGGCAGCGGCGTCGGTGATGTTGAGCGCCTTCGCCACGCTGCGCGCGACGTCGTCCGCTTTCTTCGATTGCTTGATCGCCTTGTGCGTCGCATCAGCCGCCGCGGTGTCGATGCCGGGATAGATCCAGAACGTGTCGTCCGGAGCCGAATTGATCACGTGCTGCAGATCGAGAAACAGAAGCAGCAGTACGAGGTGGCGCATGTAACTTGGACGCGCGAGCGCCGGAAAAAGATAATGCGGCGCGTGAAGACCTTCGTTTGCGCAACCGAGGAGGAGACCGCCGCCGCCGGCCGCGAGATCGCGCGCGCGCTCGATCCCGACGCCACTGTCCACCTCATCGGCGACCTCGGCGCGGGCAAGACCTTCCTCGCGCGCGCCATCGCCGCGGAGCTCGGCGCCGATCCGCGCGAAGTCGCGTCGCCGTCATTCGCGATCATCCACGAATACCCGCGAGCCGGCGCCCCGCCGATCACGCACATCGACGGCTACCGACTGTCCGAGAACCGCCGCGAATGGCTGGAGATCGGCATCCCCGAAATCCTCGCCGGCCCCGGCGTGAAGCTGATCGAGTGGCCCAAGCGAGAGTTCGACGAGTTCGAGACGTCGCACGTCGAGGTGACGATCGACGTACGGGAGGATGGGGCGAGGGTGATCACCGCCTCACTACTTCTCGACGATGTCCTTCTTTAGCGCCGAGACCGCTCCCAGCACCTCATTCTTCTCGCGCTCCGGCACTTTGAACTTATCGAGCGTCGCGACCAGGTGGCCCACCGACACGTTCCAATCCGCTTCCGTGATGCCCATCCCCTTGTGCGACGTCTTCATGTCGCGGCCGGTGTAGACGCACGGCCCGCCCGTCGCGGCGCAGAGCTGGTCCACCACATGCTGGCGGATCTTCTTCAGCGAGTCCTCGCTGTGTCCGGCGAAGAAGCGCGCGAGCTGCTTGTCGGTCGCGAGACGGCCGATGAAGTCATCCGTCACGGCGGCGATGGCGTCGTATCCGCCGAGGCGCTTGTACAGCGAAGGCTGGGGCGCCGCGGCCTGGACAAGGAGAGGGATGGAAATGGCGACGGCGAAGAACAAAGAGAGCCAACGGCGGTTTGTCATGATGTACTCCTTTGCTACAGCTACGGAGCGCAGTTGGGGGCGGATTTAACCGACAAATTTGTAGCCGAGGCCGTGCACCGTGACGACGTACTCTGCGCCGATCTTCTGGCGCAGTTGCGCGATGTGCACGTCGACGGTGCGCGTGGCAAGGGTCGCGCCGTAGCCCCAGACTTTGTCGAGCAGTTCGTCGCGCGAGAGGAGACTACCGCGATGCTCGACGAAGTAGCGCAACAGACGCAGCTCGAGGCCGGACAGCTCGACCTCTGATCCTCCGCGCGTCACCACCGCACGCCGGAAGTCGACACGCACATCGCCGAATGCGTACGAATCGGTTCCCTGTGCAACCGACGTGCGCGAACGCCGGAACAGCACCTCGATCCGCGCGAGGAGCTCCATCATGTCGAACGGCTTGGTCAGGTAATCGTCCGCGCCGAGCTTCAGGCCGACGACGCGGTCGACGACCTGTCCGCGCGCGGTGAGCATGAGGATCGGGGTGTCGACGCCGCGCTGGCGCAGGTCGCGGCAGACGTCGAAGCCGTTCTTCCCCGGCAGCGCGACGTCGAGCAGGATGAGGTCGTAGTGCTCGCGGCTCCCTTTCTCCAGCGCGGTGTTGCCGTCGCCGGCGCGATCGACGACGTACCCCTCGCTCTCCAGCCGGTCGGTGAGCGTCAGCACGAGGCTCTCCTCATCCTCGACCAGCAGGATGCGCCGCTGCAGCGCGGTGTCAGGCATTACGGGCCTCGGGCAGTGCGATCGTGAACGCGGCACCGCCGCGCGACGAGCGACTGATGGTGATCGTGCCTCGATGTTCATCGACAATCCTTTTCACGATTGTCAGTCCGAGGCCGCTGCCGCGCGCCCGATCCGAACCGCGGCCGCGATAGAACGGTTCAAAAACGTAACGGGCGTCCTCGGCGGCGATTCCGGGACCCGCATCCTCGACCGCGATCGTCACGCCCGCGCCGTTGCGACGCGCTCGCACGCCGATCCACTTCGCCGCGCCGGCGTACTTCACCGCATTGCCGATCAAGTTCTGCAACGCCTGCGACAGCGAGCGCTCATCGCCCGCGACCGTCGGCAGGTTCGCCTCGACGTCGACGTCGACCTTCACCTGCTCCTGCTCGCACAGCCAGCGCGTCTGCGCGACCGCTTCGCCGATCGCATCGCCGACATTCACGACGCCCGTCGGCTTGCGCGCGCGGCGGCTCTGCATGCCGGCGTACTCGAGCACCTGCCCGACCATGTCGCCGAGGCGTCGCGACTCCTTCACGATCATCGCGCCGTAGCGCGACACCTGCGCCGGCTCGTGCGTCACGCCGTCCGCGAGGTTCTGTCCCGCCGACTGCAGCGCGGCGAGCGGCGTGTTCAGCTCGTGCGTCACGCCGGCCACGAACTCGAGCTGCTGGCGGCGCAGCATCTCCGCGCGGCGCAGCATCATCATCAGGACGAAGCCGCTGACCGCGAGCACGAAGAGCACGCCGGCGGTCATGAGCAGATTGCGGCGGCGCGTCGCGGCGACCGTCTCCTCGAGCGGCGCCGTGCGATGGCGGACGTCGAGCACCCAGCTCACCTGTCCGCCCGGCGGCGGCTCGCCGTTGCCGAATTGCAGGATGCGAAAGATCGGCACCGTCAGCTCGGCGTTGAACGGATCGCGCGCCGGGTCCGACCGATAGAGCACGTCGCGGCGGTCCTCGCTCGCGATCTGAAAGTCGTACTGCTCCTGAAAGTAACGGCGCGCGAGCTCCGGCAGCATCTCGCGCGTGAGGTGCTCGCGATCGAGCTGGATGATGGTGAACGCGGGTGGGCGGCCCGGCCCCGGCCCCCCTTCTTCCGGTGGCGGCGGCCGGCGATCGAATTCACCCTCGCCTTCGCGCGGCGGCGGAGGCGGTGGCGGCGGTGGCCGTCCTTCGCGACGGCGGCGCTCGCCCGACGGCACGATGAGGAGGCTGTCGCCCGGCAGGACGAGCCTCAGCCGATGGCGTCCGTGGAACGCGCCGTCGATCACCTCACGCGCCCTCGCCAGCTCCGGCGTCCACTCGCCCGGCACCACGCTGTGCGTTTCGGGATCGAGGCGCTGCAGTTGATCGATCTGCTCCGAGGGCACGAACCAGATCATCTTCACGATGCGCGGATCGCGCGCGCTGGAGACCCATTCGTCGAAGCGGCGCTGCGCGAGCTCCGCCGAGGCATCGCGCAGCGGTCCCTGAAACGGGATGAAGAGGCGCGTCAGCTCGCGATCGAATTCGTCGCTGAAATGACTCGCGGCGAACTCGATGCTCGCCTTCATCCGCTGCCGCTCGGAGTCGGCGAGCTGGCCGAGCCAGCGGTATTGCAGCACGCCGAGGACGACCAGCGCCCCGCCGAGTGCGATCAATGAAAACAGCGCGGCGAGCGCGCTGCGATTGGACCCCATCGCCGCGAGTCTAGCACCCGAAAACTGGCGGAATTTACGGCAAATGAACGTTTTACGTTTCTTACAAACGCCTTGCGAAGCCTTGATCCCTTCGCCGCAGGAAGGGCCTAAATTGATCGTTGAAAGGAGCCATGGACCCCATGAAACGCATCCCCTTCATCCTTGCTCTCATGACCCTCACCACATCCATCGCGATCGCCCAGCAGCCGCGACGCATGGGACCCGGAGGACCGCCGCCGCCGCGGCTCAACGAATTTCTGAACCTGACGTCGGCGCAGGAGACCGCGATCGACGCGCTGCACGAATCGATGCGCACGACGATCGACCCGCTGTTCGAACAGAAGCGCGCCGCCGAGGAGCAGCTGCGCGCGCTGGCCGACAGCGCGAGCCCCGACCCGGCCACCGTCGGCAGGCAGTTCCTCGCCGTCCGCGCCATCGACCAGCAAATCAGGAGCGCGCATGACGCGATGGAACAGAAGGTCGCCGCGCTGCTCACCGCCGATCAGAAGGTGAAGTTCGACGCCTTCAACGCCGCCCGCCACATGGGCCCGCCCCCGCCGCCGCCCCCGCGCTAGCCCCCCCCCTCGTTTCCCCTCTCCCCGCGAGCGGGGAGAGGGGCCAGGGGTGAGGGGCGCGCATTAGAATCCGCAAATGCAAATCACCCCCGAGCTCGTCTCCTCGCACGGCATCACCGAAGACGAATACAAGCGCATCGAACAGATCCTCGGACGCGCCCCGAATTACACCGAGCTCGGGATCTTCTCCGTGATGTGGTCGGAGCACTGCTCCTACAAATCGAGCCGCATCCACCTGCGCAACTTCCCCACTGCCGGCCCGCGCGTGATCCAGGGCCCGGGCGAAAACGCCGGCGTCATCGACATCGGCGACGGCTGGGTCGCGGCCTTCAAGATGGAGTCGCACAATCACCCGTCGTTCATCGAGCCGTACCAGGGCGCGGCGACCGGCGTCGGCGGCATCCTGCGCGACATTTTCACCATGGGCGCGCGCCCCATCGCCTGCCTCGACTCACTCCGCTTCGGCGATCTCGACGCGCCGCGCATGAAGTACCTCGTCGACGGCGTGGTGCGCGGCATCAGCGGCTACGGCAACTGCATCGGCATCCCGACGGTCGGCGGCGAGACGTCGTTCCATCGCTCGTACAACGGCAACATCCTGGTCAACGTCTTCGCCCTCGGCGTCACCACGCGCGACAAGATTTTCAAAGGCACCGCGAGCGGCGTCGGCAATCCGGTGATCTACGTCGGCTCGAAGACCGGACGCGACGGCATTCACGGCGCGACGATGGCCTCGGCGGAATTCGATGAAGCGTCCGAGGAGAAGCGACCGACCGTGCAGGTCGGCGATCCGTTCACGGAGAAGCTGCTGCTCGAGGCATGTCTCGAGATCATGGACACCAATGCGATTGTCGGCATCCAGGACATGGGAGCCGCGGGCCTCACCTCGTCGTCGTTCGAGATGGCGGGACGCGCCGGCACCGGCGTACGGATGTACCTCGATCGCGTGCCGGTGCGCGAGAGCGGCATGACGCCGTACGAGATCATGCTGAGCGAATCGCAGGAGCGGATGCTGATCGTCGCCAAACGCGGACGCGAGGACGAGGTGGTCCGCGTCTTCGAAAAGTGGGATCTCAACGCGGCCGTGGTCGGCGAAGTGACGGACGACGGCTTCGTGCGGCTTTTCTGGGGCGAGGAAGAAGTCGGCGCGATTCCGGTCGAGCCGATCTCCACCGAGGCGCCAGTCTATTCGCGTCCGATGCTCGCGCCGGAGCGGGCCATCCCGGAAAAGCTCGACCGTCAACATGTTGACGACGCCGATTGCACCGAAATGCTGATGAAGCTCGTCGCCTCGCCGAACCTCTGCTCGAAGCATTGGATCTACGAGCAGTACGACACGACCGTGCGCACCAACACGCTCGCATCGCCCGAGCAGCGCGACGCGGCGATCGTCCGCGTCAAAGGCACCGGCCGCGCGCTGGCGATGACCTCGGACGTCAATCCGATGTACTGCTTCCTCGATCCGTACGAGGGCGGCAAGCAGGCGGTGGCGGAGGCGGCGCGCAACATCGCGGTCAGCGGCGGACGTCCCGTCGCCATCACCGACTGCCTCAACTTCGGCTCGCCGGAGCGGCCGGAGATCATGTGGCAGTTCGCCGAATGCATCCGCGGCATCAGCGACGCCTGCCGCGCGCTCGACACGCCGGTCGTCTCCGGCAACGTGTCGTTCTACAACGAG